>JAEEGJ010003152.1_pt1 | contig 66714 bp, 48 predicted proteins | sample 8958761 | NCBI WGS metagenome assembly JAEEGJ01 (sample SAMN16246546, study PRJNA631951) | gut metagenome | biome: gut microbiome; feature: rumen; material: RS-attached | host: Bos | place: Iran: Karaj | collected 2018-10 | reverse complement strand
AGAGAAGGTGGAAGACGTGAAGTCGAGCCTCATCACGAGCCGTCGCATCATCTTCACCCCCGCGAGCGACCTGAAGGACGAGCTGGCTGCCACCACGGTGCAGATTACCTGCTTCGACCGCAACGGCAAGGAGGTGAAGCGCGTGACCTCGGATGACGACGGCACCGTGGAGGACAACGAGACCACCCAGCCTGCGGACACTGGCGGCACCACCACTGGCGGCGGCACCACTGGCGGCGGCACCACTGGCGGCGGTAACGAAGAGGGCTAACCGAGCACGGAGGGACTGTGATTTAATTTAGAGGTAAGAGGTGAGAGGTAAGAGGTGAGAGAAATGCTGGCAAGCCCAGACAAGATAGACGAGTAGGAAGCAGAAGAGGTATTCTCTTACCTCTTACCTCTCACCTCTTACCACTTAAAAAAACAGAAACATGAAAAAAGAAACTTGGAAGACGGTATTGCAGATTCTGGCGAGCATCATCTCGTCGATCATCACCGCCATGAGCACCACCAGCTGCATGGGATACGGACCGTTCTGATGGCTGATGGCTGAATGGCTGATGGCTGATGGCTGAAGGCTGATGGATGAAGGTTGAAGAATCAGAAAAAGCAGGCTGCGACTTACAGGAAGTCAGCAGCCTGCTTTTTTATACACTCTGCATAAATCTCACGACTGCGGTACACAGAACCAGAAGGTGGAGCCGCTCCCTTTATTTATGCGGTTAATCAATGTTCGTTACGAGACCTCGATGGCCTTGGTGACGAGAGTTTGATGATAATTATAGAACCCGATGAAGGAAATCAATGATCAATTTGGCAATCTCCGTGTGGTGGCTCTCCAAAGCAAAATGGCCGCTGGGCACGAAATGTATCTCTGCATTGGGCAGGTCGCGTTTGAAGGCATTGGCTCCGGCAGGTATGAACGACGGATCGTTCTCTCCCCATACAGCAAGCAGGGGAGGCTGATGAGTACGGAGGTACTGCTGGAACTCTGGGTAGAGGGCAACGTTCGAGCGATAGTCCAGAATCAGGTCGTTCTGCATCTCGGCACGTCCAGGCTGACAGACATAATAGTAATCGAGTGAATACCCGTCTGGACCTACTGAGCCTTCGGGTGTGCCGAAGGTATATTGACTGATAATGGTTTCGAGGGCATAGGCCGATGCAAACTGTTGGCGAAGTTCGTCAGTAGGATTCTTCCAATAGGCCTTGCGAGCCTCCCACTTCTTACCAAGTCCTTCTTCGTACATGTTGCCATTCTGGGAGATGATGGCGGTGATGCGTTCCGGGTGCCACATGGCCAGACGGTAGCCGATAGGAGCGCCGTAGTCAAAGACATACATGGCAAACTTCGTCAGGCCAATAGATTCTGTAAACTTATCAACGATACGGGCCAGATGGTCAAAGGAATAGGTAAAGCCTTCCCTGTTTGGTGACTCCGTCTGTCCAAAGGCAGGGAAGTCGGGGGCAATCAGGTGATAATCTTCAGCCAACTCTGGCATCAGTTCACGAAACATGTGACTGCTGCTGGGAAAACCATGCAGCAGGAGAATGGCAGGCTTTTCTGACGAGCCAGCCTCGCGATAAAACACACGGCAATCTTCAACTTGAATTTTGTTGTACTTCATTTCGTTGTTCTTACTTTGTGCCATCGTGCTGATACTAGCCAGCAATAAGGCGAAAATTACTACTAATTGCTTCATTTCGTTATCTTTTTCGCTGCAAAGTTACGAAAATTTTTGGAAACCTGTTGCTTTCTTCTATTTAGTTCAACTTTTCTGTCTGTTTCGTCCAAAACTTAGTCACAAAGAATGAGAGTAGCATGGACAATACTAGGACGCCGAAGATGACAGCCAGGCTAATAGGGGTCGGTACTTCTATATGAGGAATGTTCAGGTTCAGGCCTACGAGCGTACCCAGGCTGTTGATATACTCATTCATGGCCAGCAGCATCTTGATGCCGACGAAAATAAGGATGATACCAAGTCCGTACTTCAGATACTTGAAGTATTTGGCCACAGCTGCCAGCGCAAAGTACAGGGCTCGGAGCCCGAGGATGGCAAAGATGTTGGAGGTAAGCACAATGAACGGGTCACGACTGACGCTGAATACGGCAGGGATGCTGTCTACGGCAAAGGCGACATCGGTGGTCTCGATGACCAGCAGGGCTACGAACAGCGGTGTGGCCATTCGTCGGCCGTTCTCCATGATGAAGAAGTGGTCGCCATGCATGCGGTCGGTCACGGGATAGAGCTTGCGAAACCAGCGCACGATGATGTTCTGCGAGGGATCAGAATGCTCGTTGTCGTCGTGGGCAAACATCTTGCCGCCCGTATAGAGCAGGAACAGTCCGAAGAGTCCCAGCACCCACTCAAAACGCTCCACCACGGCAGCACCGGCAAAGATGAAGATGCTGCGCAGCACCAAGGCACCGAAGATGCCCCAGAAAAGCACCTCGTGCTGATACTTGCGTTCGATGCCGAAGAAGGAGAACAACATGAGAAACACAAACAGGTTGTCCATCGACAGCGACTTCTCTATCAGATAGCCAGCCAGAAACTCCAACGCCATCTCGTGCGAGTCGCCAGGATAAAAGAAATAGATGCCTGCGCAGAACAACAGCGAAACGCCTATCCACATGGCAGTCATCTTGAGTGCTTCACCAACTTTCACTTCATGCTGTCCTTTCTTGCCGAACATCTTCAGGTCGGCCACCAGCATAAGCAAAACTAACACATAAAAAACAATCCAAGCCCAAAGGGGCAATATCATTAAATTCATGGGTGCAAAATTACAATTAAAAAGTGGAAATAGCACGAATGCTATGATTACGTTTTGGTTACATTTCTCCGAAATCATTGCTTCGCCGGGCAATAGTCAGCAGGATGTAGCAACCAAACAACATGCCCGTGAACAGGGACAACAGCAAGGTGGGGATATCAAAGCGATAGCCCCACTTGCTGAAGACGATGCTATAGCAATAGGGCTACAGCCTCTGCATCCTTGCCCTCGTAGAAGCGGGGCTCGAAGACGGGCTTGTACTGGAAGTCGGCAAAGCGGAACAGCTGCAGGGCGCAGAACTGATGGTCGTCACTCAGGCAGAGTTCCAGGCGGAAGTTGCCGTTAGCACCGGCCACGGGCTTGCCCTTCTGCTGGATGTCGGCAGCCATCTTGTCGAGCGGCATGTCTAAAAGATGTTCCACACGCTCACCCTCAGAGGGACTATACTCCAAGATGATGGCCTTAGCCTGACTCTGTGTAGGCGTATAAATGGCCTTGGTTGAAAACAGTGATTTCTTGATCTCGATATGTTGATATGTGGAGAGAGCAGCAGCCATCTCCAAGTTTTTGATACTTGACATAGTTGTAGAAGCCCCCTAAGTTAGGGGGATGGGGGTCTGAACGACCACCCTTTAATTGATTAAATGTATTGTATTTTGTTAAACTCTTTCGGGTCTGCTAGTTCAGACCCCTGTTGTCCCCTAACTTAGGGGACTTTATTCAACGAATGATGTGCCTCAGTGCGATGACGTAATAGTCGCACGAGGCCGACAGGCAGAAGGGAGCCGTTTCCAGACGGCATCTGCTGTCGTAGTAGGAATAAAGGGGTTTGACGATATGCTGCCGGATGGCAAGACTGCCAAACGGCGTGACGGTTCTTTCCGTCTTCGCGCCCTGAGTAGGCAGGACGCGCTGGGGACGGGAACTGCAGATGCGGTAAATCTGCGAGGCATCTGTCAGTGTGGCTTCCTGATGGTGCTGATGTTGTGGAGCCAGGATGGACGACTCGCGATGCTGACAGGACTCTGTGACGGTCACGTCATCATGGCTCTGCCAGTTTAGCAAAACCGCCAGGCAAACGGCGCAAAGAGCCGTTAGTATTTTTGCAGTTATCAGAGTCCGTCTCATTCTGGCTGCAAAGGTACTAAAATTATCTGTAATAAAAGAACTCTATCATAAAAAAAGGAGAAACACCCGATTATATGAGTAGATCAGGGAATAACAGCCGTAATAGTAAGAGATAATGGAACAAATGGCGGGCGAAGATGCTAAATTTCGAAAACTTTTTGTACCTTTGCAGGCGTTTTTTAACTCTAAGCAATGATTAAAAAATAATGAAACAGATAATGAAGAATTTAATGCAATGGGTGCTGGCCGCCACCCTCATCTGCGGCACAAGCGTATTCACCTCGTGTTCGTCGGACAACGACGACAACCCTGTTCCCGAATCAGGAGCAAGTGGCGAACTTGTAGGCCAATGGTATTCCGACGTGTCGGGGGCTACTTATGCCGCCTGGACATACGGCAAGGCATGGCAGCAGATGGAGTTCAATGCCGACGGCACAGGAACCACCAGCATCTATTACCTTAACAACGACGACGCCGTGGGCCGTGAGCGCTATTCGTTCACCTATACAGCCAAGGAGGGCGTGCTGACGATGGACATTGCGGAGAGGAACACCAAGACCACTGCCAGATATGCCGTGAGCGACGGCAAACTGACGATGATGGAGGGCGACCACCAACTTGCCATGCAGAAGATGGACGATGTGAAAGCTAAGGACTTTGATTTGTGGAGCCGCAAGGACAACCTGGTCAATGTGCCGCAGCCTGCCCGATACACCGTCTTAGTCTATGGCAATGCGGGAGGCACCATGGACGCAATTATTGAGTACGGCTTCTGGGAGAAGATACAGCCGCTGCTCAAGGACCACAACAACGTCCGGGTAGTCTGCTTCTACAAATATGGAATGAAACCGACTGATGAGAAAAATTCCTATCCAGGTAAGTATGCCGACCCGGGCGACATCGTATGGTTCGATCTGAACGACACGACTAAACTGGAGAATATTCGTAACGGAGGACTTCAGGCTCTGGGGTATGAAAAGGAGGCCAAGGCTATGAAACTGTGCGACCCCAAGACCATCAGCGCGTTCATCCAAATCAGCAGTCTGGTGTGTCCTGCCGAGCAGTATGTGTTCAGCATCTGGGGGCATGGCAATGGACTGAACCCAATGAACGATGTCCCTGGCAAATACGAAGACCCCGCCGCTGCATCTGCCACCCGAGGGGTCATTGCCGATGAGTGGAATGAGAGTGAGGAACTGGATATGTATGAGCTGAGTACCGCCATCCGTTCCGCAGGCCTGAACCGGCTGAACACGATTTTCTTCCACAACTGCCTGATGGGCAACATGGAGACGCTGACCGAACTGCGCGGTCTGTCCGACTATATCGTGGCCTCGGCGCATGTGCTCTCAAGCGAAGGCGAACTGCTCACGGAATACGTCCGCGGACTGCTGGAGAAGGGGAATACCGAAGATGCTGTCGCGCAGATGTTTGAGCGCGTACATCCAGTATGGGAACAGTCCTATCACGACTTTAAGTCCGAAAAAGATGGGACTAAGAGAGAGTGCTGGCAGAACGGTGACTACAAACTCATCCGTACCGCCAAGCTCGATGCCATTATCAGTGCCGCCAAGCGCCTCGCCGACAGACTCCTCGCACTCTACCCCACGCAGAAAGAGGCCATCGACAGAGCCACGCAGAAGGTGTATCGGTTCTTCCGACCCTATGAGATTCCCCAGTTAACCTTTATGAATCCCTTTTTCGATCTGGCAGACTATGCCCATTTGTTGGCAAAAGAGACTGGCGACGCAGAAGTGGCAACCATCTCTGCCGATCTGGATAAAGCCTTCAGCGAAGCCTTCGTCCACTATGTTGACGTCAGCACGAACGAACAGCATCTGGACCACTACACGCTGAGCGTATGCCTGGCCGACAACACGACATACAAACTCAATCTTAAGGCTGCCGACTCCCCTTATCTGTGCAGTTTCGACGAAGGCTACGAGCAGACCACCTTCCACAAACTGACAGGATGGGGCAACTGGCTGCGCACCAACCAGCATTATCTTTGGGGCAATCCCACAAGCGACGGCGGTGGTCCGCTCAAGTGAATGTAACATAGGTACTAGAGGAAGTAGTAGACCGTCTGCACCAAGCCGCGCGTAAGGAGATAGAGCAGCATGGCGAGCCAAAGCCCGTGATTGCCCAAGAGAGGCAGCAGCAAGGCGACGGCAGCGAAGAAGACGAAGGCAGCGAGACAGGCAGACCAGAGCATGGCCCGCGTCTGGGTGGTGCCGATGAAAAGGCCGTCCCACACGAAGGCTGTCACTCCTGCCGCAGGCACGAGCCATGCCCACCACACATACTCGCGGGCAGCCTCAACCACTTGAGGCTCGTCGGTGAGCAGACGCAAGAAAGGCATTCCGCCTACGACATAGACAGCAGTAAAGAGGCAGGTGACCAGCGCTCCCCAGCCAAAGAGGCGGCGCACCACCTGCCTATAGGCCGACACATTGGAAGCCCCCCAATAGCGCCCTCCAAGCGCCTCGCCCGCAAAAGCGAAGCCATCCATCACGTAGGAGAAGAGCAGATAGAGCTGCATCAGCAGTGCATTGACGGCGAGGATGGCTGCTCCCTGCCGGGCACCAACGGAAGTGAAATAGAGATTGACCGCCACCAAGGACAGCGTGCGGAGAAAGATGTCGCGGTTGACTCGCAGGAAGGGCACCAGTTCGTGCATCTTAGGGAACGGGACACGCAGCAGGTGGAGGCGCCCATAATAGCGAAACAGCAGCAGCACACCTGTCACCAGTCCCGCATACTGGGCAATCACTGTTCCCAAGGCCACGCCCTCGACCTTCATGTGGAGCCCATAAACCAGCACGAGCGAAACCAGGATGTTAGCCACATTCTGCAGGATGCTGACCACCATTGGCAGACGGGTGTTCTGCATGCCGATGAACCAGCCACTCAGGCTATACAGCCCCAGGACTGCCGGGGCACCCCATACCACGATGCGATAGTAGTCGACGGCCAGGGGACGAACCTCATCCGTAGGTCCTATCAGCCACAGCATCAGCTGGCACAAAGGTTCCTGCAACAGCCAGAGGAGCAAGGTCGTAGCGAGGGCTACGAGGACAGAGCGCCACAGGAGACGGCGCACCTCTCCGACATCGTGTCGCCCCCAGGCCTGAGCCGTCAGCCCGCTCGTCCCCATGCGCAGGAATCCAAAGACCCAATAGACCAGATTGAAAATCATGGACCCTACGGCAATCGCTGCCATATAGGCCGCCTCGCCCATGTGCCCCACGATGGCTGTATCAACCAGGCCCAACAAGGGTACGGTGATGTTGGTCACGATGGCAGGGAGGGCAATATGTAATATTTTACGGTCGCTTTCGTTCATTTTTTTACAATATTTGCTGCAAAAGTAATGCTTTTTAAATAAAAATCACTATCTTTGCCGAAAACTTTAAAACTATGGGAACAAAAAGTAATCATACGATGTCACACTTTGACTCCATGTCGAAGAAGTCTGCCTGGGCAGCACTGGCCACACTGGGAATCACGGCGGTAGCCGCAGGCACCACCGCTTTCATCAAGTACAGGAAGAAGCGCCGTCAGCAGGCAGAGACCGAAGCACTGGAGCACCAGCTGTCGGCCGACCAGGAGATGGTGTACAACGAAGCCGTCAGGTCGTTCCTGTCCATCAACGACCGCATCTACGAACTGCGTCAGCAGCGCATGGCTCTCCAGCCCCTGATAGAATGGCTGGCAACAGACGGCGAGAAGCCTGAGATAAAGACAGACGACGAGAAGCTGCTGCAGCTGAGTGACGACATACAGAAGTTTCTCATCACGCAAGTGCCCTTCATCAATGCCTGCATCAGCACCATGTGTGACGACGGCACTACCTATTCCGACTATGTGCGTGGAAGAGTGGGCAACAACTTTGACTCCACCCTCGACCAGGAATATGCCGGCGCAAAAGTGGAGGAAGGCACACCGATTAAATATGTGCTGAAGTTAGGCTACTGCTTCCCCAACTCGCGAATAGCCACCCATCCCGTCAAAAGCATTATTCTGGTATGATCAATCGCGAACTATTATCACCCCGTTCCATCGCCGTCGTCGGCGGTTCGAACAATATCCACAAGCCTGGCGGTGCCATCGTGCGCAACATTCTGCAAGGAGGCTATCAGGGCACGTTGCGCATCGTCAATCCCAAGGAGGACGAGGTGCAGGGCATCAAGGTATTCCACGATGTCCGCGAACTGCCGCCAACAGAACTGGCCGTGCTGGTGATTCCCGCCAAGCTGTGTCCCGACAGCGTAGAACTGCTGGCCCGCGACAAGCAGACACGGGCGTTTATCATCATCTCGGCAGGCTTTGGAGAAGAGACCAAGGCGGGAGCCGAGTTGGAGCAGCGCATTCTGGACACCTGCCAGCAATACGATGCCTCGCTGATAGGCCCCAACTGCATCGGCATGCTGAACCGCCAGCATCACAGCGTCTTCACCCAGCCCATTCCCAAGCTCAGCGCACAAGGTGTCGACTTCATATCCGGCTCGGGTGCTACCGCTGTATTCATTCTGGAGAGTGCCGTCAGCAAAGGACTGCAGTTTAACAGCGTGTGGTCTATCGGCAACGGCAAGCAGATAGGCATCGAGGACGTTTTGCAATATATGGACGAAACCTTCGATGCAGAACACGACTCGAAGGTCAAGCTGCTGTATATCGAGAACATTGCCAATCCTGACAAGCTGCTCTTCCATGCCTCCAGCCTCATCCGCAAAGGCTGTCGCATCGCCGCCATCAAGGCGGGGTCGAGCGAAAGCGGCAGCAGGGCGGCATCGAGCCATACCGGAGCCATCGCCTCCAGCGACTCAGCCGTCGAGGCCCTGTTCCGCAAGGCAGGCATCGTGCGCTGCCATAGCCGCGAGGAGCTGACCACCGTTGGCTGCATCATGACCCTGCCCCCGCTGACGGGCAAGCGCTTTGCCATTGTCACCCATGCCGGCGGTCCCGGCGTGATGCTCACCGATGCACTGTCGAAAGGCGGACTGGAAGTGCCGAAGTTGGAGGGCGAGGCCGCTGAGGAGCTGAAGGAAAAACTGCTGCCCGGCAGCAGTGTAAGCAACCCCATCGACATCTTGGCAACGGGTACGCCAGAGATTCTGGGCACCGCGATAGACTACTGCGAGAAACGCTTCGACCAAATCGACGCCATCGCCGTCATCTACGGCACCCCGGGACTGACCACCCTCTACGAAGCCTACGAGGTACTGCATCAGAAGATACAGGAATGTCGGAAGCCCATCTTCCCCATCCTGCCCAGTCTGCATACCGCAGGCCCCGAGGTGGCAGAGTTCCTACAGAAAGGCCATGTCAACTTCTCCGACGAGGTAACGCTGGCCACTGCCCTGTCGCAGATCATGAGAACCCCTGCCCCGGCACCTATGGAGGTGCAGCTGTATGGCATCGACATCCCAAGACTGAACAATATCATCTACCATCTGAAAGGCGACGGCTATGTAGAGCCCGGAATTGTACGCCAGCTGCTGGAGTGTGCGGGCATCCCGATGGTGCCCGAGATGGTGAGCAGCGAGAAGGACCAGCTCATCAGCTTCGCCCAGCGCATGGGCTATCCCGTAGTAGCCAAGGTGGTAGGCCCTGTACACAAGAGCGACGTAGGCGGCGTGACCCTGAATATCCGCACTGCCGAACACCTGGCGCTGGAGTTCGACCGCATGATGCAGATCGAGGGTGCTACCGCCGTCATGGTACAGAAGATGATACGAGGCACCGAACTGTTTATCGGCGCCAAATACGAGGAACGCTTCGGACACGTAGTGCTCTGCGGGCTGGGCGGCATCTTCGTCGAGGTGCTCAAGGATGTGCAGTCGGGTCTGGCTCCCCTCTCCTACGGCGAGGCATTCTCAATGATTCACTCCCTGCGCGGCTACAAGATACTGAAGGGCACGCGCGGCCAGCAAGGCATCAACGAGCAGAAATATGCCGAGATTATTGTGCGACTGTCTACCCTCCTGCGTTTCGCTACCGAAATCAAGGAGATAGACATCAACCCGCTCTTGGCCGACGGCGACCAGGTGGTAGCCGTCGATGCGCGGATACGGATTGAGAAAGAGTTGAAAATTGACAGTTGACAGGTAAGAATTGAAAATAGAAACATTTAACAACATATTATAAGTATGGAACAACAAAAACGTTATGGTCACTTCGACGACCAACACCGCGAGTATGTCATCACCGACCCGAAGACTCCTTGGCCCTGGATCAACTATCTGGGCAACGAAGACTTCTTCTCGCTCATCTCGAACACGGCTGGCGGCTACTCCTTCTACAAGGATGCCAAATTCCGCCGTATCACCCGCTACCGCTACAACAATGTGCCGATGGACAATGGCGGACGCTACTTCTACATCAAGGACGGCGACACCGTATGGAACCCAGGATGGAAGCCCTGCAAGACACCCCTCGACTTCTATGAGTGCCGCCACGGCATGAGCTACACGCGCATCACCGGACGCAAGAACGGCGTAGAGGCCAGCGTGCTCTTCTTCGTACCCCTCAAGACATGGGCAGAGGTGCAGAAGCTGACGCTGAAGAACGACAGCCGCGAGGTGAAGACGCTGAAGCTCTTCTCCTTCGAAGAGTGGTGTCTGTGGAATGCCGCAACGGATATGGAGAATTTCCAGCGTAACTTCTCGACTGGTGAGGTGGAGATTGAGGGTTCGACGATTTATCATAAGACAGAGTATCGCGAGCGCCGCAACCACTATGCCTTCTACCATGTCAACACCGACATTCAGGGCTACGACACCGACCGCGAGACCTTCATAGGACTGTACAACGAGTTTGCCAATCCCGATGCCGTCATGGAGGGCCGTCCCCGCAACTCTCATGCTCATGGCTGGAGTCCTATCGCCTCGCACTATATCGAGGTCACGCTGCAGCCCGGCGAGCAGAAGGATTTTGTGTTCCTCTTAGGATATGTCGAGAACGAGCAGGACAAGAAGTTTGTGGCTCCCAAGGTCATCAACAAGGAGAAAGCCCACGCCATCATCAACCAGCTGAACACCAGCGAGAAAGTGGACAAGGCTTTTGCCGAGCTTTGCGAGTATTGGGATGCCCTGCTTAATATATATAAGGTGAAGACAGGCAACGACAAACTGGACCGAATGGTGAACATCTGGAACCAGTATCAGTGCATGGTGACTTTCAACTTCTCGCGCTCGGCCTCGTTCTTCGAGAGCGGCATCGGGCGCGGCATGGGATTCCGCGACTCCAACCAAGACTTGGTGGGATTCGTCCATCAGATTCCCTCGCGTGCCCGCCAGCGCATCATCGACATTGCTTCGACACAGTTCCCCGACGGTGGCTGCTACCACCAGTACCAGCCCTTGACCAAGCGCGGCAACAATGACATCGGAGGTGGATTCAACGACGACCCCTGCTGGCTCATCTTCGGCACCGTGGCCTATATTAAGGAAACGGGCGACTTCTCCATCCTCAACGAGATGGTGCCCTTCGACAACCAGCCGGGTACGGAGGTGACGCTCTTCGAGCACCTGAAGGTATCGATGGATCACGTCATCAACAACCTCGGTCCCCACATGCTGCCGCTCATCGGACGTGCCGACTGGAACGACTGTCTGAACCTGAACTGCTTCTCGTGGGACCCCAACGAGTCGTTCCAGACCACCGAGAACAAGAGCGAGGGTTCGAAGGCCGAGTCGCTCATGATAGCCGGACTCTTTGTCGTCACCGGCAAAGACTATGTGGCCCTCTGCCGTAAGATAGGCAAGGATGCCGAGGCTGAGCGTATGCAGCAGGCCGTCGATGCCATGATTGCTGCCGTCAAGCGCGACGGCTGGGACGGCGAGTGGTATCTGCGCGCCTACGACTTCTACGGCAACAAGATAGGCAGCCATGAGTGCGAGGAAGCCAAGATATTCATCGAGTCGCAGGGCTGGTGTACGATGGCTGAGATCGGTGCCGAGGACGGCATGGTGGGCAAGTCGCTCGACTCGTGCAAGAAGTATCTGGAATGCGAGCACGGTATGGTGCTCAACAACCCTGCCTTCACGAAGTATGTCTATGAGTATGGCGAAATCAGCTCCTATCCCGAAGGCTACAAGGAGAATGCCGGTATCTTCTGCCACAACAATCCCTGGGTCATCATCGGCGAGACGCTGGCCGGACGAGGCAACGATGCCTGGAGCCACTATGCCAAGATACTGCCGTCGTATGTGGAAGAGAAGTACCAGACGCTACATAAAGTAGAGCCTTATGTCAACTGCCAGATGGTAGCCGGCAAGGATGCTGCCCGTCCCGGCGAGGGCAAGAACTCGTGGCTCACGGGAACAGCCGCCTGGATGTGGTATACCGTCTCGGAGTTCATCCTCGGCATCAAGCCCGACTACGACGGCATCCGCATCGACCCCTGTCTGCCCGAGACCGCCGGCGACTATACCGTAAGCCGTAAGTTCCGCGAGGCTGACTACGAGATATGCATCCACCCCAACGGCGCACAGAAGGGCGTGAAACAGGTCATCGTTGACGGACAGTCCATCCAGGGCACCGTCATCCCCTACTCTCCCGGTAAGCACCAAGTCGTCGTCACCATGTAGACGATAAAAGCTAGTTAAAACTAGTCCAACTAGTCAAAACTAGTCCAACTAGCTAGAACTACCCCTTCCCCAAACCGACAAAACGGCATACAATCTGCCGTTTTGTCGGTTCTTTTCTTTTCGGCACGCTGTTTGTCCGCCTGATAACAGAAAACAAATAAATAATAGGAGGACAAACGTATGACATTAGACAAGTTTACCATCAAGGCGCAGGAGGCTGTCCAGGAGGCAGTCAACACTGCACAACGCAACGGTCAGCAGACCATCGAACCCGTTCACCTGCTGGCAGGCATCATGAACAAGGCCAAGGATGTCACCAACTTCCTGTTCCAGAAGCTGGGTGTCAATGGCCAGCAGATTGAAATGCTCGTACAGACAGAGCTGCAACACCTGCCCCGCGTTCAGGGCGGCGAGCCCTATCTGTCGAGCGACACCAACAAAGTGCTGCTCAAGGCACAGGATTATGCCCAGAAGTTCGGCGACGAGTTTGTGTCGTGCGAGCCCCTGCTCCTGGCACTACTTACCGATGGTCAGACCGCAGGGCGTATCCTGAAGGATGCAGGCATCACCGAGCGCGACCTTCAAACCGCCATACAAGAACTGCGTCAGGGGCAGAAGGTGCAAAACCAGAGTGGCGACGAGAACTACCAGTCGCTGGAGAAGTATGCCAAGAATCTGGTCGACCTGGCCCGGCAGGGAAAGCTCGATCCCGTCATCGGCCGCGACGACGAGATACGCCGACTGCTGCAGATTCTCTCACGCCGCACGAAGAACAATCCTATCCTGATCGGTGAGCCGGGTACGGGTAAGACGGCCATCGTGGAGGGGCTGGCGGGACGTATCGTCCGCGGCGACGTACCCGAGAACCTGAAGGACAAGCAGCTCTACTCGCTCGACATGGGTGCACTGGTGGCCGGTGCGAAGTATAAGGGTGAGTTCGAGGAGCGCCTGAAGAGTGTCATCAACGAGGTGACGAAGGCCGAGGGCCGCATCATCCTCTTCATCGACGAGATACACACACTGGTGGGTGCCGGCGGTGGCGAGGGTGCTATGGATGCTGCCAACATCCTGAAGCCGGCTCTGGCGCGTGGCGAACTGCGTGCCATCGGTGCCACCACACTCAACGAGTATCAGAAATACTTCGAGAAGGACAAGGCCCTGGAGCGACGGTTCCAGACCGTCATGGTCGACGAGCCCGACGAGCTCAGCGCCATCTCTATATTAAGAGGTCTGAAGGAACGCTACGAGAACCACCACAAGGTGCGTATTCAGGACGATGCCTGTATCGCTGCCGTCCAACTGTCGGAGCGTTACATCTCGGAGCGCTTCCTGCCGGACAAGGCCATCGACCTGATGGACGAGGCTGCCGCCAAGCTGCGTATGGAGCGCGACTCGGTGCCCGAGGAACTGGACGAGATTACCCGCCGCCTGGCGCAGTTGGAGATTGAGCGTGAGGCCATCAAGCGCGAAGGCGACGAGCCGAAGATAGCCCAATTGGACAAGGAGATTGCCGAACTTCGCGAACAGGAGCAGCAGTTCCGCGCCAAGTGGGAAGGCGAGCGCCAGCTGGTCAACAAAATCCAGCAGGACAAGCAGGAGATGGAACAGCTGAAATATGAGGCCGAACGGGCTGAACGCGAAGGCGACTACGGCAAGGTGGCTGAGATACGCTACTCGAAGCTGAAAGCCCTCGAAGACGACATCAAGGCCATCCAACAACAACTGGCCAGTGCTCAGGGCGGCAACTCGCTGGTACGCGAGGAAGTGACTGCCGACGACATCGCCGAGGTGGTGAGCCGCTGGACGGGAATCCCTGTCACCCGTATGTTGCAGAGCGAGCGTGAAAAGCTGCTGCACCTGGAGGAGGAGCTCCACAAACGGGTCATCGGACAGGACGAGGCCATCACCGCCGTCTCCGATGCCGTGCGCCGCTCACGTGCCGGACTGCAAGACCCCAAGCGTCCTATCGCCTCGTTCATCTTCCTCGGCACGACGGGCGTGGGTAAGACGGAACTGGCCAAGACGCTGGCTGAATACCTGTTCAACGACGAGACGATGATGACGCGTATTGACATGTCGGAGTATCAGGAGAAGCATACCGTCTCGCGCCTGGTCGGTGCACCTCCGGGCTACGTGGGCTATGATGAGGGAGGCCAGTTGACGGAGGCCGTACGCCGCAAGCCCTATCAAGTCATCCTGTTCGACGAGATTGAGAAGGCGCATCCCGACGTGTTCAACATCCTGTTGCAGGTGCTCGACGACGGTCGGCTGACGGACAACAAGGGACGTACCGCCAACTTCAAGAACACCATCATCATCATGACCTCCAATGCCACGCGCGAACAGCTGCGGCTGACCATGCGTCCGGAGTTCCTGAACCGTATCGACGAGATTATCACCTTCCAGCCGCTCACCCAGCAGCAGATTGCCGACGTGGTGCGCCTGCAGATGCGCAAGGTGACGGAGATGCTGGAGCCGCAGGGCATCACCCTGCAGATAACAGACCAGGCTGTAAGCTATCTGGCTCAGGAGGGCTACGATCCCGACTTCGGTGCCCGTCCCGTCAAGCGTGCCATCCAGCAGCTGGTGCTCAACGACCTGTCGCGCAAGATTCTGGCCGACGAGGTGAACCGCGACAAGCCTATCATCATCGACGAGTTCGGCGACGGACTGGTGTTCCGCAACTAATGGTAAGAATGGAAGCTTACGAATAAAGAAGTGATGAAACTCAGCGTTTCATCACTTTTTTTATTGTTCCGTTGCTGGTACGCACGATGCGTATCGGCCCGTATTCGTAGAGCACGGAAGAACTGGATGCATTGTGATGTTCGACAATGCCTGTAGTCGTAGTGGAAAAGTTGAACGATGCCAGCCCCTCGCCACTTACGTTCATCTCCGTCAGCGACTTGTTCATCAGCATACTGCCATCGGCATTGGGATGGTAGAGTGTAGCGGCAGGCGACGAGGTATTGGTCAGCTGATTGTTCGCGCCATAGGGATAAGCCCAGTTCTTGGCGTTGGAATCAGTGTAGGTTGTCTTATTGTTGGCAGGGATCATCACATACCGTTTGCGATTGTTAGAGTTTGCCCAACTTGTGATGCCTGTCCAAACAGCAGGGTCGTAATCGATATGGAACACCACGATGCCACTGCCTGGCAGCGAGGCATCCCAAGATGTCTGCTGACGGTTCTCCACCATATAGAATTCATCGCCATATCCATCATTCCGTATCAGATAGGCCACACCCTCATCTGCCAACGCCGGCATAGTGTTGGTACTGAAGTTGCTGGTCAACTCCGTAGGCTTGAGCCATCCCATCAGCCAGCGTTCGTGGGCGGAGTATCCGGGAGGCAGGTATCCACCGCCATTATAGTTGCCATGATCCATGAGGTCCCAATTTCCTACATAACTGCTTCCATTATAATAGAAGTCGGGAAAACCGAAGCAATGTGTAAACTCGTGGATAAGTGTGCCAAAGGAACCATAGCTACCTATACCGTCCAGTTCGGGCAATGCACAATAGCAGTCTATCAAATAGTTCTTATTATCATAGCTGACGGACCGAGGCTCACAATAGACATCCTTCTGGCGGTCTTTCCGATGTGCGGAGAGCCACCACTGGTGAGCCCAGATGCTGTTCTTCCCTCCCCCGTCATTCATGCCTTTGCCAGCATATACAATGAGCAGCTGATTGACGTATCCGTCACCATTCCAGTCGTAACGGCTCCAGTCGATGTCGCGTTTCTCCAACTGGTCCATCACATCATTGACCAGATATTGCGAGTTCTCGTCGTCGGGGACAGGATCATCATACTTGGAATCCCAACTGCGATACTTGACCACCTGTTCCGCCAACTGCACATAATGCAGGTCGAACTGCAGGTTCAGCTGTCCGTAGCTCTGGGCGTAGAAGTAGTCGTGAACAGAACCCTTGAAGGGACTCTCCTGCAAGTCTACCGCATTAAATATTTTGTCCCACTGAGCCACTGTTTCACTCTCACTGCCCCGGAATGCCTTATCAGCAAAGGACACCAGGACTACCAACTGATGACGCTCGCCATGATAGTAGTCGCCGCCAGGTGCCCGGTTGGCCATCTGCCCGCGAGTCATAGCCGACAGCGGCCGGTGATGCCCACGCCTGCAACCTCGCATGGAAACATCTTGTGCTGCCGCCGTCATCGTGACGAGCAGCAGCACAAGTATCAATGCGAAAGAGCATCTGTCATTTCTCATTTTCCGTTTCTCATTACTCATTTCGCAGCAGGGCACCAGGGTTTCAGCTGCTTGAAGAAGTCGTTGCCCTTGTCGTCGACGAGAATGAAGGCGGGGAAGTCCTCGACCTCAATCTTCCAGATGGCTTCCATACCCAACTCGGGATACTCCACACACTCGATGCTCTTGATGCTCGACTGGCTGAGCACGGCAGCTACGCCACCAATAGAACCCAGATAGAAGCCGCCATACTTCTGGCAGGCATCGGTCACCACCTGCGAGCGGTTGCCCTTGGCAATCATCACCAGCGAGGCTCCCAGACTCTGGAACTCGTCCACATAGGGGTCCATACGGTTGGCCGTAGTCGGACCCATCGAACCGCAAGGATAGCCCTCTGGTGTCTTGGCCGGACCGGCATAGAGCACGGGATATTTCTTGAAGTACTCGGGCATCTCCTCGCCAGCGTCGATACGTGCCTTCAACTTGGCGTGGGCAATGTCGCGGGCCACGATGATGGTTCCCTTCAGGTTAACGCGTGTAGAGACGGGATACTTCGACAGTTCCTTGCGCACGGCGTCGATACCCTCGTTCAAGTCGATGACGATGGTGTTCTGCCCCTCGCCGGCCTTGGCATATTCTGCGGGAATGAGCTCCGAAGGATTCGAGTCCATCTTCTCAAGCCAGATACCATCGGCATTGATCTTCGCCTTGATATTACGGTCGGCCGAGCAGCTGACACCCATGCCGATGGGGCACGAAGCACCATGACGGGGCAGACGGATGACACGGATGTCGTGAGCCAGCGCCTTGCCGCCAAACTGAGCACCGAGTCCAATCTTGTGTGCCTCGTCCAGCAGTTTCTTTTCCAGGTCGATGTCGCGGAAGGCACGTCCTGTCTCGTCGCCCGTAGTGGGCAGCGAGTCGTAGTACTTGATGCTGGCCAGCTTCACCGTCAGCAGGTTCTTCTCGGCAGAAGTACCGCCGATGACGAACGCGATGTGATAAGGCGGGCAGGCTGCCGTACCCAGCGACTTCATCTTCTCTACCAGGAAGGGCAGCAGCGTACCTTCGTTCTGGATGGTAGCCTTGGTCATCGGGTAGAAGTAGGTCTTATTGGCCGAACCGCCGCCCTTGGCCACCATCACGAAGCGATATTCAGCACCCTCGGTGGCCTCGATGTCTATCTGTGCAGGCAAGTTGCAGCGGGTGTTCACCTCGTCGTACATGGTCAGCGGGGCATTCTGCGAATAGCGCAGGTTGTCTTGCGTAAACGTATTATAGACACCACGCGAGAGTGCCTCCTCGTCCTCGAAGCCCGTCCATACCTGCTGGCCCTTCTCGCCGTGGATGATGGCCGTACCCGTGTCCTGACAGAAAGGCAGCACGCCGCGCGCGGCCACCTCAGCATTGCGCAAGAACTGCAGGGCTACATACTTATCGTTCTCCGAGGCCTCTGGGTCCTTCAGAATCTCGGCTACCTGCAGGTTGTGCTCACGGCGCAGCATGAACTCTACATCGTGGAAAGCCTGCTGAGCCAGCAGTGTCAGCGCCTCCTTCGACACCTTTACAATCTGTTTGCCTTCAAACTCAGCGGTCGTCACGCCCTCCTTGGTCAGAAGACGATACTCTGTCTTGTCCTCGCCCATCTGGAACATCGGGGCATACTTGAAATCAACTACATTTGCCATAATCGTATTTGTCTTTAGTTTTCTATTTTTCAGAATATTGGCTCCAAAGGTACAAAGAAAAATCCACAAAACGACATTTTTTGGGAACATTAACGCAAAAAGCAAAACGTGCAGGAATGCAGGAGCCCCCCACAGTAAGGAAAAAAATGGAAGGATTTTTGGTTTTTCAACCTTTTTCTACTACCTTTGCAGCGCAATTTACAACAAAACAAACTCAAAGCAAAATGCAAAAGACGCTACTCTGTGTGCTCCTTTCGATGCTACTCCTCATTCCGAGTCTGGCGCACGGGCAGTCCTATTGTGGTGTCCACAAATACGACGGCACACACCGCAACGAACTGCGAGGCTATCTCATAGCCGGCGACAACATCGTGACCGATGCCTTCTACGGACTGTCGGTAACCTATAAGCGCTATCTGGGCAACCGGTGGCATGTGAAGGGCGACATGCAGATGCAGTTTGGCAAGCGCCTCTACTCCATCGACGTAGAGGGAGGCTACCGGCTGCCGTGTGGATGGTCTGACTTCTACCTCACCGGCCAGCTGCTCTATAACCGCTACCAGCCTTGGAACACCAACGAGACGATAGTCAACCTGTCCGTACGATGGGAGATGCCCTACTTCTATCTCCGTGCGGGCGCGTCGCTCATCCATTTCCACTTGCTGCACTTCGGCTATACCGAACCCGTGACGCTCACGTTGGGCGGCGGTGTCAGCATCCGGCCCCGCTGGAACTCGTGGAACATCGGAGCCTTCATCCGCAACTACGACGACTTCTACTACGAAGGCTATAACATCAACTGGGGCTTCAACTTCCATGCCAACCTGCTGAGCGACCTCCAACTCTATGGCGAGCTGAACATCCGTCCGGCGGGAAGCATGAGCCAGCTGGCATCGAAATATGAAGAATCACTAAAAATAGGATTAAAATATATGTGGTAAATGATGACAAGGAAAACAATTATATCCGCGATGCTGTCGGCCACGCTGCTGCTGACGGGCTGTGACAAGGTGAGCCCCACGGGTTTGCTCATTGCCAGTTCCGATGTGGACGACCGTGTGAAGATGTCCCATCTCTACTATCAGGAGCACAAGAACTCCGACTTCAACACCCTCGATGCTCAGGACAAAGACGAATATACCTTCCTCGTAGGTGCCGACAGCCACGTGACAGACGACGGCGGCCGTATGCGCGAGATGTTCAATCTGGGCATCGACGGCAACGACCTCTTCATGGCCCATCTAGGCGACATTGCCGACACCAAGGCCGAATATTACATCACACTCGACAAGGCACTGCAAGAGGCCAAGACAAAGTATGCAAAGAAGCACAACATCGACTCGCTTAGCGACTTCCAGATGCCCTTCTTCCCCGTCGTCGGCAACCATGACCTCACCAACAACGGCTGGGCCATGTGGACCGACTTGTTCCACTCGTCGTTCTACACCACCTTCATAGCCGTCGGAAAGGACAACGAGAAAACCGTCTACGACCAGTGCATCTTCCTCGACACCGCCAGCGGAACGCTGGGACGCGAACAGGTGAACCTGTTGGAGCAGGGAGCTCTCGACCATCCTTTTGAACTGGGCAACTACACCGTTCGCAACGTCTTCGTATTCGGTCATACCAACATCTTCCGCGTGTCGCCCTTCGAACTCGACTCCACGTTCCCCCGCGAGGAGACGTTCTTCCTGCTCAACATGTTCAACGAGTGGGAAGCCAGCATTGTCTTCTGCGGTCATGTACACGAGTGGGGCGAGGAACACGTCGACGGCACCACCTACCTGACGCTCGACACAATGTGCGAGCGCAACAATCCCCAGCCCGGCGACTATCTGGTGCGCGTCCACGTGAAGAAAGACGGCAGCTACACATGGGAGAAAGTCCGAATGAACTATACAAAGGAATAGCAGCGATTGCAGCTTCCGGCTACCCGTTTTATTACTTGAGTCAACTCGATTCATCGAATGAGTCAACTCAAGTGATCGTTTGAGTTAACTCACGGTTTCCAGCACGTTTTCACACTGGAAGCTCTCTATCCGAAAAAAAAACAACAAAGCAGCAGGCTACGTAACGGAAACCTGCTGCCTTGTTGGTCTTATAGCATTCCATCAGTATCCGAAGACTTGCTCGGTAGTGAGGCGGTGGATGGGACCAATCTTCTCCAAGGCCTTCATGTCGAGTTCCTTCTCGTCGCCGAGAATGATGTAGCGATAAGGCTTGTTGGAAATGGTCTGTTTTGAGAAGCGGATGATGTCCTGGAGCGTCAGGTGCTGCACGTCGCGGTATATCTTCTCGTTCAGGTCGTAGTCAAGACCCAGTTTCTTCATCGAAAGATAGCTGTAGAGTACACTCATCTTCTGCGTGCGCTGCGATGCCAGCTGCTTAATGACGGCATCCTTGGCAATCAGGAAGGCAGCCTCCGACTGCGGGATGGTGTCGAGAATCTGATGGAACTGACGTACGCAGTCCATCATCTTGTCGTTCTGGGTGATGATATGTGTAAAGAAGCTCTCGGGCTTACCCTTCTTGGCGGGACGACTATAGTAGGCAGCGGCATTATATGCCAAGCCACGAGCCTCGCGCAGCTCTTGGAAGACGATGCCGTTCATGCCACCACCAAAATACTCGTTGAAGAGTGTGACGGCAGCAGCCTCGTCAGGATTGAACGCACGCCCCTCGTTGTGGAACATTCGCATGTAGATGTTCTTGGCATCGTAGGGAGCAATCCATATCTCGTTCTGCGGAGTCTCCGTCTCCTGGTAAGCCACGCCACGGGGCACGGCCTGCAATGTTGCCGGTGTCTGGTGTTCTTTGGCAATGACAGCGGTTAACTCCTGCACTGTCAGCGGGCCATAATATAATATGGTATGCTCTTTTGCGCTAAGTCCCTTCAGCAGGTCCAGCAACTGCTGGGCATCGGCACTGCGCAACTGCTGTTCGGTCATGACATCACGACGGGAATTATGAGGGCCATAGACACCATACTGATAAAGATAGTTGAAGCAGAGGCGCTGGTCTTTCTTGGCATCGTCGCGCTCTTTCAAGATCAAGTCTACATACTGGGTGTACGACTGCTTGTCGGCCTTGGCGTGACGCAGCACGTGCTCCAAGAGAGCAAGTGCCTCGTTCATATTCTCGCTCAGTCCTGACAACGAGATATTCATATTGTCGCCATTGACATTGACACTGTAGTTACAAGCCAACTTATAGAACTGCTGTTTGATGTCGGCGGCGGTCATCCGGTCGGTGCCGACATAGTCCAGATAGGAGGCCGCGATATCGTAACGATTGTCGTCCTGAAGTCCGAAATCATAACGGAAGACAAGGTTGAAAAGCTGGTTGTCCACATTCTGCTTATAGAGCACGGGCAACTTAGCTTTCGTCTCCGTCACTGTCAAGTCGCGCTTGAAGTCGACGAACTGCGGCTGGATGGGCTCCACCTTTGCATTCTGGATGTCGCGCACGAACTGGCTGACCAGATCGCGGTTGGTGGGTATCGGCGTAATGGCGGGCTTGTCAATCTTCTTCTGCAACGTATCTACGCCTTGCTTCTTGAAGACGGTAGCATAACCATTGGTAAAGAAGCGGTTGGCAAAGTCGACAACCTGCTGCTTGGTCATCTTGGAGATACGGTCCATCTGGCCGGTCTGCTGCTGCCAGGACTTGCCGTTGACAAAGGCATTCATATGCTGGCGCACACGCCATATATTGTTGTCGAGCGAACGCTGATAGTTCAGTTTCTTGTTGTTGATGACTGAAGGCAGCAGATCGTCAGAGAAGTTGCCCTTCTTCAGATTATCAATCTCGGCCAACATCAGCGAGCGTACCTCTTCCAACGACTGGCCGGGCTTAGGCATACCCACCAAAAGGAATGTCGAATAGTCCTGCTGGGTCTGTACCCCACCCTGTGCGCCCTGCACCTTCATCGGCTGATTCAGATTCAGGTCAAAGATACCAGCCTTGCCATTGCTCAACAGGTCTTCAATGACCGCAAGGGTGTCGCACTGCAGGTCACTGGCTTTCTTTGCCAGCCATCCCATCCATACCTGGTCGGCCTGCTGCCCTATAATGGTAGTATCGGCTGGAGCTGTCAGCACACGCTGCTTCGGGAATACAGGCTGTGAGACATCGGCAGCAGGCTTCCAACCGCTGAAGTATCGGTCGATGACAGCGATTGTCTTGTCCGGATCAAAGTCACCAGCCATACAGACGGCCACGTTGTTGGGCACATACCACTTACTGAAGTAGTTCTTGATATTCGTGATGGACGGATTCTTCAGATGTTCCTGCGTTCCGATGGTGGTCTGCGTACCATACGGATGCGTGGGAGTCAGCTTCTTGCCCAAGGCACTGAATATCTTGTCGCCATCGTCCGTCAGGTACATATTATACTCCTCGTAGACAGCTTCCAGCTCCGTGTGGAAGCCACGAATCACCATGTTCTGGAAGCGGTCGGACTGAATCTTGGCCCAGTTTTCCACCTCATTCGAAGGAATATCCTCCGTATAGCAAGTGACGTCATTCGAAGTGAAGGCATTCGTTCCCTGGGCACCGATAGCCGCCATCAGCTTGTCATACTCGTTGGGGATGAAATACTGGGCAGCCACCTGCGACACACTGTCTATCTCGTGGTAGGCCTGACGGCGGGCTGCCGGGTCGGTCAGCTTGCGATAGACCTCGTAGCGACGCTCAATCTGGTCGAGCAAGGGAGCCTCAGCCTCTGGGTTGGTAGTACCGAACTGCCTGGTGCCCTTGAACATCAGATGTTCCAGATAGTGGGCCAAGCCCGTTGTCTCGGCAGGGTCGTTCTTCGAACCCGTGCGCACGGCAATATAGGTTTGAATACGAGGCTTGTCCTTATTGACTGAAAGGTACACCTTCAAGCCGTTATCTAACGTGTAGATGCGGGTCTTCGTCAGGTCGCCCTGAACGGTCTCATACTGATAGTCCTTTGCCTGAGAGCCCAGTACGACGGCAGACAGGCAGGCCACCAAAATAGCATGTAGTTTCATTATTCAATTCTTTAATTCTTCAATCTTCATAGTCTATTTCATGGTCCAGCTTGGAGATAAAATCGTCGAATACCTCCTGCTCGACATCACCCATGTCGAACTCCTTCTGGGCATCCTTGCGAATCTCGGCAATCCAGGCACGACGCGCCTTGACGTAGTCCTCGCGAATGCGCTGCATAGAGGTCTCGGTCAGCTCGTCGATGCCGTAATAGTCCATGATGAGCTTATAGGTCCATGTCCACTGGTATTCGCGGTAGTGGTCGTTGATGTCGTTGAAGCGGTCGAGCACCTCGTGGATGCTCTCCAGACTGCCGTTCTTGATGTCGTTGATGAGTCGCTGTTCCTCGCTGGCGGGGAGCAACAGTCCCGACAGGTCTATCCAGTCACCCTCGCCCGTCTTGTTTGCCGGCTTATTCAGGAATCCGCCTTTGACAGCACGCTTGAGCACGGCACCCATATAGATTCGCAGGGCGATGTCGTAATACTTGATACCCTTCTTCAGAGAAGAGGCATTGATGATATACTCCTGGAAGTTGTAGCTCGACACGTTCTTTCCGCCAGCCTGACGCAGGTTTTCAAGAATGCGCTTGCCCTGCACGATTTCGCCCACGGTGAAGGGCGACAGCCAGTCGAAGTTGATGATGCTCTTGCGCGACGAGGCGGCACGCTTGTCGCGCTTAGGCCATTTCTTGATGTCGCGATAGAGCCCAACGGTGGTGATATTGCGTCCCGGCACGATATACATTGTCTCGCCGTATGCCAAGAGGTAGGCAAAGGGCAGACAGCGCATGTCGGGATGGTTCATCAGCTTGCCGAAGCAGACGCTGAATGCTCCAATCTTCGCGGGCATCAGCACATAGGCCCCTGAGGCGGTCTTAGAGCCGCGTTCCAGGATTCCGTAGTGCATCGGTCCCATCTTGTAGGCGTGATTGGAGAAATTGGTATTCGATCCGGCATTGTAGAACGAGAATTCTCCGCCAATCAGCAGCGAACTCTTATGATGCGAGGCCGAGAAGGGGCCACAGAAGGCGGCACAGGCCTCACCATTCGCCATATATGAGTTGGCAAAGAACACAGAGGCCTCGGCGGTGAAGCCGTTGGTAATCTGGCACGCCTCTCCTACAAAGCAGTCCTGCATCTTCACGCTGTTGGTGATGGAGCAACCATTAGAGATGATGCTGTTCTCGCAGATGACCCCCGTCCCGATATAGACGCTGGCATCTTTAGACGACAGGATGGTGCAGTCGCTCAGCCGCGAAGCACCGCTGATCTCACAGTCGTCCTTGATCACTGTATTGGTAATCTCCTTGGTATTGATAATTTTCACTCCGTTGCCAATGGTGCCCCGCTCGGGCTGTGAGAAGCGTATCTCCTCGTTGACGAGCCGCATGATACTGTCCTTCAGTTGCTTGTCACGGAAGTGCTTCACCATAAAGGCTGCCAGCTGAGAGTTCAGGTCGTGGAACAGCACCACATTGCCGTCACCCATCTCGTTGAGCACCGAGACGAGATGACCCTCGCCATACGTAGCGCCCTCGGTAGTCTCCATCGTACAGATGTTCGAGATATAACAATCGTCACCAATGGTGTAATTGTTGATGAAGTTGCCCACCTTCTCTATCAGGCAGTTGTCGCCCACCGTCACATTGCGCAGGGTGGCATCGTTGATACCTGCACGCTTGGTGAAGCCCTTGGTCACCTCCACCTGCTTCTCGAACACTCCCAGCCGGATGTCACCATAGAACACTACACGATGGAAGCCATAGGGCGAAAACTCCTCCGCCACCTGTACATTTTCCCAGTTCTCAGCCCAACAGCTGTTGCTCTCGAGCACATTGATTTCTTCTTGTGTCAGTTGTCTGTAATCTCTCATAAGTAATTTATCTTGGGTTGGTCTTTTTACTCCTCCACCGGATATAAGAAATCGTTGTACGGATATTTCTGCACATGCAACTCGCGTACCTTTTTATATAGCACCTCACGCAACTCGTCGATGTTCTCCTTCTGCTTGGCGGAAATGAATAGCGGGGGCACGGGCGTACCTTTCCCATTCCCCGTTTCCAATTTCTCATTTACTTTCGCCATCCACGTACGCTTCAGTTCGTCGAGCGAGATATTCTCGCGTGTAGGTTCCGTCAGGTCGTCGGCATCCTGCGGGGTCCAATGGTAAGCATCTATCTTGTTGAAAACCAGCATTGAGGGTTTGTCGGCACAGCCTAAGTCGGCCAGCGTCTTCTCCACCACCTGTATCTGCTCCTCGAAGTCGGGATGCGAGATGTCTACCACATGCACCAGCAGGTCCGCCTCGCGCACCTCGTCGAGCGTCGACTTAAACGAGTCTACGAGGTCGGTGGGCAGCTTGCGGATGAATCCCACCGTATCGGCCAGCAGGAAGGGCAGGTTGTCGATGACCATCTTGCGCACCGTGGTGTCGAGGGTGGCAAAGAGCTTGTTCTCGGCAAACACATCGCTCTTCGAAAGCAGGTTCATCATGGTCGACTTGCCCACATTGGTATAGCCCACCAGCGCCACGCGGATCAATCGTCCGCGATTCTTACGCTGCGTGGTCTTCTGTTGGTCAATCTCCTGCAGGCGCTGCTTGAGCAGTGTGATGCGGTGCAGGATGATACGGCGGTCCATCTCCAACTGCGTCTCACCGGGGCCACGAAGTCCCACACTACCCTTTCCGCCTCCAGAGCCGGAGCCGCCGCCCTGTCGCTCCAGGTGGGTCCACAGCCGTTGTAGTCGGGGCAGCATATAACGATACTGCGCCAGCTCCACCTGTGTCTTGGCCTCAGCCGTCTGGGCGCGCATGGCAAAGATATCGAGGATGAGCGACGTACGGTCCAGTATCTTCACCTTCAGCTCCTGCTCGATGTTACGGATCTGCTTGGCCGACAGTTCGTCGTCGAAGATGACCATACCCACAGGCTGGGGAGCGCGCTGGCCGTCCTCCATCTCGGGCGAGCCGGCGTCGAGCCAGTCGTAATAGGCATCTTCCTGCTGCTTGACATACTGCTTGATTTCATCGAGTTTGCCCTTGCCGACATACGTCACTTGGCTGGGGCCTTGCACCTTCTGCGTAAACCGCTTCACGGTGACAGCACCAGCCGTGTCGGCCAGAAACTCCAGCTCATCCAGATATTCCTTGGTCTTCGCCTCGTCCTGCGACTGGGTGATCAGTCCCACCAGTACGGCAGTCTCGGCCTTGGCCGCTGATATGACAAATTCCTTCATTGCTGCGTCGTTATGATTGGCGCTCTATCCAGCCCAGGTTGTCACCGCGGCGCACCTTGGTGCCCGGCTTGGCTGCTACCTCTACCAACTTGCCGCCCAGACAGGCCTTGATGGGAACAATCTCGCCCCAAGGAGCCTGAATATAGCAGAAGGTGTCGTCCTCTTTATACTGCTGTCCGACAAAAGGTTCCAGGCAGGGCTCGCAAGCTCCCTCGCCCGAGAATTCGTAGTACACCTGTCCAGCGACAGGTGCCGTCAGTGCATCAGCCTTGGCATGCTTGAAGGCTGCCAACTCCTCGGCACTCAACTTGGCTCCGAGCTTGGCATCCTTCTGTTTCTGCAGATCAGCCAGGAAATTCTTCTTGGCCATTCCGCTCTTGTAGGCGCGATACTGCTCGGGGTGCATCGCCAGTTCGAAGAGTTCCTCGTCGTCCTGTCCGTAGTCCCAGCCGTTCTCGTCCATCTCCTTGCGGAAGGCAGGCAGGGCATCGTCCAACAGGGTATGCGGGTCCACATCCGTAAACTCGCGATTCTGCTTCTTGGCTATCTCGATCAGCTCGGGGGCAATCTCGCCGGGAATCTTGCCGCTCTTGCCTAATATCATGCCCCACATGGCATCGTCCATCATCACGTAGCGACCCTTTCCCTGCTCGATGGTGAGCAGATTCATCAGGGCGATGTTCTTCACATACTGCGAGAAGGGAGTCACCAGTGGCGGATAGCCCACGCGAGGCCATACATACTCTACCTCCTGGAACAGCTTCACCAGCATGTCGTCAATAGTCAGCTCGGGCTCGCCTTTCTTCACGCGCAGCTTGTTGATGCTCGAATGGATGCCGCCCAGGTCGGCCATCATCGAGCCCATCATGCCGCCAGGCAGTCCGCATCCTAACAGCAGACTCGTCATGTGCTTGTTGGCAGGATTGATGAAGTAGCCCAACCAGTCGTCAATAAACTCCTGCGTCAGGCTTCGGGCCTGCATATAGGCATTCATATTGATGTCGGCCACCTCGAAGCCCTCGTTCTTGAGCATCGACTGCACCGAGATGATATCGGGATGTACCTTGCCCCACGACAGGGGTTCGATGGCTGTATCGATAATGTCGGCGCCATTGTTGCACACCTCGAGGATGGAAGCCATCGACAATCCCGGGCCCGAGTGGCCGTGATACTGTATCAGGATGTCGGGGTGCTTCGTCTTGATGCTCTTCGTCAGCGCTCCCAACAGTGCAGGCTGTCCGATGCCCGCCATATCTTTCAGACAGATTTCCTCGGCTCCGGCGGCAATCACCTCGTCGGCAATGGCACTATAGTAGTCGACGGTATGCACGGGCGAAGTGGTGATGCAGAGCGTAGCCTGCGGTATCATGCCTGCCTCCTTAGCCCAGCGGATGGAGGGACTCATGTTGCGCGTATCGTTCAGACCGCAGAAGATGCGGGGGATGTCTACTCCCTGGGCTTTCTTCACCTTATACATCAGCTGGCGCACATCGTCGGGAACGGGATACATGCGCAGGGCATTGAGTCCGCGGTCCAGCATGTGGGTCTGAATGCCGGCTTCGTTGAAGGGTTTACAGAAGGCGCGTACAGCGCCGTTGGGGTTCTCGCCTGCCAACAGGTTCACCTGTTCGAAGGCACCGCCATTGGTCTCCACACGACTGAAGCACCCCATATCGATAATGACGGGTGCTATACGTTCTAACTGATCTTTACGAGGCTGGAATTTGCCTGAAGACTGCCACATATCGCGGTAGACTAAACTAAACTGAATTTTCTTTTTCATCTTGTGTGATAAAGGTATTTAACTTATATAATTTGCAAAATTACAAATTATTTACGAATAATATGCGAGGAATTTGAATTATTTTGTATCTTTGCACCAATTTTATTATTATATGTGATGAAAAAGACCCTCTATCTGCTGCTTGCATGCAGCCTGTTCATAGCCTGTGGCAAGAAGTTACAGCCCACGGAAAAGTCGACGGTCATCGGTGTCAACAATACAATGCCCGGCGACTCCACCATCTACGGTCTGGCCTGCGACGGATGCACCGACTCCATTCTTATCCTGCTGCCCTACACGGGTGGAGACCCCGACACGTTTGACATCATCCAAGCCTTCGCCAAGCACCGTCTCTACGGACGGCCGCACGTAGGCGACAAACTGGCCGTCATCCTCAGCAACGACAGCACCCGCGAAGTCTCCAAAGCCATCAATATCAGCACCCTGCGGGGCTACTGGAGCTATCAGGTGGTTCCCACCCTGCGGCATAGCGCTCAGAGCCTGCCCCCACTGCCCGACAGCATCCGGCAGCGCATCATGACACCGCGCGAATACGGGCTCACCCTCAAGACAGGCGGCGAGGCTTACAGCCGGGGCTATTACCGCACCACGGGCAACGAAGGCATGAGTCCTGTGGTCTACCCCCAGGTGAAGCGCTACACCCATTGGTATCTGTGGAACGGGCTCATCATCCTGCAGACCGATTCTGCCAGCCATCAGCAACCCGACACAGCCTCCATCCTACTCTTGCGCCGCGACTCGCTCGTGCTGCGCTTCAGCGACCACGAGCAAGCTTATTACCGCAAGAAAGAGTAAAGAGGAGTGGAGAGTTCTTAGACCAAATTTAATTTTTAATATAACAATACAAACAAATGAAAATGAAAAAACTATTTCTTTTCGCCGTCGCCATGATGGCATCGTTGAACATGAACGCCCAGATTGAAGAGGGCAACTGGTATGTCACGCCTAAACTCGGTGTCGGTATTGCCGATATGACCGGGAATCTGTTTGATATCACGAAGGAAAAAGGCGGCGACTACAACTCCACCCTCCATCCTCTCACTGTCTTCACTGCCGGACTGGAGTGGGAGTATGCTTTCACCGATCAGGTGGGTATTGCCTTTGGTGCCTGGTATGCCCGTCAAGGCAGTAAGACCGATGACAAGCTGTTTCAGGTCACCGTGGACTACTTCAAGGTGCCCGTCATGCTCGAGGTCTATCCCATCGCCAATGTCGGTCTGGCTCTAAAGGCCGGTATGCAAATCGACTTTGCCGCTCGCAAGCGACTGAAAATCGACGGTGTGGAGTACAATGCCGACTACGACATCGTAGGCTTCCGCAACCGTTGGGGCAGAGTCATCCCCGTAGCCTACGAGAACGAGCTCTCACGCCAGTTCAACAAGGTCGATGTGTCTATCCCCCTCGCTGTCAGCTACGAGTTCTACAACTTCGTCCTCGAAGCTCGCTACAACCTCGGTCTCATCAATGTACAGAAGGACGACCCCGAGAACAGTAAGCACAGGCTCTGGCAGTTCACCCTGGGCTACAAGATTCCCTTGGGCGACTAATCACACCAGAAAGCGTCAGAGGATTTCCCTCGTCATCATACGCTGCTCCGCAAGGGCAGCGTATTTTGTTCCGGGACGCCCGTAGTTGGCATAGGGATAGATGGAGATGCCGCCACGAGGCATAAACAGCCCTACGACCTCGATATACTTCGGATCCATCAGTGCTATCAGGTCTTTCATGATAATGTTCACACAGTCCTCGTGGAAGTCGCCATGATTACGGAACGAGAAGAGATAGAGCTTCAGGCTCTTCGACTCCACCATCCGATGGTCGGGGATATACATAATCTTAATCTCCGCAAAGTCGGGCTGACCCGTAATCGGGCACAGCGACGTAAACTCCGGACAGTTGAACTGCACCCAGTAGTCGTTGCCCGGGTGCTTGTTCTCAAACGTCTCCAGCACCTCTGGTGCATACGTCATCTTATAGTCAGCCTCCTTACCCAGAAGCTGCAGTTTTTCTTGTTTACGATCTATCATGTCTGTCAATGTTCTAATGTCAGTTTAAACACGTTGTACGAGATATCCTCGTCGTACACATCCTCCTGTTCCACGCACTTCAGCCAGGTCACTACGCGCAGCGTCAGCGGAAGCACCAGTATCTCGTATACCGTCTTCAGCACCACCTGCCACAGCATCAGCTCCATCAGGGCCTCTCCAGGCACGATGCCGCCGAGCGCCAACGGGAAGAAGATGAGCGAGTCGGTAGTCTCACCGGCAATGGTACTCGTCACTGCCCTCAGCGAGAAACTGCGTGCAAAGCCCTCCTTCGAGCGCCCTCTGTCGGCCAGCTTCATGCGCGACATCACATAGGCATTCATAAACGATCCCACCAGGAAAGCCAGGAACGAGGCTGCCGCCACGCGCGGAGCCAGTCCGAACACTCCGTGGAATCCCTCCTCATTGGTATAATAGGGAGCCGCCGGTATCCAGTCGCACAGCGCGCCCATCAGCACGAAGAAGAAGTTCATCGCAACTCCCAGCCAGATGAGCATCCTCATCCGACGGTAGCCCCACACCTCGCATACACAGTCGTTGACAATATACGACAAGGGGAAGACGATGAGCCCGCCCGTCACCGAGATCGTACCTAACGAAATTTGCTTTGTTGCGAAAAGGTTTGCCGCTATCAGGCAAACGCAGAACAGCGTACCGAAAAGCATAAACAGCACACTGACCTTGTTGTTGTCGTTCTGTTTCATTGTTCTTGTTTTGTTAAAGGGGGTCCGCCTGTCGCTCAGGTTTCGCAAGTACCCCTGTGTTTTGCGCTGCAAAGGTACGGACAATTCAGCGGAAAAACAAATTTTTTCCCACTTTTGTATCATTTATTACTTTATTTTTATTACCTTTGCCATCAAAAACATAGAGTTAACTATTTATTTGGACAATTATGAGAGTTATTATTGAAAACGATTATCAGAAAATGTCACAGTGGGCAGCCGAGCATGTCATCAGTCGCATCAACAGCTTCCAACCCACTAAGGAAAAGCCGTTCGTTCTGGGACTGCCTACCGGTTCGTCGCCCGAGGGGATGTATGCCTGCCTGGTAAAAGCCAACAAGGAGGGCCGCGTATCGTTCAAGAACGTCCTCACGTTCAATATGGACGAGTATGTAGGGCTGCCCGAGAGCCATCCCGAGTCCTATCACTCGTTCATGGCGCGCAACCTCTTCGACCATATCGACTGCCCCAAGGAGAACATCCACATCCTCAACGGCAATGCCAGCGACCTCGCTGCCGAGTGCGCCCACTACGAACAGATGATACAGGAGGCTGGCGGCATCGACCTTTTCATCGGCGGCATCGGCCCCGACGGCCATATCGCCTTCAACGAGCCTTATTCGTCGCTGACCTCCCGCACACGAGTAAAGACGCTCACCACCGATACCATCATCGCCAACTCGCGCTTCTTCGAGGGCGATGTCAACAAGGTACCCAAGCTGGCACTCACTGTTGGCGTAGGCACCGTGATGGATGCCCGCGAAGTGATGATACTCGTCAACGGCCACCACAAGGCACGCGCCCTGAAAGCCGCCATCGAGGGAGCCGTCACCCACGAGTGGACCATCTCTGCCCTGCAGATGCACCAGCACGGCATCATTGTGGCCGACGAACCTGCCACCGACGAGCTCAAGGTTGCCACCTACAAGTACTTCAAGGACATCGAAAAGGACAACCTCCTGTAACATACCAAAATGAAAAAAACAATCATCCTGATACTGTCTGCACTGCTGAGCGTACCCTCGGCAGCGCAGATTTACAAACACCTGGAAGAAAACCGCTACAATCGCGACGGTAACGAACACTATTACGGACTGCGCCTCGGACTCAACCTGTCGAGCATCAGCAGCGGCGACATCAACCTCGATGCCGACGCCTTTGCCGGACTCTACCTCGGCGCCAACTATGGCATACAGCTCTCGCGCATGTCGCCCGTATGGTTCGAAGTCGGACTCGCCTACTCCGAGAAAGGAGGCATCGGACATATCGACGGCGAGCGAGTCAAATACCGTTTAAGCTATCTCGAAATGCCACTCGTCATCAAGTACTCCATCGAGGTTGGCGACTTCCACGTGCAGCCACTTCTGGGCGGCTATCTCGCCGTAGGCATCACGGGCAAGACCAAGGACTATCGCACCCGCGACTCCTACTCTTCCTTCGACACCTTCCGCCGCTTCGACGGAGGTCTGCGCATAGGCTGCGGTGCCGAGTATCAGATGATCTATCTCGAATTAGGCTGCGACTTCGGTCTGGCCAACACCAACAAAGACGACTTCGACACGGCTCACAACCGCTGTCTCTACATCTCAGCAGGCGTCAACTTCTAACCGAACTGTCAAGGAACTTTTCAGCTATACCTTTCCTGAGTCGACTCAAACAATCAATTGAGTCGACTCATTTGATGTTTTGAGTCGACTCAACTTTTTGGGGTTATCAACAAAATTTCTCGAGAGCTTACTGAGCAGCGGCGACACCGGCCTTGATGCCCTCAAGGGCATGGGTGCCGACAACGGTGCCGTTCTTGCGGTCGATGATGGTTCCAGAACCTGTCTCGCCGAGGAGTCCTGCCGTGTCGTTGGTATCCCAGGCAAAAGCTACCATGCCGCAGTTGGCAGCATACTGGTTGACGCACTGATAGAAGGCACGTACGGAGGCGTTGTGCTTGTCCTGATCGCCAGAGATGGTGCGCTGCATGCCAGCATACTCACCGATGATGACGGGATAGCCCTTCGAGGTGAAGGCAGCCTGCATGAGGCCGAACTGATACTGCATGTCGCTCTCCTCACCGTAGGTAGCATTATGATCGGTGCTGTGGTTGCCCGAGCCCCAATAGTAGTAAGCCTTGTCGCCCGTAGCATCGAAGGTGCCGCAGAACTGACCGGGATTGTAGTAGTGAACCTCGACCATGAGGTTTCCGGCAGGCTCGGGCAGGTCGGCAGTCGTCATCAGCTGAGCAGTGCTCTGGATGTCGGTGCTGGGTCCCTGTACGACGAGCGTACGCTTGGCATTGTTGCCGCCAGTAGCACGCACGGCCTCGACGAAGGCTTGGTTGTAGACGACGAGGTTGGGATAGACCTCGGCGTGACGGCCGTTGAAGAGCGTATAGTTCTGGAAGGGTTCGTTGAGTCCGGCAAAGAGCAGCTGGTCGCCGTAGCTATTGAACTCGTTGGCAATCTGCGTCCAGAGCGCCTTCAGCTGTTCGGCCTTGCCCGCTACCTGTACTGCACTAAGGGGACTGAAGGCAGCGGTGGAGGTGGAGAATCCCTCGACCTCAATCCATCCGCCGTCGTAGTGGTCGTTGAGCACGACATAGAGTCCGGCATGGATGCAGTAGTTGACCACCTGCTTGACGCGGGCCATCCAGTCGGCATCAATCGTACCACTGCCGTCGGTATGAATCATCCACGAGCAGGGGATGCGCACCGACTTGAATCCGGCGGCCTTGACGGCATCGATGACTTGCTGGGTGGTCTTGGTGGGCTGCCAGGCAGTCTCGGCAGCAAGTCCGTCGCCAGTGGCCTCCAGCGTGTTGCCGAGGTTCCAGCCGGGAATCATCTCCTTGGCTATCTGCTGGGCACTCTTGGTGATGGAACCTGAGGCATCAATGGTGCCCTCGGCCTGCGTGACGGTGACGGTGGCTGTCTCGGAGCCGGCTGTCACGGTGACGGTAGCCGTACGGCTATAGGTAGTGGTGTTGGGGGCTACGGTGACGGTGACCGCAGAAATCTTCAGTCCGCTGGACTGAGCACCTACCGACACTTGGCACCAGTCGGCACTGCTGGTAGCAGCGGCCTGTACGGGAGCCTGTGCATGGATGGACTGTTCGCCACCCTCAGCGGTGAACGAGAGCGAGAGGGGACGGACGGTGAGTTTGGACACGGGAGTGCCGCCGCCGGCCCCGTTATCGTCGTCGCCGCAGGCAGCAAATGCTGTGGCGGCCACGAAGGCCACCAACAGCATGAGTATTTTCTTCATATTCTTCTTCATTGTTTAGTTGGTTAGTCTGTTAAAACTGAGGTACTGCAAACAAGCTGTTGATAGTGAAGTCGAGTTGCATCGTACTGCTGAAGCCCAGGCCCGTGATGACACCGTCGGCAGTCGGAGTGCCAAAGCCACAGCCCGACTGGCTGGTAGCACCATACATGTTCCAGAGTTCGAGACGATAGGCACCGCCCTCGCTGCTGTCGAGCACCTTCGTAGCATCGAAGCTGACGCTCTGTCCGTCGAGCTTGCAGCTGTTCAGCGTGGCATGCGCCCCCGGGAAGGCAGCATATAGATTGTCGACCTGTATGAAGGTCATGATGGAGCCGGCAGCATGGTCGGCACTGTTGTAGGTGACGGAGAACGTATTCTGCGACAGTTCGTACTTGCCAGTCTCTGCATTCAGCTTCACGTCGAAGGCAGCACCGTCGTTATAGTCCCAGGGTCCGCCCCAGCTGGGATTGATGGTGATGAGGTTTGGCCGGTAGGTTGTCTCCACACCATCGGTGATGATGGTGAAGGTAATCTCGATGCTGTTGGCGAAGGTGAAGGCATCATCGTGGTCAACGCCCGACAGGTTGCTGAAGGGCGAGGCCTTGATGAGCCCATTCTCGGCACCCTTGCCCCAGATGTTGAACATCTCGATGCGGAAGTTGCCGTTGTCCTCAATGTCGCCATAGCAGAAGTTGTTTGCATTGAACTTGATGCTTTGTCCGTCGAGCTTGATATCATCGATGCGAACGAAGGCATTGGGATAGCGCTGCTTCAGGCTGACGAAGTCGATGAGCGTCACCATAGCCCCGTTGACGGCACCCTCGTAGGTAACGGTATGCGTGCCATTCAGCTCCTGCGGCATGAGCATGGCCAGCTGCGAACCCCACGTGCCGCCCCAGTCGGAGCCTACGGCAAGCAGGCTGACGGCGATGCCGCTATAGATATTGTCGGACGCATAGTTGAGCGACAGCAGGCAGGGGTCGTTGGCACGCACGACGGCAATCTGTACAGACTCCTCGTTCATGGAGAGAATCTTCAGGTCGGTCTTTGCAGAGACAGCCTGGCTCAGCAATTCGGCAGGACCGAGGATGTCGATGCTCAGCGAGATGGTCTTGTCGGCCTCGTTGAGGGTGTAGGTGCCCTCCTCGGTGGCGGCATTGCCCTCAGCATCGATGCGCACGACGGTCACCTTACCATCCTCGGTGAATGTCATCGTACCATAGTCACGGGCAGCGAAGCCAATCCATCCGCCGATGTCGCTCCATGCAGGACTCCAGTTCCAGGTATCACCGACAACGGTCTCGCCGTTGGTGACACTGCCCCAGGAGTCGGCTGTACCATAGTAGTATAGCGGTCCGGCGAAATAGGCCGTAGAGCCGTCGGCGCGAAGGTCGAAGTGCCACGTCTTGCAGAGCAGCGTCTTATCGAACTTGACGTTGCGGGCCGTAGTGACAGGACGGACGGAAAGCGCCTCGTAGGTAGCACGCGTAGCACGGGCGCCCCCACTCTGCGAGAACTCATAGTCGACTGCATACTGGCTGTTGCCATTGTTGACCGAGCCCGTGAGGTAGTAGCCCTTCAGCGAGGCCTCCTCGCTGTCGTGGCCGACACGCTTGCCTGCAGCAGGCAGGAAGATGGAGTTGCCGTTCTTGGCGGTCACCATATAGCCGGGGACGCCGTCCTGCTCAACGAAGGCTACCGTACAGAGGCGGAAGAGTTCCTCAAACTGGTCGGCAGTGGGCAGTGTGCCCTTGCCCGCCGTCACCTGATAGGCCAGGTCGAGCGCTGTCTTGTAGGTATTGGCGGCGGCATAGTCGGCAGGATCGATGCTGGGGTTGACACCCGTGAGGTCGCCAAAGGCAAAGTATCCACCGAAGTCGCTCTCCTTCTTGGCACCGATATTATGCTTGGCCCACTTGACGGAGAGGCCCAGGTCGACAAACTCCTCGTCGACATCGATGGCGTGAGCATCGGTAGTAAACGACTTCACGTCGCCATAGACCACACCGGCACCGAGGTCGAGGAAGGCCGCATAGTAATAGGTGGTGTTGGGAAGCAGACCATCCTGCGTATATGCGTAGTTGTCTGCCAGTTCGTCGATGGTGAGGCGCAGTCCGCTGCGCACAGCCTCGACACCATCAGAGGCGGCGATGACGATACCGGCCTTGGCATCGGCAGGATACTTGCTGATGGTACCGGCAAGGGTAGCCTCGGCATAGTCGACACCAGTAGCATCGCCAGTGGTGGCGGTAGCATCGGTGGTAATCAGAGACTTCACCTCGCCCGTATAGGTCAGCCGACCCTGCAGGGTGACGAAGGCCTGATAGTAGATAGTGGTATTGTTGACCAGTCCAGAGAGGCTGGCAGAGAACTCAGCGGCAGAGGCGGCAGAAGCAGTCTCGGTGAGGGCGTTCTGCGAATAGCCGTATTTGAAACCTGTCGTATAAGAAGCGGTATTCATCTTCTCCAGGCCTGTCACCGTACCGTGAAAGGTTGCGGTGGTGGCAGTAACGTCGGAGGAACCTGTCACGACAGAGCCTTCAGTGAGCAGCTGCGTCGTACTGGCAGAGTAGTCGTCCGTGTCGCTGCACGCGGTCAGCATGGCAGCTCCTACGAGGAGCGTCATGATTCCGGAATATATTCTTTTAAGTTTCATAATGATTTACGTTTTTATTGTTCACTATTCATGATTAGCTATCTACTCGATAGTGATGCTTTCGATAGAGCAGGCAGCCTTCAAGCCAGCGTCCGACTCATCGGCCAGCGTAGCATAGCCCACATACTGCATCGTCATCGTGAGTGCCGACGTGCCGTCGTCCCACTTCACGGTAGAGCCGGTGTCGTTGGTCCACGATACGGTATAGACACCGTCGCCGTTGACGGTGATGGCACGCGAGTAGTTGAAGCAGTTGGTCTCCCAGTCCTGCTCCTCGCCGCGGTTGCAGCAGAGCACCATCTTGGCAGGCTGCGAGAAGGTGAAGCCCGAGAGGCGCAGCGTGATATTGATCTTCTGGTTCTTCTTCAGTTTGACATGGACCGGGTCGATGGCATCGCCACCGCCACCCCACGGGTTGTAGACCTGGCAGCGGAAGTAGTTGCCCGCCTCGATATAGTTATTGGCATTCTCGGCAATGAAGGGCACGCTGACCGGTCCCGTCTGACCACCGCCTACAGCCTTGTAGGTGAAGCCTGCCGTGAGGTAGGTGTTGACATTGCCTTCAGCATCGAAGTCGGTTGGCACGCCGATGATAAGTTCCGAACCTGGATCGACCTTGAATACCTGCCACTCTGAGCCGCTTACCGTTACGATACGGTTGCCACCGGTAACAGTGAAGAAGGTGATATCCTTGTCGAAGACTATCTTCGAGCCGTCGATGGTGTACTTACCACTGTATTCGCCATAGGTATATTCGCCCTTCTTGCTAAGAGTGAGTTCGTTCTCGGCAATGGCATCCTCGTCCCACATGGGAGCCCAGTTGGTGCCGTAGTTACCCTTGACGACACTCTCCCAAGCTGAGGTGGCGCCATTCCACCACATCCAGTCGTAGGCAGCATCCTGACTGACCTGATAGGTCATCTCGGCACCCTCGAACTCAACGCCGTTGATATCGGTGGTGAAGAGCTTCTTCTGCAGGTCTTCAATCTCGGGCAGTTCGGGCTTGGCAGGTGTCAGATACTCTGCATCCTCGGAAGGTATCACCACAGTACCGTTCTGCACATCCTCGGCAATGAAGTTCCAGATGAGCCACCAGGGACCCTCGCTGTTGGTACGCATCGTGGCGAGCTGCAACAGATAAGGAGTGAGGGCGGTGATGACAATCTTGTCGGTATAGTTGGCACACACCTCGTCGAACCCTACATTGTGCAGGGCGAAGGCATCGGTGAACGAGAGCGTCGGATGGTTCTTGTCCTCGACGAGCAGGTTCCACTTACCGTTGTAGGTCTTGTCCTCCTCGGCACGATAGACGGAGACAGTACAGCCGTTTTGGTCGTCGAGCGAGAATGTCATCGAGCTCTTCATGTAGGGAGAATCCTGCGGGATGAGCCACGACTGGTATCCCGGGTTCCAGTTAGGAACCATGTGGTTGATACCGATGTCGGTAGAGCCCGAGCCGTCGTTCAGCACATCGTCGGGGTTACAGTACATCACCGGACCCGTGCAGTTGCCTACGCCATAGTCCTTGTCGACGGGCACCCACTTCTTCGACTTGCCTACGCCACCGGTAAGATAGGTGTAGAGAGGATCCTCCAGCAACGACATATTGTTGGTATTGATCTGGAACTGGTAAGGAGCACCGTAGACGACACCACCACGGGTATCGACACCGAAGGTCACCTCATAAGTTCCGGCAAAGGGAAGTGCCAGCGAGGCTACACTACCCTGAGCACGACCATTGGGATGAATCCAATAGCAGTTGTAGCTCTTGTCGAGCAGACTCTTCAGGGTAATCGTGTTCTGAGCATCCACATCGACGGTGTAGGCCTTGCCCTGCACGAGGTCTTCCGACTTCAAGTCGGGATAGCTCAGGCTATGATCGTCTGGAGCACAGGAGCCCATCACGAGGGCTACAGCTGCAGACAGATATATTGATTTCTTGATATTCATAATTCTAAAATTTCAATTATTCAGTTCTTCAATTCTTCAATTCTCACCATCCGGCATTCTGCTTCAGGACACCGTTAGAGCGTTGAATCTGAGTCAGAGGAATCTGCTGGAAGCCACGCTTAGAGATGATGTTCTCAGCCTTGTAGCTGACAGTAGCCTCCTGACCGCCGTTGAGCACTTTCTGGCCTGAGGCGACGATAGCCTGAGCAGCGACATTGACACCCTGACGGAGCAAGTCCCAATAGCGGATACCCTCGAAGGCAAACTCCAGACGACGCTCCTCCATGATGTTGGCCTGTGTGGGCGAAACAGTAATCTTCGGAGTGCTCACCGTACCGTCTTCAGCCTGAGTGGCATAGGCACGACTGTGCACCTGACTCAGATAGCTCTGCGCGTTGGGCGAGCCCAGCTCGGCCGCCATCAGAAGCACGTCGGCGTAGCGCATCAGGGTATAGCCAATAGGCTGCGAAATCTGGAAGTCGCCTGCCATCAGGCCATCGTAATAGTGTGTAAGCGACCACGAGCCACCTTCGTTCTGATGATAACCTGAGCGTGCGGTGTACTTCTTGTTGAAATAGCCCGTGTACTCACGCTGGTCAAGAATTGCCTTCTGATAGGCATCGGTAGCCTCGATGCCCTCGGCAGCAAGGTCGATGACCGAAGCCTCTCGACGCTGGTCGAGCGAAGGATAGGAAGCCACGAAGTTTGCACTGACGGTAGCACCGCCCCAGCCCTGTCCGTAAGGAGCCTTGAACGTGCCGCCACGTATGGAGAACATCTGAATGGCATTGTTACCACCGGCATTGCCGTTATAGTCGGAGGTGTAGTTGAACTTCATGGTCAGGATGTTCTCCACATTGTCCTCGCCGGCATAGGTAGACACCTCTTTCCATCCTGCCTGGTCGCTGCCCTCCCAGGTGGTGGAAGCGCAATACCAAAGGTTCTTGTAGAGAGGAACGAGCGAATACTCGCCGCTGTTGATGATGTCCTCCAGTCCCTGCAACACCTCTGCCTTGCTGACACCCTCAGGCTCCTTGCCATAGACACCCGTATAAAAGAGGTACGCGCGAGCTATCATAGCCTTGGCAGCGTAGCAGGTGATGCGACCATCGTTGGTCGACGAAGATGACTTGGGGTAGGCATTAGCGGGAATATTCTCAGCAGCATACTTCAGGTCGCTGAAAATCTGGGCATACACCTCGTCGGGCTGAGCCTGAGGCACATTGTCGGTAGTAGGCACGGTGACGAGAGGAATGTTTTCGAATACACGCGCAAGGTCGAAATAGAGGATGCCACGTATACCACGAGCCTCACCGATGATTCTGCCGTGAGCGGCATCGCTGGACCATGTTATCTGGTCTTCGTGCTGGATAAGTTCATTGCAGCGATAGATGGCCTGATAGTAGCTCTCCCACAGCGTATTGTGCAGGTCGACCTGCGAGTTGTCCTCGCCCATGTCGAAACGGTCGACAACGGCTGAGTTACGGGCATCGTTGGCACCTGTTCCACCGAAGCACTCGTCGCTGCAAAGCTCAGAGAGATAATGGAAAGCGAAGGTAGGACCGTTGGATACGGTGCGCTGCCATCCGTCATAGCAGCCAATGAGCGCACGCGATATGGCTGACTCATTGCTATAATAGTTGCCCGTGGTACCTTCGGTCTTAGAAGATACCTCAAGGAAGTCGTTTCCGCAGGAGGTCATACCCATAGCGAGCACTCCCATCAGGGCAGTAGAAAATATCTTTGTTTTCATATTCGTCATCATTATATTAGAACTTCAGATTTACACCGAACAGGAAAGTACGCGGACGGGGATAGTATCCATAGTCGATACCAGAGACCCAACCGACATTACCATAACCGATTTCAGGATCCATACCGTCATACTTGGTGAAGGTGAAGGCATTCTGAACCTGGAAATAGAGACGGGCCTGCGAGAGCCACTTCTGACGAAGCAGCTTGGCAAAGTCGTAACCCAGCGTGATATCGCTGATGCGCAGGAAGTCGCCGTCCTGAATAAAGAGATCAGAGAACTGATAGTTGACGTTGGTGTTGGTGACACGTGGCAGCTTGTTGGAAGTGCCCTCACCAGTCCAACGGTCGAGGATTGCAGTAGTATAGTTGGCAGTGGTAGAGCCTACGTTGCGATAGCTCTGCACAATCTTGTTGCCAGTCTGTCCGTTTGCCTTGATGGAGAAGTCAAGACCCTTGTAGTCGAAACCTAAGGTAAAACCAAAGGTGAACTTAGGCATACCGTTGCCGAGATTGACCTTATCGCTGTCGTTGATGACTCCATCGTGGTTGATGTCATAGTATTTCACATCACCAGGCTGGACATCACTCTGCAGCACACCGTTTCCCTTGGCAATCCAGTCCTCAATCTCCTGCTTGTTCTGGAAAATGCCAGCCGTCTTGTAACCCCAGAAGTATCCGATAGGCTCACCGTTGGAGGCGCGATAGAACTCGCCCGAGTTGTCGTAGAGCACAGAACCGCCCTCACCATGGATGATACCATCCTCGTTGGGGATGTTGCCCACCTTATTCTTATTATAGGCACCATTGACGTTGACGAAGTAGTTGAAGTTCTTGCCAATACGGTCGTTCCATGCAAGACCGAGCTCGATACCCGTATTCTTCACGTCACCACCATTGATATAGGGTGCACCCGTACCGACGGTAGCTAGCACAGGAGGCTGAACGAGCCAGTCCTTGGTCTTCTTGACATAGAAGTCGAAGTTGACATTCAATCGCTGGTTGAAGAAGCGGGCATCGAAACCTAAGTCAAACTGCTCTGAGGTTTCCCATGTGATATTCTCGTTGCCGATACGGGTAGGAACAGCACCCCACTGATCGGCATCAGAACCCAGCTGATTACCAAAATTGTAGTAGTAGTTGTTGAAGGCCATCGGGGCGAGATACATGTAGTTACCGATGTTCTGGTTACCTACCTGACCCCAGCTGGCACGAATCTTGAAGTAGTCCATCACGTTGAGTACAGGCTCCATGAACTTCTCGTTGGTGACCACCCAACCGGCAGAGATAGAGGGGAACCAACCGAAACGGTGACCAGGGGCAAAACGCGACGAACCGTCACAACGCAGGGTGGCGGTGGCCATATACTTCTCCTGCCAGTTCCATCCGACACGTCCGAAGTAACTGGTCATGCGCTCCTCGTCCCAAGGTGAGCCGCTGACAGCGAGGCCACCTTCAGAGTTGGTGGCGGTGCCGTTGCTCAGATAAGCATACTGCCAAGAGTCGAAACCGTCGCGCAACGAACCGTTAGAGCCATAGATGCTCTGTCCCTCGGTACGGTAGACCTCGTAACCAATCATAGCATCAAACGTATGCTCTTTCACCTTGAAGTTGTAGCTCAGGGTGTTGGTCCAGGTGATGCCCAGTCCGTCACTGGCACTCTGGCTCACGCCCGTGCGCGTGTCCTGATAGCTGTAGATAGAGAAATGATAGAGAGGTGAGAACGAACGATAGTTGTTTGAATCGTACTTCACACCTAAGGTGGTGCGGAACTTCAGGTTCTTGATGAACTCCATCTCGGCATAGACATTGGCCGTGAGGGTCATGTTCTGTGTTTTGTTGTTATTGTTGGTCATCATCACACCATAAGGGTTGCCGTCACCATTGTACCATTCGCTGTCGCTGGTGTCATTGTATGGGCTACCGTACTTGCCGTTGTCGCTATAGACGGGAGCCAGAGGAGAGGTTCCGAAGGCTGCGCGCAGCGAGTTGTTGTAGGCATTGCCCACATTCAGACCGTTCCTCTTATAATAAATAGCAGACACCTGCTCACCCACTTTCAGGAAATTGTCGATTACCTGATATTCCGAGTTGACGCGGAAGTTGTAGCGTGAGTAGCTAGACACATCCTTGCCACCAACGATACCTTCCTGACTCATATAACCCATAGACAGGGCGTAGTTGCCTTTCTGGTTACCGCCACTGATGCTAAGGTTGGCGCTATAGGTGGTAGCACCGTCCTTGAACATCTGGTCAATCCAGTCGGTATTGTTGAGGTTGCCGTTCTTGTCGAAGATGCTGGAGTACTTGGGCGTGCCGTCGTCCTTCAGTCCGTACCAGTCGTAGGCTGCACCACCGGAGTTGATGTTCTGTTCGTCCATGATGGTCATATACTGTTTGGCATTGAGCATCTTAATCTTACGGGGAGCATACTGCCAGCCGAAATAGCCGTCGAAGCTGATGACTGCGCGACCTTCCTTACCGCTCTTAGTGGTCACCAGCACCACACCGTTGGCCGACTGAGAACCGTAGATAGCAGCCGAGGCAGCGTCCTTCAACACGTCGATAGACTCGATATCGGCAGGATTGACAGTAGCAATATCACCACGCACACCATCAATGATGTACAAGGGGCCGCTGGAACCTGTGGTACCAAGACCACGGATGTTCACCTTCAAGCCCTCACCAGGCTGACCCGACTCAGAGATGATGGTCATACCAGGCGTCTGACCCTGCAGAGCCTGCAGCGGATTGGTGGTGTTCAGTCTGGCCACATCGTCACCCTTCACCTGAACGGTGGCACCGGTGACGAGCTTTTTCTTCTGTACACCATAACCGATGACGACGACTTCTTCGAGCGAAGCCTTGTCCTCGTCGAGAGTGATGTTGTAATGACTGGCTCCCGCAACCGCCACTTTCTTGGTGACGTAGCCGATGTAAGAAACTACCAGAGTCTGCCCTTCGCTGGCTTCGATTGTGAAGTTTCCTTCAAAATCGGTGATTGTACCACCCTGTACACCGTCTATCTGGACAGTGGCACCGATGAGCGGTTCATTGTCTGCCGACGAGATGACCGTACCGGTTACAGTCTTGGCACTAAGAGCAGCCCCCATACCCATTGCCTGCATCATGAGCGCAGTCATGATGAGCGCAATAAACTTCAGAGATGTTTTACTCATAGTAACACGTTTTTTTAGTTAGTAATATAATTGTTTTTAATCTCTCGAAAATAAGTTTTCAGCCATCGCACCAGTAAGTGCGACAGTGCAAAGGTAAGGAATTTATTTAACTTAATCGTAGATTTTCGCTGTGTTTTTCGTGTGAAAATGTTGCCAAAGGCGGTATTATTTGTTTTTCAGAAGAGATAAATACCTGATTTAGCCGAGGTTTCACGAATCACCAACTGCTGGGACACAATCTCCTTATACACCTTGGGGTCGCCATTGATGTTCTTGAGTAATAGTTGACAAGCGGTGACACCCATCAGATGCGACTGGTCTTCGATGGCCGACATGCGTGGAGTGACGTAGGCGGCATGAGCATCGTCTGTGAACCCTATCAAGGCAACATCCTCTGGTATTCGAAGTCCCAGCTCCTTGATGGTGGTAAAGGCCGCAAAGGTGATGATATCGTTGAAGGCGAGGATGGCATCCGGGCGGTTGGGCCGTTCGAGCAGTCGTCTGGTGGACTCGCATGCTATCTGATAGTCAATCTTGTCGCAGATGACCATGTCGCGGTCGATGGGCAGATGATTTTCGCGCAGGGCTTCCAGATAGCCGTGCTTTCTGCGGCGCACCATGTCAAGATGGTTGGGACCTCCGATGAACGCGATGTTACGGCTACCCGTATCAATGAGATGTTGGGTGGCTTGCTGGGCGGCCTCGTCGCCATTGGCAGTGACACACGAGAAACGGTCGGTGAGACAGGTGCGTCCAAAGAATACGAGGGGGATGCCCATCTCGGCAATCTCCTCATAGTGGCTATAGTCGGTGGTATCCTGTGCCAGACAGGCAATGATGCCTTCTACATGCAAGCCCACAAAGTTGTCGACAGCCAGTGTCTCGTCCTCGAAACGCTCATGACTATTGGCGCTAATGACACTATAGCCGGCGCGACGGGCTTCGTCCTCGATACCATCGAGCACTGCGGCATAGTAGTGGGTCACCAGATTGGGAACGACAACACCTATCATCTTGGGAGCTTCCTTGCGCAGACTCTGGGCAAAGGGGTTGGGACGATAGTTCAGCCGCTTGGCCAACTCCTTCACCTTCTGCTGCATCTCCTTCCCTACTTCGGGCGAGTTGCGCAGTCCGCGACTGACGGTGGCAATGCTGACTCCTAATTCCTGTGCCAGATCTTTCAATGACGTTCTGTGTTGCCGTTTGTTAACCATATTGTTTTAGTTACTGCGTGCAAAGGTACATAAATTTGCGGAACTACGCAAACGTTTACGTAAGTTTTTTCATATTTTTTATTGCAGCAAATAGAAAAAGTGCGTATCTTTGCAGTGTGAAATTCAGAATGAGTAATGAATAGTTGATAATAAGTTAGTTAGAAAAGGATTAGGAATGTCGTGAGACATTCCTAATTTTTATGTATTCCTCTGCCTTACGGATATCGTCGGCATGGTCTATATCAAATACTTTGGAGAATGCCCATGCCTTAAGGTGGCACCCTTCGGCCACCAGTGCGCGCTGGAAGTTGCGCATCCGGCTCTCGGAGCGCGCAATGCAATTGTTGAGTGTATAAATGGCCGAAGGCTGCAACGCATAGATGCCTGCCGAGATATAGCGGCAGTGCCGGCACTCGTCCAGGAATCCCGTAATATTCATGGCTGCATTCGTCTGGACGTATAGCGGGCGCTCATCGTCTATGAAGTCGGTCACCCCCATCCATCCATCGCCACCCTCTCGGATGAAGGTCTCAACGAAGTCGGCAAACTCGTCTTCGCGGAAGATGGTATCGACGGTAGTCAGGACAAAAGGCCCCTCAAGCAGGAACTTGCTGATTTCAAAAAAGGAGTGCATGGACGAGGGGGTACTCTTCACCACAAAGCGCAGAGGGACAGGACATCCTTGCAGTCCGTCGCGCTGTAGATGTACCAGATGCTGGGCCACTTGTGAGGTATGGTCGTTGCAGATGACCACAATCTCTTCAGCATCGTTGTCCATAAAGATGCGTATCAGGCGGTCGATCAGGCACTCGCCTCCTATCTCGACTAAGGGCTTAGGCTGCTCGATGCCCTCGGAGGCCAGTCGACTCCCCTCCCCTGCTGCTATTATTGCGTATCTCATATATATAAATAATGTGTAACCTTGCCTGCTGCAAAGTTACACATTATCTGTGAGAAAAACGCCACTTGGCCCTACTTTTTTCGGATGGTGAGCCGCTGGGTGTTAATATCGCCTGAACCACGCGACTGGCTCTGATGTCCTGACACATCGCCAGAGAGAGTGATATCGCCAGAACCCACCAAGTGGCTGGTCACCTGTCCACAAGCAGCACTGTTCACTTTGACGTCGCCCGAGCCTTTCAGCGAGATACTGGTCTGACGGACTTTCTGCTGGTTAACCTTCAGGTCTCCAGAGCCTATCAACTCCATCTTCGACTCCTGAGCTACCACTTTTTTCACCTCCACATCGCCTGAGCCTTCGACACAGATATTGATTCTGTCGCAGATGATGTCATGGAAATCAATATCACCTGAGCCTTTCAGACGAATGTCCAGATTGTCGGTATCCACATGCGACTTGCACTCGAAGTCGCCAGAGCCCTTCAGTTCCACCCCGATGAGGTCGGGCGAGGTTACATAGACGGTCACCTCGTCACCACTATTCAGTCCGAGGTTGATCATCCTGCCTTTCATGCTGACCACCAGTTTATTGCCGACCACACGGGTCTGCACCTGCTTGATGACACGCTTGGGAGCCTCAACCTTCACAGAGAACGAGTTGCCCTGACGATACTTCACATCGAGCGAGCCCAACTGTTCGATGCACTCAAAGCCCTTGAGGGCACGCTGCTCTTCTACCTTTTCACTCTCTACGGCATGAACGCCTGCACTGGCTGTCAGTGCCACCAGAGCCAACAGGCTCAACAAAATCTTCTTCATAAGCTCTACGTTTTGATTGGTTTTGTCTGTTAGACGAAAGGGGACATCAAAAAGTTGCAACCATACGTAAAACTTTTAGCCTTGGGATATAAAAAATACTACCAGACTATGGATAATTTATTCCATGGGGTGGAACATAATGTTCCATGGGGTGGAATATTTTATCCCCAGCCTGCGAATAATTTGTTTAGAACATCATGGTAAAGCCCAGGCGGATGCCATTCTTCTGTCCACGCGCTGGCGGGTTGTAGTTCATACGGCGCACATATTCTATCTGGAAGAAACGGAAGATACCCCTGACGCCTGCCGATATTTCCCAGTAAGGCACGCGGGGATTCAGGATGTGGGCATCGTCAGGAAACTGCATCAGCACGTTGCTGCCTGCATTGCGGGCCAGCGTAGGATTATTCTTGTCGGAGAGTGCGCCCCACAGCATCTTGACTCCGATATATTCACGCAGACGGGCCTTTCGGACCAACGGAATGCGGTTAAGAATCTTGCCTTGCATATCCCAATTGATGTCAACACTCCAGAAGCGGTCATTCATGAATTCCATATTCGTCAGGAGGTTGAATGTCTGCTTATGACTGATAATCGACAGGTTGGTGGCCGGCATGCCTAATAGCGGGAAGGGTACCTGATTCCACTGTACGCCAGCACGGGTATAGAAATCGATACGTCCCCAGCTGGAGAGCCAGAAGCGCTTGAAGATGCTGGCCTCCGTATAGTTGTAGTTATAGTCGCCACCCAAGAAGTTTTTCAGTCCAAAGGTGTGGCTGAGGATAAAGATGGGGGCCTCGCGGTTCACCTTCAATCGACGCAGCTTGGAATTGGCATAGAGGGCACCCGGGCTGTACTCTATCTCAGCCTTCAGTTCGGTGGTACGGAACTTGATGGAGCGATCGGACGACAAGGGACGGAACACCATCTCGCCAGCAGCCTCGTTCGACTCGGTCTTCAAGCTGAGCAGCGTCCGGAGTCCCCATTGCTGCTCGTATTCGAAAGTGAGCTGCTGCCGATTGTAGAACATCATCTGGTCGACCTTGGTCCAACGCAGGGAGGTGAAGACATTGTCCTTATCGGTGGTGAGAAACTTGTCCGAGGGCGACATCACATCGTAGGTGGTGACGAAGGTCAGATTGCGCTTAGGAAACTCCTCTGGCAGATACTTCTTCCGGTTCAACGACCACGTAAATGCAGAACTGTAATAGAACTTCTTGCTCTTCCATCCCCGTGCCACAAAGCCTTTCCAGAAGAGATGGGGATTCAGGTTGGCAGTGGTCTGGGCAGACAGGCGCGTACGCAGTCCATCGATGAAGTTGGTACTGAACGTAGAGATGACAGGGCCGATGTCCACCTTGCTGTGTTCACTGGTCTCGATGAAGTTTTCCGTGAGCACCTTCAGCGCCATCAGGATATACTTGAAGCCCCCTATCGACCGGATGCCTTCAAGAAAGCCTTCCATCTTAGCCTCGCCAGGGGTCAATTCCACCTTGCGGTGTTGCTGCCAGTATGCATTGTCGCGCAGTCCGGCATCAGGATCTGTCACCGTCTTGGCATACCCCTTGAACAGCTGATCGGGGATCGCATCGAACTGATAGTCATCGAGTCTGGTAGTACGGATGGCGACACCTTTCTGGAAGAAATCGAAGAGCACTAACTCGACCACCATATCATCGGTGGTCAGCACCCATTCGCCAGTAGGCAGCGGTGTAAACTCCTGGATAATCTTCAGGTTCTCCACGAAGTTGACATTTGTCTGTTGGGGCAACACCATTTCACATCGTTTCACCTGGTACGACGAGTCCTTCAGGATATACAAGTCGCCCCTGAACCCGAAGTCCTGCTGGTTGTTGGGCAGGAAGTGCAGATGGATGCACGAGTCGCGCTCCACCAATAGTGTGTCTTGTATGTAATAGCGGTAGAACCAGATAGCACCGCTACCGATGGGCGAGGTGAAGGGATGCTGCAACACACGCACCTGATCGTCGTAGATATTCACATCGGTGAAGACATCCTTCGCCAGAATGCTCATAATATCGCCCGTCTGGAAAAAGTTGCCCAGTCCTATCGACTTCTGCCCCTCGATGATGTTCTTCTCGTCATGGGGCGAGCGACGATAGATTTTTCTAGTCACGGTCTCGTCCACACTGGCTGGCAGGATTAGTTTCCCCGTCTGCTCGTTCAGTTCTATCTGCTGCACCAGCCAAGGGTATTTCTTAAACTTAGGCTTGGACAGAATCTCTGGGTTCATATCGTTGAGGGCCAGCGTGAGCTTCTGATACTTTTTATACTCATAATAGTCGCGATTGGAGAGATCGGTACGTTTCTTGTTGGCTATCACCTTGCGCATCAGCTCGACCGCAGGATTATTCTTTCTGCGATAACGTCCTCGCTTTGCGTTTATTGTCACATTGCTAAGCCTATGGGTACGATTATACCATTTGGTTGTATCCTTGCCCAACTCCGGATTGAGCTGAGCCCTCGCGGGCAAAGCTAAGACCCATGAAACACATATCGTCACAAGCAGATATATTACGCTTCGCTTCACAACAGTTCCTCCAAATCATTGATGATACACTCGGCTGCAGACTCGTCAATGGCAGCATCCGTCCACTGCTCGCCTCGCAGCCATACCGTATGACATCCCAACCGACGGGCGGGCGCTATATCCTTCGAGAGGCTGTCGCCCACCACCGTCACCTCGTCGGCGCACAAACCCAGGGCCTCGACTCCAAGTTGGAAGATACGAGGGTCAGGTTTGCGAACTCCAACCAAGGCCGACTCGATGACCTGCACAAACAAGCCATCCAAACCAAACTCACGAAGCACCGTAGGCATATTACCATAGAAGTTAGTCACCAGCACCTTAGGTCCTTCCAACTTCTGCAACACCTCCCTACTGTGGACAGTATGCTGTCGTATCGACTCATAGACCCTATCAAGCAACGTAGCACAATAGGCTTGATGGCCAACCTGCTGCAACTCGATGCGCAATTTCTCGCGCAGTGTCTGGTAGAAGGTAAAATCGCGCTTGATGATAGGCTGGCTACCCAACATTCGCTCTGCAAAGACGTAAGCATCGCGAAACTGCTGCTCGTCAACAGGGACTCCAGCCTGCTGCCAAAAGTGCCAAAGCACACGTCCCCAATGGTGACCGCCCGTATCGAGAGTGCCTCCATAGTCAAAAATCCACGCGCGTGTACCTTTTATATTATACATCCTTCTTTGCGTCCTTTATTATACATCCTTCTAAACGATCTATTATCCGTTGCGCTATCGCCTCCGAGGCTTTCTTGCGGCAAGGGCTAAAGCTGGGCCAGTCGTTCAGGTCTATCAGTACCGGTGTTCCATCAGCTTGCACAATCCAGTCTCCCCCATATACATCAAGTCCTACCAACCGTGCAGCGCGTTCGGCATGCCGCTGAAGAGACTGCTTGTCATATATAACATCTTCTTTATTATCAGGCGAATAACTATAAAAAAATCCTGTATGACGGACCCCGTAGAATTTCAGCCATCTGCCCAGCACATGGGCTCGCACATCCACATCCGCGATGCCACGTGCCAGCATTCCGTCACGCAGGCGACAAGCCCCCTCCCAGTTGTCTGAGTATTGCACATCTTCCGGAGTCTCCCTGCAGCCATCGCCTCGCTTCACCCAATAGCCGTTGGTACCATGAAGGGGAGGCACCGCAATGCCGTTTTCTTCCAACAGGCGCATCAGCATAGCCCGCTGGTTACACAGCAGTACGCTGGAGGGGGTATTCACGACAACCCTGCCGCTACGTTCCTGCAGGTCAAGCCAGTCCAACGTTTCCTGCCGACGTCCCATAGACACATAAGCATCAGCCTCTACGACCGATGTGAGCTGGTCCTCAGAAACAATCTCACTACAGGAAAAGCCGCTGTCTGCAAGCCGCTGTCGCACAGCAGACAAGATAGCCTCATCCTTATCCACGCTACCTGGCGAGAATCGGGTGGCTCTTGCAACAAAAGCGATGGATACTTGCGACATTTTCCTACTTCTTCTCTAAGTCTATCCAGAAGGTTGATCCTTTATCCACCTCAGACTCAACACCTACTGTGCCATTCATGGAAAGGGCCAGACTCCGACAAATACTCAAGCCCAACCCCGTACCTGAGACGAACTCATCAACCTTGACGAAACGCTCAAAGAGGTGTTCGTTACACATCTCTGCAGGAATACCCTTACCTGTATCCCGTACCCAGATGCGCCACTGACTGCCCAAGGACGTACAACCCAATGTAACCTGCCCCTTGGAGGTAAACTTCATTGCATTATTCAGATACTGGTTGAGCACCTCGCGAAGACGTTCCTTATCTGTTGTCAGCTGAGGCAGATGGTCTATATCTTCAACCACTATGGCAACTCCAGTCTCCTCTGACTTCTCTCTATACTTGTCTGACAGCTCGTCGAATACAGACTTCAACAGGAACGTCGTCAGTTTGAGCGCTCCTCCACCACGTGCTTCCAACTTCGACATACTGACGATGTCGTCAAAGATGCGCAACAATTCGGCATTGTTGTGCTTGATCAAGTCCATCAACCCCTGACGCTCTTCAGGGTCCTCCACACCAGCAAGCACTTCGCTGAAGCCTACAATAGCGTTGAGAGGAGTACGAATCTCGTGACTGATATTCGCCAAAAAGGCTGATTTCAGACGGTCGCTTTCCTCTGCATGATAAACCGCCTCCATCAGGGCTTGCTCTATCTCCTTCTGCTGGTCGATACGCATCAGTGTTCCCACGATGCTCTGAGGGAGCCCCTCAAGGTTGCGCTTGTCGACAGTAGCATATCCTTCTATCCAATAGGTACGAGAACTATGCGGTACGCGCATCTGGAACTGCAGATGGCTGACATCAATTTTACCTTCCACCAGGTCCTGAAGCACTTGCCTGAGCTTTTCAGCATCCTCTGGCACCACATGCTCATAGATTTCGCTCATGCTGGTATTGGGTGGGAAGTCATTGGTCTCGCCAGCATCGCGGTAGTCACTTTCAATAGTAATCGTATGCGTAGCGATATCAATGCGCCAAATGGCCAGTTTCATCGCCTTCAGCACCAGGTCGTATTCTACAGAGTGAATTTTCACCTTCGACAACAGGCGCAGTTCCGACCTTAATGAACGGTACTGACGAAATTGATAGTACAATAAGACAGCAGCTCCCACCAAAACAGGAAGTCCTACTATCCATACCAGAATGTCAAAACGGAGCAACGACCGGATGGAAAGAAACAGAATCGCACATAGTACCGTCATAGTTATCTTTGCATTTATCATGGGCAAAATTACATAAAAAATATGAATTATGAGCGATGTATTAAGAATTATTTGTATCTTTGCACCATATTTATAAAATCACATCATGACACAGCAATTTGAAATGATCGCCAAGACCTTTATGGGTCTGGAGCCCGTCTTGGCGAAAGAACTGACGCAGTTGGGCGCAAGTAATGTGCAGACAGGACGCCGCATGGTGTCCTTTACCGGTGATAAGGAAATGATGTATCGTGCCAATTTTCAACTGCATACAGCCATACGTATTCTGAAACCTATCAAGCGCTTCAAGGCCCAGTCGGCAGACGATGTCTACGAGAGCGTGAAGACGGTAGACTGGTTACAATATCTTGCGCTCGACAAGACTTTTGCCGTTGACTCGGTAGTCTTTTCCGACGAGTTCCGCCACTCTAAGTTTGTGGCCTATAAGGTAAAAGATGCCATTGTCGACCAGTTCCGCGAGAAGACGGGCAAGCGTCCGAACATCAGCATCTCCAATCCTGATATGCGACTGCACATCCATATTGCCGACGTGGCTCCAGGACAAAGCGAATGTACGCTCTGTCTGGACTCCAGCGGCGAGAGCCTGCATCGTCGAGGCTACCGTCAGGAGTCTGTCGAGGCACCCCTGAACGAGGTGCTGGCTGCCGGCATGATACTGATGACAGGCTGGCAGGGCGAGACCGACTTCATTGACCCTATGTGCGGTTCCGGCACCCTGCTCATCGAGGCTGCCCTTATCGCCCGTAATATGGCACCGGGTCTGTTCCGCAAGGAGTTCGCCTTTGAGAAGTGGCCCGACTTCGCCCCTGAGCTCTTCGACGAGATTTATAATGACGACTCCCAGGAGCGACCGTTCGACCACCACATCTACGGCTACGATGTAGATATCAAAGCTGTCAACACCGCACGCATGAATATCAAGGCTGCGGGACTGACCAGCGACATCACGGTGACAGAGCAGGACTTCAAGGATTTCCAGCAGCCCCTGCACCCCAGCATCATCATTACCAACCCACCCTACGGAGAACGTATTTCTACCCCCAACTTGCTGGCCACCTACAAGATGATTGGCGAACGCCTGAAACATGAGTTTGTAGGCAACGACGCCTGGGTGCTCAGCTATCGCGAGGAATGCTTCGAACAGATTGGCTTGAAGCCAAGCATCAAGATTCCTCTGTTCAATGGTTCTTTGGAGTGCGAATTCCGCAAATACCAGATGTTCGACGGCAAGATGAAGGTCTTCCGCGAAGAAGGCGGTACGGTCAAGACAGAGGAGGAAAAGCGGCAGATGGCCGAAAAACACCGTTTCAAGAAAGAACGTGAGTTCAAGAAACGCCTCGACGAGCAGGAAGAGAACGAAGGAGCCGACATCCGCAACTTCAAATTCCACTCGCTGGAGGAGAAAAAGAAACGGGAGGTTCGCAAACCTTACGAGGGCAGAGGAGACAGAGAGGACCGAAAACCCAGAGAGGACCGAAAATCTAAAGATTTCAAGAAGTCTTTCAAGAAAGGCGGTCACGACTATGGCAAAAAGAACAGGAGATTCAACCATGATGAAGATTAAGTCACTCCTTGGCCTGATAACCCTACTCACCCTATCCCCTCTCTCCATGAGTGCTCAGGAACAAAAGCTCTTTACGCTGGAAGACCTCAACTTCGGAGGTACCAACTACCGTAACCTGCAACCGTCGAACAAGTGGTATGAGTGGTGGGGCGATCAGCTGGTACGCACAGACATCGATGCTTGTTATCTTGTTGACGCCAAGACAGGAAAGGAGTCGAAGCTCTTTACACTGGACGATATCAACAATGGGATTCTGCGCGACAAGAAGAACGTAGTACGTTATCTTTATTCCGCCTCCTTCCCCTACCCCGACAAGTCTCTTGTCGCCATAGACAACGGGCGGGCACTCATGCTGATTGACTTCAAAAGCCGCCAGTTGGTCTGGCAAGACACCCTCTCAAGGCAAACAGCCAAAGACTGGTGTCCCCAGTCGAAAGCGACAGCCTTTGTCGAGGACAACCAGCTATACGTCACAGACGGTCAGGGGGCGAAGCATCAGCTGACTACCGACGGTAGTCGCGAGATTGTCTATGGCCAGAGCGTTCACCGCAATGAGTTCGGCATCCAAAAGGGCACCTTCTGGAGTCCCGACGGCCAGCGTCTGGCATTCTATCGCATGGACCAGTCGATGGTCGGCGACTACCCTCAGGTAGATATCTTCCCACGCGAGGCAGCACATCAGCCCGATAAATATCCTATGGCAGGCATGAACACCCATCAGGTGACGGTAGGCATCTACGACCTGCAAACACAGAAGACTGTCTACCTCCACACCCCTGTGGGTTCTGTATCCGGCGACTCTGCTGCCAGCTCTACGCCTGTCTACTTCACCAACATTGCCTGGAGTCCTGACGCAAAGACCATCTATCTGTTTGAGTTGAATCGCGACCAGAACGACTGCAGGCTGGTCAGCTACGATGCAGCTACGGGAGAACGCCTCAAAGAGCTCTATCGCGAGACCAGCGACAAATACGTAGAACCCCTGCATCCCATCCAGTTCCTGCCTTGGGATGCTGACAAATTTATCATGCAGAGCCAGCGCGACGGCTACAACCACCTCTATCTATATAATAAGGAGGGAAAGATGCTACGCCAGCTGACCAGTGGCTCATGGGTGGTACAGCAGGTGCTGGGATTCAACAAAAAGCAAAAGAGCATCATCCTTGCAGCCAATAAATATCATCCCCTGCACCGCTGGCTCTATAGCGTCGAAACCACTAATGGCAAGATGCAGGAGTTAGTAAGCGCCGATGGCGTGCATCAGGCAGAGCTCTCTGCATCAGGATGCTTCCTGCTCGATAAGTGGAGCGCCCCCACCCAGCCCCGCAACATCGACCTGATAGCCATAGGAGGCAACGCCACCAAGGCCACCCGACTGCTGACAGCAGAAGACCCGTGGGCCGACTATCAACAGCCTCTCTTCGAGAGTGGCACCATCAAGGCTGCTGACGGAAAGACCGACCTCTACTACCGAATGGTCAAGCCTCACGACTTCGACCCCTCGAAGAAATATCCTACCGTCATCTATGTCTACGGCGGGCCGCATGCACACAATGTCGATGCCTCCTGGCATTGGGCCAGCCGTTCCTGGGAAACCTATATGGCACAGAAGGACTATATCGTCTTCATCCTCGACAACAGAGGCAGCGAGAACCGCGGACGCAACTTTGAGCAGGCCACCTTCCGCCAACTGGGACAGATAGAGATGCAAGACCAGATGAAGGGCGTTGAATACCTGCGCTCCCTACCCTACGTCGACATGCAGCGTCTGGGTGTTCATGGCTGGTCGTTTGGAGGCTTCATGACCATCTCGCTGATGCTCAACCATCCCGACGTGTTCAAGGTGGGCGTGGCTGGCGGTCCCGTCATCGACTGGAAGTGGTATGAGGTGATGTATGGCGAGCGCTATATGGACACCCCGCAACAGAACCCCGAGGGCTATGCCAAGAGCTCGCTCATCGACAAAGCCAAGCAGTTGAAAGGCAAGCTGCAAATCATCACAGGATACAATGACGACACCGTAGTGCCCCAGCACTGTCTGTCATTCCTCGATGCCTGCATCAAGGCTGGCACCCAGCCCGACTTCTTCGCCTATCCCGGCGAGGGGCACAACATGCGTGGACATGCCAGCGTCCATCTGCACGAGCGCATCACACAGTATTTCGAAGATTATCTAAAATAAACTAGTAGAACTAGTAACACTAGTAGAACTAGCAAAAACTAGCAAAAAACGCTACGATGAAAGAAGAACAAATACTCGTCCGCATCACGGGGCAGGACCGCCCAGGCCTGACTGCCTCCATCATGGGTATTCTGGCAAAATACGATGCCCAGATATTAGACATCGGACAGGCCGACATCCACAGCACCCTGTCGTTGGGCATCCTCATCCGCATGGACGAGATGAAGTCGGGACTCGCCATGAAGGAGCTGCTGTTCAAGGCCACTGAGCTGGGAGTCAACATCGGTTTTTCACCCATCAGCGACGAGGAATACGAGGCATGGGTAGACCATCAGGGCAAAAACCGCTACATTCTCATGGTGCTAGGCCGCCAGTTGGAAGCCCGTCAGATAGAGGCTGCCACGCGCATTCTCGCTGACCAGGGGCTGAACATCGACTCCATCCTGCGTCTGACGGGTCGCAAGAGCATCAAGAATCCCGCCAAGCATGTCCGTGCCTGCATCCAGTTCTCGCTGCGCGGCGAACCCGTCAACCGACAGGAGATGCAGTCGAAGCTGATGAAGCTGTCGCAGCAGATGGAAATCGACTTCTCCTTCCAGCGCGACGATATGTTCCGCCGCATGCGCCGCCTCATCTGCTTCGATATGGACTCGACGCTGATTCAGACTGAGTGCATAGACGAACTGGCAGAGCGCAACGGCGTGGGGGCAGAGGTGCGCGCCATCACCGAGAGTGCCATGCGTGGCGAGATTGACTTCAAGGAGAGCTTCACCCGCCGCGTGGCCCTGCTGAAGGGCTTGGATGTCAGCGTCATGCAGGATATAGCAGAGCATCTGCCCATCACGGAGGGTGTCGACCGCCTGATGTCCATCCTCAAGACTTGCGGCTACAAAATCGCCATCCTCTCGGGCGGCTTCACCTATTTTGGCGAATACCTCCAGCGCCGATATGGTATAGACTATGTCTATGCCAACGAACTGGAAATCGGCGAGGACGGCAAGCTGACAGGCCGTTACGTGGGCGAGATTGTCGATGGTCACCGCAAGGCGGAGCTATTGAAGCTCATCGCCCAAGTAGAGAAAGTCAATCTGGCACAGACCATTGCCGTTGGCGATGGGGCCAACGACCTGCCCATGATCTCTGAGGCAGGTCTGGGTATCGCCTTCCACGCCAAGCCCCGTGTGGTGGCTAATGCCGAACAAAGCATCAACACCATCGGACTGGACGGCGTGCTATACTTCCTCGGATTCAAGGACTCCTATCTGGGTGAGCAGGGGAAGCTTTGAAAGTTGAAAGTTGAGAGTTGAAAGTTGATAATTATAAAGAATATGAAGATACTATTGTTAGGCAGTGGCGGGCGTGAGCACGCACTGGCATGGAAGATTGCTCAAAGCGACAAGTGTGAGAAACTGTTTATTGCACCGGGTAATGCCGGCACCAGCAACTGTGGTGAGAATGTACAGATGAAGGCCGACGACTTCGAGGCCGTCAAGGCATTCTGCGTCGACCAGCAGATAGACATGGTGGTAGTCGGTCCTGAAGACCCGTTGGTAAAAGGCATCTACGACGACCTGAAGGCCGATGCCCGCACCAAGGACATCCCCGTCATCGGCCCCACCAAGGCAGGAGCCGTTCTCGAAGGCTCTAAGGACTTTGCCAAGGCGTTCATGCAGCGCCACCAGATTCCCACCGCCCGCTACGAGACCTTCGATGGCGAGCATCTGCAGGAGGGTCTGGCATTCTTGGAGACTCTGGAGGCTCCCTATGTCCTAAAGGCCGACGGACTTTGTGCTGGCAAGGGTGTGCTGATTCTCCCCACCCTCGACGAGGCCAAGCGTGAGCTGAAAGAGATGCTGGGCGGCATGTTCGGCAATGCCTCCAGCCGCGTGGTCATCGAAGAGTTCCTGAGCGGCATCGAGTGCAGCGTCTTTGTGCTGACCGATGGCGAGCACTACAAGATACTGCCCGAAGCCAAGGACTACAAGCGCATTGGCGAGCACGACACCGGCCTGAACACGGGCGGCATGGGCAGCGTATCGCCTGTGCCCTTTGCCACCAAGGAGTGGATGCAGAAGGTGGACGACCGCATCATCCGCCCCACCGTCGAGGGACTCAAGGCCGAAGGCATTCTCTACAAGGGCTTTATCTTCTTCGGACTCATCAATGTCAAAGGCGAGCCGATGGTCATCGAGTATAACTGCCGCATGGGCGACCCAGAGACGGAAAGCGTCATGCTGCGACTCAAGAGCGATATTGTCGACCTGTTCGAAGGCGTAGCCGAGGGCAATCTGGATCAGCATGCCATCGAGTTCGACGAGCGCGCCGCCGTCTGCGTCATGCTGGTCAGCGGAGGCTATCCCCAGGAGTACAAGAAGGGCTATCCCATCACGGGCATCGACCAGGTAGAGGGCAGTGTGGTCTTTCATGCCGGCACAGCACTGAAGGACGGTCAGGTGGTCACCGCCGGCGGCCGCGTCATCGCCGTTTCCTCCTATGGCAAGGACAAGACCGAAGCCCTGGCCAAGTCGTTCCAGGAGGCCCAGAAGATTCAGTTCACTGACAAGTATTTCCGTCGCGACATCGGAGCAGACCTGTAAATGGCAAAGAAGCAATTACAGAGCAAGATAGCAGAAAGCAAGCTGACCCTGCCCGTCGTCTCTCTCTACGCGATGGCGGTCTGGCTACTATGCGGAGCCATCACCCGTCAGTGGTGGCTCCAGTTTGGCGGCTTTGTCATGGCGACATACCTGATGATACTCCTGAACAACTTCAATGCCCTTATCCGCATCTTTTCGCGAATGGTGAGCTGTTCGTTCATAGTGCTCTTCTGCACCGCCTGCTTCCTGTTTCCGTCGGCATATGGTGCCGTCCTGCAGGTATGCTATGTCGGCAGCCTCCTATTCCTCTTTGCCACCTATCAGGACAAAGAGGCCGCAGGCTTCGTCTACTATGCGTTTCTACTGATGGGCATCGCCACCATGCACGATTCGTTCTTGTTATGCTATCTGCCTGTCATCTGGCTACTGATGGCCACCCAGCTGCAGTCGTTCTCGGCACGCACGATAGGAGCGTCCATCCTGGGACTGCTCACCCCCTATTGGGTAGTGGTCTGTCTGTTGATATTCAACAAAGACATCGCGGCATTGACCCGCCTGTTGCCCGATTGGAACAGCTTCATCCCGACCTTCGACTATGCTGCCATCACTGATAGCCAGACTGCCACGTGGGCACTCATCGTCCTGATGACCGTCACGGGTATCATACATTATATCCGCAAGCATCACGATGACCGCATCCGCACACGCCTCCTCTTCGGATTCTTCATCTGGATAGAGCTGGCCACCTTTCTGTTCATGGCTGCGATGCCTCAGCACAACGACAGCCTGATGCGTCTCGCCATCGTCAATGTCGCTCCGCTGATTGGTCACTTCATAGCCCTTTCGGGCAACCGCCTGACCAATATCTACTTCTGCGTCATAGCCCTGCTCATCTTCCTCATCACAGGCTATAATATATGGACCTCATATCTCTCCTGATCAGTTACGGCTATTGGGGCATGCTGGTCACATCGTTCGTGGCCGGTTCCTTCTTCCCGTTCAGCAGCGAGGCCGTTATGACCGGACTGCTGGCAGCAGGACTCGACCCCTGGCTGCTCATCATCTATGGCACGATAGGCAATGTGGCGGGAGGCATGTTCAACTACTTCGTAGGGCGGCAGGGCAAGCTGGAGTGGATAGAGAAGTACCTGCACGTGAAGCAGAAAGACCTCGACCGTGCCACCGCCTTCATGGCCGGACGCGGTGCGTGGATGGGTTTCTTTGCCTTTCTGCCCGTGCTGGGCTCAGCCATCACCATCGTGCTGGGACTCATGCGTGCCAATATTCCCATCTCGCTGACGAGTATGGCCATCGGGAAATTCCTGCGCTATGTGGCCCTCGTCTATGGCGCCAGTATCTTCTTGTGAGAAAAAGATGATGTAAAAACGTTAAAAAAGATAAGGCAAAAGCAAAATCTTCTTTCTTCATTCTTCATTCTTCGCTAAAAAGGCTACCTTTGCAGGTTAGAACAAGAAAATAATCACAGAAATAGACAGATGAAACAATTCAGACTTGTGGACAACATCATGGGCTGGCTGGCTTTTGCCATTGCCGCAGTGGTCTATTGCTCCACCATCGAACCGACAGCCTCGTTCTGGGACTGTCCCGAATTTATCTCTACTGGTTACAAACTGGAAATCGGTCATCCGCCAGGCGCACCGTTCTTCATGCTCACGGCCAACCTGTTCTCACAGTTTGCCTCCGACCCCAGTCACGTTGCCTACATGGTCAACATGATGAGTGCCCTGCTCTCGGCAGCCACCATCCTGTTCCTCTTCTGGACCATCTCCCACCTGGTGCGCCGCCTGCTCATCAAGGACTGGAGCCAGCTGACAGCCTCCAAGATGATAGCCATCGAGGCCTCGGCAATGGTGGGCGCACTCATCTATACGTTCAGCGACACCTTCTGGTTCTCGGCTGTCGAGGGCGAGGTGTATGCCTACTCCTCGGCCTTCACGGCGGTGGTGTTCTGGCTCATCCTGAAGTGGGAGGACCAGGCCGACCAGCCACATGCCGACCGCTGGCTGGTGCTCATCATGTATATGACGGGCCTCTCCATCGGTGTTCACCTGCTGAACCTGCTGTGCCTGCCCGCCATCGTGCTGGTCTACTACTATAAGAAGTTCCCCACCGACGACCCCAAGCGCGACCTGAAGGGAAGTCTCATTGCCCTGTTCATCTCAGTGGTCATCCTGGCTGCCGTGCTCTATGGCGTGGTGCCCGGCATCGTACAGGTGGGCGGCTGGTTCGAGCTGTTATTTGTCAACATTCTCGGCATGCCCTTCAATACGGGCGAGATTGTCTATATCTTCCTGCTCATCGGCATCACCGTATGGGCCATCTGGGAGACGCAGCGCACTGAGGCCAACGAGAAGCGTCAGAACATCGCCTTCCTGCTGGCAGTGGCCATGCTGGGCATACCGTTCTACGGACACGGCTGGACCTCGGTCTTCATCGGCGTGGTGGTACTCGCCGTGCTGTGGTTCGTACTGAGCTACAAGAAGCGCGACGAGGAGAGCAAGAAGCTGCTGCCCCTGGTGTCTGCACGCATCAAGAACACCTCGCTGCTCTGCATGCTGATGCTCATGATCGGCTACTCCAGCTATGCGCTCATCGTCATCCGCTCGGCTGCCAACCCGCCCATGGACCAGAACTCGCCCGAGGACATCTTCACGCTGGGCGAATATCTTGGCCGTGAACAGTACGGACAGCGTCCCCTGTTCTATGGTCAGGCCTACACTTCGCAGGTAGCACTCGAGAAAGACGGCGAATACTGCCGTCCCGTCATGACCACCGGCGACCCCGTATGGCAGCGCAAGGAGAAGGCGTCGCCCGACGAGAAAGACCAATACTTCGTCGTGCGCACCAAGGACGAATACAAATATGCCCAGAACATGCTGTTCCCCCGTATGTACAGTTCGGCCCACCGCGATGCCTACGAGTCGTGGATGGGAGGAGTCAGCGGCAGCGAGGTGCAGTACGACCGCTGTGGCGAGATGATCACGGTGAAGGTGCCCTCGCAGTTCGAGAACCTCCGCTTCTTCATCTCCTATCAGTGCAACTTCATGTACTGGCGCTACTTCATGTGGAACTTTGCCGGACGACAGAACGACCTGCAAGGCAACGGCGAACTGGAGCACGGCAACTGGCTCAGCGGCTTCGACTGGTTCGACAACTGGCGCCTGGGCGACCAGGACCTGCTGCCCGACGACCTGAAAAACAACAAGGGACACAACGTCTTCTACTGCCTGCCCCTGCTGTTAGGACTCATCGGACTCTTCTGGCAGTCGCTGGCCAAGCATCACGGCTCCAAGACCGACCAGACGGGCATACGCCAGTTCTGGGTTGTCTTCTTCCTCTTCTTCATGACCGGTCTGGCCATCGTCATCTACCTCAACCAGACGCCCATGCAGCCGCGTGAGCGCGACTATGCCTACGCCGGCTCCTTCTATGCCTTTGCCATCTGGTGCGGCATCGGCGTGGCTGCCATCATCGAGATGATCAGAAGCAAGTGGCTGGAGGTGAAAGGTGAGAGATATGCAACGGCACTGGCTGTCATCGTCAGCATCGTCTGTCTGCTCGTACCCGTACAGATGGCATCGCAGACCTGGGACGATCACGACCGCAGCGGGCGCTATACCTGCCGCGACTTCGGACAGAACTATCTCCAGTCGCTCCAGCAGGACAGCAACCCCATCATCTATACCAACGGCGACAACGACACCTTCCCCCTGTGGTACAACCAGGATGTCGAAGGAGTGCGCACCGATGCCCGCGTCTGCAACCTCTCCTATCTGCAGACCGACTGGTATATCGACCAGATGCGCCGTCCGGCCTACGACTCGCCGTCGGTTCCCATCACATGGGAGCGCATCGAGTATTGTGCCGGCACCAACGAGTATGTCACCGTCGAACCCTCGATGAAGGAGGCCGTCCTCGACCTCTACCGCGAGAATCCTGAGGAGGCCCGCAAGCAGTTCGGCGACGAGCCCTTCGAGCTGAAGAACGTGCTCAAGAACTGGGTACGCTCCACCAACAAGGAGTTGCACCTCATCCCCACCGACACCCTCTATATGACCATCGACAAGGAGGCCGTCCGCAAGAGCGGCATGATGATGGCCACCGACTCCATCCCCGACCGCATGGTCATCTCGCTCAAGGGCAAGCACGCCCTGTACAAGGGTGACCTCATGATTCTGGAGATGCTGGCCCAGTGCAACTGGACACGCCCCATCTACGTGGCAGTATCCGTAGGCGACGAGAACTACATCAACCTCGGCGACAACACCATCACCGAGGGTCTGGTCTACCGCATCTCGCCCTTCACCACCAGCAATGGCGGCAAGCCCATCGACGGAGTCAAGAACTTCGACACGAAGCGCACCTACGACAACGTGATGAACCGCTTCAAGTTCGGAGGCATCGACAAGCCCGGCATCTACCTCGACGAGACCGTCATGCGCATGTGCTACACCCACCGTCGCATCATGGCCAAGCTCGCACTCGAACTCGCCTACGAGGGACAGAACGAGAAAGCCGAGAAAGTGCTGCGCTATACCGCCAAGCAGATTCCCGACTACAACGTAGCCCACAACTACAGCTCCGGCTCGATGGATATGGCACGCTGCTGGGCCATGTTAGGCAACAAGCAGGAAGCCCTGGCCATCATGGACAGCCTGTGGAAGAGCGCCACGCAGTATCTGCGCTGGTACTGCTCGCTCGAAAGCTACCGCTTCGATGCTGCCCAGAACGACTGCGCCATCCAGCTCTACATCATGCAGCAGCTCATCGCCCTCGGCGACACCTTCGACCAGCAGTGGTCAGACAAGCACATGAAGGAGCTCAACCAGCTGGCAGGACTCTACGAGTCGAAGGGCGGCAACCTGGGATATTGAGAGTTAAATAGCACAGTTAGCGCATGATTATTGAGCAACCAGCCAAATGGCTACGCTGGCTATACCCTAAGGCACTATGGCGTATGGATCGTCATGAAAGGTCAGTCTATCTCACCTTTGATGACGGTCCCATACCCGAGGCCACCCCTTTCATCCTCGACGTTCTGAAGCGCTACGGCATCAAGGCCACCTTCTTCATGGTGGGCGACAACGCGCGGAAATATCCCGAGCTCCATCAGCGCGTCATCGACGAAGGCCACCGCATCGGCAACCACACCCACAACCACATCGGAGGCTTCAGTCACACCATCCACGAATACAGCTACAATGTCGAGAAAGCCAATGCCTACCTCCACACCAACCTGGTGCGCCCGCCCCACGGATGGATGCGCCACGACCAGTACGCATGGCTCTCGCGCAAGTACAAGATAGTGATGTGGGACCTCGTCACACGCGACTACTCCAAGTGGATGACTGCCGACGACATCCTCAACAACGTCAAGCGCTATGCCCGCAACGGCAGCATCATCACCTTCCACGACTCCCTGAAAAGCATCGAGAAGCTGCGCACCGCCCTACCCGCAGCCATCGAATGGCTAATCGCACAAGGCTATGCCTTCAAAATCTTCGAATCAACTTAAAAGTATGAAAACGAAACATATTCTATACACCCCCTCAGGGGTATGCTCGCGAGCCATCGACGTGACAGCCGACGAGCAGGACGTGATACAGCAAGTATTCTTCATTGGTGGTTGCAACGGCAACCTGCAAGGCATCAGCCAGCTGGTGAAGGGCCAGAGGATCGACGATGTCATCGACCGTTTGCAGGGTATCCGCTGCGGAGCCAAGAGCACCTCGTGTCCCGACCAGTTGAGCGAGGCCCTGCGCCAACTGAAGAATGCCCCGCTGGAATAAACGTGTACTGAATAAGTTGACCTTTAATTCAAAAAGGTAGGGAAAAGAAAGGATGATGTAACACTTTGAGGCAAAAAGGGGATTTCTTAGGCTGCTTTTATTCTAAAAGCCGGTGCTCACCGCTTTTTTCCTCAAAAAAGTTTGGCTATTTCAAATTAAAGCAGTACCTTTGTACCACTAGAACCCGCCACGCCCCTCGAACGCTACGAGTTGCTGCTCCGCCGCTGCCCGGGCATCGCCCGCCATCTCCCCCTGAATTCCATCGCCTCGTTCCTCTGCGTCACTCCCCAACAGTTGTCACGCATCCGCAAGGCCGTCACGTTTTCAGAGAAATAATTCCAAATATTCACAAAACCACTGAACATTTGTTCAGACTTTCACCCCCGACAGCATTTTTTTGTCTCGCTATGAACGCTTTCGTTGGAAATTTAGTAACTTTGCAGCCAAACAACCACTGACGATGGAACAGAAATTCGGGAAAAACAGTATTGACATTGAGGCGCTGCGCGAGTTTTGCGAGCGCGAGGGCAAGGAAGTGACTTACCGTAAGGGCGACCAACTGGAGCGTGAGGGCGACCCCGCACGATGGTTCGGCTTCGTCACCGAGGGATGCTTCAAGTATGTAACGTATGGCATCAGCGACGACAGGGAGCATATCACATGGTTCTCGTTCGAGGGCGAGTTTGTGACCGATTATCCCAACTGTCTCGACGGTCGTCCAGCTCAGACTACGATCAAGGCGATGATGCCCAGCCGCATGCTCCGTGTGAGCGGCGAGCAGCTGGTGGACTTTTTCCGTCAAGACGCTGAAAAGATGGAGTTGCGCAGTATCTGTGCCGAGCATGTGCTAAGGCAGCGCAATCAGTGCTACATCGACCTCCACCGCGCCACGGCCCGCGAGCGCTATGAGTTGCTGCTGCAGCGTTGCCCCGGCATTGTTGAGCATCTTGACTTACAGGACCTCGCCTCCTTCCTTTGCATCACCCCAAACTATCTGAGCACGATTCGCAAGTCAATCACGTTCGAAGTACAAAAATAGGGCAAAACTCTTTAACTAGTTTAAGACCTGCACCCTCGACGACCGTTTTTCGGTTATGTCGGGGGCTTTTTCGTGCCGTTTTTCGTACCTTTGCCAAACGAAACTGATGAACAATGAACTATAACATTTTCGCTTCATACCTACTATATATGTTTGAAGTGATAACAATCTTTGCGTTGTGGAATTATGGTGAGAACTTAATAAGCAGACAAGCAATGTCATATCATTGTAATACACGCTTTTCTTTTTTCTCGGAAAAAATCACTATCTTTGCCGCCAAAAAGCAGTAGAATGAAACAAAACGTATTGAAGAACTTATGAAAATACTCGTTGTCGACGATGAGCAGGACATCTGCGAGATACTGCAATACAACCTTGAAACAGAAGGGTTTGAAATTATGACTGCCAATTCGGCAGAGGAGGCTCTTGAACTTCCTCTGCAAGAGTATGCACTGATTCTTTTAGATGTGATGATGGGCGAAATGTCTGGATTCCAGATGGCACGAAAGATAAAGGACAATCCTATAACGGCGGAGATCCCCATCATCTTCATCACAGCATTAGAGGGAGAGGACAATCTGGTTAAAGGACTGAATATCGGGGCTGATGACTATATTGCCAAGCCACTGAGTATGAAAGAAGTAAAGGCAAGAGTCCGTGCGGTTCTCAGGCGGGCATCTCATTCATATCTTCATCATGATGAACAAGTTGTAATTACTTCAGACAATAAGATTATCTATGAGGGTATCACGCTTGACCTTTATGCCAAGACTGCCACTTTGGATAGCCAAAATTTATCACTCACAAAATTAGAATATGAATTATTGTCGCTTCTATTGCAACACTCTGGTAAGGTTTTTTCGCGAGAAGATCTTTTAAGACATTGTTGGCCGCAGGATGTGCTTGTACTCGACCGCACAGTGGATGTTAATATCACCCGACTGCGTAAGAAAATCGGCCGTTATGGCAAACAGATAAAAACACGTGTAGGTTATGGCTACTGCTTTGAAAAGTAAATCCTTTCAGCGTAATCTGCTGTTCAGTATCGGTGGTGTTTTTCTGCTCTTTGCTGTTTGCTTTAGTGTGTATCAATACCAGCGTGAGAAGGAGTACAAGATTGACATTCTTCACTCACGTCTTCAGATGTACAACTATGAAATGGTGCAGACACTTGGTGAAGACAGCCTTACAAATAACCGCCTGTTTTGCGATTATGTGGAAAGGCATAATATGGAAGGGCTACGCGTGTCTATCATAGACAAGA
>JAEEGJ010003149.1_pt1 | contig 66815 bp, 70 predicted proteins | sample 8958761 | NCBI WGS metagenome assembly JAEEGJ01 (sample SAMN16246546, study PRJNA631951) | gut metagenome | biome: gut microbiome; feature: rumen; material: RS-attached | host: Bos | place: Iran: Karaj | collected 2018-10 | reverse complement strand
CTGGCCATCGACATGAATCCCAACAGCTCTGGTGAAAGTTCGGGCGGATTCGCAATCCACCCGCAAGGAAATGGGGATTTGAAATCCCCCATTCAACACTGCCGAATTACAAATCCGTCGGAACTAATATGGTTATTCGACATCGAAACCACACCACTGATTTATGTCCTCGACAGAGACAAGCACATCATTGCCAAAAAGATACGGGCGGAACAGGTACCAATTGTTTTGCAAGCTGGATTGTTTCGTTCCTCGCAATGAGGTAAAGCGAGTCAATTATTAGCGATAAAAGATTTCATTTCTGGCAGAACAGCCTCCGCCTCCTCAAACAATTTCCATTGCGCCCGCGTGCGCACCAGATTGTGGGTAGGATATTTTATCTTATAATAGGTATTGCCATTGATGTAATCTGTCAGAAAACGTACGGCCTGCATATAGGGGAACAATGTAACAGCATAGGGCAGATTCTCCTTCTCTATTGGCAACAGGAAGGATTTCGTACCTTCCAAATAACCTTTGGCAAAAGCCTCGAAAATCCCCATATTGAAATGGATGTTGTCCAAATCGAGGTCGTCTTCAGCACCCGTGTTGGCAGCAGAACGCAGGAAGTCACCAAAATCAGAGAAGACGAAACTCGGCATAACAGTGTCCAAATCAATGACGCAGAGCACATTGCCGTCCTTGTCAAAGAGCATATTGTTTACTTTGGTGTCGCAATGACAGATGCGTTTCGGCAACTTACCCTCACGATAAAGCCTTTCGCCCAAACACATACTATCAGCTGCCTCTCTGATTTTGGCCACGAACTTCTGCACCTCCACCTCACGCATCTGACCCACGCGGTCCTCGGCGACAGCATCTTCCAATTGTTTCAAGCGAAATTCAATATTATGGAAATCAGGGATAATCTCCCCAATAGGTGCCTCCAAATCCGTCAGCAGCGACTCGAAATCGCCAAAGGAACGGCCTGCATAATACGCATATTCTGGCGTAACAGCCTCATAGGTGTAACTGTCGGCAATGAAATCCATCACACGCCAATACTTACCGTCCTCAACGATGTAAGTCTTTCCACTGTCGGCCTTCAGAAAATGCAACACTCTACGACTAATGTCCGTAATGCCTTGGCTTTCATATTTCTTCCGGATATGGTTCGTTACTGCTTCAATGTTGTTTTGCAGCATATCGACATTGGTAAAAACGGCATTATTGATGCGTTGCAGCACATATTTCGGCTGTCCTGCAACCATAATCTTATAGGTATCGTTGATGAGTCCATTGCCCAAAGGCTGAATGCTTTCGATAGTTTTCGGGTCGACGAAATGGCCCGCAATAGTGTAAAGTTCGTTCATAAGGGTAAAATTTTTGCGAAGATAGGGATTTTGAATGGATTATTGCTAATTTTGCCCTCAAATTCAATTCTCATTCTATGAAAAACAAGATTTTACACCTCATCCTTGGCATTATTCTGATGGCCATGGTCACAGCCTGTGACGAAAAGAAAACCGCCGAAACTGAAGTCCGCAAGGGCAACTACCGCATTGTCGACAACACCATCGTTTTCGACGAGCCACAACGCATCAAGGGACAGAAAAGTGTCCTGCAATTCACAGTCGACCCCATTGAGATTGTCCGTATCGGCTTCATCGGCCTCGGCATGCGCGGTCCAGATGCCGTCGACCGCATGACTTACATAGACGGCGTGACTGTCGTAGCCTTGTGCGACATCGAGCCCGACCGCGTGGAAGCTGTGCAAACCAACATCCTCGAAAAGAAAGGTTTGCCCCGCGCCGCCGCTTACACGGGTCGCGAGGGATGGAAGGAGCTTGTCGCCCGCGACGACATCGACCTCGTCTACATCTGCACCGATTGGAAGACCCATGTCCCCATGGCCGTGGAGTCCATGCGACAGGGTAAGCATGTGGCTGTGGAAGTGCCTGCCGCCACCTCACTCGAAGAATGCTGGCAATTGGTCGACGTGGCCGAACAGACCCAACGCCACTGCATGATGCTCGAGAACTGCTGCTACGACTTCTTCGAACTGACCGCCCTCAACATGGCCCAAAAAGGTATGTTCGGTGAGCTCATCCACGGTGAGGGTGCCTACATTCACAACCTTGAGCCTTTCTGGCACGAGTATTATGAAAACTGGCGCCTCGAGTTCAACCAGAACCACTCGGGCGATGTCTACCCCACCCACGGCCTCGGACCCCTCTGCCAAGCCTTCAACATTCACCGCGGCGACCGCATGAAGACTTTGGTCTCGATGGGCACACCTTCCTACAACGGCAAGAAAATCGCCAAGGAGATGATGAATGTGGATGACTTCGCTAACGGCGACATGACCACCACGATGATCCAAACCGAGAAAGGCAAGACTCTCCTCATCGAACATGATGTTTACACTTACAGACCTTACAACCGTTTGTATCAACTCACGGGTACAGAAGGCTTCGCCAACAAATATCCTATTGAAGGTTTCACGCTGTTGGAGGACAAGTTGCCCACCGGCTTCCTCGCCGAAGGCCAACACCTTAACGAACATGCTTTCGTTCCCGCCGAAGTGCGTGACAAAATCATGAAGGAATACCTTCACCCCATTGCGGTTGAGATTGAAGAAAAAGCCAAGGAAGTGGGCGGTCACGGCGGCATGGACTTTGTCATGGACTACCGCCTCATCTACTGCCTGCATAACGGTTTGCCGCTTGACCAGGACGTTTACGACGCCGCAGAATGGTCTTGCCTCGGCGAACTGACTGCAGCCTCCATCGCCAACGGCGGCATGCCCGTCGCAATGCCTGATTTCACTCGCGGTGACTGGAATAAAGTCCAAGGATATCGCCATGCGAAATAATTAGTTTATCTTTGCAGTCAAATACTATTTGAGATGAAACCATACAATGACGAAGAAGAGAAGTCTTCTTCAATCGCTTCGGAGCCACAGTTAGCCTATGGAAGCGTGACACAAACAACGCCCCTACCGAAGTGTTCCACTCAAGGAGTTCCTGAAGGATATATGACATTGGAGCATTTTGGAGAACTCTTTCATCAAAAACTTGATGACTGCTATGCGCACCTACCAAGTAATAATTAGTTACGCAGTTTTATCGGAATTGGAGGCAATGGCACAATACATTGCCTCCATTTATCGGCCTGAAAGCGGCCATAAGTATGTCAATAGGATATTAGGCCAATTGGCTGCCTTATCGTATTCAGCAGATGCTTATCAATACAGTCGTTTCAAAATGGCAAAATCCATCCATCCAAAAGCGAAAACACTAACCATTATTAACCGCAAATGGACTGTCGTTTTCCACATTGATGGTGATTTTGTCATTGTAGACAGAATCTTCCCAGCTAATACTATTTACTAGGCTATACTATTTTACTGTAACCGACCGGAAGAAAATCTCCGCATCTTTCCAAACAGTATAATCGCGGGCATAAAGTAGATTCAATTGGTTGAGGACATCGCTGTCGATGTCCTTTTCCATATAGGAAGCGGGATTGTATATGCCTTTGAGAATCTTAGGCAGCTTCTGTGTCTCATCGGCTGGCGAACAATAGCCCACCCAGGTTCTGCGACCAAACAAGACAAGGATAGCGTTTTTAAGGAAACGTATGGGCTGTTTCACCACCAAGGCCAAGGGTAGCCAGAAAACGAGACTGAACCCGCTCATCACGACATCGAACAGACGTTTGTTGCGGCGGTTGGCCACAGTGTCAATGGCTTTAATATCAACGGTATAAAGGTCACCGCGCGTGTTGATACTGTTGCTGCCGATGATGGACAGGCTGTCCTCAGGTGCAATCTTGTAATCCACATTAGTGGCATGCCAGTCCACCATCTTGTCGATGATGACCTGATGCGGCACATCCTTGGAGCAAAAGATGACCTCCGTAATCTTGTATATCTCAATGATGTCGGGCACTTGCGAGAGGTTGCCGATGAAGCCTTCGGGGGCCTCGCCTTGCGTTTCCGAACTCACCAAACCAATGAAATCCGGTTTAATCGAAGTGCTTTCAAGGATGGAATTCACACGCTGCGTCTCCTCGGGACTACCGATGACCAAAAAGCGTTTCTTCACTGTCCGTTTCGATTGGAAGTTCTCGTTGCCCAACAAGACACCAATCAAACGTGTGAGGCTCATTTCCAAAGCGAGCCATATCATGCCGAAGAGAATCAAGGCTCGCGAAAAACGGAGACTCTCGGGCAACAAGGCATACAACACCAAAATCACGGCACTACCAAAAGCCACGCCCAACACGGACTTGCCAATGTTGTAAGGCTTATCGTAACCACCAGTAAAATAAGTGGATAGCAACCAAATCAAGATATAAATGGGTAAAACGACCGCAAACAGCATCGTAGGATAAGTGCCGACACCGCCATAGATGGTGCCATGCCCCCAGAAATAACTGATGGCAGCCAAACCACCATATCCCAACACCGCATCGAGGAACGGAATAGCCGCCTTATGGAAGAATTGCGACACCAAAGCGAAAAAGGCTTTGATGTAGATGGCCACATTAATAAGGAAAGAGAACGACTTGGCCCAGGAGTTGCCAAAGTGCTTCTTGGCAAAAATCTCCATGGCGCGATAGAAGACGAAAACATAATTGACGCTGGTCTTCTTGGTGCTTTCGCCCTTGTAGTGGATGATGCGTGTTTCAGGGAAATAGTAGTTTTTGTAACCGCCTTGCGTGATGCGGTACGACAGGTCGATGTCTTCGCCATACATGAAAAAGGTCTCATCAAGCAGACCAACCTTATCCAATGTCTCTTTCCGCATCAGCATGAAAGCACCAGCCAAAATCTCCACCTCGTTGGTTTCGTCGTTAGAAAGATGACCCATGTAATAACGTGCAAAGCGTTTGCTATGTGGGAAGAGCTTAGCCAAACCAAACATCTTATAGAACGCCGTCTTGGCCGTGGGCAATCCACGTTTCGACTCAGGCAAAAACTGGCCCTTGCCGTCCACCATCTTCACGCCGAGACCTCCCGCATCGGGATGGCTGTCCATGAAGGCGATGCATTTCGAGAAAGTGTCATCCTCCACCACTGTGTCGGGATTGAGAAGCAGCACATACTCGCCCTCCGAGATGCGGATAGCTTGATTGTTGGCTTTCGCGAAACCGACATTCTCCTTGTTGGCAATGACTTTCACCTCGGGGAACTTCTGCGCCAGCATCTTCAACGAGCCGTCGACGGAATTGTTGTCAACGACAAACACCTCCCCTTCGATGCCCTGCATGGCGCGACGCACCGAATAGAGGCATTGTTCGAGGAAATACTCGACGTTGTAGTTGACGATGACGACAGAGAGTTTCATTTTCTCTACTTTTCAGGCTTGCTATCCAAATTGACCTTCACTGCATTGATTTTCGGGCCATTATACTCCTTAAGGGTGTCACTAATGTTTTCCAAACCGCAAGCATTCAGAATCTTGCCCTTGATGGCGGTATTCTGCATCCAACCCGTGAACTGCTCTGCACCGGGGCCGTAGGCATAGACCATCACCGGCAAGCAGGTATGGCTTCTCGTCGAGTAATCAAACACGACATTGGTGTATTTGCCTTTCGGATCGGGCAGGGTCAGGCCACCCGTCTCATGGTCGGCAGTGACCACGACCAGCGTGTTGCCTTTTTCCTTGGCATAGTCGAGGGCGACCTTGATGGCATAGTCGAAGTCGAGCATCTCGTCCATCATCCAGGTGGAGTCGTTGCCATGGCAGGCGAAATCGATTTGCGAGCCTTCCACCATGAGGAAGAAACCGTTTTCAGCATTATCCAAGGTCTTCAAGGCAGTTTTCACGGCACGCGGCAGGAAGTCGCCACGCTCAGCGGCATGCGGCATGTGGTCGGCATTGGCCATGACAGCATATTTTTTGCAGGTCACGTCAATGTCGGCTAGGGTGTCGTAGACCTTCCAACCCAGTTCGTTCTCCATACGTTCCACAAGGTTGACACTGTCCTTGCGTTGGTTGAAATGCTTCATGCCACCACCAATGATAAGGTTCAGATAAGGATTTTCGGCCATCTGCACGGCAATATCCTCATATTGTTTGCGATGCGGCACCTTGGCATAAAAAGCGGCTGGTGTGGCATGGGTGACATAGCTCGACACCACGATACCCGTCTCCTTGCCTTGCTCCTTCATAACCTCAAGGACTGTCTTCACTGGAATGGAGTCAGGATTCACGCCGATCATGGCATTTTTGGTCTTGTGGTCGCTGGCAAGGGCTGTGCCTGCCGCAGCCGAGTCGGTGATGTCGTTGCTGGCAGAATGGGTGTCGACCACGCCGATGTAAGGGAATTGCGAAAAGGTCATTTTTTCGCCCGAGGCCAACATGGCTGCATAAACCTGAGGCAAGGCCATACCATCGCCAATCATGTAGATGACATTCACGGCTTTGGCGGGTTCTTGGGGTTCTTCTTTCTTGCTGCCACATGAAGGCAGCATGCCCAGCATGACGAGGGCGATTAGAGATAGTGTAGTTAGTTTTTTCATATTGGATTGTTTCAATTGTTCAACTGGCTTCCGCTTCGCGTCATTGCGAGGAGGAACGACGAAGCAATCTAGGGTTTAGTTTTCTGGACTGCTTCGTTCCTCGCAGTGACGCAAAGCAACAATAAAACAACATTATACTTCAGTTTTTATTGCTTCCTCCCCACAACTTTTTTCACGGCCTCCACGATGTCGGGTGTATCCAAGTGATAGGCTTTCAGCAACTCGTCGGGCGTGCCGCTCTGGCCAAACACATCGTTAACGGCCACCATTTCCATCGGGCAAGGCATGTTCAAGGCCAGCACCTGAGCGATGCTGTCGCCCAAGCCACCGTTGCGCTGGTGTTCCTCTGCGGTGACCACACAACGGGTCTTCCCTACCGACTTCAACACAGCCTCCACATCCAATGGCTTGATGGTATGGATGTTAATCAACTCTGCGTTGATGCCCATCTCCTTCAGTATCGGAAGCGCTTGCACAGCCTTCCAAACGAGGTGACCGCAGGCAAAGATGGTCACATCGGTACCTTCTTGTAGCATTTGTGCCTTGCCAATGACAAATTTTTCATCCACAGGGGTAAAATTCGGCACTTTCGGGCGGCCAAAACGCAGATACACAGGGCCGTCGTATTCAGAAGCAGCAATAGTAGCGTTTTTGGTCTGGTTAAAGTCGCAAGGCACGATGACAGTCATGTTGGGCAACATCTTCATCAGGCCGATATCTTCTAAGATCTGGTGCGTGGCGCCGTCTTCGCCAAGGGTGACACCCGCATGAGAAGCGGCAATCTTCACGTTCTTGTTGGAATAGGCCACACTTTGACGAATCTGGTCATAGACGCGACCCGTTGCAAAAGCCGCGAAAGTACCCGTGAACGGCACGAAACCGCTCAAAGCCATGCCAGCCGCCATATTAATCATGTTGGCCTCAGCGATGCCCGTCTGGAAGAATCGCTCGGGGAACTCCTTGGCGAAGTCGCCCATCTTCAGCGAGCCGGTGAGGTCGGCGCAAAAGGCCACCACCTTGGGATTGCGGCGACCTGCTTCGAGCAAGCCTTCACCGAACCCCGATCTTGTATCTTTTTGATTTTGAATAGTGAAATCCATATTTTTCCTTTTTTTTCACAAAACCCACAAAACTCTCAAAACCTTTCTTGGACAAAGCGGCTAAGCAACCGCTTCGCCGCCAGAAAGCCGCAGGTTGGCTGGCTTTCCTCTATTGAAAAAGAACTTTTGTTTTGTAGGTTTTGCATGTTTTGTGATTAATAATCTCCTAAAGTCTCCTCCAATTGTGAGAGTGCGTTGGCAGCTTGCTCGTCGTTGGGGGCAGAGCCATGCCATTTGTGGGTTCCCATCATGAAGTCGACGCCCATGCCCATCTCGGTGTGGGCCAAAATGAGTTGCGGGGCGCCTTGGAAGGCGTTCTCGCGGGCGAATTTCAGGGTGTTCACCACGGCTTGCATGTTGTTGCCGCTCATTTCTAGGACGTTCCAGCCGAAGGCCTCGTACTTGGCGCGCAAGTCGCCAAGGTTCATTACCTCGTCGGTGGGACCATCGATTTGTTTTTTGTTATAGTCAATGATAGCGACGAGGTTATCCACTCCTTTGGCAGGTGCATACATGGCGGCTTCCCAAATTTGGCCTTCCTCCTGCTCGCCGTCACCCATGAGGACGAAAACAAGGTGTTTGTCGCCATTCAGCCTCTTGGCCTGTGCTGCACCGATGGCAACAGAAAGGCCTTGTCCAAGTGAACCCGATGCAATGCGTACGCCTGGCAAACCCTCAGCCGTGGTAGGATGCCCTTGCAGACGTGTGCCGAGGCGGCGGAAGGTAGCCAACTCCTTGACGGGGAAATAGCCACGACGTGCCAGGATGCTATAAAACATCGGGCTGATGTGGCCGTTGGAGAGGAAAAACATGTCCTCGCCGTTGCCGTCCATGCAGAAGTTGGCGGGGTCGATTTGCATTTGGTCAAAGTAAAGGGCTGTGACAATGTCGGTTGCGCCCAAAGAGCCGCCCGGATGTCCCGACTGGCAGCCATGCACCATGCGGATGATGTCGCGGCGCACCTGAGAGGCGATTCTTTCTAATTCGTTGATAGTCATATTGGAAGTGTATTTGTTTTACGAAAATCTGACTGCAAATTTACGGAAAAAAAACATTTCAAACCTCAAAAACCTTCAATTCCGTCTTCCGACAGCAAAAACGCCTTCTGGCAATCCAAGCAAATCACGTTTCCATAGACTTTTGGTTGGCCATTTATGCACTTCGTATGACCTAAAATCTGGTACATTTCCGATTCATTCGTTTGGGTTCCTGCAAACTCGTCAATATCAGCCCAAATCATGCTCCCGACACGACTCCATCCACCTCGCAAGGCAGAGACGTCACTTAAAGCTTCGACAAACTCATCTGTAAACATCAGTCCGTTAAAGGTTTCCGCAGTTACATTATCTGCCGAACCGAAAAGGTCAGAATGTTTTTTCAGCCACTCTGGATGGACACCCGCATGAGAGAAAAGGTATCTTTTCCCACCAACGGCATATTCAACAGCCATTTGAAAGCAATCCAAATTCGCTTCGAACGTCGTCCTAATCACATCCGCTTTGTATTCATTATACCGGCTCCCCTGCAACGAGGGAAACAGATAGTGCAAATCGTGATTTCCCCATAGCAATGTAACTTGTTCAGAATGGGCCTTCTTCAACACAATGATGTCTTGAAGGCTCTTGAAAGCATCCGTCCAATAAATCCATTCCTTCTCGTATGGATCCAGGTAGTCGCCGAGGAACACCACCCTTGCATCCGCAGGCAACTCACCTACCGCTTCCCGCCAGAACTCCCTTCCGTGAAGGTCGGGGATGATTATGATGTGCGGAGCCATTTCAGTCATTACCTACATCTTTTTCAGCCATTCTATTCTGTTTCCTGTCGTAGTCCTTCTTCGACTTATGCACCCTCGAAGGCCGCATGCTGACCTGCTTGCCGTACTGCTCGATTTCCTTCTCGCGGTCGGCTTTGAGGAGGGATTTCAGGTTGCTGAATTGCTTTTTCTTGGGCTTTTTGGAGTTGGATTTCATCATTCTGCAAATTTAATTAATCCTAAACCCTAAACTAACTCACCACTTCCCCGAATATCCTCCGCCGCCACTATGGCCGCCGCCGAAGGAGCCACCCGAAGAATGATGGCTGGAGGAATGGCTCGAATATCCCTTTCCGTGGCTGGAATAGCTACCGGAAGTATCGCTGTAATGCACCAACTTGGGTATCACCACCGTCTTGGTGAGTGTCTCGCCGCAATGCTGGCAGACGCAGGTTTCCAATTGCTCTCCGTCGTGCGAGTAATCGTTGACTTTGATCGTCTTAGTGTCTGTCGTCATCATGGTGTAAGCCCCACATTTTGGGCAGGTCTCGAACTTGGAATACTTGCTGCCATGCTCCTTCACCACAACCACATGGCCGTTGCTGCAACGGTATGGCGTGAACTTCAAGGCCCCTACCCTTTCTTCTGCCAAATGATTCTCAGACAGTCCAAAGCCTGCGTACTTCATCATCGTGCCACTACATTTGGGACAAGTGCATTCTTCGCTATGGCTCAATTGTTTCTTGTAAATACGGTGGTAAATCCAACCCAGCCATGGTGCCATCCAGGTGGCCAATCTGGTGCTCTTATTCTCGTAGGCCGCCTGATAGACCGACCGCGGATTGATGGACTGCTTGGCCAGCGTTTTGGCCATCTTCAAGACACGGTGGTTATGGCGGAAACAGACCCATGTGAGATACAATAATAAGGTAATAATGGAGACCCTATTGAACAACACTTTTTCCTCTAAATCGGGATAACGGACAGTCATGAAGCCTATGACCAGGAATAAGATAACGAAGATGGAGAAGCCAATCAACAGGCCACCAAGACAACCCTTGCCTTCCCATGGTGAACCCGACCAGGTGGTCTTGAAGCCATCGATATAGGTGGCTCCCTTCTCTTCCACCGCATGGTAGGTGTCGGTAACCGATTTCTTTCCCAACTTTTTCTTACGCAGCCAAAATGCAATACCCAAAAAAGGCATCACAAACAAGACCATAGCAAAAAACACAAAAAAGATGGGAACATCATCGCCAAGCCCTTGGTCTTCATCATCGTAATTGACAGCCGGCAACGTCGATTTCAGCCCCATGGGAATCTCACCGCCATAAACCTCAACGATGTCAGCCACGCCGGCACAAAGACCACCCTCATAATCGCCAGTCTTGAAAAAAGGCACGATGGTATTGGTGAATATCCGCTGACATTTGGCATCAGTGAGGGTTGACTCAGCACCATAGCCTGTCTCAAACTCCAAAGAATGCTGGTCCTCGACGAACAACAGCAGCACGCCATTGTCGGTTTCGGCATCGCCAATGCCCCAATAATTAAACAACTCCGTAGCGAAAGACTTGGTTTCTGCATCGCCAATGGAAGTCAAGGTCACCAAGAAGACATCAGCCTTGTCACGGATAGCGCAAAGTGCCGTGTTGATGGTCATCTCGGTGCTGTCGGAGAGATAGCCATCAGGGTCGGACACATGGATGTCGTCGCTTTGCAAGCGGGTGTTGGGCACCGTGCTTACCGTCCAAACCTTTTGGGCAGAAGCCGACAACATGGTCAGCAAGGCAAATAGCAATAGCAAAGTTTTTTTCATAGCTTATCCTGTTTAATTCATCATTTATCTTCTTCCTTAATCCGCTCCAAAATCTTGGGGATGGCGAGCATCAAGAAGCTGTCGTATTTCATGTCGCCGGGATTGATTCTACGCAATTCCGCGAACGAGCAAATATCGACGCTGACGGGATCAGAGGCGTTCTTTTTCATTCGGTTACGGTATTGTTTTTTGGCCCCACCAAACGACCGCTCGTCGCGAATGCGTTCCTCCTTAGTATAGAAACGCACGCCCATAATCAACCGCTCTGTCACCCAACGGGCATGTTCACTGACCGATAACGCTTCGATATGGTCCTCCCAGGCTTTATCCGAATCATTTTTCTTGTTACCGCACTGCTCCATTCCTCTTGCCCTAAGCTCGAAACAGTCGGCACAGCAAATGCTCGAAAAACCGTTCTTGGCTTGGATCAAATCGGCTTTCCACCTTTCAGGTTTGATAAGCTGCGTCATCGGCTTTTGCAGGAAGTTGTGCTCAAACGTGTCCAAAGCCATCTTGTATCGTCGGGGAGAGTGAATGTCTTCGGCAGGCAGGTTGTCAATCAGCACACCCAGTTCGTAGATTCGTCCCACATACACCGCCTTGCGGGTGTCGATGCTCATAACGTCATCCATCCTTACAGTCTTAAGGAACTCATTGGCATCATTGTCCGACATTTCGACGACAAGACCGCTCTTTTCAGCCGCTGACAAACTCCTGACTATTTCCAATTCAACATCAAGGAAGGAGTCGGCATTTACTGGCGCCGCGCCATAAACCGAATACTTGCAGTAATCCAACAAATTACAAAGGTATTCCTCTTTCTTCAGCTCTTCTACGATATTGTCTTTATTGCTCACTATGGTGATGACCGAACGATTTCTACCGCTAGCCTCGTCAAAATTGGCAAAATGCGCCAACAAGGCCACTTCGCGGACAGCTGACAACATCAAAGGGCTGTCGCTCGCCACCACCACATGCAAATGCTCGTTAGATGTAGGACCTATGGCAACACCCTTCAACCTGTCGAGGACGTAGGCACGAGCTACATACCAATTGCGTATCGTTTCAGCCGAGTAGCTGTCGCCATTCTTATGCCGCAAATACTCGAGTGGTCTTTCCTTTTCAATGGGTTTGCTCATAGTGTTTCCTCCTTTCTACTTAATACTTTCTCGGTCAAACTGTTAGGGATATTGCTGACATCGTGGCTCGAAGGACGCTGGTAAAGCTGAAGGCCAAACCAATCCAAAGCTTCGATGATATGTTCGATGATCTGTGACTGTTGCCATTCGTAAGCCAAGACACCGCCTTCCATGATGAAACCGTAAATCTGCAAGGGTAGACCTGTTTCTTTCTGTTCCAGCCAGCGTACCACCAAACGCGGTTCCTGGGAGACGTAAGGGTGGTTCATCAGCCAATGGAACACATACAATCGGAACAGGTGGGCGTTGAGTTCACCCTCCTTGAAATCCTCATCCAACAAATAGGCCTTGACTTCCTCCCTTTGCTTCAGCGATGCGATTTCCTCTGCGGTAAGTGGGTGAAACAGCCCCGTGTCGAGAATAAAAGTCTTCAGCATTTGTCGGCCGTAGGTCTTCCCGTCCGTCATCCGCTGCAGGTTGATGAAATGGTCGTTATGCAACACGCTGGTCGGAATGGACGACGTGGTCGTGTCCCAATTGTAGATGGTCACCGTGGTCAACGTGATGCGTTTCACCTCGCCGTCGACATTGAGTTTGGGCACCTGTATCCAATCATCGATATGCAGCAAATGATTGAGACGCAGATGAATAAATGCCACCACGCCTTTTATCGTGTCTTGGAAAATCCAGGTCATCAATGTGCCGAGAACGCCAAAGATAATGAAATAGCCGGATTCCTTCTGGACCTTGATGATACACAAGATTCCAATCAGCCATATCCCGACGAAAATCAAAATCAAAATCTGGCACCAAGTAATGCCTGTTTCATTCTTGCGCAGGCTATAGATGTTCGTCATGGTATTGCAAACACCGATAACCAGGAACATCAGGAGCGTCAGAAACACCAGCCAATACAAGGAACTACTGAGGGCACTTGAAATGAACCCATAAGCAGAAGCCAAGAAAGTCGAGGCACTCAAAAATGCGGCGTTATGCCAATCAAAAAGCGACAATAACGACAGCACTATCATCACCAGCACCAGTAACGTCAGTCCCCAGCGTCCCTTAACTATCATCGCCCCCAACACCTGAGTAAACCCGCTGTCGGAGGAGAGCCATTTTTTACTTAGTCTTTTCATATTCTCGATGGATTTATGGTCGCAAAGTTAGGGAAAATAACGATACAATCAAAGATAATTTTACCTATAGTTTTAGCTCAAAGCAACCAAAACCGCCCCATATTCCCACTTTTTATTATTTTTGCACCAAATTTCTGAAAAGAAAACCCATGTTTGAAGACGAAGATTTTGATGACTATCTCGAAGAAGAAAAAGACCGAAAGGCGGCCATCGAGCGGTATGAGGACATGCTGAAAACGCACGATTCGGTGTACTTCGACAGCGAGGAGTTTGAGTTCATCATCGACCATTACACCCAACACAACGACTTGCGTCATTCTCGTCAGGCGGTGGAAATGGCCATGGAGCAGCATCCTGAAAGCAACATGCTGAAAATCAAGTTGGCGCGACAATACCTGCTTGAAAACGATGCCCAACGCGCTTTCGAAATCATGCAACATGTGGAGCGCATCGACGACGATCAAGACCCCGACTATTTCCTCACCCTCGGCTCTTGTCTGGCCGTTTTGGGCAAGTCGGAAGAGGCTTTGGAGAACTATTTCAGTGCCCTGCCCTATTTCGACGAGGACGAGAAGTTTGAGCTCTACAATGCCATCGCTTACGAATATCAGCACATGCAGCAATTCGACCTCGCCCTTGAGTTCTATGGCAAAGCCCTGCCCTACGCCGAGGACAACGATACCATCTACCACGAAATCCGATGCTGTTTCCTCAGTGCAGGCCGCAAAGAAGACGCCATCGCCTATTTCCAACAGATGATCGACAAAGACCCGTACAACAGCAAGGCCTGGACCAACATCGGCGACATCTACCGCATGATGGGTCAATACGAAGAGAGCATCGACCCCTACGAGTACGCCCTCAGCATCGACCCCGAAGACCTCTGGACCAACATGCACCTGGCCGACATCTACTACGACTTGGGTCGCTACAAGGAAGCCATCGACACCCTTGAGGAAGCCCTGCGCAACGGAGTGGAGACCTCGATGATACACACTACCATCGGTGACTGCTACTACCGCCTCAATGACCTGCAAACCGCTGAGGACCATTTCAACAAGGCTTTGGAAATCAACCCGATGATAGGGTCTGGTTATGCGGGACTCGGTTATGTCTTCAGCGACCGTGGCCAAAGCCGCAAAGCCATCAAATTTTTCGAAAAAGCTTTGGAATATGAGCCTTGGGAGACCGACCACCTCTACTCCATCGCCACCGACTACATGAAACTCAAGGAATACGACAAGGCATTGGAATGTCTGCGCAAAATACAGGAGCAGACGCCCAACGATGCCGACGCCTATTATTATATCGCCGACCTCTACGGCCAGCAGGACAAAATCGACGAAGCCATCAACACCATCAAATTCGGGTTGTTGCAGACCGACAACGATGCTTCGCTGCTCTATCTTTTGGCATACGCCTATTTCGTCAAAGGCTGTCACAATCAAGGGCTTGATGCGCTTGACCAAGCCTTGGAGACCGACTTTGAGGTTTGGCCCGACTTCCTGGAATACGACCGAGAACTGTTGGCCAACGACAACGACATCCTGCAACTCATCGAACAACACAAAAAGAACCAAGAAACCAACACCAATCCCGTATGAAGAATTACATCTATATCTTTCTCATCGCCATGGTGCCGCTGATTGAATTGCGTGGTGCCATCCCGGTAGCTTACGGCATCCACACAGCCAACCCCGATTTCAGCCTCCTGTGGAGCTACATCATCATCGCTATCGGCAATATGCTGCCCGTGCCCTTCATCTATTTCTTCGCCCGCAAGGTGTTGGAATGGGGCAAGGATGTCAAAGTACGCTGGTTCAGCCGCTTCTGCCACTGGTGCCTCGAAAAAGGCGAAAAAGGCGGCCAAAAGCTGCAAGCCAAAGCGGGTCGCGGACTCTATTGGGCTTTGCTGCTTTTCGTGGGCATCCCATTGCCTGGCACAGGGGCTTGGACAGGTACCCTCGCTGCCAGTTTCTTGGACATGGACTTCAAAAAAAGCGTTATCGCAGTCGTCGGTGGTGTCATCCTCGCAAGCATCATTGTTGGTGTGGTTTGCACCTTGGGCTTTGGGGCAGTGTTTGGTATTAAATAACTGAAAATGAAACGCTACGGACTCATAGGGCATCCCTTGAAGCACTCCATGTCGAGGCACCTCTTCAACGAGAAATTCGAATATGAAGGCTTGGATTGCCTCTATCAGCACTTTGACCTCAAGTCATTGGATGAGCTATACGAAGTGATGGAGAAATATCCCGATTTGTGCGGCTTCAACGTGACCATACCCTACAAGGAAGCCATCATCCCTTTGTTGGACGAGATTGATGACGTTGCCAAGGAAGTCGGGGCGGTCAATGTGGTGAAAATCAACGAAGGCAAGTTGAAAGGCTTTAACACGGATGTTTACGGCTTCGAACAGTTGCTGAATCGAGCCATCAAAGACCGCCAAATCGAGCACGCCTTGATTTTGGGAACGGGCGGCGCATCAAAAGCGGTCCAATATGTGCTGAAAAAGAAGAACATACCTTACTCCACCGTCAGTAGAAGTACTGAAAAAGGCGATTACACTTACGACACCCTGACCGATGAGATTTTGAGACAAAACCATCTCATCATCAATACAACGCCATTAGGCATGTTTCCGCAAATCGACAACTTCCCCGACCTGCACTATCAAGGTTTGAGCAAGAAGCACATCCTTATCGACTTGATTTACAACCCGAAAGAGACCGCATTTATGGAATTGGGCAAGACTTGGGGCGCAAAAGTGTATGGCGGAATGCAGATGTTTGAGGAGCAGGCAAAGAAAACTTGGGAGATTTTTTCCATTTAATCACAAAACATGCAAAACCTCCAAAACATATATAAACTATGGGAAAGCACGCCAACCGGCGGCTTTCTGGCAGCGCATGGTTGTGCTGCTGCCCGCTGAACTACTGTAGTTTTGCTAGTTTTGTAGGTTTTGTGACAAAAAAGATAGTTATGGTAAGAAGCAAAACGAAACGAGAACCCGAATACATCGAAGACGTGGAAATCATCGACGCCGGCTCGGAAGGCATGTCGGTGGCCAAGCCCGAAGGGCGCGTGGTCTTCATCCCCTTTGGCGTGCCTGGCGACGTGGTCGACATTGAGGTCTACAAGCGCAAGAAGAACTTCTTTGAAGGCAAGATCTTAAACTTCAAGAAGATGTCGGATAAGCGCGTGGAGCCTGTCTGTCAGCATTTTGGTCTCTGCGGCGGCTGCAAGTGGCAGCACATGGACTACCAATGGCAGACCTACTACAAGCAGAAGCAGGTGAAGGACAACTTCGACCGCATAGGGAAAATCGAGTATCCCGAGATTCGCCCGATTTTAGGCTGTGAGAAACAGTTTGCCTACCGCAACAAACTGGAATACACCTTCTCGAACCGCAAATGGCTCACCGATGGCGCACCCATCGGCACCCACGACGAGGAATCCTGCAAAGGTCTCGGCTTTCATTTGCCCCAGCTCTTCGATCGCGTGGTTGACATCGAGAAATGTCATTTGCAGGCTGACCCTTCAAACGACATCCGCTTGTTTGTCAGGCGATTCACATTGGAGCGGCACCTTCCCTATTACAACTTCCGCGCCCATGAAGGACTAATGCGTAACCTCGTCATCCGCTGCAACTCGAAGGGCGAGTTCATGGTCATCCTCGTCATCAGCGAGGAGAACGCCATCGTTCGCCACGAACTGATTCCTGCCTTGGAAATGGCTTTCCCGCAAATCGTCTCCTTGCTTTTGGTCATCAACCCGAAGCTGAACGACATCATCAACGACCTGCCGTTTGAATGCCTGAAAGGCGAACCTTATCTGATTGAAACCATGGCCTCTCCCCGACCTGGCTTCGACGACTTGAAGTTCCGCATCGGCCCCGTTTCTTTCTTCCAAACCAATGTGTATCAAGCAGAAAGACTTTACAAAACGGCCTTCGACCTCGCCAATGTGCAAGGCAACGAACTGATGTATGACCTCTACACCGGCACGGGCACCATCGCACAGTATTTCTCGCGTTTCGTGAAGAAAGTGGTTGGCATCGAGTATGTGGAAGCCGCCATCGAAGATGCCAAGGTAAACGCTGAAATCAACAGTACCAAGAACTGCACCTTCTATGCCGGCGACATGGCCAAGGTCTTCACCGACGACTTCATCACGACCAATGGCCAACCCGACCTCATCGTCACCGACCCGCCTCGCGCTGGTATGGCCGAGAAAGTAGTGGAGCAACTGCTGAAAATCCGTGCCAAGAAAATCGTCTATGTGAGCTGCAATCCCGCCACACAGGCCCGTGATTTACAACTGCTTGACTCAGCTTATAAAGTCATGGCTGTACAGCCCGTCGACATGTTCCCACATACGCAGCATGTGGAGAATGTCTGTCTGCTGCAATTAAGAGAATCCTAATTCTTCGCCCTCCAACTTCTCAATCGGCAATCCATATTCTGCTTCACATTCCCTGCAAAAAGCCATGAATCAGCGAAATGGAGGTTACCACGGGGAAACATGTCCTTGTAAGCAGGAATGTAGACCATGTCAGGGTCAAGGTCGGGACAGACGGTATTGTGTTTGTAGAGATAGGTTTTGGCAGGACAAGGCACAATGAGAACACTGTCGCGGGAATCGTTGTATTTGGCCATACCTAACTGATATTCAGCAGAAATGGTATCAGTTGCAGCAGACCAAATCGTTGGATTGACACCCACTACATCATTACGTGACACCATACCAATAGCCGTCGTGTCCGTCACCGAATTGAAAATGATGAGTTTTCCCGTTTCGGTGCTGTCCATGGCAGGACAAAGTTGCGTTGTATAATGTGCTAATTCCTCCGCAGTGACATGATAACCAATGCAATAAGCCGCTACCATCAATCCTCGTTGCTCCTCAGTCATGCCGTCCTTCAGCAACTCAATGAGAACTTGAGAGCCTTGGCTGTGCCCGACCAAAAAGAAAGGCCGACCTCCGTTGCCGTGCGCCATGTAATACTGGAACGCATCTTTCACATCCTGCGCAGCGAAGGCAGCATTCTTTTGCATAATACTATCAGGCTGGGTGTAGGATTCAAAAATCATCTGACGATAATACGGAGCATAGAAGTTGTAATCGTCGTACAACATCTTGTTGAAACGCTGGTTGCCGTTGGCCTCTTCCCTCACCTCGGCTTGCGTGATGTCGGCAAACCAAGAGGAATCGTTATCGACGAAAGAGATGGTCGAAACCGTGGGATAGACATAAAACACATCGGCAGGCTTGTCGGTTTCGCCAAAAGCATACCAATAGGTCATATCCGCATAATCGATGGCTTGAGAAGAAACGGGGGCTACCTTTTGTTTTTCTCCACAAGCAGTAAGCAGCAATGCCAAAGCAAGAATAATACTATTTATCTGTTTCATTTTCAATTAATTGAATTAAGTTATCTAAATCCAAATCTTCAGCTTTCACTGTGATTTTGGCTTGTTCGTAGAAAGGCAACCTTGAGGAATAATGCTGGTTTACGAATGCCGTCAGTTCCGTTTCGGATTTCCCTTCGGCCAAGGGACGTTTCCGTTTGGCATGAAGCAAACGGTTGACAACCGCCTTCTCGCTGATACGCAAGAAAACGGTCAGGCCATGTTGGTTCATCCAGTCTATGTTGTCGAAATAGCAGGCCGTGCCACCACCCGTTGAGACCACCACGTTTTCAAGGTTTTCCGTTTCCTTCAGCACCTCGGATTCCAGTTTGCGATAGAGCGGTTCGTCGTATTTGTTGAAGAAATCGCAGACCGAAATCTTGTATTTCTCTTCAAACAGTGCATCGGTGTCGACCACCTCCCAACCCATACGTTGGGCAAGGCGACGTGCTGCAGTGGTTTTCCCAGCACCCATGTAACCGACGATGTAAATTCGATTCAAAATTCAAAAATTAAATTTCAAAGATTCAGCATTCCACATTCAGCATTCCGCATTTATCATCTTATATTGACACAACTGCAATTTCCCGTCCCCATCACGCAAATGCATTCCATTGCCCTGACAATATCGCCACATCTTGCAATCGGCACATTGGTCGGTCTTCATCCATTTCCGGTCGCGATAGACTTGGAACTTGTTTTGCCAAACCTCCCAAAAACTGTCCTTGTAGATATTGCCCTGATGGTAGTCGCTGCGGATGCTGAGGCAGCCCGAAATGGAACCGTCGGCCAGCACCGAGGCGATGTTGATACCCGCGCTGCACGAATAGTAATGGTTGCGCACCTCGCCCTCGTATTTGCCAAGAAAGCCGTCACATCCATAATCAGCTCGAATTTTTCCTTGCATGCGTGTATCCTTGATAAACTCCATCATTTCAACGAATTGACTGTTGGAGAGTCGCAACTCCGGGTCGTTGGCGGCGCGTCCTGAAGGGAACACTGTGAACAACCTCCAACGGCGGATGCCCAACGAAATCAAAAAGTCGCGGAACTGGGGCAAATATTTGATTGTCCGCTGGTTGACGCATGTAATGACGTCCCAAGTGAGGCTCGGATGCTGTTTCATGGCTTCCACGGCACGCAACACGTTCTTGTAACTCATGGGGTTGCCTCGCATCCAGTTGTGGTCTTCTTCGAAGCCGTCGAAGCTGACCGCCAAGGATTTCAGCCCAGCTTTTACAAACTCATTGAGCCTTTCGGGCGTGAGCAACATTCCGTTGCACACCATACCCCACACGAAACCTCGTTTGGTGATTTCTTCGCCACAATGCGCCAAGTCATTGCGCATGGTGGGTTCGCCGCCAGTGGTGATGACCATCACCTTACCTGGGTCTTGATGGGCACGAACCTCGTCAAGCACCTTGGCAAAATCCTCAAAGGGCATGTCATCCTTTTCGGAAAGCATACGACAGTCGGAGCCGCAATGACGACAGTTGAGATTGCATCGCAAGGTGCATTCCCAAAACAACTGGTGAAGTTCATGCTCGTCAATGCGCTGTTTCAAAACAGTACGATTGATTTCGAGCATGATTTTCTTGTGAAAACCGAGACGGTCACTCATAATCTTATGATGGCGAAGCGGTTCAAGGTTGTGGACTACCGTATAAAGTTTCCGTTTTACCTTGATTAATCTGGTCTTGAGGGGTGTTCAACTCCTTCAGTTCCTTGCGGATAGCCTTAACCTCGTCTATCATGCGTTGGGTTTCGCGGCCGTATTCTTCAATGATTTCAGGCGAGCCGTATACGCAGGCACCCTCACGATACTGAATCGCCTCCTGAAGCTCAACAATGCGTTCCTGCAAAGCCAAACGTCGGGCACTCTTCTCCAAATCCACATACACACCCAACTTGGCATTGATGGAATCGAGTTGGTTTTGAAGACGATAGGTCTCTGCACCATATCGAGCGATGATTTCGGGCGAGCCATAGACAGCAGCACCCTCACGACGGGTCAAAATCTCTTGGATGGAGTCGCGTTGCTTGACGAGTTGTTTACGCTCCTTGCGTGTCAAGCCGTTCTGTGAGCAGCATGCTGCCAAAAAAGCCAATCCCGACAAGGCGCCAATCCATACCGTTCGAACTACTTTTTTCATAGCTATTTATGTTATAACGTTGCAAAAATAAAAGAAATCCGTCAATCCGCAACCATCAGCTTCCCAATTTTTCTACTTCCGTTAATTGCAATGCCCTCAACGAAGTAGATTCCCGATGCAAAACCAGCCACATCAATTTCAGTTTGCGACTCACCCTCAACCGTCACCGACTTGACAAGCTGTCCCATTCCATTAAGGATATTGACCATGACAAGTCCCTCCGTCTCGATGATGGCGGAAGAAGATGCAGGCGAAGGATAAACCAACAAGGAATTCAAAACCTGCTGATTTTCGGTCACCACATTCGGCTCAAACGTATCCTCACCATCGGTAAGCCATTCCAAACTGAAGTTGTAGAAGACAGTTGAATAGCCAGAGGCGCCTGCGTAGGATTCCTCAACATAAAGGCCGATGGTTCCGTCGGGAAGGATGCACAATGACGAATATGCCGAGCTGTAGGGCACGATACATTTGCTCACAGGCCAAGTCTCGCCTTCGTCGTAACTGACATAAACCGTAACCTTTTCGCGATTGCTTCCGAAAGGCACCGAATGCAACAAACGATTCTTATCATACCCTTGATTTTCAGAGGTGTAACGAATCATATCGCCATTGCAGGCCGGTGCAGTGATGTCGTACCAAGTGGAAGTGGTTGGCTGCCAAGTCTCGCCACCGTCCTCGGAAATGTTGTACCAACGGTTGCCGGCATGGCGAATGCTCATCAAAATGCGACCATCAACCAGTTCAGTGACTTTGGCCTCGTCGCCTGATGTGGAAGCACGGCCCGACACATGCCAAGTCTGACCATTGTCATCAGAATAGACGGCATGGTTATAAAGTACCTGTGCCGTGGTCTCGCGAATGGCCGCCACAAACATGATGCGACCCGTGGAAGTGCGCAGTCCATTGCCCGAACCAAAGAACGAAGCTCTCCAAGTGCGTTGTTCAGGAATGATGCAATTGTCGCCGAAGATGAAATCGGTGATGTCTTCACGTTCCGTCCAAGTCTGTCCGTTGTCGTAACTTCTTGAGATATAGGTACGAATAGGATTCGACGGTGTCGAGTTCCAAAGTCCTGGACCGCCCACAAAGCCTGCAATGAGGCCGTTGTCATCATTGCTCCAAGCCAAGGCACAATCTCCAAAGCCATGATTGACTCCTGTGCCTAAAGCAATAGTATAAGGCTCGCTCCAAGTGTGGCCGCCATCGGTGCTACGGTTGCAAACGATGTCGATGTCTTGCGGAAGGTCGCCTTCATTGTATTTGCGCTTGTCGGTGACGGCAACAATGGAACCGTCCTTGGCAGTGATGACAGCAGGGATGCGGTAATTGGTCGAGTTGTAATCACCAGGCTGATAGATCAAAGTATGGACAAGAATGATTTCGCGGCTACCTGCTGGAGAAGGATTGGCAAGTTCGTAGGTCTCGTCTGCGGTCGTTATCGACTTCAACGACGCATCAATCACGTTGCCTTCTGTGGCATTGTCGGACACACGAGCCACAATCCACAGGTAGTTGGTGCCTGAAACGAGATTGCCTTCAAGATTGCAAGTCAAATCGCCTGAAGCAGGATTGACACTACCAAGCAAGGTGGCATTTTGAGGGTTGCGCTCATCAAAAACGTTTACCGTGCCTGTGGAATACACCTTAATCTCCTCAATGTCACCATAATCCGACGTTCCTTCAAGATCCAGCACCATCGACTGCAGGCCAACGACTGCATTGTCACCGCCATAGCAGAGTGCGGCCTTTAGCAACACATCGTTTTGGTTGCCGCGACCCGTCTTTCGCGTGTCTTGGGTCAAGGTGACATTCAGGATTTCGGCATCACCGAAGCTGAAGTTGACCATCTGGCCATCGTGACCATGTCCCGAGAGGTCGGCCAACTGGTTGTTGTTGATGTTAGCCGTGGAGAAATCGTAAGCGGCAATAAGGTGCTCCTTCATGGTCGATGAAAGGTCATCAAGAACGCTATTATTCAAGTCCACAGCCATCTCCTCGGCACTCAACGCCATGCTATAGAAACGCACATTGCCGAAAGAGCCGTTGCAATAATAGGTGGGCGCACCACCATTGTTGCCCGCTCCGATTAAGACATCATGGGTATTGGTGACCGCCCAAGCATTCACAGGTGCCACCCACGCGTTGTTGGTCTGGCCGTTTTGATAGATTCTGATCTCATTCAAGTTGCGGTCGACCACCAAGGCAAAATGCATCCACTCGCCAGCCGGGACTGTGACGCCCGTATAGACCGACAAAGCGTGTCCCGATGTAGAAGTAGGTGTGTTTAGTCCCAATGACTGCCCGGCACTTCCCGTTCCGAAAAACTCGTAACCTGAGCGTTCGCTCCCTGCGTTTTGCACCGCAATGTCGCGTTTGCCAACATATCGTGGATATTCAGTGTATGTCTCGTTTCTCACCCATCCTGTAAGGGTGAAACTCTCGTCGGCTGCAATGTTGAAATCCCCATGGTGAGGAATCCTCATGTACTGGTCAGTGCCATTGAAGGTAATGTAATGGGCAGGTTGTGCGAAGGCAGCAGTTGCGGCCATCATCAGCATCAGTAGTGTTAGTTTTGTTCTCATATTATTCTTGTTTAGGAGTAAGTTTAGACGGCAAAGATAGCAATTATTCTGTTGCCGCAACTCTTTAGTTATCTCGTTATTACAATTCCGCTATCTTTGCATCATTATTGCCGTTTCTTGGGCAACGGAATATGAATAGGGAAAGGGAAATATATAAAGTAACCCTCGTCGGCGGTGCAGTGAATTTACTCCTGCTGGTTTTCAAGTTCGTGGCGGGCATTGTGGGACACAGCTCGGCCATGATTGCCGATGCCACCCATTCGTTGTCCGATTTCGTGACCGACATCGTCGTGTTGGTCTTCGTCAAAATCAGCAACAAGCCCCAAGACAAATCGCACGACTATGGCCACGGGAAATACGAAACCTTGGCGCTTACCATCATCGGCATCGCTTTGATGGCGGTCGCCATTGGCATCATTGTAAAAGGCGCGATGAAGATTGCCGCATGGGCCAATGGTGACGTGTTGGAGGCACCAGGAAGGCTTGCCTTCTGGGCCGCCATTATTTCCATTGTACTGAAAGAAGCCGTGTTCCGTTATTCCATCGTCAAAGCGAAAAAGCTGAACTCAAAAGCCGTGGAGGCCAATGCCTGGCACCATCGCAGCGACGCACTGTCGTCCATCGGCACGGCGGTAGGCATCGGCGGCGCCATCTTCTTCGGTCAACAATGGACCATCCTCGACCCGATTGCCTCTGTGGTAGTGGGTGCCTTCATCGTCAAGGTGGCCTTCGACTTGCTCAAAAACGGCATCGGCGACCTGATGGAGCAATCGCTTCCCGACAAAGTGGAGGACGAAATCCTACAAATGGTGGCAGCATTACCAGGGATTACCGAGCCACACGACCTCCGCACAAGACGCATCGGAAACCATTACGCCATTGAGCTCCACATCCTTATGGATGGCGACATCAGCCTCAAGGAAGCCCACGACAAGGCCTCGGAAGTGGAAGACCTGCTCCGACAGCATTACGGCGAAGAGACCCACGTGGCTGTGCATGTGGAGCCAAAAGAAAACCCGCCGAAAAAACAAAACTTAAAAACCATTTTGACCTGGTTTTTCCTGTTTTTCTCCTTAGCCTCACAAGCGCAAACGCAAGACAGCCTTTCGGTCGGAGGCCCTATCTTCGTCAACGAAGGCGAAACTACCATCTATCACATCATCCGCGACCCTAAAGCCCGTCAAGGCACGGTTTCGGACGCCCTGCAAAACGTCCCTGGCGTTAAAGTCGACACGGAAGGCAACATCAGTCTGCGTGGCGTGAGCGAGGTGGAGCTATTCATCAACGACCGTCCTTCGCGTTTCGATGAGGATAGCCAGAAAAACTATCTCCAACAGGTAAATGCCAGCTCCATCGTGCGCATCGAAGTGATGACCAACCCATCGGCACAATACACTTCCTCCCCCGACACGGGTGTCATCAACATCATCACCGATGCCGCTGGTGGTTCCGAGCAACACCTCAATATCGGATTACAAATCAACACACAACCAAATTTATCTCCTTGGTTTTCATATATTTGGAACAATGAAAAATGGTCCTTCAATGCAAATGTAAAGGGCAAGTTCTCCGGTGTCAGAAAACGCTCGAAAGGATACAGCTATTCCTTTGTCGATCATATCGAAAACGGTCTACCCATCGGAATGGACACAGCCTACAGCACTCGCTATTCAAGCAACGACACATCGCTCAATTATGAAGCCGAGGTGTTCCTTAAAGCCGAATACCGTCCCAACTCCCGAAACGATTTCATGGCCTATTTCAACATCGACCCAAAAAACAACAAAATCTCCTCACATTCAAACACATATCGCAGAGAATACATCCATGACATCGGTGAATACGACTACACCATACAAAGCGAAGGCGACCAACAATTCACCTTTGGTGCTGTGGGAATGGGTTGGCAACACCGATTTGCCCAGCCTGGTCAAACGTTTGGCATACTTCTGAACTCTGATTTCGACTTCGGCAAAGACATAAATAAGGAAAAACGTGTTTTCAAGGGCCATCCCGAACTGAACCGCGACATCATCCTCTCCAACGACTTTACGGATGTAGGATACGATGCCAAAGTGGAATACACCCACCCTTACCATTTGCAAAACGTCAAAGGCAAAGCCCAACATAACGGAGAAATCTACCTGAGCATCTCCGACATTTTGGCTCCCGACAACAACATTGGCATCTACGACACGTTAGGGACGGATGGCTACGTCACCGACTGGGTCCGCTCCGAAAACCGGCGTTTCAGCAAGCATCATTTGGCTGGCACGTTGATGGTGGAGCACCACATCGGCACCGCTATCACCATCAAGCCCGGTATCAGTTTGGAGAACACCTGGATTAAAACGCAGCATTTGGACGATCCTCATTTCGACACGCTTTTGCATTTCGCCTACTTGAGACCGTCATTGCACATCACCTACCGAACCCCATCGATGCACAATTTCAGCTTCAGCTACACCCGAAAGACCACTTATCCCAGGGCACTATACTTCGCTGGAAAGAAAGTCTATCTAGAAGAGTCGTTTTGGGTGGGCAATCCCTCGTTGAAACCCACCCTGACAGATGCCTTCGAGTTGTCGTGGGCCAAATATGCAGACCGGCTTGGCTCGATGAGCATAAAAAGCTATTTCAACAACGCCATCAACGCAGTCAACATAGTGAGCGACGTAGATTACGACCCGCTCTGGAATCGTGTGGTTCCCTATACTATGCCCGTCAACCTCAACAAATACTTCGAGGCGGGCGGAGAGTTCAACGTCACCTACCGACCCAGCCCCACTTTCAATGTCAAATTGGAAGCCAACGTCTATGACTCGCACATAGAAACCTATTACGACAAGACCCAGGACAGTTTGATTAGCAGCAGTATGTGGGCTTACAATGTGCGCCTCGGCACCTGGGTAAAACTATGGAACAAACTTGAGTTGCATGCCACGGCCTATTACAACTCCCCAACCCAAACGCTCTTTGCCATCAGTCAGACCGCCTACGGCATCGACTTCGGCCTTCGCGCCGACTTCTTCGACAACCGGCTTTCTTTCCTGCTCAACGCCTTCGACATCTTCAACTGGAACAAGGAAGACAACTACACCAACAATCCCTATTACATCTCCTACCGATCCGACAAAGTCAACAGCCGATATGTAAGCGTCGAGCTAATCTATAGGTTTTTGTAATGACCTCCCTGTGCGACAAATACCAACGTACTACAAAAATGAATAAACAATGATATATCACTATATCACCCCTGAAGGATTCGATAATCTGCTGATTCAAATTAAGGACGAAATGCTGACTAGCCTTTGGTTTGAGGGGTCGCGCGACGGCGACAAGCAAGCACCTTTTGCATCGAATCAAGGAATCCCTATTCCGCCTGTATTATGTGACACCTGCCGTTGGTTAGACATTTATTTCACTGGCCGTCAGCCCGATTTCACGCCCGATTACCGCATCGACAACCTGACGCCCTTCCGCAAAGAGGTCTCGGAAATGATGTGCGAAATCCCTTTTGGCAAGACCATGACGTATGGTGAAATAGCAAGCCACATTGCAAAGAAGCATGGCAAAGCAAAGATGTCGGCTCAAGCCGTGGGGGGAGCAGTAGGCTGGAATCCCATCTGCATCATCATCCCCTGCCACCGCGTAATAGGTACCAATGGCAATCTCACTGGCTATGGCGGCGGGATGCACAACAAAATAGCCCTACTGAAGCTTGAATCAATTCTTTAGGCGTGGGGCTCGCTGGGTTTCAACCTCTTGTATTATTGAATCTCGTAAGTGTTGATGATGCCGATGGCTTCTTCAAGCACCATCTTGACCATGGCGTTATCTGACACACGATAGGTCAATTCGACCGACTTGTAGCCACCCTTCGGCACCTTGCCTTTGGCGACGATGGAGATGTTTTTCAGCCCTTTCTCTTCGGTGACGGTCAATTCGGCGTTGTTGTCGGCAGCGGCCTGTTCCCAGTTGCCCGAAAGGCAGTTCAATAAGGTGGAACGCTGCAGTCCGACCATCTTCACTTTCTCTGAATCAAGTTCAGCTTTCTTGCCGTCCATGTTGATTTTCACCATGTTGCCTTCAATCTTGAAGTAATCGCCTTCGGGCTCGGTGTAAATCATGGTGAGTTGGTCGACGCCATCAAAAGTAAGGTGACCGGCTTTTTCGGTGGTCTTGCCCGAAATCTTCATCACTTTGGTTTGGGTGAAATCGGTGTCGTAAGTCTTTTGTGCAAAGGCTGTTACCGAAAACAGCAGTGCAATGATAATCAATGTAAAGTGTTTCATTTCTTGAGGTTGACTTTATTTGTGACTTTAACGTCGTTTTCGTTTACAAAAACCGTGCAAAAATACAGGTTTTTCCGATGAAAAGCGCGGATGCGAGTGAAATAGCTCATTTCTTCTGAACTTTCTTCATCACGCTCTTCTTATACCAAGGCCACTTCATCAACTGCCAGAACACGAATGGCTGCAACGAGTAGGATATCATGATCGTTGAGGTGCGAGATGCGGCGAAGGTTAGGCTGTCAAGTTCAGTGGTTTTCTGCATGCAAATGTTTTTCAAAAAGTCTGCAAAAATACAGAATTTTTTTGAAACGATTTTAAGTGACTTTCTTGTCATTTTAGACATGAATGTGTCGTTCGACTCATAGCGCACCCGACATATATATCGGCACTAATATAGTGTTGCCATCTTTGCGAAGGTCTTTGGTATAAACAAGGTAGCGGTTGCCCACTCGTGACGAGAACTTCGTGCAAAATTCGTCAAGCGAGCGATGTGTGCTGTAGCCTTCTGACTTCACTTCGATAGGGCATATTTTCGTCTTGTCTGACAACAGGAAATCAATCTCGTAATTATGCTTGTTGCCGTCTGGGAAAGTGTAGTAAAACAAACGGTTGCCCGCCGCAACAAGCATTTGTGCCACCATGTTTTCATATACATAGCCGAGATTGGTGGCAAGGTTGTCATTGAGCAGTTTTTGATAAATGACATTTTCCGTAAAATCCTTGTCCCAGAACGCTAAAGTAACAAACAATCCCGTATCGGCCACGAACATCTTGTATGCAGAACGGTCAGTTGACAAATCGAAACCAACATTGGGGTCGTTGGCATGATAACACACATTGACCGTCTTGCTGTCCTGCATCAAAAAAACAAGATTGTCTAATTGTTCCGACCGTGTTTTGTCGATGATGGTGGAAGGTTGAAAACGGTTGGCATTATTTGCCAATTGTGAGGGTATCGCCATAAACAGTGCCATGGCCTTGCCTGTCTTGTCAATCTTCTGGAAGTCGTTGCGATACAAGCGGATGATGCTTCTCTTGGTCTTGTCAACAGCGGCCAAGTCTTTGGTGGATATGTATTTGTTTACTGCCTGTGGCATACCTCCAACAATCATGTACAATCGGAAATCGCGCATCAGTTTGCGGTTGACTGCATCGCCAAAACCACGCCTTTTTTGGAACGCCTCGCAGATCAAGTCCATACTGCTATTGTCGCCTAACGCCCACAAGAACTCTTCATAATCCAACGGATGCAAGTCCAAGACTTCTTCTTCTGAGGGAATGATAATGTTCTCCACATTCTTGTGAATACTTATGAGAGACCCTGTTTCGACATAGTCATAGCGACCATCTTCCACCAATGCCTTAATCGCTTGACGGGCAATGGGATATTTCTGCACTTCATCAAATACGATGACAGAATCTCGTTCATAAAGTGCTATGTTTTTCAGCAGTTTGAGGCGTGTGAAGAAAAAATCCATGTCCGACAAATCCTCAAACAAAGCCTTTTCTTCTTTTGAGGCTTTAGAAAAATCGAACAAGGCAAATGATTTATACTCATTTTTTGCAAATTGGCGTACAAGAGTTGACTTGCCTACACGTCTCGCGCCCTCAATTAGGAGAGCCGTTTCTCCATGTGATTCTTGTTTCCATTGCAACATTTTTTGATATGCCTTGCGCTTGAAAATATGCTCAATCATATTTTTGATTTTTAAATTTCTGCAAAAAAACTGTAAATCTTTGAATTATGCAAGAAAAATCAAAAAAATGTTCCCTGAGCGCAATTTTTGAATGACCAAAATGTTCCCTGAGCGCAATTTTCAAATGACCAAAATGTTCCCTGAGCGCAATTTTCAATGGACACTTCATACCAGCCATAAAAAGGATGACCCGAAAAAGGATTTTGGTGGATTTTTATAAGATTTAACTACGTTGAAATCGAAGATTCGGCGGAGCCAATGCAAAGCGTTTGTTTCTTAAAATCCATCCACTTCATCCATTTCCAACAAGAATTATCCATTTTGGATATAATATTTGTATCTAATTTGGATAATTAAAATATTGATTATCAAATAATTAATTTGATTGTGTAGAAAATTGTTGTATTTTTGCAATTAGATAAACAAACAAAACACAAATTATTATGAATATGTTAAAATGCCCTGAATGTGGAAAAGAATTTAGCAATGCGGAACTGTCTTGTCCGAATTGTGGTTGCCCGGCAGGTAAATGCTCGCCGATTGAAAGCAATGGTGAAATCCAAAAAGACTTCGGCCAACAGTTGGCCAGTGTGATAGGCTATTTCTTCTATCGCTTGGTTTACTTCCTTTTCGTACTACCATTCGATTTATGGAAGAAGGCTGTCATGAGATTGTATAATCAGCGAAAAAGGCAAATGCTCGATGTTTACACAATCAATCATGAGGTACCTTTCTTCGTTTGGCTTAAACGATTCTTCTTAGATTTTGTTCTCGATGGAATTGCTGCAATGGGGTGGTTTATAGGCGCATTAGTTGCCATCATCCTAACCATTGTTACGAAAGATGTTGAATGGCTGCTCTTGATTTTCGGGGTTTATTATATCCCATTTGCTATGGCTTTGACACGCGACAGTTTGACCTTTTCGACAGTATTGCCCATCCGTTGGATGCTTTCATTCTACCGTCGTCCTGCAAAGACCTATGATATCAATCATACAGGTAACATAAAGAAGAACTGATATAGACTATGGCTATTGTTACTTGTCCCCAATGTGGAAAGCCTGTTAGCAGCAAGGCAAAAAAATGCCCCCACTGTGGTTTTGTTCTGCAAAGTGTTACGGAACTTCGACAATTGAAACGTGTTCTCATACCTATTGTTTCAGTATGCATTGTTGCTATTCTTGTCATTTTGCTATACCTAAATGGTAACGACAAATCTTCATCCAACTCTTCCAGTTATCGAAAGCAGACCGATGCCATCATTGAAAAATGCGTATTGGCTATCGATACAAAAGATTTGGAAGAAGCGGAGGACTATTTGGATGTATTATTGGAAGACAGAACACTTACCAACAAACAGATGAAACGTGTTGAAAAATTGAGAGGAAGCTTAATGGAATTAAACGCGCAAGAAACTTCATTTGATGGAATGGTGGTTGAAACTGAATTGGAAATGGATCTGCCTCCAATAACAGTAAACAACATCGATATTGATACAATCGGTGATGACTGTTTGACGATAGAAACAATAGTTGAAGATGTCTTATCCGTGGATTCTACAATCCATTCACAACCTGTGGTGGAGCAGCCCCAAGAGCAACGAGCCAAGTCAAAAGTGTCAAAGCTTGATTTAGGCTATGCTATTTATGAGCCTATCGATGGGACATCAGGCATCAAGAATGGGCAACCTCATGGTAACGGCATCATGCGTTTCAAGAGTCGCCAAACGATTCCTGGCACCGTGGACTGTGTGGCCGAGCCTGGCGAATGGGTCAACGGCATGTGGCGCGACGGCAAAGTCAACGCAGGTACATGGTATCGCAACGACGGCAATCAAGTAATTGTCAAACTAGGACAGCGTTATAATAAATAAACCGTATTGGGCTAATGAAAGGCATGGTCAGAAGATTTTTCGGAATCATCGTTGTGTGGCTTACTATTTGCCCCATTGCATGGACCGCAAATGGTTTTGCCACACAGCGTCTGCAACAAATGGCGAATGCCATCTCTGACGTGCCTTTCATGCAGCTTTCGCAAGGAATTCACACCGAATATGATTATGCCAACAATCCATTGATTGTTCGCATCAACGAATGGAATGAGGTTGAGCACATTGGCTATCGCCTTTTCGATAGCTTGTTTGTACTACACCAACCTCGGTTGGTTTGCGACTTTGTGGAACGATACCTTCTTGAACTTGACCTAGACAACATGTTTGACCGCAACATTCGTATGGGTGTTGACAAAGTTGCTGTTGAAAATGGCTCAATGGAGAACATGCACAAGCTTTTATCCGCTGAAAGAATCGACCTGTCAATGGTTGAAATGAGACGTTACCGAGTGGCTTGGCATAGCGAAAACAAGTGTTTGCTTTCCTTAGTATTTGATATGGATTATCAGTTATTGTCTGGCTGCAACGCCATAGAGTTGGAAAACAATTATCTTCGCACAATGGGAAGGCTGTCTAGGACTTATCAGTGGAAAGAAAATGATGTTGTAGCCGATAGCACGGACAAGTATGCCATTGTTGAGGGCGGCCACTATTTGAGTGAAGCCATTCGTGGAGACCGTTATTACCAAAAAGATTCCATTGGCGAATGGCAACTTGTATGTAATCCTGAGAAACCTTATTGGAGTGCAGCCAATATAGTTCTAACACCTATTAATAATGATGGGGCATACCAACTTGATTGCCAGCTTGACATGTACGGCTATCGCGATACCACGTTCAAAGTTAATATGAACCAATGGGTTGCACAAACCCTTACAGAAGGTTGCCAATTGTACTTTGGTTTAAAGTCAAAGACGTTATATACCATTCGCGGAATAGTGTTTTGTCCCAATCCTACAGCTGGTTATTGCCACATGCTGAGTGTGGAAATTCCCATTGAGGCTTTTGAAAACAAACAAGGTATAATCAGAGGCAGATTGTTTGCATACGTGCCTTTGCATAACATTGACGAAGGATATTTTGATTTGAATTATGAAAAACCTGTAAAAATGTAAAATATTGAACATGAATAAAATAGTATTAATTATCGGATTCTTGTTATCCGCATCAATTGTCATTGCACAAAACGAATTGACACCCAAAGAACGTATTATGCAAGTAATGCAATCGGAAGAGGATTACCTCTATGCCGATCAAACCAGTGCTACAGCGGAACAGGCATTGGAACGTGCCCAAAGCATCCTGATGCAAGAGGTGGAGTCCTATCTGAAGGAAAGCGGAGAAGATGTCGAAATCATCAAGGGTATTGTCACAGAACAAATGGTTACGATAACGATTCAGCGTGGCGATAAATATCGCGCTTTTGTTTATGTCGACAAATCTAATCTTGGAGTAGAGAAGACTATGAATTCATTAAATGAAACCGTTGAATTGAACCTAAACGATTCGGTTGCCGTGTTGCATGAAGAAAATGTCGAGTCAGCCGAAACAGATAGTGTTCAGACAGATGAAAGTGCGATAACACAAATTGAATACGACGACATTCTCGTCAAGATAGAAGGCATGACCTCTCGTTTACAGGTCTATGACTATATCCAGCTTCTAAAAAAAGAGGGGGAAAGCATCTCGTTTTACGAGCATCCCACCATCAATGAACAAATGGAGATGTATCTTGTCCTTTATCGGCGTGGCGGAAAGATAGCAGCTGTCTTGACCCCTCCCGATACACAAGGCATTCGCCATAACCTTACAACTGGCGAGCCAGACTCCAAAAGCAACTATCCAGCCACCTCAGTGAACGGATTCATTTTCGAACCATAAAACAACATAATACGATGAAAAGAAGTTTTTCAATAGTTATGGGATTGTTGCTGATTGCAACAACCTTGTCGGCACAAACCGTGAATGTAAAGTTGAAGCCAGATGCCTCTTTCAACAACCGTCAAGTGGTTGCCACTATGGAGCACAACTTGTCGATGTTATTGACCGAAATCAATGCTGCCCAGCGAGAAAGCAGACCACTTTTTCTTGCCGACATTCCCATGGATGACTTTGCCAAAAACGGTCTTCGGATGTTATGGTCCAATATCTTTTTTTATTGCGACGACGAATATGTGGTAGACCGTCTGTGGAATTTCAAAGACGGTTTCATGGCGCGTTCCATTCCGATTATCATTACCCCTGAAGGTGAGGAATATGGCTCTGGTGTGTTTCAGGAAGCCGTCGTAGAGTTTGATGCAAAAGGTTTGATTAGCGATTTCCGATTTGCAATGGATGCCGCTGTTGGAGAGAGTATGGAACAAGGTGGAGATGCTGTCGACATGGAAAGAAGAATGCAGATTCTAGCCTATTGTGACCGTTTCCGCACAGCCTACAACACCAAGGACATCGGTTTTCTTGAACAAGTTTTCAGCGACGATGCCTTGATTATCACGGGAAAAGTAGTAACCACACGGCAGAGCGACATGTATCTGAGACCAACCGTGACTTACAAGAAACATGACAAAACCCAATACTTGAATAACCTTCGTCGCGTATTTGCCCGTAACCAATGGATTGAAGTAAAATTTTCTCAAATTGGAGAGCATGGTGGAGATGGAGAAAGGGCGGTCACTCGCAGTACGGAGAATCCCAATATTTATGGTGTTCGCTTATATCAGGAATGGAATTCAACAACTTACAGCGATAAGGGCTATGTTTTCCTGCTTTGGGATTTTACCGATGATGAGCACCCTATCATACATGTCCGTACTTGGCAACCAGAAATGACTCCTCGCGATGAGATTTTTGGCACAGACGACTTCATCAGATAAACAAAAGCTATGACAAAAAGCAGAATTACAATTGTTTCAGTCCTTGTATGGCTTGTCTTATATCTGTTGTCGGGAATGACAGCCCACGCACAAAGCACTATCCGAGTAGTAGAAGACACCAACCGTTCAAAGATGGTCTCATTGAAAGGAAAAGCTGAAGCAGTTTTCGTTTCAGAAAACGCAACCCTTTTTGTTGAGACATCCCGCCCAAGTCTTGATACGAAACAAAAAGCCAGGAAAAACAAATCGGGATTGTGGGAATATACCATAGTGCTCCAAATTCAAACAAATGAAGGCCCCACTTTAGACCGCACTTTCACCATCACCCAATCGGGAAGTGCTAGCAAGACCACTTTTAGAAAAGGTGGCTTTGAGGCCAACAGAAGGTATTATTTCCAGGTGGAAGCAGTGAAAAATCCCATATTTCTTGTGGACAATACCCAACCCACGGATGTCCATTTGAAAAACGGCGAGGCCGTTGTCGAAATAAATTCAATGATAGAGGTAAACGTTAATATAAGTCCTCAATTGGTCTGTCAAGTGGAGCAAAACCATGCCAAAGCAGGATATTATTCAACATCCGTCATCATCAATATGAAGACGTATAACGAGTTGCGTGAAGAGGTGCAACGACATCGAATCATATACGACGACTTGAACGAAAGCCTTTTAGAAAGAGCCGAGAACAACATTGAGGTGAGGGATAGCGAATGGTACTCGCTTCAATTGCTGCAACAGAAAAAAGAAGAGGCTGAAGCGCAATTGGCTGATGTCTCAACCATTAGGATTTCGGCAAAAGACTCCAATGAGCTTTCCATCGACATTAGCGACATCCAAGCCAAGAACAAAAGAATCTACACAGTTGAATCGGCAAACCGAAGCGAAAAAGAAAAAGTAAAAAGCAATTCACATTGGTTGCTGTTAGCCAACTATGCTTTTTCCAACACCTATCAACATTCTTTTGGATTCACATTAGGCTGGGCCAAGCAATTTGGTTTGTATCTAAGCATGATGACCAACGGTAGTTTCGTCATGCAGACTGACCACACCTTAAATATCAAGGACAAAGGAAGTTCCCAGTACCTTTGGAATGGTAAAGCTTCCAACACACGTTTCTTAGCAACTGTGGGCGGGCTGTATACCCCAAGCGATTTAGGTTATCTGTATGCTGGAGTTGGTTATGGGGTGCGAAACCTGGTTTGGTACACCATAAAGGAACAATCTGTTTGTATCAGTCCTGGAAGTTGCAGGGGGCTGGCTTTGGAAGCCGGAATGATGTTCAATATCAAGAATGTGATTCTTTCTGCCGGAGCAACAGCCCAACCTTCGGGCAAGTATTATGAAGTCAAATTAGGATTAGGTTATCAGTTTTGATTATGAAAAGGATTTTGTTTTGCATAATATTGGTTTTATCGACATTGTTTTCTTGCACCAGAGACGAAATGCCGCCTAAGTTATTATACGAGTTCAGCGATATAAAAGCATTCTCAGATTTCACATCGTGCACCATCACTTGCCACAATGAAAGTGTCGATGGTGAAGGCATCAAGGCAAGACTCTTGCTTTCCGAAAATGAAGATTTGGCTGACGCCACAAGATTTCCAATGCAAATTAGCGGTGACACCCTTATGTGCAATCTTACAGATCTCCAGCGTGGCACCTTGTATTACTACGGTTTCGAGATGTTCACCAATACTGAAAATCACCTTGCAAAGGAGGTCTATAACTTTAAAACTCGTGAAGGTGACGAGGTAACAGTAACCACTTTTGAGGTTACAAACATTACCCCAACCACCGCCATGGGTGGTGGTAATGTAACTATAAATGGTGACATTTCAATCCAAGAACGAGGTGTATGCTGGAGTTTGCATCATAACCCTCTCCATTTCCAAGACAGCCATAATACAAATGGTTCTGGAAGCGGTTGGTTCTCTGTGAATATGGCAGGTCTTTTGCCTGATACGACTTATTATGTAAAGGCTTACGCAGTATTTCATAATGGTGTGGCATACGGCAATGAAGTGAGCTTTACAACTCCCCGAACCGATCAGCCAGTGGTAATAACTGGGCAAATAACCAATATTACTTCCACCTCGGCCATTGGCAACGGTACTATTGTAAGCGAAGGCAATTCCCCTGTTATCGAACGTGGAATATGTTGGAATACTAACCACAACCCAACAATATGGAATAATCATACCAGTAATGGCAGTGGATTAGGAAGTTTCAGTTGTGCCATCACTGGTCTAACTTCTAACCAAACTTATTATGTGAGAGCTTATGCCATTACCGAACAAGGTGTTACTTTCGGAACAGAAGTAAGTTTTATGGCATTGGAAGGCTTGTCTGAAGTGACTACACTTGAGATAACAGATATAACAACCTCATCTGCCATAGGAAAATGTAAGGTTGTAGGGCAAGGCGGAAGTGCAGTAACAGAGCGAGGTATCTGCTGGAGCAATAGCCAAAACCCTACCATAATCGACAACCATATTGCAGGCGGTAGCGGAATAGGTAATTATAGCGTTGAGATGACCGGACTGCAAGCCAATGCCACCTATTTTGCAAGAGCATACGCCACCAATAACGCTGGCACTGTTTACGGCGAAGAATTGAATTTTACAACAATGCAAGAACTCACTTTGCCCACTGTAAGCACTGCCGAAGTGACCAATATCACCCAAACCACTGCCACAGGTGGTGGCAATGTGACTTCCTCGGGTGGAACTAACGTGATGGAGCGTGGCATCTGCTGGAGCACCAGCCATAACCCGACTACAAGCAATAGCCATGCCAGTAACGGTGCAGACACAGGCTTTTACACCGTAAACATAACGGGCTTAACTGCCAACACGACCTACTATGTGCGCGCCTACGCCATAAACGGCCAAGGCACGGCATACGGCAGTGAAGTTAGCTTTTCCACTTCGCAGGCACCAAGTTATACAATAAGTGTTTCTGCCAGCCCAAGCGGAGGCGGCTCGGTAAGTGGAGGCGGCACCTACCAGCAAGGCCAATCTTGCACGGTACATGCCATGGCCAACAGCGGCTACACCTTTACCAACTGGACAGAGAACGGCAGTGTGGTTTCCACTAATGTCAATTATACCTTTCCAGTAACAGGAGACAGGACTTTGGTTGCGAATTTCAATTACAATGGCGGTGATGGCAATGTTCCTACAGGAGCAATAAACGGCTTGTTCACCATAAATGCCAATGGTGACCAAGTGTATTTCTCGCAAGGCAATCTTCAATACCAAGCATCGACGAATACTTGGCGGTTTGCAGAGAACCAATGGGATTATGTTGGAGAGAATAATTCCAACATTTTCGAAACTTACAGCGGATGGATTGATCTATTTGGTTGGGGAACGAGTAGCTACAACCATGGCGCATTATGCTATCAACCCTGGAGCGTGAGTGAAGTCTCCAGCCATTATTATGCATACGGCAATAGTTCATACAATTTATTTGACCAATCAGGCCAAGCCGACTGGGGCTACAATGTCATCTTCAACGGCGGCAATCAGGAGAACAGCGGTTGGCGCACGCTGACCCATCCAGAATGGCATTATGTGTTCATCACGCGCACTACAATTTCAGGCATCCGTTATGCCAAAGCTAACGTAAATGACATAAATGGCGTTATCTTGTTACCTGACGATTGGCACACTAACTATTTCAGCTTAAGCAATACTAATACTTCTAATGCCAGCTATAGCAGCAACACCATCACGGCCTCGCAGTGGAATAGTTTGGAGCAGCATGGTGCAATATTCATGCCCGCTGCTGGTCGACGGAACGGGTCCTCGGTCGCAGGTATCGGTTCCACTGGATGGTACTGGTCGTCTTCGTACTCGAGCGACGATAGTGGAGCTTCGTACTTCGTATACTTCCATAATTCGGTAGGCATAATAATAGACTGCTATGAGGGCGATCGTTGGCGAGGATACACTGTACGTTTGGTACAAGATTACAATAGATAAACAATAAGAAAAAGAAGAACTTAACAAAAACTGATGTTATGGAAAACGACTCTAATTCAAATCAAACTTTAATTGATATCAATATCAATTATGAGCATTCATTTTTGTTTCAGAATGAAAAAGGACTATGGTTGGTCTTAAATGTGACCGCAATTAATATGACAGATGAACCTCAACTAACGGGATATGCGTTTTTTGAAGGAAAACTCTGTGAAAACATCAAAATGCCTGCTCCAAAAATATAAAAAGGAAAGCAAAACTATCCTCTTTCTCCAAAAACCGTCGCAGCAACTTTCGTTGATGAACCTTTTTGGATGAATCCCAAGGAGGAAAGAGAAGATACTCTGGTAATTACAAATCTTGAGGAGAATAGGGATTGGCATGTTGGAATTGGGGATATTGGGGTTCAAGTTGATAGAAAGAAACTTAGTATTAAAACTAAGTTGTAATAAACGGGATTACAATGATTAATAGCAGTGACAACAAAACCTAATAATTCTACTATGCAAATAACCTCATTAGAACAATACATATCGGAAGTCAAGAAGGTCGCTCTCTCTGACATCGAAATGGCATTCCCAAAAGTCTATTTTCGAGGTGAAGCAAAAAAGAATTGGACAACTCAAGCTTCTTTATTTAGAGGAGATGTTGGCAAGGAAGGTAATTTGATAGATTCAGCTTTAATCCAATATCCCAAAGCCTTTGAAAATTGTTCCAATGCAATAAGCCGTCTTATACTAATGCAACACTATGGATTACCCACACGCTTGTATGATGTAACCGCCAACCCTCTTGTTGTATTGTTTTTGCATGTAATTCAGAATATAATAGGAATGGCAAAGTGCTGTTTACAAAGCCTGGTCTTGAAATTTATTCAAACGGTTTTGTAAACATTTTGGCAGAATTGAACGAAGAACTATATGATAATGAGTATGAAATTTCATTTGCAAGGCTTCTTTTGTATGCCCAAAAGAAAAACATTTTGCCAACAGAAGGGAGAAATAGTTTTGAGAAAAACCTCTTTCGAAATCTAACAGAATCATTTCTGATTCAACCTCCTATGGATAATGATAGAATACAACAACAAAAAGGAGCTTTGATCTTCAGCTCTTTACTGAAGGTTTCAGAAACGGAAACACAAGAGAGGTATGACCAAATAATCCAACATAATAGTACTGATGATAGGGCGCAATTCAAATTTCAAAAGTACAATGTTGATTTACGGTATATGTTTTCGGAAAAGGAATTCATTATTCCGAAAAGTTGCAAAAAAACAATTCTCAAAGAGTTGGATATGATAGGAATAAATGAGGCTTTCGTTTTCCCCGAATTGGAACATCAGTTAAGGACAATAAAATATCAAAATGTTCCGAAATCTGAATGGATAGAGATTAAATAACTTGTTAATTCTCCAGAAGGCCTGAATATCAGCATTTGCAATGCGGGAAAACAACAATATATGGCAACCGCAGATTTGTTTTGGATTTATGTGAGATTTGTTTCTCCGTCATAATTCAGCGAAATCCCGAAAAAAGACGGATTCCGCTGTTTTTTGGCATAAAGTCTAATCATTCTTCCCCCATCCGCTTTTTTATCTCCGCAGCCAATTCCGCCGAATAATACCGGAAGAAATTGAAGTGCATGGCTTTTGAGATTTTCAGGATGAGGTTGCTGTCAAGAGAAGACTTGTTGAAGATTTTATAGACATGGTTGCGGGTGCAATGGATTTCGCGTGCGAGCCAGCTTGCGCTACGCTGGTCTTTGCGCAGCTGTTCGCGGATAAGGTGTCCAATGTGGATATTGCTTTTTTCGATTTCCATCGCCTTGCATTTTTGCTTGGGCTTTGGCTTTTTTCCACTTTGGCAATGAAAAAGCGTGAAAATTTCATCACCACATGTCACCGTAGGCTCTGGAATGCCCGTCGTATCATAAGCAATGACAAATTCACGCTAATGCGTGAACTTTTGCCATTCTTACCCCCATACGACTAAATTTTCCAGATTTACGGCAAGGGAATAAGAGCAAAAGCTCAATTCGTAATATCTATGTTGTTGCTATACTTTCTTTCCTTTGTTCTTTGTTTTGAAATTCGGGGTCAAAGGTAGGGAAAAATTCGTTGAAGTGATTGCAGGATGGAAAAAAATGTGCTGTTCGTTTTGTTTTTATACCTAAAGGTTTCTTATCCACAAGCCAGACAGCAGGAACCATTGTGGTGATGTGATTTGGCACCATTTTCCTGTCAGAAACCAGCAAAATGTCGAAAAAAAGATAGATTTCGCTGGTTTCTGACATAAAAATCTCAAAAAGTTCGACCCTCATCAATATCGAATTTTGTCCAAATCCATGTGTTTTTATATACATTTGGACAAAATTCATTCGTTTTTTGTCCAAATCTATTATTTTTTATTGGATTTGGACGAAAAATCGTTTTCTGTTTTGGAAAACGCATCATGCATCACATCTACCTCCGTCCGTTTTTCCTAAACAAATGTAAGGCATACCTCATCGAATATGGCTTCGAATGGGGTGCTATACATGTCAACACAGCGGCTTTTCACGAAAACATGAAGGTGGAAAAAGAGGAAGAATAGCTCATTTCTTCAGAGCCTTCTTCATCACGCTCTTCTTATACCAAGGCCACTTCATCAACTGCCAGAAAACGAACGGCTGCAACGAGTAGGAAATCATGATCGTTGAGGCCATTCCGATAAGAGTACTCAGACCAATGGAACGAATGGCAGGATGCACGGCAAACAGCAGTGAAGTCACTACAATGACCAAGATGATAGCCGAGAAGAAAATGGCCACCTTGTGCCAAGTGAGCACATCGCTGTCGCCTGTTCGCGCTTGCTTGAGCAAACCTTCCGTGATGAAGATGCTGTAGTCGACACCCACACCGAAGATGAAGGTGGAGATGATGATATTAATAAGGTTGAATTCCAGGCCAAAGAGGTACATATAGCCTTGAACCATGAACCAGCTAAGCACCATCGGGAGGAACGACAACAAAGCGGTGATGATGTTGCGGAAAGAGACCAACAAAATCAGAAGCACAAACAGCGAGGAAATCCACACGGCGATGTTGAAGTCGTCATTGATGACCTCCACCATGCTCTTACAGTAGTAGAAAGGCTCCAAAACGAAGGTCTTCGGATTGGCGACCAACGCGTCGGTGACGATATCCTTTTCGTCGAAAAGCATGGAAACATCGGTGAAGACCATGTATTGGTTGTCGGCATTGCATTCGATGAAGTTGCCGAGCAAATTGTCGGGCACCACGCCGCTTTCCATCAGTGAGGCAGGTTCGTAATCTGCATTCAGCAATTCCTTGAAATCGTAGAACATCATCGGGTCGAGGCCGAAATCCAAAGCGCCCTTCTCGATGCGCGAGATAGCGAAAGCCTTGCGTTCCTCGGTCCAGAAGGCATTCCATGCGGCGATACGTTGCTCTTGGTCGGCTTGCGTCACAAAGAGTTTGGGAATGATGTCGGTATAGGCATGGACAACTCCTTGTTTCGAAAGCGAGTCCAAAATAACCATCAACGACTTGTCGGCCTCCAAAGCCTCGTCGATGTCGGTGGAAACCGTAGCGAAATACAAGTGGAAGAAGCCATCGTTGTTCTTCTCGTTGAATAGCGATTCGGCCGTCACCTCCGGCGGTGAATTATAATCGAGATTTCGCAAGTCGCTGTCAAACTTCACTTTAGGCGAGAAAATGATACCTATCACAAGGATAATCACCATCAGGGCAAGGAACCACGGCTTTTTGTCGAAAGGCAGGTTGTTGAGGCGTGAGATGCGACGGAAGGTCTTGTCGTCGGCATTGGCATGGCGATTCGACAGGAAATGAGGCAGGAAAATGAGGGCGAACATGGTACTTCCAAACAGCGCGAAAGAGGCGAATAAGCCAAAATCACGGAGCAAATCGCTCTCGGTGAAGAGCAAGCTACAGAAGGCACCAATCGTCGTAATACAGCCCAAGAAAACAGGCGTGGACTCATCCGAAAGCAACTTTTCGGGGTCGCCGACAAAGAAATGGTGAATGAGCACATGCAGGCAATAACTGATGGCAACGCCCAAGATGATGGCACCCAAGCCCAAGGCCATCAGCGACATGCCGCCTTTAAGCCAATAGATGCATGCGAGAGAGAAGGCGGTACCGTAGATGATAGGTAGCAATAGTTCCCAAAGAAATTGTAAACTCCTGAAACACAGCCCAATCAAAATAAAAATCAAAATTAAGGAAATGCCGACCGTCACCACCAAATCGGAACGGATACGTCCGGCATTCGACACACTGCCGATGGGGTCGCCATGGGTATGGACTTTCACGTCAGGATACATCAGCTCAAAGTCTTTTTGCGCACGAGAAAGCATCTTGGAAAAGTCGGTCGAAGCCCGCGAGTCCAACGAGCGGAAAGCAGGCGCAAGATAGGCTATGGCCACGGTGCTGTCGGGACAGAACAGGTGCCCATCGATAATATTGTAGCTACTACTGGCACTCAATAGCACGTCGCCAAGCACGACACCTCTCAGGTTAAGCGGGTCGTAAGCAATGGCTTGGGTAAGATCGCCCGTCTCGTCCTCCATCATTTGTTCGTAATTGACCCACATCTGTTTTTCGAGGGTCTCCGGCTCCAAGGCTTTCTCAAAGTCACGATAGGCCGAAGTGTCAATGAAAGAAGGAATGTGTTCCAACACGAAATCCAAGGCATTAATTGCCACCTCAGGCTCCATCTTATACAGTATATTGGAGATGAAATGAGTCGAGGAGTCGCGCTCAAAAAGCAGGTCGGTAAACTCATCCATCCGTTCACTCAAGACCTGAGGAGAAAGCGGTTCCTCAGCAGAGGTCACTTGCATGTAAATCTTGTCCTTGAGCTGGATGGACCCGAAAGCCAACTGGCTCTCAACGCTTGAAGTTGGAAGCAGTTTCGTGATGTCTTCCTCGTACTTCACTTTCAGTCCGAAGAAAATAAAAATCAATGTGGTGACAGCCAAAATGACGTACATCAAAGTCTTATGGCTGTGAAAATAACGGTAAATGGGTACAAATAACTTGTGCATGAGGCATTTTCAATTAAATCCAGATCAGTTTTTCTCCATCAGCTCCTTCAGCAGCTTCGCGAAATCTTGAATGTCCTTTTCGGTCGTATCGAAGGCGCACATCCAGCGAACCACGTCGGCATCCTCATCCCAATCGTAGAAGAAGCAATGCTGCTGCAATTCTTTCCACACCTTCCGAGGCAACTGGGCAAAGACACCATTGGCCTGAACGGGATAAACCACCTTTACACCCGGGATGTCTTTCACCGAATTATAGAGCAGTTGCGCCATTCTGTTGCTGTGTTCAGCATTACGTCTCCAAAGGTCGTTTTCGAAATAGGCGTCAAACTGGGCTGCGATGAAGCGCATCTTCGAGCAGAGTTGCATGGCCTGCTTGCGACGGTATTTGAAATCGGGACAGAGCTCCGGGTTGAGCAAGACAACGGCTTCCCCCATCATCAGTCCGTTCTTGGTGCCTCCGAAAGAGATGGCATCCACACCCAAGTCGGTAGTCATCTCCTTGAACGTGCAGCCCAAAGCCACGGCAGCATTGCCCAAGCGGGCACCATCGATGTGGACATACATGTTGTATTCGCGCGCCAAACCAACCAAAGCCTTGATTTCATCCAATGTGTACAAGGTGCCCAATTCGGTAGGTTGGGTGATGGAAATCACTTTAGGTTGGGAATGGTGTTCGAAACCGAAGCCATGAAGCCGCGTCTTCACCAAATCGGGAGTCAGTTTGCCATCTGGGGTGTCAACGGTCAACAGGCGGCAACCCACGATACGCTGCGGCGCCCCACACTCATCCACGTTGATATGCGCCGACTCGGCACACACCACCGCTTCGTGGGAGTGGGTCATGGCATCAATGCACAAGGTATTGCATCCCGTTCCGTTAAACGCGAAAAACACGCGAGCCTGTTCGCCAAACTGCCGACGGAACAATTTCTCCGTGGCGGCACAATATTCATCATCACCGTAAGCCAAAGCATGGTCGCGATTCACACGAACGATGGCTTCCAAAACCTCAGGACAAATGCCTGAATGATTGTCACTTCCAAATCCTCTTTTCATTTTTCGATATTTGCTGCAAAATTAGTCTTTTTTCCGATGCCATGAACAAAAACGTTCATTCCCAGCCCAACAGTTGCCTAATTGTCAAATATTCACTCACACAAATAAGGTACGCAAAAGCGAAGTGCCGGTGAAAACCAACACTTCGCCTTGTAACATTCAGCAATGAATCAGCTTAGAAGCTGAAACCAATACGACCCAAGACCATGACGGGATGAACCGTTCCTAAAGTCTTATAATCCGTTGTCGTGGTGGTATTATTTTCACCAATCGTAATTTTCTTGGTTTCGGTCATATTGACGCTACCCTTACCCAGATCATAGAAGCTGCAACCGATTACAAGGTTTTGTGCCACTTCGAAGCCGATGCCTGCTTGATAAGCGAAGCTAAAGGCCTTGTCGTAATGGTTGGTAATAGCAGTCTTGGTCACAACACCCAATAATTCACTCTTTGACAAAGTACCATAATCGGTGATGAAACGAAGGTTGCCACCGGCACCAGCCTCAACAAAGATGCCAAAATTGGGATTGAAACGATAGATGTAATTCAAACCCACCATGGCAGGAACGTTGATGTATTTAGGAGTGGCAGTGTATGAAAAACTACCAGAGGCAATAGCATTGCCCATCTCGGTTTCGTTATTACGGTAAGCGGTCTTCAAGTCAGCACATGGACCGTTATACAATCCGTCGACAGAGAGCATGACACCAAGGCCTTTCACGCCGACGTTGAAGTACCATTTGAGGCCAGCATTAAAGCCTACTCCTGCACCACCATCATCTGCATCATGCGTCAACAAGGCAAAATCATTAAAGCCATCGAATTCAGCATAGTCTTTCATCGGGAAAGAAGCGCCAAGGTAAAAAGTACCACGGGTTTGAGCCATTGATTGTCCGCACATTAACATCACAGCGGCCAATGCGAATAATTTCACGAGTTTTTTCATCTTTAGATAATTTTAGGTTATTTTTTCCGTTTGATTTAAAACGCGGCAAAATTACAAAAACTTTCGTACTTTTGCCCTCAAAATCGTTTTTTCACATGTTTCTAAAACTCAAACTCTTTAAGGAACGTCATCCTTTCACCGCTTTGATGCTGACAGCCCTTGCGGTGCGCATCCTCGTCGTGATTTTCGTTCCAGGCTTCGGTTCCAACCGAGAAGTGCAACATACCACCCTTTTCATCGGCTTTCTTGAAAAGATGAAAACCATTTTCGGCATCGAAGATGCTTCGGGGCAAGGACTTATGTTTTTGAGCCGCGCCTTGTATGCCACAGTGTCGCTCTTCACCGTGTCGATGGTTTACCGCATCTGCGACCTGACCTCCAACAAGCAAAACGCCTGGCTTTTGGCCCTTATTCCCGCTTTCTGTTGCGTCATGCCCTCCTTCGGCATCATCGAGAATGCAAGCGCTTTTCTTGGGCTGCCCCTCTTACTTTATGGCGCCAATGTGGTGTTGCGTCAGGAAGTGCTACGACAAAACAACCTCAGCGACAATGTCCATCGTACCTCCTTCCTCATCGCAGGTTTGATGCTTGGTTTCGGCATTTGTGTATGGTACGAAAGCGCATTCATAGTCTTCTGCATTCTTATGATTCTCTGCATCCGACGCAATTTCAAAGGTGCGCTTATGACCCTCATCGGCGTCATCTGTTCTGTTGCCTTTGTGTCGCTTCTGCTGACCATACTCAATGTCAATCCGATGAATTACATTAAGTTATGACCAAAGAAGAAGCCCGTCAGCGCATTGCTGCTTTGAGCGAAGAACTGGAGCAGCACAACTATAATTATTACATCCTCGCCAAGCCTACCATCAGCGACTACGAGTTCGACATGAAACTAGAGGAGCTGGCGCGGTTGGAAAAAGCGTTTCCTGAATACCTCTCCCCTGCTTCGCCTACCCAGCGCGTAGGGGGCGGCATCACCAAAGAGTTTCAAAGCGTCAAGCATCGTTATCCCATGCTCTCTTTGGCCAATTCCTATAGCCGCGAAGAGATTGCAGACTTCATCAGCCGCATCAAGAAGACCATTGACGAAGAGGTGGAGTTTTGCTGCGAACTGAAGTTTGACGGACTGAGCATCAGCCTGCAATATGAAAAAGGTGTGCTCGTCCGTGCCGTGACCCGTGGCGACGGCACCCAAGGCGACGACGTTACAACAAATGTCAAAACCATCCGCACCGTGCCATTGAAACTCCATGGCGACTATCCTGAGTTTTTCGAGATGCGCGGCGAAATCGTGATGCCTTTCGAGAGTTTCAACCGACTCAACGAAGCCCGTGCAGAGGCTGGCGACGACCTCTTTGCCAACCCGCGCAATGCCGCCGCTGGAACACTTAAGTTGCAGGATAGCAAGGAAGTGGCGCATCGCAGGCTCGACAATTATTGCTACTACATGATGATGGAAGGGCTGGAAGATCGTTACCAAACCCATTACCAGAGCCTGCAAGCCGCACGCAAATGGGGCTTCAACATCTCCAATTTCATGGCATTGTGCAAGACCATCGACGAAATCTTTGAGTTCATCGACTACTGGGACGTGAAACGCCACGAACTACCTTTTGCCATCGATGGCATCGTGCTGAAGGTCAACAGCTATGCACAACAAGAAGCGTTGGGCTTTACGGCCAAGTCGCCGAAATGGGCCATCGCCTACAAATTCAAGGCAGAGGAAGTGGAGACCGAGCTGCAAAGCGTTGACTTCCAAGTAGGTCGCCATGGCACCATCACGCCCGTTGCCAATCTTGCGCCTGTGCAATTGGCTGGAACCACCGTGAAACGTGCCACCTTAAACAATGAAGACTTCATCCGCCAGTTCGATTTGCATTATGGTGATACGGTCACCGTGGTGAAAGGCGGTGAAATCATCCCGAAAATCATAGGTGTCAACTTGGACAAGCGGCAAGCAGGCGCAAAACCCGTGCAGTTTGTCAAGACCTGCCCGATTTGTGGCACGCCGTTAGTTCAAAACGAAGGCGAGGCGGCTTGGTATTGTCCCAACAGCTCAGGTTGTTCACCTCAAATCCGCGGTCGCATCGAGCATTTCATCGGGCGCAAGGCCATGAACATCGAAAGCTTAGGCGAAGGCAAGGTGGAATTGCTTTACGAGGAAGGCCTCGTGCGAAATGTCGCTGATTTGTACGACCTCACGTTTGAAAAACTCTATGGTTTGGAAAAAGTCATCACGATCGAGGACGAATTCAGCCTCATGCCCGTGGCCACACGCAAGGTCAGCTTCAAGGAAAAGACCGCGCAGAACATTTTGGATGCTCTGGAGAAGTCGAATTCGGTGCCTTTCGAAAGGGTGTTGTTTGCCTTGGGCATCAAGTTCGTAGGCGAATCAGTGGCTAAGGTTTTGGCCAAGGCTTTGCACGACATCGACCATATCATAGGTGCCAACGTTGAGGAAATGACCGAAATCAACGAAATCGGCGAAAAGATTGCGCTTTCGGTCAGGAATTTCTTCGATGACGAGCGCAATATCGAAATCGTCAACCGACTGAAACAACATGGTTTGCAGTTTGCCATGGCTGAGCAAGCTGTTTCTGACAAGGAACAGGTGTTAGCCGGAAAGACATTCGTGGTGAGTGGCGTGTTTGCGCATTATTCCCGTGACGGCATCAAGGAAACCATCGAAGCATACGGTGGCAAGAACGTTGGCAGCATTTCCGGCAAGACCGACTACGTGTTGGCCGGTGAAAAAATGGGCCCAGAGAAACGCAAAAAAGCGGAATCACTTGGCATTCCCATAATCACCGAAGCAGAGTTTGAGGAAATGATTGGGGTTTCACGAACGCCAGAGGAAAATGGATTGCTGTTTTGAGCGAATTTCTAGAAAATTTCTATTTTTGCACTATCAAAACCATCAGAAAAATGCCGCAACAGACCATAGACAAAATCGAATATCTGATCATGGTTGTCAAATTATTTGCAGTCCACTATCAATTGACTCCACTCCAAGCGTACCGCTACATTAGTCGCTATGACGGTGTGTCGTTTTTGGAAAGGAACTATGGCATCATGCATACCTTATCTTTCCAAGACATGGTGCAAAGCGTATCTGACTATTGCAGAAGAAACGGAGGACAATTGACATGATTCTCTATCACGGCTCAAATATTGAAATCGTGGCCATTGACCTAAGCAAATCCAAGCCCAACAAGGATTTCGGGAAAGCCTTTTTTCTTTCCGAGGAAATACATCAAGCCAAAGAAATGGCTGCGTTCACAGTAGACCGATTCGGTGGAAAGCCCATCATTACTTCGTTTGAATTTGACGAAACCTTGTTGAATGACAGACAACTTCAAGTAAAAACCTTTGACGGTTATTCTCGTGAATGGGCTGAGTTCATTTTTTCTAACAGGGACACAGATTCAGTAGTCAACATACACAATTACGATATTGTTTATGGACCCATTGCCAATGACAAAGTTGGCCGACAAATGTTCAACCTTCGTGAAGGATATATCGACATCGACGAGTTTATGCGCAGACTACACTATATGAAAGGCATCACTTTCCAATACGCTTTTTGTACTGAATTGGCTATTAGCAAACTGAAGAAAATATGAATATAGAGGAAAAAGACTTTGAGTTTATGGTCGATATTATGACCCGCGACCTCATTTCCTTGTTGATGGAACGTCACAACATGGACATAAAATCCGCCTTCGATATATTCTATAACTCAGACACTTACGCAGCCTTAAACCGTCCTGAAAGCGGTTTGTATTTTCAAAGTCCCAAATATGTATATTCCATCTTGGAAAACGAATTGAAAACTGGAAAAATGGGATAAGAACTTTATCCAAACACCTTCTTCAATCTCTCCATCGCCTCCTCCACCGTACTTCTCGGGCAAGCCAAATTGATGCGGAAGAAGCCACTGCCCGCCTCTCCGAAGTCTTTGCCACGATTGAATCCGAGTTGCGCCTCTTGGGTCATCTTGCGCCAAAGTTTCTCTTCCGAAAGGCAATAGCCGTTGAAGTCGAGCCACATCATGTAGGTTGCTTGCGGCTTGTGGAACCTAACCTCCGGCAGGTTATTAGTCAGGAAGTCGGCCACATAGTCGATATTACCTTGCACATACTCAAGCAATTGTGCAAGCCAATCGTCGCCACATCTCATGGCGGTTTCGGTAGCTACTTTGCCAAAAATGTTACCCAGATGTGCCTCCAACGTCTCAACATAATCGACGTATGTCTTACGCAATGCCTCATTGGGAATAATGGCTGTAGAAGTGGCCAATCCAGCAAGGTTGAAAGTTTTGGAAGCCGCATGGAAAGTGATGCTGTTTTGTGCAAAAGCTTCACTCAAAGTAGCGAAAGGCGTGTGATGGTAACCTGGCAAAACGAGATCGCAATGGATTTCGTCGGAAATGACCAGCACATGGTTTTTCATGCAGATTTCACCCAACCGCAACAGTTCGTCTCGGGTCCAACAGCGTCCAACAGGATTATGGGGATTGCAGAGGATCAACATTTTGGCTGTTTTGGCTTGCTCCTCAAGTTGGGCAAAATTCATCTCATAGCCTTTACCTTTATTAATTAAGGTATTGTAAACCAACTTGCGTCCATGCCCTGAAACCGCATGATGGAAAGGCGGATAGACCGGCGGCTGGATGATGATTTCATCGCCAGGTTGGGTGAACGCCAGGACCGCCATATTGAAACCGCACACCACACCCGGAGTGAACGACAGCCATTCCAACTTCACCTCCCATTGATGACGACGTTTCAGCCATCCAGCAATCGATTGGAAATAAGGCTTATCCTTAAAATGATAGCCATAAACGGGATGCTCCGCACGCTTCATGACGGCCTCACGTACAAAATCAGGGGTCTCGAAATCCATGTCGGCCACCCACATGGGAATCACATCGGGATTGCCGAAAACTTCTTTCCTCAAGTCGTATTTAACGCAGTTAGTATCAGCGCGATTGATGATTTTATCGAAATCGTATTTCATTGCAATGGGGTATTTGAAAATGCAAAAATGCGAAATTTTTCGCGGTTTTTGCAGGGGATAAGGAAAAAAGATGTACTTTTGCCGCGTCAAAAAGAGACAAAGGTTCTTATTTTTCCTGGGGGAGTCGCATAGTGGCAATTGCAACAGACTGTAAATCTGTCCGGGTATCCGTTCGGTGGTTCGAGTCCACCTTCCCCCACCCAAGCAAGCGAAGTCAAGGCTTCGCTTTTTTTATGGCTTCAGCCTGCCAAAATCGTTTTTTTGATTGAAAAGTAAGTTTTTTGTCACCGCGTAAATATTATTGTGTATCTTTGCACTACAAATTCTACATTATATGAAAATTTTTGTCGCCAAATTAGCTTTTAAGACCACAGCAGAAGATTTGAGAGCCCTTTACGAACAATATGGTGTGGTTGAATCCTGCAAAGTGATCATGGACCACGAAACGGGTCGATCGAAGTGTTATGCGTTTGTTGAAATGCCCAATGATGACGAGGCCTACAAAGCCATTGTGGAAACCGATGAGACAGTATTCATGGGCAATGAACTGCAAGTCAAGAAATCGCGTCCTCAGACGGCGCCAGCACCCAAACCAGAAAAACAGGTGAAACCCAAACGCCTACATCGCTCTTTTGTTCCGAAGAATGAAGATTAAATCCGACGATATGCATTTTTTTTGCAAAAAGTTGACTCACACATTGAAAAAAAGCCGTATCTTTGCAGCCGAAAAATGATGGTCTGGTAGCTCAGCTGGATAGAGCAACAGCCTTCTAAGCTGTGGGTCTTGGGTTCGAATCCCAACCGGATCACGATAGAAGCCTTAACTGATTGGAAACATCGGGTTAAGGCTTTAATTGTAACAACGAAATCGAACAAAACGAAATGCCATGATTCAAGCGACAGGCATCTACAAATCCTACGGGAGCCTCGAAGTGCTCAAAGGCATCGATCTCCACATTGCAAAACGCGAAATCGTGAGCATTGTAGGTGCTTCGGGTGCAGGCAAGTCTACCCTACTCCACATCATCGGCACCTTGGACAAGGCTGACCGTGGACAACTACTCATCAATGGCACCGAAGTCAACAAACTGAATGATACGGAACTGGCTTCCTTCCGCAACCGGAAAATCGGCTTTGTGTTCCAATTCCATCATCTGTTGCCCGAGTTTACCGCCATCGAAAACATCTGCATTCCCGCCTACATCGGCGGCATGGGCAAGAAAGAAGCCACTGAGAGAGCCGAGAAACTACTTGATTACCTGAATCTTACCGAAAGAAAAAACCATAAGCCTTCCCAGCTTTCGGGAGGCGAGCAACAAAGGGTTGCCGTGGCCAGGGCATTAATCAATCAACCCGCCGTGGTGCTTGCTGACGAGCCTTCGGGCAACCTCGACTCGAAGTCGGCACAAGAACTGCACCAGCTCTTTTTCCGCCTGCGCGATGAGATGAGCCAGACCTTCGTCATCGTCACCCACAACCCCGAGCTCGCCAAAATGTCGGATAGGACGATTACGATTAAAGATGGGAGGATTTAGTTTAGAGTTGAGAGTTTAGAGTTTAGAGTCAGTTGAGAGTTGTAGGATTAACAAACAATAATAACGACGTTTTTTCGTTAGGTTGATTAAAATATGAAATTCATGAGCAAGAGATTTTTCTTTACTATACTTTTTGGTGCATCGTTGTTGTTGGGTGCCAATTTCGTACAAGCCCAAAACGCCGAATCTTACGAGTCGTTGATGAAGAAGGGCAATGACAAGTTTTCAGCCAAAGATTTCATCAGCGCGAAGACGTATTACGAGATGGCGTTGAAGCAAAAAGCCAACGACGCGACGGCAAAAAAGAAACTGGAAGAAACCGTCAAAAAGATACAAGAAGACGGTGCACGTCAAGAAATATTCTATGCCCACCTCGACACTGGCGACCAGTTCTTTAATCAGCAGAAGTACGAGGAAGCCTTGGCGGAATACGAAGCCGCTTTGAAGGTGTTCCCCGAGGACAAATACGTTGGGGGGCAGGCCGATGCCGTGCGCGCCATCCTGAAAGAGCGTCAGGACAAACAAGATGCCTTCGACACCGCCATGAGCCAAGGCGAGACTTTGCTTGCCGAAGACAATTACGACGCGGCCATCATGCAGTTTGAGACCGCTATTGAAATCTTCCCTAACGACAAACTCCCCAAGGAAAAACTGGCTGAGGCCAAACAGAAGAAACAACTCTACAATGAGAAAGTCACGCGCTTCGACAACCTGATAGAAGAAGCCCGTCAGTTCGGCTTGCGCAAAAACTACGAGTCCGCCATCGGCAAGCTCGACCAAGCCTTGGAGCTCTTCCCCAACGACATGGAAGCCAACGCGAAACGCAACGAATACCAAGCTGCCAAAGGCATTGCCGACCAATATAACGGCATCATCGCCGTGGCTGACCAACTCTATGAAAACAAGGCCTACAAGGAAGCCAAAACCCAATACCAAAGTGCCCTTGCCGTGGTGAAAGGCGATGCCTATGCCACCGATATGATTGCCCGTCTCGACCCGCTCATTGCCGAACAAGATGCTGAAGAAGCCGCGAGAATCGCCGCCGAGCAGGAGGCTGCACGTCTTGCTGCCGAGGCCGAGGCTGCAAGACTGGCCGCAGAAGCAGAAGCTGCCCGCATCGCTGCCGAACAAGAGGCCGCTCGTTTGGCTGCCGAAGCCGAGGCCGCAAGAATCGCTGCCGAGCAGGAGGCTGCAAGGATTGCTGCTGAACAGGAAGCCGCACGACTAGCCGCCGAAGAGGCTGCAAGAATTGCTGCCGAAGAAGAGGCTGCCCGATTGGCTGCTGAGGCTGAGGCCGCGCGCATAGCCGCAGAGGAAGAAGCCGCACGTCAGGCTGCCCTGGCTGCCGCCGAGGCTGAGCGTCAAGCCACTATCAAGAGCATGTTGGATGCTGCTGATGCCTTGTTCAGCCAACAAGATTATGCCAATGCCAAAGTGAAATACCAAGAGGTTGTGATCTTCGACGCAGGCAACGCCATTGCCACAGCTAAAATCCAAGAAATCGACGGAATCTTTGCGCAAATGGCCGCTGAATTGGAAGCCAACTACGACAAAGCCATGACGGCCGGCAACCAAGCCATGAGTGAAGAGAAGTTCGCTGAAGCCATCACGCAATATCAAAGTGCATTGGCTCTCAAACCTGAGGATCCTGCTGCCACTACACAGCTGGCCGCTGCCACGAAGTCGGAGAACGACCGCATCGCCGCTTTGCGTAGCCAATACAACAAGTTCATCAAGGAAGGTGATGCCAACTTCAAAACCAACACCTTCGACAAAGCCATTGAGGCCTACACCAAAGCCGATGAACTTGGTTTGGAGACTTACCCTTCAGAAATGATAGCCCGCATCAGCGAAATCATCGAGCAGAACAAACTCTATGAGTTGAACAGCGACTACATCAGCCTTGCCGCTGGTGAAGCCCGCCGTTTCGACTTCAACAAGATTGACGTGGCTGTTCGTCGCTCCAACTACATCATCATCAAGGTACGCAACCCTCATCCCGAGAAGACCTTCCCGATGATTGTCTCTTTCGGTGGAGAAGGCGGCAAGAATGGTGGTTTTGTCTTACCTATCGCAGCCACAGAAGAAGAAAAGACCTTCATCTTCCGCATCGGCTCACAGTACAAGTGGTTCAGCGAAGACAACACCTGGATTGAGATCATCTCCGAGAACAACGAGGTGGAAATTGGGAAGTTGGAGGTTTCGAGGGGGAATTAGTAATTTACAGAACCTCAGTCGGCACCGTCACCGGCAGCTCCACAGGTTCATTCACCGGACTGACCGAATAGACGCTGTCGACCACATACTTGGTCACGCCACGCCAGGGCAAAGTGCCAAGATATTCCTTGTAATGCAGTTCCACCATCTTACCCGTGCAACGCTCCAACTGTTTCGCCACATTCTCGTCAGTGACCGAGAAATTGAACTCGTTCGACTGGATGGTATTGTTGGAGTTTTTCGAGTTGTAACCCGCTTGGATGAGCCTGCCCTCGTAAGTCTTGAACACATATCCTTTGTAGACAAACAAGTTGAGCTCGCCCGCCTTTACGCCACTGCCAAAGACGTAGAAAAACTTGAAGAAAACAAAGACGGCCGCAGCCAATACGATAATGATGCTTAACGTGGTGAGGATCTTTTTCCCTGTTCCTCTTTTCCTGGGTTTTTCTGAATACTCTTCCATGATTATTGTTGTTGTTTTTGTTTCTTTTGGTAAAAATCACAAATCGTCGTTATCCCGCATCCCTCGCATTTCGGCTTGCGGGCCAGACAGACATAACGTCCATGCAAGATGAGCCAATGGTGCGCCTTCGAGATCACTACTTGAGGCAGATGCGCCACCAAGGTCTTTTCAGTCTCCAACACATTCTTGGAGTTTTTGGTCAGGCCGATGCGGTTGGAGACACGGAAAACGTGGGTGTCCACTGGCATGGCGGGTTGGTCGAATGCCACCGCCATCATCACGTTGGCGGTCTTGCGACCTACCCCTGGAAGTTTTTGCAAGTCGTCCAAGTTACTGGGGACCACACCATTGAAGTCACGCACCAAAGACTGCGCCATGCCCAACAGGTTTTTAGCCTTGTTGTTGGGATAGGAAATGCTTTTGATATAGGTGTAAATCTCCTCCACCGATGATGCCGCCATGTCTTGGGCTGTCGGAAATCGTTGGAACAAGGCTGAAGTAGTCATATTCACCCGCTTGTCGGTGCATTGCGCTGAGAGAATCACTGCCACCAACAACTGATACGGGTCTTTGTAATGCAACTCCGACTCGGCAATGGGCATGTGTTCCTCAAAATAGGCCACAAACGCGTCGTATTTCTGTTGTAACTTGGTTTTCATTTTTTTTCCACAAAACCCACAAAAGTTCCAAAACGAAATGCTTCGTTCCTAAATAATCTCTCCCTGCTCGTCAACCAAAACACCCCAACTTACGGCTGTCAACATCTCATCTTCAAAGAAAAAGTCAATCAAGGCATCTTCGAACGAGACTCGCAGCTCGTCATCCTCATTTTCCTCTTCCAACTCTTTGAAACCATGTTCTTTCATCAGGTCGATGATTTCCTTTTTCGTGAGGTCGAACACTGGCTTTCCATAAAGTGTAGCCTCCCTGTTCTCTGTCTCAAAACAGGCCACCACCGATTTAGTCACTCCCTCAAAATAGATGTTGGTCTCAAGCGCTTCGTATTCGTAATAGATGGAGCGGTTGCCCGTCTCCTCCATATCGCTCAACTCTTCGTAAAACTCGGGCATACCCAATTCCTTGACAGCCTCGTCAAGCGTCATTCCGAAAGGTATCTCGCCGTAACCTTTCAACGGCACAATGGTAAAGTCTTTCATCAAAGTTATGTTGATTGAGCCGCTAAAATAGGGAATTTATTGGAACCGCCGGAAAAAAACAAGAAATTTTCCTCATTCAAACCGAATCGACTTGGTAGGGCTGATGCGGTTGATGACCGAAGTCGGGATAAGCAACATCAAAATCCAGAGCAAGAAGGTGCCCAAGTTGATGAAAACCACAGTGCCCAGATGCAACTCGATGGGCACGGCTGACAAGTAATACGTAGCAGCATCCAGTTTGATAAGCCCGGTGTATTTCTGAATGAAACAGAATCCCAATCCGATGACATTGCCAATCAACATGCCGATAAGCAGAACACGCAGCGAGCGGCGCAAAAACACCTCGCGGACAAACTTGTTGCTGGCACCCATGGCTTTCAACAGCCCAATGGTGGAAGTGCGCTCAATAATGATAATCAGCAACATACTAATGACCGTAATGCCAGCCACAAGTAGCATTAAGGCCATGATAAGCCAGACATTGGTGTCGAGCAAATCGAGCCAGTCGAAGATTTGCGGATTGCTTTGGCGGGCAGTGTAAGATGCCAACTCAGAGGGCAAGGCATAATACAATCTCTCGTTGACTTGATTCACATCGGCATCTTTATTCAAAGCGATTTCCAGCAATCCTGCCTCGTTGTCCTCCCATCCGTTCAGTTTTCGGATTTGGTTCAAGTCGGCAAAGACAAAGCGCTCGTCAAATTCAAATAGTCCCGTCTCGAAAATGCCTGACACCATGAACTTTCGCCCACGTGCCTGATTGTCCTTGTCGATGAACCACACACGCACATCGTCGCCCACATTGAGCAGCATTTTGTTGGCTATCACCTTTGAAACCAGCACTTCTGTGGAGCGTTCCTCTGCCGTGTATTGGGGTGTCCGACCTTCAACGAGGCAAGCATCGAAATACGTCCAGTCGTAGTTTTCATCCACGCCTTTCAGCACCACACCTTGTATCTCGTCATCAGTCTTAATTATGCCCGCCTTGTTGGCTACCATCTGATAATGCGCAACGCCATCAATGGAGTTCAAACGACTGATTAGCAGCGAATCTATGACAAAAGGGGTCTCCTCCACTGATTCGTTTTTGTCCAGCGACTGCACATGTATCGGGGCAACAAAGCCAATCACCTTGTCGCGAATCTGGTTCTTGAAACCCACCACGACCGCCCAGGCGATAAGCATCACGATTATTGCCAAAGCCACACTTGTGACGGCCAGTCGCATCACCGTCGAAGAAAGATTTTCCTTCGAAAGCGAAAAAATTCGGTCTGCTATGAATTTTGGGGCGGACATTTGGCAAAAACATTTACAATAGCAGCCTCAAAATCAACAATTTTTGTTCGTCCGTATTCTTTCAATTCCAGTAAGTCAGAATCGCCCGAAACAAGATAATCCGCTTTGACTGCATTAGATAGTGCCAGCAAATAAACATCTTTTGGGTCACGGACGGGAATTTCGTTAGCTTTTGACACCTTCCCATAGTGGCAAACGTTTATCATCAATTGATGGACACGCTCAATTTGTTGCTCATCAACATATTTCAGGATTTTAGGACGATGCGCCACATCAAGGAACTCCTTTTCCAACTCATCGCAATAATATATTTCCACATCTGCACGGCTGAAAGCGGGGCGCAGTGCAGCAAGCCGTTTGCCGATGAGGAACGAAATCCAAATGTTATTATCGAAAATAATTCTCATACTGCGTAGCGGACGGCCTTGATTTCCTGTTGGATATCTTCATCGGTCAAGGGCACATTGGCAGGTGCGTTTTGTAAAATATCGTCAATAAGATTATCTATATTACTCTTTTCCTTCACAGCTTCGCGCACGAGGGAACTGCTCAACCTTGCAATCAAAGCCAATTTCACTTCCGCACTCAAATTCTTCAATAACTCCCAATAGTTATTGGTTTCCTTTTCCAAAACAGCTGTTGTCATATTCTTCTTGTTTTCCGCCTGCAAAAATAAACAAATTTGCCAACATTGCCATATTTTTGTTTTTTGGCGAGGGGCACACAACGGTTTTCATTGGCTTTTCATACGGTTTTTCATCGGCAGGGGTTGAATTTCATTTCACACCTGCCGACAAAAACAAAGCCCCAGCGGGGCGAAAAGACTCCCATTAACGGCACGTACACAAAACGCGGCTGCCGCAATGCGACAGCCCTACAACGGCTGGGCTGTAGGGCTGTCGTACCACGGCAGCCGCAAATCATTCAATTCAGCATTGCAAATGCTGATATTCACGGCTTCCGAATTGCAAATTCGGAAGAACTGGGTTATTCCGCATTGCGAACCAAACGGACTGAATAACGATTCCTACGATGGCCGTAATAGTCATACACTGCAAGTCCATTACTTTGGCAAACCATGAAAAACGAGTATTCTTCGGTACTGTATGTAGCCGACCAATAAAAACCAATGTCACCAACATATGAGAGCGAATTATTGTACCCTCTGCCAGCAGCAGGCAGGAAGACTGCACCATTTGCCTCAAGGATATTAGTCCAATCAGAAGCGGTGACGGTGTTGGAAGTAAAGTTGGCATTGCCGCTATTCGTGCTGTTTAATGCATAGGTGGAGACGTTCCAATTGTCAGGCAACAATATGAGACCTCTGATTCCGTTTACCGTACCTTTCGCCCATCGGATGCCACACGCAGTACTGCGCGTGGAGAGTACATAATTCCACTCTGGCCACGTAAGGGTGCGCCAACCTGAGTTCTGTTGGTTGCCACCGTTGGCTATGGCATTATATCCCCAGTCGGCCTGACCTGTCTCGTCATACAAATTCTTTTGCCAGTCACCATAAGCATAGAAGTCATTATCGTTTGTACTGACATGCCAAGGCTGGTAGCAAACCGCGCCGTGGTCGTAACCACTTGTACCCCAACCAAAAAGGTCACGGTCAATATTCTCATCATCACCAACTTGTCCATTATCTCCAAAATAATCCCATTGGTAATCGGCAAACTTCCAATATGGCGTTGCCGCGCTACCAATATATTGTAGGTTGCCTTGCGAAAAATATACTTGTTGCGTAGCACTCACCGAGAACAAGCCGTCAATAGCCCCACCAGGAAGCCCAATAGCAATTGCAATTCCATTTATAAGATAATCGTTTTCCTCTATTTCTGGAATAGTAGCACACGAACCTGAAAAGGTTCCATCATTCGAATAGGCATTTGTATGATTCACTTCATCCTGTGGCAGCAAAATTCCCCATTTCTCTCCATTACCTGCCGCCAAAGTAATAATGCCTTCGCCATCCATGTCGTATGCAAATTCATTGGTTGCAAAAATCACCGTCACCTTATTATTCATGCCAACGATGCAAGTGGCAGCTTCAGAAGCCGTGGTCACATCAAACTTTACCAAAGCACATTTATTGAGCAAAGTAGCATTGTAATCCGTTTTTCCAATTTGGTAGTTTTCCCGCGAGGGTGCGTAGGAAATCACAGGAAGATACTCTGTCTGGTCACTAATGACCACACTACATTCAGTATTGTCTGCATTGAATTCTGGAGCCTTATTCCCAAGGAAGTAGAACTGGAGTTTCTGCCCTTCAGTCGGTTCCGTGATTTCACCACTGAAGACAGTACCGTTATAGGTCATTGTTCCGACATAAACGCCGTTGCTGACCACATGAATCACATCTCCGTTCTCGAAAGTAACAACACCTGTTTCGGGTGTTACAGCCACTCTCGAGCCACTGTTGCCACTCACATTGAGCGTGATGGGCACTTTTACAACTTCCTCGTTTGAAGCAGTAGTGTTTTCTTTCTTGCATTGCGACATGCCCAACAACATGGCAAATGCCATTGCGATAATGCCAAGCTTTTTCATTTTTCGTCCTCCTTTCTTTTTAAGGCCACATAACCCGCACCTGCCACAAGTAGCAGAGCAATTCCACTGCCAAGCGGCACAGGTTGACCAAAGATTTGGTTGTCGATGGTACCTGATGTTTGAACATTTCGATGACCGAGAAACTCAGTTTTCTCATTTGCTCCACCGTAACCATAATACGATCCATTTGTCACGCCACGTTGGAACAAACCGTCTTGGGCAAACGCTCCAACAGGCAATGCTACCGACATCGCCAATGAAAGCGCCAAAGCCTTCTTTTTCATTTTACACATACTCATTTTCTTTTGAATTGGGTTAATACTGAAATAATTAAGTTGCATACTCTATCCTGACACGAGCAAAAGAAGCGTGCGCTGTGTTATATCACATCGTACTTGAAGGTCGTCGGAAACCTATAACAGAAAATGTAATAACAGCAACACGCTATTCAGCGTGAAGCCGTTACACAACCTTTTCTGTTAATGACTTGAAAAGTTCCGACGTTCTCAAGTTCAAGGAAGCATAACGCTCCTATTGGTCAATATGTCATGAACTGGCGAACCAATTCGGATGCAAAAATAAGGAAAAATAAGTTTGGTGAAATCATTAGGCGCGAATTTTGTATAAAATCAATACCTTTGCAAAACAAAACACTTCTGAAATGAAACGACAATTCTTTTTCGTCCTGCTATTTTGCGCCTTTCTGGTGCAATGCCATGCCCAAATCTTCAAGATGGACAACGAGCCAAACAACAGAACCAACGCACAAGAGCCTGCCACTTTGGAAACACCTCAAATCGCTTTCATCGACAAAACGCATTATGTCAGTGCCGCCATGCAACTTGACGACTACCTACCACTCATCGAAGGCAAACGCGTGGGCATCGTCGGCAACCAGACGAGCATCATCGGCGAAACGCATTTGGTGGACACCTTGCTTTCATTAGGCATTAACGTGCGGAAAATCTATACGCCAGAACATGGTTTCCGTGGTACAGCAGACGCTGGTGCAAAGGTGAACAGTAGCAAAGACGAGAAGACAGGCCTACCCATCGTTTCACTTTACGGCAAAAACAAGAAACCCACGCCCGAAATGCTACAAGGTATCGAAGTCATCCTTTTTGATTTGCAAGACGTTGGCTTGCGTTTCTACACTTACATCTCCACCATGACTTACGTGATGGAAGCCGCTGCCGAGAACAACATACCCGTCATAGTCCTCGACCGTCCCAACCCAAATGGTTTTTACGTAGATGGTCCCGTTTTGAAGTCTGAAAACCAATCGTTTGTAGGAATGCACCAAGTGCCCGTAGTCTACGGCATGACCATCGGCGAATATGCCAAGATGGTGAATGGTGAAGGTTGGCTGAAAAATGGCGTCACCTGCGACCTCACCGTTATTTCCATCAAGGATTACAACCGCAACGCCATCTACGAGTTGCCCGTAAAGCCTTCGCCTAATTTGCCCAATTGGGAGTCGGTCTACCTCTATCCTACCCTTTGCTTCTTCGAAGGCAGCATAGCCAGCGTCGGTCGCGGCACGGAAATGCCCTTCCAGGTTTATGGTCATCCCGATATGCGAGGCAGCTTCACCTTCACGCCCAAAAGCACAAGTGGCGCATCGAAACCCTTGCTCGAAGGCCAACGTTGCCGTGGCGAGAACCTCGTGGAATTTGCACATGATTATGCCCACAACGAAAACCAACTCCATTTGGAGTGGATTATCGAAGCCTACCAGCAACTGAAAGACAAAGGCTTCTTCAAGGATTACTTCCGTCTGCTTTCGGGCGACAAGCAACTGCAACGCGACATTGAAAATGGAAAAACCGCGGATGAAATCCGCGCTTCATGGAAAGACGACCTTGAGGCTTTCAAGACAGTTCGGTCGAAGTATTTGATGTATTGATTAGCCGAAAACTTCTTCAAGCAAAGCGACAAACTTTTGATAAGCAAGCGTGTCCGACAATTCCGACAAGGCTTCGCCTAACGAGCGATAATACCATTCCACATCGCTTTTGCCATTCGGTGCGTGAAACAATTTCCAGACCTCGTCGCTGACCCTTCGGTAATCTAAAGCAATACCATACATGTTGGAGAGTTTGTCGCCAAGAGCCACCACCTTGCTGTCGTATGGAGCTGATACTAATTGATGGACCTGAACTGTCTTTTTTTCACGCCATGTCATATTCTCGTCCAATGGCGCGGTTTCATGCTGTACAAGTTCAGCCACCCTATCGCCAAATTGCTCTCGGATTTGCTCGATAGTCACGTCAGTGTCCTCAACAGTGTCGTGCAGGATGGCCGCAGCCAGCAATTCCTGGTCATTGGAAATGGTGGCCACGATAGCGGCAGCTTCCATAGGATGAACGATGTAAGGGTAACCTTTTCCACGACGTTCGGTACCTTGATGGGCTTCGACGGCAAATTTCACAGCCTTGTCGAAGAATGTGGTTTCCAATGGGTTATTCATGGTTCTTATATCATATTGATTTTTTTAGCTTGTTCATAAACACGATGTGCACGTTGTTGGTGGTAGTCGTTTACGCCATAGAGCGCGTCAAAGAGGCGTACCAAACCAGCCTCACCAAAGCCTTTCTTGAGGATGAGAACAATACAGAGATTCAGGACAGCCACCGAATAAGTCACGATATCCAAACCCGTGCCAGCCAACTGCAGCAGTGCCAACTGATAAGCACTCTCGCTATATTCGTTGCACATTCTGACAATGTCGCCGATGGTCTTCATGTTCATGTGCAGCAGTATCTTGTAATAAGGCATGAGGTTGTCCTCATAAACCTCGCCTTGGTTGATGGCTGCGATTTTGTCGGCAAGTTTCTTGAAAGGCCTCAACTTGAGGAAGCTACGGAAAGTGTCGCCATTGAGCGGCACTTCGTCGAAATTGCCGTTGGCCACCATCGACTGAACCGTTCGGCGGTAGCCATTGATTTCTTTGCGAATATGGCTGAACTGCTCGTCGGCCAGTTCCAACATTCCAGCGAGGCGAGTCATATTGCGCTGGTATTCAATGGGGATTTCCACATCGCTCTTGTACCCAATGTCATGGTACATGTTGGCCCACACATGCTGCAACGTGCTACGCATCTGCAACTCAAAACGTATCTTGTTGAGTTGAGGCGTCTCAGGGTCTTTATACAAAGCCTCCGGGATGCGACAGACATAATGGAGCGACAAATAACCGAAACGGTCGATTTCGAGCATCTTACGCTTGTCGACGGAGTTGTCCCAGTCGATTTCAAACAGTTTCTCGGCCAAAGCGGAGATGATATCGACTTCATCGCTATAGAAAGTGATGATACGGGCACCGACAACATCGGTGATGTCATCCAAAGAGTGGTATTTATAGCCTTTCAGTTCCAATTTACCTTCAAGGCTTTGCTCTGTCTTGACCCGTGCTTCAAGTCCCGAAACGAGGATGTGATTCTCTTCAAGACAGGTGTGCAACAAACGAAGAATGACGGTTTTCAACTTCTCATAAACGGGTAGTTTCTCGCGGTATTCGTCGAGAATCATCTCACTGAGCATATCAAGCTTCATGGTAGGCTGTTTTATACGATGGTGATGATATTTGAGAATCCAGTGATGTCGAAAACCTCCTTCACGCGGGGGTTCATGTTGCGCAACACCATTTTGCCATTGCGCGACATAAGGCTTTTCTGCAACAAGAGAAACACTCGCAGCCCTTGCGACGAGGTATAGGTCATGTTGGTGCAATCGAAGTCGATGTCGAGGTTGTCGCCTTCCATCAACGGGGCAATGTCTTTCTGGAATTGGTCGGCATTGGTGCTGTCGACACGCCCGTCAAGCACGACACAGGTTTTTTGCTCTATTTTGTTTATTGTAATATCCATATTCTTCGTTTTGCTGTTTATCCAGACGCTTCATATCGGGACGTATTGTTACGCCCTTTCAGGGCTAACTAATTTCTTCATTGTGAGGATGTTATTTCCGTCTTTATAGTGATACTCGATGTTGTCCATCATTTGTTTGCAGAGATAGATGCCGAGACCGCCAACGGGACGCTCATTGGCTCCCAAGGTGACGTCAGGATCATCCTTTTCCAATGGGTTGAAAGGCATGCCTGCATCGCGCAACTCGATGGTGAGCAGCAAGGACTTATCGTCCAAGCTGGTGCCTGCCTCAAGCCAACCGATGCCGCCTTCGTAAGCATACCGCACCACGTTTTCGACGGCCTCTTCAATAGACAATTCGATTTTGAAGCGCACATCTTCATCCTTGGGCATATCGGGCGAGGACATCAAGAAGGCGATGATTTCGCTGCTTCGGTCCTTTATCGGGTTGAATCGTTTTTTTATCATCTTTTCTTTTCTATAAACTGGTGGTGGCTGCCACGGTGTGACAGCCCTACTATTCCTAACTATTTTTTTTCCAATTGTAAACTGACAATGGTTATATCGTCATTCTGTGTATTGCCTTCAGTAAAGGCTTTCACCGAAGTACAAAGGTTTTCCACAATATCCTTTTGTGACATTTCGAGTGACGTCTCCATAATGGCTTTCGCCCATTCTAATAGGCGTTCCTCTCCATATTGACTCAAATCCGCTTTCTCGGCCTCGGTCACGCCGTCGGTATAGGCAATGATGCGGGTACCCGGTTTCAGGTCGATTTGCTCCGCCTCATAGGCGAAATCACCGAACAAGCACATCGCAATATTGGCTTTGCTATGGAGAAAATACGGTTCCGCATCAGGTGGGATGATCAAGATGGGGTTATGACCAGCATTACAATAATCCATGTGGCCCGTCTTAAGGTCGAGGCGGGCAACAAACAGGGTCACGAACATACCCGTTTCGTTAGTTGCACTAAACTCATCGTTGATACGGCGCAAGGTCTCGTCCAAAGGCAGCCCCATACCCACCACGAAGCGAAGCATCACCCTTGTGATGGCCATCACCAACGAGGCAGCGACGCCCTTGCCCGACACGTCACCGATAGCGAAATAGAGTTGGTCGCCCTTCAAAGTAAAGTCGTACAAGTCACCACCCACTATCCTGGCAGGGCGAAGCATCGCATACATAAAAGGTGGGAACTCCTTACGCAGCATCCCCTTTTGGATATTGCGAGCCAAGTCAAGGTCCGACTGAATGCGCTCATTGATGGCGGTCGACGTCTTCAGTTCCTCAATATAATCGACGAGGGAGTGTTGCATGGTTTGGAAACTGTCGTGCAAACGCCGCATCTCATCCTCGCTCTTGATTTCGGGCAACTGCGCTTTCAAATCGCCCTTGGCCATCCGTAGCACTGCTTTTGACAAATCGGAAATGGGACGTGTCATGTAATTGATGACATCACGACAGGCAAAGAAAATAGCTGCAAGGCTTGCCAAGCCAACGACCATCATGACCACGTGCAGAAGAGGGGTATCTTGCCATGCCCTGTAGGCAAAATACACCGCAAATTGTGCCAGAACAGTAATGGCCGACACGATGCCGATAATCCTCCAACTCAGCCTGTTTGAAAATGATTTGCCACTCATCACATTTCAGATTAATTGCAGCAAAATTACAAAAACTTGAATAACAAAATGATTTCCGATTCTTTTTTCTACTTTTGTCGCATAAATCCAGTCCTTTATGAATGCGATCAAAATATCGTTAGACGACTATGTCCTTACTGGCGGCGGTGCCAATGGAGAGAGCTACGACCATAAAACCGACTCCACGATGATGCTCAAGCTCTATTTCCCAGGCAAAATCCAGCAGCCTTTGGATGAGATGCAACTAGCCAAGAAGGTTTACGACATAGGCATCCCCTGCCCCGAACCTGGCAAGTACGTGGTGACGGAAGACGGTCGTTATGGTATCCTCTTCCATCGCATTCCAGGCAAGGTCTCGTACTCACGCGCCACTGCCGACCATCCCGAACATGTACAGCACTATGCAGAGGAGTTTGCCCAGATGTGTCTCCAGCTACACAACACACATGTCAACACCACACAATTTGAGTGTGTTAAGGACCGCTATCACAGGTTATTGGCTGAAAATCCATTCTTTACGACCGACGAAAAAGACAAGCTTAGTCGATTCATCAACGAGGTTCCCGATGCTGACACCGCCATCCATGGCGACCTTCAATACTCCAATGCTGTTTTCAATGACAACAAACGATACTTTATCGACCTTGGCGATTTCTGCTACGGCAACCCCCTTTTCGACTTGGGAATGGTCTACTTGAGCTGTAACCTCAGCGATGCGTCATTCATCAAAGAGACCTTCCACATGGAGAAAGCCACTGCCATCAAGTTTTGGGAAGCCTTTGCACCTGCTTATTTTGGCAGAGAACGCTCACTCAAAGATATAAAGAATGAAATCAAGCCCTTTGCAGGACTAAAAACACTCATCATCGAGCGCGATACCGGTTGCCCCATGCCACAATTCCGAGTGGCATTGGAGGGAATTATCAAATGACCGTTATCGACGTTTCGCTGTTGAGTCAACAACGATTTCAGTATAAGTGGAAAGAACAAACACGGAAATCTGACCATTCTCTTTGGCGAAACGCAAAGCTGCTGCAAGCGAGTCTTCAGGGAAGATTCTGTCACTATCATAATAATAGAGGCTGTCGGAGGAATTCAACCAACCGCCCACATAACCATTATGACTGAGTGCGTGAGAAACGACTTTGGGCAATTGGTCGCGCGAGTGGCTATTTTGCGTTTCCGCATACGCAACACAGATTCCTTCTATAGGTTCGGTCATCGTGCGAAGGTCAAGCGTGAAACCATCGGGGTGCGTCTGACTGAACGCCCAAACCTTTTCGGAAATTCCCTTTACTTGGTAACGAGAGGTCTTGCTTTGCGCAAAGAAAAGGGTGCTGCAAAGGAATAACACCCCTGCAAGCACCCTAATTGCTGTTTGTTTCTTCATAGGACTTTTATCTTGTCCTACCTGGATACATCTTCAAGGCTTCGTCCAAGCATTTCATGGCGGCCTTCAGGTCTTCGATGCAGAGGCAATAGGTGATACGAGCCTGATGACGGCCCTTCTCAGGATCGGCATAGAAACCTGTAGCAGGAGCCAGCATCACGGTGGCACCATTGTAGCTGAAGTCGGTCAGCAACCACTGGCAGAACTTGTCGCTATCGTCGATGGGCAGGTCGATAACGGTGTAGA
>JAEEGJ010003148.1_pt1 | contig 66844 bp, 79 predicted proteins | sample 8958761 | NCBI WGS metagenome assembly JAEEGJ01 (sample SAMN16246546, study PRJNA631951) | gut metagenome | biome: gut microbiome; feature: rumen; material: RS-attached | host: Bos | place: Iran: Karaj | collected 2018-10 | reverse complement strand
ATAAATTGACAAGATATCTTTTCCGACTCCGTGTAGAATATAATCATCAGTTTTTGACGGAGAAACTTCTTATGTAGAGATCCCCAGGTTCTGGGATGAAATCAGAGAAAAATATGCAGACAGTGTATGGAAAGGAAACGCGCCGGCAAATACATATGAAAAAGCAATCGTAGATAACAACATCGGTGAGTACGGTGTTTGTGTTGATGATGTCGGTGAAGGCAATTTCAGTTATATTATCGCAGGCATTTACAAGGGTGGAGAAGTTCCTGAAGGTATGACCGTTTATGAGCTTCCTGATTTTGATTGGGCGATCTTCGAGTGTTACGGTCCCTGCCCCAAAGCACTTCAGGATGTAAACACAAAAATCTGGAAAGAGTGGCTGCCGGGTAACCCTGACTTTGAGTTTCCGGGCAGGGTAAACATTGAGTGGTACGGAGACGGAGACCCGGGTGCTTCAGATTATCACGCTGCAATCTGGATTCCTGTAAAGAAGAAGTAAGCAGGGAGGGCGGGAAGAATGGACCGAACCGTTTTGGATTGGCTTTTGGAAGATAAAAATCCGGAGGTAAAGCTCAGAACTCTGAAGGAGTATGAGCATTATCCGGAGGATAATGAAAAAGTAATTGCGTGTAAAAAAGAACTGTTTGGCAGCAAAGTATACGAGCGCGGACTTAAAAAAATCGGTAAAGAAAAAAACTGGGACAAGTATGATGCGATCCTTGGCTTTGCCGAATGGGGGCTGACAAGGGACGATATCGGAAAGGACATCGATGACGAGGTGTTCAGACTGATTGAAAACACAGGCTTTAAAATGTTGTGCGGCGAGCCGCTTTTGCTGAGGAACCTGGTTAAACTGGGATATGGTCAGGAAGATGTTATAAAAAACGAGATTGAAAGTGTTCTCAGACTGATTCAGGAAGACGGCGGATTCAGGTGTATCAGTACCAACAAGAAGATCAATAATCCAAATAAACCTCATAAAAGCTGTGCGCGTCTGACAGTGGAATACCTTTTGCTGGTCGCGGAGCTTTCACTTAAAGGGTACAAACCTGAATGTGTTGACGTCTTGGTACATTATTTTACAAAAAGAAACATTTTCTACCGAACAGACGATATGAAAACGCCCATGGTAGACGTTATGTTAGGGACATTCTACCCGCCGGATCCGATTAAAATCGGAGCTCACCAGATTATATATGCACTGCATGTGTTGGGATGTACACCTGATTCAGAAGCCATGCAGGCCGGGTACAGAGTGCTGGATCAACACAGACTGGAGAATGGCAGATATGTGTTGACTGCATCCAAAAGTGTACCGGCATTCAAGGTCGGAAATGTCGGAGAAGAGAACAAGTGGGTAACATTTTACGCATACATGGCGCAGGAATAGGAAGCAAGCATGAATAAGGAATGGTCGGAACTTAATAAGACGATGCAGACAGAACTTAAGAAGAGAGGTACATTCAATCAGGGTATATTTTCACTCATGAAGTTGCGAGATGAGTTATGGAATACGATTCTTTCTCTGAAGAATGAACTGAGCAGTGATGAGTTCAATGCAATACCGTTTATAAATGCAGAAGGCTATCATAGTAAGACGATAGCATACTCTCTGTGGCATGTTTTCAGGATCGAAGATATTGTTGCTCATACGCTGGTAGCAGAGGATCAGCAGGTTTTCTTCAAGGGAGACTATCAGAAGAGGATTAATGCTCCGATCATCACAACCGGGAATGAACTTGTGAAGCAGGAAATTGCAGATTTTTCGAAAGAACTTAATCTGGATGAACTGTATCATTATATCGGTGAAGTAAAAGACAGTACCGAGGTGGTACTGGAAAGCCTTTCTTTTGATGATATTAAAAAGAAAATTTCGGACGAAACAAAAGAGAATCTGAGATCGCTCCATGTGGTAAGCGAAGATGAAAATGCCGTCTGGCTCATCGATTATTGGTGCAACAAGGATATTCGTGGATTGATTCAAATGCCGTTTTCCAGACATTGGATTATGCATCTTGAAGCGTGCCTGAGAATTAAAAGTAAGATTCATACGTTATGAAATAATACTATGACTCTGACAGAAAATTGGAGAATGGGGGTAACAATGGATAAGCTTTATATTGTTCATTACTATTATCCGGGAACCGATCCATGGAAAAATATAATGAATCTCTCAGAGAAAGAAGCATTCAGGATTGCCGCGGAACTTGCCGGCGGGCATCCGGATACTACAAGTTTCGGGCGGTTTGCCGATTTTGAGAATTATTATCCCCAGCGAAAGAAAGCAGATGAGTATGTTCGGGAAGAATTTATCCGCCTGGGAGGAAAGCCTGAACTCCTGCATCCGTATTCGTTTGCATTGGGTGAGTGTGAATATCTGCGTAAGTGGTTTAGTGAAGGTGAAAAGCTTGTTCTTAATCTTTCAGATATTCCGGAGGAACAGGTAAGTTTCACAATCGGTGACAGCTGTGCGCAGATTATCAACGGTATGAATCCGGAGGTACTTACCAAAGAAATGCTGATGAAGAGAATCGCTGATTGCGGGAATTCTTTGGATACATTTCTTAAGTCATCACTTGGCAAGTTTGCATATGTTGAGGTTCAACTGTGGTATAGACCGGCGGAAACGGGACTTCGTAAGTAATGGTTACACCGGACGCTAAATAGTGTATACTATTTACTCAGAGGATAAAGAAAGCTTCGGAGGAAATGTAGTATGAATATTATAACCAAGAAAAGTATAGGATGGGATCTTGTAATAATAGGACTGATCATGCTTTTCAAAATGGTACGGGTATATTCTTTTGGCTTTTACCGTATCGGAAGAATGAGCACATCCGCCATCGTTTTGGTGCTTCTTGTTTTATCTGCTATAGCTGTGGTTGTTAAAAGAAACAAAATAACAATCGGATGTCTGATATTGTCACTTGTGTTGCTGGTTTTGTCACTTATTCTCGGAACAGAGCTTTACTTTACACATGTAACACTTGTTGATATTCTGCTCGTACTCGTTCCTACTATTATCGGAACGGGACTCTTGATAAGAAACGCTCTTGAAAAGAGAGAAAAAAAGGCTGACTAAGATGATATACGAATTGAAAGATACATCACCGGTATCTGGACTTTTTGAAGGCTGGCAGGAAACCTTAATCTATTCATGCCTGCAGAAAGTAATGGGTAAAGTTTATGTTACGAATCAGGCGTCCCCTAAGTCGGCAATGGCTTATGTGGGATGCTTTGCTTTCTATGCGGGTGAACCGGACCGGGAGCTTGTTTCGAACAAGCCGGACGGTTTTGTGATTATGGTACCTCAGAATAAAGCATGGGAAGACTGCATTGAAGAATGCTTTCCGACTTGCAAGAAGGTAACCAGATACGCCATCAAAAAGGATACGCAGTTTGACAAAGACCTCTTAAGAAGCCTGGCCTCAAAACTGCCCGCAGGATATGAGATAAAAGAAATCGATGACAGAATCTATGACATGTGCCTGTCGGATCCGGTGACAAGGGATTTTGTTTCTTCTTTTGACAGTAAGGAAAAATATCTGGAGCTTGGAAGAGGCATGGTGATTCTGAAATCCGGCCGAATCGTAGCCGGAGCATCCTCCTATACAAGGTACCAAGAAGGAATCGAGATAGAAGTCGATACTGTCGAGGAAGAGCGTAGAAACGGTCTTGCCACAATCGTGTGTGCTGCATTGATTTTACGCTGCCTTGACGAAGGATTGTACCCGAGCTGGGATGCCCAGAATATGAATTCGGTTCGCCTGGCTGAGAAGCTTGGATATGAATTTGACCATGAATATACGGCATATGAGGTGTCACGTGAAAGAAGGACACACTAATGCATAAGACAAATAAGCGGCGCAAGTTTGTTTATAAACGTTCTTAAGGTTGTAAATTGAGGCATGTTCACATATAATTAAGAAAAACGTGTTGTTTGACAGTAAAGGAGCATAATCTTATGACCATCAAATTAGTTAACGCTCAGTAGTCTGGGCTTAAATAAATGAATCGTAGGCTCAGACGAATCCTAAAAGAAATCATATTAGGAGGAGCACAATGAGCTATATAAAGGCAGAAAATGTACTGCCGCAGGAATTAATAGAAACGATTCAGCAATATGTAGACGGAAAATTGATATATATTCCGTGTAAAGAAAAACAGGAGTGGGGCAGTACCACCTCCGCCAAATTATTCTTCAGAGAGCGTAACGAAAGAATCTATGAGACTTATAAAGGCGGAATGGGACTTCATGAACTTGCCGGGATGTTTTCTTTGTCGGAGAAAAGCATTCAGAGGATTCTCAGGGATCAAAGACTCGCTCGAATATAACTTTTGAGAGTAATAATGCTGAATTTGAATTGATATCGGCCGGGCTTAAGTCCGGCCGTTTCTTTTAAGGAGAATATAAAACAATGTTAGAAAGAATGGACGATTTTTTTACTGCTCGTGTAGACGGCTACGACGAGCATATGAGACAATATGTTGAAGAAGATTCGGAGTTTTATGCCTATACGGCTTCACTGCTTCCGGAGAAAGAAAATGCCGCAGTTTTAGATTTAGGTTGCGGAACGGGCTTGGAGCTTGAAGCGTTTTTTAAGATTAACCCGACTGCAGAAGTTACCGGAATCGACCTTACCGAGGCCATGCTTACTGCACTTAAAGACAAACTGCCCGACAAAAAAATCACGACTGTATGCGGTTCTTACTTTGATGTACCGTTTGGTGAAGAAGCTTTCGATGCTGCCGTTTCGGTGGAATCGCTTCACCACTTTTCTGAAGAAGAAAAGCTTCCGTTATATATCAAACTTTGTAAGGCATTAAAACCGGGAGGATACTTTGTGCTTACGGATTTTTATGCCGACACGGATGACCAGGAATATTTCTTCAGGAGTGAACTGATGCGACTCAGGAAAGAACAGAATCTGCCCGAAGGCGTTTTCTATCATTACGATACGCCCATGACGGCAGAGCATGAAAAGAAAATACTTCTGGCAGCAGGCTTTTCGAAGGTGGAAGAAATCGGCACTTGGGGCACTACCCATGCACTCAGGGCAGAAAAGTAAGCGAAGCATTTGCATAGGATGAATAGGGGGTGACGGTATGATTACCAAAAGAACAAGCATGATAAGATTGATGGTCTGCCTTGCGGCGTTTGTAATTTTTTATCTATATTCGCTGCTTACCGGTAACAATCTCAGTGATTTATTGGGGTGGTTTGTGTTTTTGTGGCTGCTTATGTTTGTAGAATGGACAGCGTTTGTATGGTTAAGGGAGCGCATCGGCAGGCATAGTTACTGGGTAATCCCCTGCTTTTGCATTTTGTACTATGGGATAGGAATGCTGATTGTAGACGCCATACCCGGCTGGTCGGGGCTTGGCGCGGCGATTTTTTTCCTTTTTACGCTGGCTGTTTTGGCGGGAGCCGTTGCTTTCTTTTTCATCGAAATGATAATATACCGAGTATATAAAAAGAAAAATTGAGGAGAATGGTATGAAATTATTTATTATTACCGGTTGTTGCGGATCCGGTAAATCAACTATGAAAGATGCGCTGAATCAGTTGCTTGACTCAGACAAATACGCATGCATCGACAATGACGAAGTGGGTTTAAATTGGTGGGACTACGCAGGAACCGACCACGAGTACAAATACAAAGATGACACTCTTGCAAGAGCCGTAGAGATGGCCGGTGGCAAGGACATGGTATTCGTATCCTGCATTAATCCTCAGGATTACTACACAATCGCTGAGGTTCCGGAGTGCATCGAGAGCACTTATTTTACTGTCCTTTGTCCCGCTGACGAGGAAATTATAAGAAGACTTAAAGCAAGACCCGCCGAGCGTGGCTTTACTTCAGACGAAAAGATTATGCCTCACGTTGAGTTTAACAAGTGGTTCAGAAGAAACAAAGGAAAGTTCCCGCTTTTTATCGACAACACCAATCAGTCGGAAGCGGAAACTGCGAAACTTATAGCTGATTTTGTTAAATCAAACACTTAATTATTAATGAGAATAGTTGGGGTAAGGTATGAAAACAGCAGTATTTTCCGATGTTCACGGAAATCTTAAAGCACTGAAAGAAGTCCTTGAACAGATTAAAGATAAGAATGTAGATAAGACGGTATTTCTCGGCGACATTTTCCAGCGCGGCAATGAAGAGATAGAATGCCTTAAGCTGATACAGGACAGCGGAATTACCTGTATAAAGGGTAACTGTGAGCTTTATCTTGCAAACGGAGTCGATATCGACCCCGATGTTGAGTATTTGCGTGAATACTACGATGGAGCACGGGCTAAGGTCACAGCGGAGCAGATGCAGTTTATAAAGCAGATGCCGCTGTTTTATGAAATCGAGACTGACGGAAGAAAGCTTCTTTTTACGCACTTTCTTTTTTCGGATATTCAGGCGCAGTATCCCTATTTGCAGTTATCATCCTTAAAGAATGGCACATTCGACGAGGCATGCAAGAGTGAAGCAGTGCAGAAATATGACCTCGTTGTAATCGGCCACTGTCATCGCAATTTTGTCAAAGAAAACGTGGTCTCCGTTTCAGCCACAGGACTCGAAGGGGCTTCATGGCTTTTAATTGATGTAAGTGAGGCCGGAGTTAGCTTTGAGCACATTGATATAGGGGTATATAATTCATGAAACACAAGCGTTTAAATCGCGACGGATGGGGGTTTTCTTACTATCCGTATTATCAGATGAGAATAGATGACGAGTTGTTCCGCGGAACGGCTTGTCTTATTAAGATGACCGACGGCGAGGAAAACTATTGGGAGACGCCCAAGGCCGGCAGGATTCAGGTGACAGGGGCAGGCATGTCCTGGCTTGAACTTGTGCCTGATGACACCAACAGAGTTATCACAATTATGTACTTTCCCGATGGGAAGCATGGCGCAGAGAGGCACAATTATCCGATACCTGCCGACAAGAGATATCAGCCGTCCATTTATTACGTGGACATTACCGAAGGAATCGAGTACGACGAGTATGGTATAGCGACATACATTGATAAATATCTTGATGTGATTTTCACTCCCGAGGGAGATGTCAAGATTGATGACAGAGACGAGCTTGACGCCGCATACGCTTCCGGTGAACTGACTCAGGAACAATATGATGCTGCGCTGAAGGAGTGCGACAGCATATTAGAAGACTACTGCGAGGATATTTCGAAGACCGATATATGGTGTGCGAAGATTAGGGACATGGTGGAAGAAAGAATTGCTGCCGGTGAGCCTATAAAGCCCTGCAAAGAAGTGTTAGAGCTTCACAACAGCAAGCTTTACAAGGTTACCACTAAATTCGTAGAGCAGTCTCAGGAAATACTAAAAGACAATCTGGTCGGTATCTACCTTCACGGCTCAGCCGTCATGGGATGTTTCAATCCCGACAAGAGCGACATCGACCTTATAGTAGTGGTCAACTCGCCCATGCCCGATGATGTCAAAAGAAAATTCATGGACATGGTCGTAGCTCTTAACGCAGAAGCTCCCACTAAGGGAATTGAGATGAGTATTGTAACCAAAGCAGTGTGCAATCCGTTTGTATATCCTACGCCCTTTGAGCTACATTTCTCGGCTATGCATATCGGCTGGTACAAGGACAATCCTGAGGACTACGTCAAGAAGATGAACGGAGCCGATGCAGACCTTGCTGCACACTTCACGATTATCAAAAAGCGTGGCAAGTGCCTTTGCGGTGAGTGTATTGACGATGTTTTCGGAGAAGTACCGAAGGCCGACTACATGGATTCGATTTGGAACGACATTGCGGAAGCTGAAGACGACATTATAGACAATCCTATGTATATTATTTTGAACCTTGCCAGAGTGCTTGCGTATAAGCGGGAAAGCTTTGTCCTTTCGAAAAAAGAAGGCGGAGAGTGGGCACTTAAGAATCTTCCACGGGAATACCATGCACTCATACAAGAAGCGATGGAAGAGTATGCCAAGGGTAAGACCGGTACGTACAACGAAGAAGAAAGCAAGAAATATGCCACATACATGCTGCGAGAAATCAGCGCTGAGTAGGACGACGCAAGAACATATGCAAACAACAGAATCAATGAACAACAAACTGAATAAACTTGTTCAAATCTGCGGACTCGGCGAGATGACAGCTGATATCGCACCTGTCTCCGGCGGTCTCATGCACAAGATGTACAGAGTCGAGACTACCACAGGTACCTACGCTGTAAAATGCCTCAATCCCGAGATTATGAAGCGTCCGGGAGTTATGGACAACTATGCCAAGGCAGAGCACTTCGAGCGAATCCTTGAAGAGAATAACCTGCCGATTGTGCCCGCACTTTCTTTTGACGGCAAGAAAATGATCGAGAGCGACGGACAATACTACTATGTTTTCAAGTGGCAGGAAGGCAGTATTACGGATTTTAACGATATACGTAAGGAGCAGTGCCTTCAGGCGGGCGAGTTACTCGGCCGCATTCACGCTATAGAGTCTCGGAAAGTCGAGCCGGAAGAGCCCGAACTTAGCAACATAGATTTTAAAGCATACCTCAAGACTGCAAAGGACCAAGGTAGTCCAATCGAGAAACTTCTCGCTGACAATATAGAGTTGCTGGAAACTTCGCAAAATAAACTCAATGAAGCTCGCAAGAGCCTGCCTTCCATGCGTGTCATCAGCAACGATGACATGGATCCCAAGAACATCATGTGGCACGAAGGCAAGGCCTATGCCATCGACCTTGAGTGTCTGGATTACAGCAATCCTATTTCCTCGGTTTTAAATCTCGCACTTCAGTGGGCAGGCACAGTTACGCAGAAATTTGATAAAGAAAACCTTGAGGCATTCTTCAGAGGCTATCTCGGTGCTTACGACAATGGTTTCAGATCCTATGACAAATTGTACGGAATAGCCTATACATGGATAGAGTGGCTCGAGTACAACATCAGGAGGGCGCTCGGTATGGAAGGTTCCGTGCCCGAAGAAATCAGGCGCGGCGAGGAGGAAGTAGCTAATACTGTAGGAAGAATTAAGTACTTACGCGATATCGAAAGCGAGGTATGTTCGGTACTTCAGAGAATTCATTCATAACGGTTTATAAATCACACGTTTGCAATTGTCGCAGGCGTGTGATTTTTTATTTTGTAAAACATGACACACATATGACATGTTATAATTAGTATCATATATTCGGAGCGTAAGAATATGAAAATCGATCGATTAATAGGCATACTATCCGTTCTTTTGCAAAAAGACCAAGTGACCGCTCCCGAACTTGCGGAACAGTTTGAGGTCTCCAGAAGAACAATAAACAGAGATATAGAGGATTTGTGTAAAGCAGGTATTCCGATAGTAACGGCACAGGGCTTTGGCGGTGGAATCAGCATAATGGATGGCTACCGCATGGACAAGACGCTTCTTACATCGCGGGACATGCAGATGATTCTTGCGGGCTTAAGGAGCCTTGACAGTGTAAGCGGAAGCGGGTATTACGGGCAGCTGATGGAGAAGATTCAGGCGGGGTCGTCTGAGTTTATCAGCGGAAGAGATTCCATTCTGATTGATTTGTCATCATGGTATCGTGAGTCTCTTGCTCCCAAGATAGAGACAATACAGGATGCCATAAGTTTAAAGAAGACCATCAGATTCAGTTATTATTCTCCGAACGGTGATACTGAAAGGGAAATCGAACCATATTATCTGATTTTCAAGTGGACCAGCTGGTATGTATACGGTTATTGTCTTCTGCGAAACGACTTCAGATTGTTTAAGCTGAATCGTATGGACGGTATCACGCATGCTACATCATATGAAGGAAACAGAGAGGTTCCTCTGCCGGATATGTCGAGCGAGAAGGTATTTCCCACTAAAGACCGGGTAAAGGCCTTATTTGATTCTTCGATGAAATGGCAGCTTGTGGAGGAGTACGGAGTGGATTCTTTTACCGAAACGGAAGACGGCAGCCTGCTGTTTGAGCACGAGTATGCCGATGATGAGGGGTTGATAGCCTGGATGCTTTCCTGCAGAGACAAGGTGACAGTTTTGGAACCGCAGCGAGTCAGGGAAAAGCTTTATCAGATTACCTCCGAGATAGCAAGAAGATATGAAGGAGAGCAGAAATGACAAATACAGCGTTGGTCGTAATAGACCTTCAGAATGATATTACGAAGAATTATAAGACGATTATAGAGCAGGTTAATAAAGCGATTGATTGGGCAATGGCCAAAGAAATGCACGTTATATATATCAAGCACTACAATCTGTCAGAAAAGACAAGGACATTCAAACCGGGCACAAAAGGGGCAGAATTGGTTCCCGAGATTAAGATTGTTTCGGATAATATATTTGAAAAGTCTCAAGCAAGTGCGCTGACGAGCGAAGCATTTTCAGGTTACATAGAGCAATTCGGAATGACCGAATTCTACATTGCCGGCGCAGACGCCACCGGATGTGTTAAATCCACAAGCTATAATCTGGCTAAAGCAGGATATAAGGTACATGTAATTTCAGATTGTGTAACAAGTTATGACTTAAAAAAGCTGGATGAGATGTTTGCATATTACGCTAGCAAAGGTTGCGAAGTATCAACTCTTGGTGAGTACATGAAAAATTAGGAGGGGTAGAGTAGAATGGCGATGAATAAAGAGGAAATGTATAAAGCAATTAATAGTAAGTTTGAGGAACTTAAAACGGCTCTTGAGAGCGACGATTTGAATAGAATCAAGGAACTTACTTTGGAACTTCACGCCATGGTTCATCCTGCGGAAGTATCGGGAAGAACGGAGAAGACAGTGGCTGACATAGTATTGGATTATGTTCTCGCGGGCCACCAAAACGACATTGTTCCCCGAGAAACCTGGGACACGGATCTTCACTACGCGGGAACCAAGACGGTTCCGATTTGCTGGCAGTTATGGCATACCTACAGAATAGAAGATTTGGTCAGCAACATTCTCATGGCGAACGGCAATCAGATATTCAATGCGGATTGGCAAAAGAAAATCAATTCCTCAATAACCGATACAGGTAACGCCTTAGAGTTTGACGAGGTTGTTGCATGGGCCAAGGACATTAACGTCACAGAATTAAAGAACTACATGATTACAGTCGGCAAGAACACAAGGCAGATTCTTACGGGACTAACTCTTGAGCAGATTAAGTCAATGGTGCCCGAAGAATGGGTTATGAGAATACTTGAAGAAGGCGGAGTGACAACAGATTTCCGTTCGGTCTGGCTCCTTGTATTCTGGGGAAGGCTTACAATCGGAGGCATGATTCTTACACCTATGACATCACATCACATGATGCACCTTCCTACAAGCATAGATAAGATTTTGGGATAGAGAGTTTGGAGAGATTATTATGAAATACGAGTGGATAGACGAATACCTGATGAACAAGCCCGGCGTAATCCGCGACCTGCAGAGAGAATGGAACTGGATCCGCTACAAGCTCGGAAGTAAGATGTTTGCAGCTATATGTCGAGACGACAACACCAACGAGCCGTACTACATTACTCTGAAGCTTGAGCCCATGCAGGCCGAAGCGCTTCGCAGCGAGTACGAGGACATAATTCCCGGCTATTATATGAACAAAGTGAACTGGAACTCGGTCAAAGCAGACGGAAACGTTCCCGACGACCTTCTTAAGAATATGCTTGATGACGCATACGCCATAGTGCTTGAGAGTTTCAGCAAAAAGAAGCAGGCGGAAATTCTCGCATTAGAACCAATCATCATCGATACTCGTTGCGGTCTTCACTGCTACAACTGCGAGTACAAAGAACCCTGCAACTGTGGTGGCTGCATTGAGACCAACGGTCACCCCTTCCACGGCGAGTGCCCGGTAGCTATATGCTGTCAGGAGAAGCGCCACATGCATTGCGGAGAATGCGCAACATTTCCGTGCGAGCTTCTTTTGCAGTACACCAACGACCCTGAGCAAGGCGACAACCCGCCCGGATTAAGAATCGAACAATGCAAGAGGTGGTGCGAGAGGAGCATTAAGTAACGATGGCATTTGATTACAAGAAAGAATACAAAGAATTTTACATGCCTAAGGCAAAGCCTGAAATCGTAACGGTTCCTAAGATGAACTATATAGCGGTTCGTGGAAGCGGCGACCCTAACGCTGAAGGCGGCGAGTACAAAGCAGCAATCGGATTGCTCTATGCGATTGCTTTTACCATCAAAATGAGCAAAAAGGGCAACCATAAGATAGACGGATATTTCGATTATGTGGTTCCGCCGCTTGAAGGTTTCTGGTGGCAGGACGGTGTGGCGGGAATCGATTACACGCACAAAGAAAGCTTTCAATGGATTTCGGTAATCCGTCTGCCTGATTTCGTAACTAAGGAAGACTTTGACTGGGCGGTGGCCGAAGCTACTGCCAAGAAAAAAGCAGACTTCTCGAAGGTTGAATTCTTCACATATGATGAGGGTTTATGCGTTCAATGCATGCATATCGGCTCCTACGACGACGAGCCGGCCACGGTAGACGCCATGCACAGATACATGGAGGAACAAGGGTATCGCCTCGATATTACCGACACGCGCTACCACCACGAAATATATCTTAGCGATGCAAGAAAGGTAACGCCCGAAAAGCTGAAAACGGTGGTGAGACACCCGATAGCGAAAATATAGGATATTTAGAGTGCTTTTGCATAGTCAGAAGCACTCTTTTGATGTTATAGTTTTGTGAGGGGGTATTTATGAAGTACATGCACTTTAATTCGTCATGCTCCTACACGGCGCTGGCGATGCTTTTAGAGGAAAAAGGAATAGAAACCGAAGATACTGAAATCGCCCTTGAGATGGGGCTTCCATGGCTTTTTGCCAAAGAAGGGGATGAGTACTTGGCGGGGCCGATGATTCAGGGAGCAAAGTGGTTTGATTTGTATCTTAAGCCGAAGGGCTTTTGCCTGCAGGAAGAATCGGTTGATAAGAAACACCTTCCGGAGTACTTGAAGAACCATAAGCCATGTATGCTTGGCATCAAGAGAATTGAAATAAACGGTAAACATGCAGTAGTATTTCATGAATACAACGGGCGATATTGTTTTTTCAATCCGACCAAGGAAGGAAGTGGTCAGCCGACAGAAATAGCTCTTACAGGGGAAGAACTGACAGACTCCGTAGAGGGTACAATGATGGTGGGGCATTTGAAAGAACAAGAACCCCAAAGCGTAAATCTTAACAAACTTCGGGAAGAGTCGACACAGGTTATTCGCGATAATATATCCGAAATTGAAGCATTCTGCGCGATAACTCACATGCCTCAGGAATACGACGAAGCGCTTAATAAGCTATTCAGGGCATTGCTTCTTGACGGTATTACGATGCTTGAACTTGCAGGCGAAAGCAAACTTGCGTCAGAGTTCAAAAGTATTCAAAAAGATTTCCTGGACTTCATGCGAGGAGAAAGAACAAGCTTTTTGGCTGATGCAATCTCCCTCGACAAGCTTAGGAAACTTGCGGAACAATATATACTACTTATAAAAAACGGAGCAGTATGAGTAAAGTTAATCAAATCATAATCGTCGAAGACGACGTCGATTTAAACAGAGGCCTATGTAAGGCGCTCAAAGAAGAAAACAGAAATATTGTATCTTGTGAGAGCCTTAAAAGTGCGAGGGAGCAGATTGAGCTGATGTCCCCGGCATTGGTGCTGCTTGATATTAACCTTCCCGACGGAAACGGGCTCACGCTTCTTAAAGAGATTAAGGAAAGCCGGCCGGAGACAGGTGTTCTTTTGCTGTCCGCGAATGATACGGATGCGGATGTGGTGAAGGGCCTTGAGATGGGTGCGGACGATTATGTGACGAAGCCGTTCTCGCTTAGTGTACTGCGAGCAAGGGTCAATACCCGGCTCAGAAGTGCCGGCGGTAACGAGTCTAAAGAAAGAATCGTCACAGGCATCTACGACTTCGACTTCGAAAAAATGATTTATAAAGTACGAGGCGCGGAAGTGTCTCTCAGTAAGATAGAGCAGAAGCTTTTAAAGATTTTAGTGTTCAATAAAGGCATTACGCAGGAGCGAGGCAAACTTGTGGACAGGCTCTGGACCGATGGCGCGGAGTACGTGGATGAGAATGCGCTTTCGGTTACGGTGAAGCGTTTAAGAGATAAGCTTGATGACAAGGATCGTATCAAGACAGTATACGGTATCGGGTATGTGTGGGTGAAGGATGATGAATGATATCGTATTGTATATAGGCATAGCGGCAGCAGTGCTGGGAGTCGGTTTTTTCATATGGAGCCACATCAGTACTGGGAAAACGCTCGACCGAGTTGAAGAACTTATTGATAAAGCCATAGAAGGCGATACATTTCAGGAAAGCTTTTCGGAAGAAAGAACTTCACGCCTTGAGACTAAGCTCACAGAGTATTTGCGAGCTTCGGGCGTGTCGGCGCTTAACGTTAAGAACGAGCGAGACAAGATTAAAACGCTCATAGCCGACATTTCTCACCAGACCAAGACCCCCATCGCGAATCTTGTGCTTCATGGCGAACTGCTCAAAGAATCCGACCTAAATCCCGAGCAGGAAGAATGTGTGGATGCGCTCTTAAGAGAGAGCGATAAGCTTAGGTTTCTGATTGATGCGTTGGTTAAGCTTTCACGTCTCGAGAACGGAATCCTGAGTCTTACCCCTGCCAAAGAAAGCGTTTCTTCCATCGTCACCGAAGTGGCCTCCGAAATGCGTGGCAAGGCCGACAAGAAGGGGCTTTATATCAAGACAGATTTGCCGGAGGAAGACGTCAAAGCTTCTTTTGACAGAAAGTGGACGACTGAGGCGCTCATCAATATAGTGGACAACGCTGTAAAATATACACAGAGCGGCGGAATTACGTTAGCGGTCAAGAATTATGAGATGTTTGCCTGCATCACGGTTAAAGATACGGGCATTGGTATTTCCGAGGAGGATATCCCCAAGATTTTTGGAAGATTCAACCGTCTTGAGTCTTCAAGAAACGAGGAGGGCGTCGGCATCGGTCTGTATCTTGCAAGAGAAATAGTGAAGCTTGAGGGCGGTTACATGAAAGTGTCATCTAAGCCCGGAGAAGGCTCTGAATTCGCTGTTTTCCTGAAAAAAGAGTAGAATCTTTCAAAACTGACAGAATTAAAATTTCTTTTTGAAAGATTCTTGAAAGAATCGGGTGAGATAATCTGTATGTGGAAGGGAACTTCCCATACAGATTTTTTAATTAGGAGAGAACACATGAATATACTTGAGGCTAAAGGGTTAAAGAAAATATACGGAGAAGGAGAGAACAAGGTAAATGCGTTAAGAGGCGTCGATCTTGAAGTTAAGAAAGGCGAGTTCGTTGCTATCGTAGGAACTTCCGGAAGCGGTAAGTCAACACTTCTTCACATGCTCGGCGGTTTGGACCGTCCTACCGAAGGTGAGGTAATCGTAGAGCAGAAAGACATTTCGAAGCTTAAAGATGAAGAGCTGACAATCTTCAGAAGAAGAAAAATCGGTTTCATTTTCCAGGCGTTTAACCTTGTACCTGTATTAAACGTATACGAGAACATAGTTCTTCCGATTGAACTTGACGGAGCTAAAATCGACAAGGAATTTGTGGAAGAAATCATCAATACACTGGGCCTTTCGGAGAAAAAAGAAGCCCTTCCCAATCAGTTGTCGGGTGGCCAGCAGCAGAGAGTTGCCATCGCAAGAGCGCTTGCTTTTCGCCCCGCAATAATCCTTGCGGACGAGCCGACCGGTAACCTCGATTCCAAGACCGGCCAGGATGTATTAAGCCTTTTAAAGGTTTCTGCCGAGAAGTTTTCTCAGACTATCGTTATGATTACGCACAATGACGAGATAGCTCAGCTTGCCGACCGAATCATAAGAATCGAAGACGGTCACATTGTATCCAAGGTTGAAGGGAGATAGGAAAGATGCGTGTCAATAACAGAAAATGCGTGCGCCGCATCGGTATCAGAAGCCTTCTTACCAACAAAAGAAGAAACATCATAGCCATCGCGGCGATTGCACTTACAGCTATTCTTTTTACCACATTATTTACTATATTGATGTCCATAAGCTCCACATATGAGACCAATACCTTCAGACAGCTTGGCGGTTATGCTCATGCGACCTTTAAGGATGTTACCGACGAACAGATAGAGAAGTTAACCTCTCATAAGTTGATTAAAGAACACGGCGAGAGAACTGTCATCGGAATTGCGGCGGAAGCTCCTTTTACAAAGCGCTCGGCCGAAATCAGTTTCATGGATGAAAACGATACAAAGTGGTCATACATAAAGCTCAAAGAAGGCCATCTTCCCACTTCGGGCAAAGAAGTAATCATGGACACGGAAGCTTTAAAACTTCTTGGAGTAGAGCCTAAGCTGGGGGAAGAAGTAACGATTTCCTTTAACATAATGGGCATATATGACGAAAGTGCAGTGGTAACCGATACCTTTACTTTGGCAGGATATTGGGAGTTTGACCAATTGTGCCCCGTTCACTTTATAAATGTGACCAAAGAATATGTGGAAGACTTCAATAAAATGGTAGCTGAAAAGGGCTACTCATCTTTAAGAACCGACCTTGACGTAATGTTTTCATCTTCGGTGGATGTTGAAAGTAAGTTGATTAAGGTTGCCGAAGAATCAGGCTTTACCCTCAATCAGTCGGATGCTGAAAATTATATAAGATTTGGAGTCAATCCCGGCTATACGTTTGCGAAAGGGTCGGATATATTTACTCCCGGCACACTTGCTTGCATTCTTGCTTTTGCACTACTTGTTATATTTACAGGATACCTGATTATTTATAATATTTTCCAGATTTCCGTGGCCGGGGACATACGTTTCTACGGACTGCTTAAAACTATCGGCACCACATCAAGACAGATTAAAAGAGTCATCAGAATTCAGGCACTTGCGCTTTGCATTATAGGAATTCCCGTAGGCCTTTTGCTGGGATTTGGCTTGGGCGCGGTTCTTATGCCGGTAATTATCAAGATGAGCAATATGTCGGGTAATGCTTTAACCATAAGCACTTCACCTATTATATTTGTTGCATCGACTTTGTTTGAAATTCTTACGGTTATTGTTTCAACAGCCAAGCCCGGGAGACTTGCGGCGAAAGTATCTCCCGTTGAGGCGGTCAGATATACCGAAGGTAGTGGCATTACACGCAAAAGAAAGACTACAAAAGGCGCAAAGGTCATTTCAATGGCCATAGCCAACATGGGCAGAAACAAGAAAAAAACCGTGCTTGTGTTTGTTTCTTTGGCCTTCGCATTGGTAATACTGAATTCGGTTAACCTGTTTGTGGAAGGTTTTGACAAAGAAAAGTGGATTGCGGCATCGGATGCTACCGACTTTGTGGTAGGTAATACCGGCTATTTCAAGTTTATGGGTGGCGAACGTGGCGCTATGAGTCCGGAAGTGATGGAAGCCATCAAAGAAAATACAAATCCTTCATTATGGGGAGAGGGATACGAAATAACAGGTTATCACGTATATAAGGCAACTGAAGCGCAACATCAGGAATATGTTGATACCTGCCCGGGAGGACAGCCGCACCAAAAGCCGCAGGAAGACGGAGGATATTATATAGGTTCCTATATTGAGGCGTTTAATCCTGCTTTGGCGGAATCGCTTAAGGTATATGAAGGTGATATCAGCTTACTAAACGATAAAAGCGGTAGATATGTCGCTCTTTTGTCTGATGACGAATCTTTTAAGTATATTAAGGATGATCCGAACGCATTCAAGGTAGGCGACAAAATTACATATGCTACGGTCAAGCAAGTATTGGCATTAGACAAGAGAACCGGTGAGGTACCCGGTGAAGGCGTAATGTACGATGAAAATATTGAGGAAGAATTTATTGATGTAACTGAGCACGAGTTCACTGTGTGTGCATATGTTGGAGTCCCTTATTCGATAAGCCTTCGCAAAGGCACGTTCGGAAAAGACGCAATTATAGGCGCAGAGACAGCCAAGGAAGTTTTTGGCGAAAATGTTACACCCATATTTGTTGCGCTTAACACCGACAGCGAAGCCGATGAGGCCGCAGCAGAACAGTATATCGGCAACCTGGTTGAAGAATCCGGCGAAGAATTGGGATACGAAAGCAAAGAGATAAAAAGAAAAGAATTTGAAGACTTTAAAAATATGTTTGCTCTTTTTGGCGGCGTACTCGTGATTATTATCGGAATGGTAGGCGTGCTTAACTTCATTAACGCTGTCATGGCAGGAATTATTGCGCGAAAGAACGAGATTGCTGTACTTCAGGCAATCGGCATGACAGGTAAGCAGGTTAAAGAAATGCTTGTGACCGAAGGATTGATATATACAGTCGGAGCCGGAGTAATTGCACTTGTATTGTCTACTGTGCTTGTACCATTACTTAATTCGACCATTGAAGGAATGTTCTGGTTCTATTCGGGTCATTTCTCCGTTACACCTGTACTGGTTATGATTCCAATATTTGCAATAATCGGTTTCCTGATTCCGGCGATTTCCTACAGAGGACTTACCAAAGTAAGCGTAGTAGAAAGAATCAGAGAACTTGGTTAAATCCAACAAAAAAGTTCATAAGACAAAAAGAAAACTCCTGAAAAGATACGAAACTTGTATCTTCTCGGGAGTTTCTTTAATAATTTTGTAGCAGGCTTCGTGTTAGAATGGTTTCCTAGGAAGGAAAAATCTTATGGGACGTAAGAGTAAAAACGGGGAGATCCCGACAGGGCTCCCGGGAGGTTTCTTTATCTACGAAAACGGCGGAAACGACGAGATTCTTTTTGCCGATGAGAACGTGATTCGTCTGTATGGCTGTGAGACTTTGGATGAGTTTCTGGAATATACAGATCATTCTTTTGCCGGTATGGTACATCCCGAAGACTACAATAAGATACAGAACCAGATTCAGGCGCAGACTATGTTCGGCGAGAGGCGACATGACTATGTCAGGTACCGGATTGTCACCAAGAAAGGTGATACTCGTTACATCGAGGACTTCGGGCACCTGATGCACGGAGAAAACGGAAAGAGCTTTTTCTACGTGTTCATTGTGGACGTAGACAGAAACGAATACTTTAACCGTAACAGAAATTCTTATGCCGAGGCTGAGATTCTGTCCATGAATCACGAAACGGATCCGTTAACGGGTCTATACAACATGTCATTCTTCTATCAAAGCGTTCAGAGGCTTCTTGTTTCGTCCAAACAACGCGGAAAGCAGATATCTATAATTCATTTCGATATCCCGAATTTTAAACTGTTTAACGAAAGAAACGGCTTCCGCCTGGGTGATGAGCTCCTGTGCGACCTTGCCAAGATATTAAAAGAAGAATTCAGGGACGAGATTGCTTCTCGATTTTCCGACGACCACTTTGTGGTATGTACCAAGATTCCAAAGGAAGAGGTTATCACGAAGACCGAAGCGGTATATAAGAGACTGCTTCAATCGGAGGACAGCGCAAAGCGCGTAAGAATCAAGGCGGGAATTTATTACATGGACTGGCGCGTTGCTGAAATCGGCTTGGCCTGTGACCATGCACGTCTTGCCTGTAACAGTATTAAGGGAAGGCACGATGTCTTCTATTGTGTATACGATGAGATGTTACGCGAGAAGCTTCGTAAGCAGCAGTATGTGGTGGACCACGTAGACGAGGCAATCGAGAATGACTATATAAAGGTATATTATCAGCCGGTTATCAGAGTTCGAACAGGAGAAATCTGCGGATATGAGGCTCTTGTCAGATGGGTCGATCCGAAGTTCGGCATTCTTTCGCCCGGTGAGTTTATAGAGACGCTGGAGCAATTCCATCTGATTCACAAAATAGACCGGTGCGTGCTGGAGCAGGTGTGCAGGGATTACAACAGAATAATCGAAAGCGGTGAGGCGGTGGTGCCGGCTTCAATTAATATTTCCAGACTTGATTTCGAACTTTGTGATATCGCGACGATAATAGAAGAAACCCGAAAGAAATATAATGTGCCTCGTGAGATGCTCGATATTGAGATTACCGAGAGTGCCATGAATGACAATGTGGGCCACATTAAGAGTGAATGCGTTAAGATGAGAAATCTCGGCTACCAGATATGGCTTGATGATTTCGGAAGCGGATATTCGTCGCTTAACTCTCTCACGGAGTATTCTTTTGATGTTCTTAAGCTTGATATGGTCTTCTTAAGAAGCTACGACCACAATACCAAGACAGGGACTCTTATGAACTATATTGTGGATGGTGCCCGCGGAATGGGTATTATTCCTCTTTGCGAAGGCGTAGAGACAATCGACCATTATGAATTCCTGCGAAAAATCGGCTGCGAAAAGGCGCAGGGTTATTACTTCGGTAAGCCGATGCCCATGGAAGATAACAGGAAGATGGCCAAAGAAAAAGGAATGAAGTACGAGAAGTACAAGGTATGATAATCATTAATAATGGAAACGCAAAAGAAGTCGCTCTGTCAGTGCGGCTTCTTTTGCTGCAATTTGGAAGTATAAAAATTTCATAAAGTTGTTCCTTAACACGTGGTCGTGTGATACAATACACGCAGTATTGAAAACTACATTGGACAAAATCAGTTGGAAGAAGGAAGAGAAATGGTTAAAATTATCGCAGATTCGGCATGCGATTTGAAGGATTATCCCGGTATCGAATTTGAGACGGTTCCGCTCACATTGTCTACGGAAGAGCGCACTTACGTAGATGATAAGAGTCTTAATCTGCACGAAATGCTGGATTATTTTTATTCACATCACGGCAAATCGTCGACAGCGTGTCCCTCCACACAGGCTTGGCTTGAGGCTTTTGAAGGCGCCGATGAGGTTTATGTCGTAACGATTACAAGCGGTTTGTCGGGAACTTATAACAGCGCTTGTGTTGCAAGAGATCAGTATATTGAGAATCACCCCGAAGCTAAGGTGTGCGTTGTGGATTCTTTGTCCACCGGCCCCGGTGAGGTGTTGATAATTGAAAAGATAGTAGAGCTTAAGAACTCCGGCAAGACTTTTGAGGAAGTAAGCTCGGTTATAAACGGATACAGAGACAAGTTAAGATTATTCTTCGGCCTGCGCTCCCTTCACAATCTTGCTCAGAACGGTCGTGTGAGTAAGATTGTGGCGTCGGCTGTAGGAATTATGAACATAAGGATTCTCGGCACTGCCAGCAAAGAAGGCACCATCGAGCCTGTTGCCAAGTGTCGCGGTGAGAAGAAACTTATTGAGACGATTGTTTCGGAGTTTAAGAAGATTGGCTTTAAGGGTGGCAAGATTAGAATCTGTCACGTTGAAAACGAAGTGCTTTCTACCGCAATAGTGACTAAATTGAAGGAAGAATTCGGAAAAATTGATATAAAAAGCATTCTTTCCGGAGGCTTATGTGGCTTCTACGCAGAGCGCGGAGGCATAATTATAGGTTGCGAGTGTTCGTAATTCGCGCACATATGTACACGTGAAAAGCACAGACTATCGCATTTTTGCGAGGGTCTGTGTATTTTTTTTACATTTTTACGGATGACAAAGGAAGAAATTGTTTTTTTAGTGTCTAAAATTGAGAAAATTCAGTCCCATCATAAGGAAAAATTGTCAAAAATGTAAATTGTTAATTCCTAAGATATGGCATACTATATGTTTCGTTGCTGTCGGAGATACCTTAACGGTTTCTAGAGCCCGAATCCCCGGTGGCAATGAAATACCTATTTAGGAGGATAATGATTATGAAGAAGAATATTAAATTAGCAGCAATCGTACTTGCAACAATGATGGTAGCAGCTTGCGGTAAGACCGAAGCTTCCGTATCCGAGACTTCCGTAGAGGCTTCTGTTGAAGCATCTGTAGAGACTTCCGTAGAAGCATCTGTTGAAGAAGCAGCTGAAGAGACCGAAGCATCTGTTGAAGAAGCAGCTACTGAAGAGACCGAAGCTTCTGTAGAAGAAGTTGCTGAAGAAGCTACCGAAGAAGCTACCGAAGAGGAAGCTCCCGTAGAAGTTTCTGAAGAAGAAGAGTCCGTTTCTGACGGTGAATAATTCGAATTTACTTCGATAAAGATTTTTAATCAAACCCCAAATGTGGACGCAGTCTTGAGTTTCTCGAGGCTGCGTTCTTTTTTTGCTAATTTGGAGAATTGTATTGACAATTTCTTTTTTCGATAGTATCCTAACTACAACCTTCAGAAAGGAAAGAAAGCAATGGCACGTTTTTCAGTCGATTATAGACATACCGCTATTTTGACCACTGTCACTACCGATAATGGTCTTATTTGCGTATATGTTTAGTCGGACTGAATAGGTGATTGTAATACAGTAAGCTTAGCCACCTGTCCGTAACAGACAGGTGGTTTTTTTGTTAGGCGACGAGCCAAGCGGCTGGTGTACTCGCACAAGCAGACATTTGGCGACCGCATACAATCTCGGATTTCAGCTTTAAGAAATCCGATGATTTATAGCCTTGGCCAAGGGCATGAATTAATAAAGAAAGGGACAAAACAATGGATTTACATGATTACAAAGATGTTGCGGAAAATTATGACAGATATCTTGAAGTGATGTATACGGAAGGACAGGACAACCACGAGGGATTTCAGGAGTTTTACTACGAGCTTGCCAAGAGATATGGTGCCGGTGGTGTGGTGGATATTGCCTGTGGTACGGGCGCTGTGCTTCTTTATCTTGCCGAGAGGGGAATAGACGTTGACGGAACCGATTTATCCGAAGAGATGTGTAAGGTTGCGGATGCCAAGGCAAAAGAAAAAGGTCTGGATCTGAATATATATCCTGCAGATATGACGAAATTCTCTTCAGGCAGAAAGTATTCTCTCGCGATTATAGCAAGAAGCGGATTCATGCATCTTCCTACGCAGCAGCTTCAAAAGGATGCGCTTATGAACATTTCGGAACAGCTTCTTCCCGGCGGAATTCTTACGTTCAATACATTCAATCCCTGGCCGCCGATTCAGGCTGCGCAGATGAATACGACGCCGGATGACTATTATTTCAGGCTTGAATATGTCAACAATCGCGGTAATCGAGAAAAGATATATAACGCAATTGCTTATAATCCTTATCTCCAGCAAATGTACGGTAACTGGAAATTTGAAGAGTACAACGAAGCCGGCGAAGTGATCGGCGAGCGAGTCAGACCGCTCCTTATGAGGCAGACGTATCGCTCGGAGATATTCCTTCTTGCGGAGCTCTGCGGATTTGAAATTCTTGATATTTACAGAGGTTACAAAGGGGATAAAGAAGACTTAAGCGACCCTATGTCCGCATGCAAATACCGCAGCAACCTGATATGGATACTAAAGAAAAAGTAAAAAGAATCATGGGGTGAAACATATATGAAGAAAAAATTAGTATGGCCTGATTACAAAAACTGTATAGCCAACCTTCCAAATTCAATACTTAAAAAGTTTGGTGTCGAGCCGGTAGGTGATACGCTTCCGCTTTTTGATAAGTTTATGGACAAAGAATACAAGAACGTAGTTGTTCTTTTGCTCGATGGAATGGGTAAGGTTATTATTGAGAAACACTTAAAAGAAGGCGGACCCTTCAGAACACATCTTGAAGGGATTTATAAGTCGGTCTTTCTTTCGACAACAGTTGCGGCTACAACCTCGGTTATGTCGGGACTTCAGCCTTGTGAGCATGGATGGCTCGGGTGGGAGTGCTACTATCCTCCGGTTGATAAGAACGTAGTTGTGTTTCTTAACTATATTCAGGGGACAGAGATACCTGCGGCGGACTACAACCTGGCATGGACATATACGCCTTATGAGAACATCATGAACAAAATCAATAAGGCGGGTGGTAAGGCATACGCGGTTGCACCGTTTTTGGATTCGCAATGTGATTCGATAGAGAAAATCTGCGCCAACATTAAAACGCTTTGTGATGAGCCCGGGCAGAAATACATTTATGCATACTGGAACCAGCCCGACGGCTTAATGCACAAATTGGGGACAAATGCGCCGGAAGTTCATGAGGCATTGCTTAACATGGAAGAGCAGGTGGCTAAACTCGTAGAAGAACTTGATGACACTCTTCTTATTGTAACTGCCGATCACGGCCACCTTGATAACCGGACGGTTGTGTTGCAGGATTATCCGGCGATAATGGACTGCCTCGTACGCCTCCCCGCGTTTGAGCCGAGGGTACTGAATTTCTTTGTCAAAGAAGGCAAAGAAAAGCTTTTTGAAGCAGAATTCAATAAAGAGTTCGGGGAAGATTTTCTGCTGATGCCCATGGAGGAAGCGATTGAAAGGAAATTGTTCGGCCCCGGCAAGCCTCGTGAAGAGTTCGCAGGCATGCTTGGCAATTATCTGGCTATAGGTATTAGCGACCTGTCAATCTTCTTTGCCGAGGAGCCACTTGCCGCTATGCACGGAAGCGTTACAGAAGACGAAATGCTGATACCGTTAATTGCTTTTGACACAAAAGGCTGAGGCTTGCGAATACTTTAAAGCCACGCATGTAATTTTCAGAAAAAAGAGATGTGGTTCCCAAAACTACATTTTTAGCAATGGTAAAATTACAAGAAATTCATACTCGTCACTGCCGAAATCTTGTGAATATTTTTACTTGAATAAAAATTCGCAAAAAGATAAGATAAACAACGTTGTTGTATCAAAATCGGGAGAGAAACGATTTTGCAATCTCTCGAAATCACAATATAGAATAGAGGAGAATATGAGTATGAAAAAGAACATTAAACTTGCAGCAGTAGTACTTGCTTCCATGCTTGTTCTTGCAGCTTGTGGCAAGACTGAGTCTGTTGAGGCTTCTGTATCTGAGACTTCCACCGAGGCTTCCGTTGAAGCATCTGTAGAAGCTTCTGTTGAAGAGGTTGTTGAAGAAGTAGTTGAGAAGGAAGAAGAGGAAGTTGCTTCTGTAGAAGAAGAAGTTAAGGAAGCTACCGCTTCTACTCTTGAAGAGTACTTTGCTAATAACGATGCTGAGTACCAGGCTATGAAGGCTCAGGAAGCATCTGTTGAAGGTCTTACAATCAGCGTTGAGGGTAACGTTGTACTTTACACCTATGCACTTCCCATCGAAGTAGATGAGACCACCGCTCCTACCTATGCAGCTGCATTCGAAGAGCAGATGGCTGCAGATTCTGCAAGTGTTAAGCAGTTAGTTGACGCTGTTAAGCTTGTTGAGCAGGGTTCAGGCATCGATGGCATCGTTTTCGCTTTATCTTATGTTGATGCTAACGGCGTAGAAGTTTACGCTTGCAAGGTTGACGCTAACGGTGTTGTTGAGGAATAATTATTAACTAATACAGCAATGAATAAAGAGCGACTTTGAGACTACTCTCAGAGTCGCTTTTTTTCATGCGAAAAAGCCTCCAAATATAACTTTTTTATAATTACGCAGGGATACAATTTAATAGTATTGGGAAATCATCGAGTTTTCAGGAGTTTTTGAGGAGAGTTTTTCATTTGCTCGTAAAGGAGGAGGCTTTTATGGAAAACGGTACGCAACGTAAACATGCGAAGATAAAGAACAAACTGCTGCTCTTTCTTTTGCCGGCGGTAGTAGTTGCTATCTTGGTGCTGGTTATCATTTCGGGTTACTTATCAAGCAGAAGCTTGATTTCTATGGCAACATCCGAATTGAATTCATCCATTTCGAACCAGGCAGATAATATAGAGGCCTGGCTCAACGAAAATCTTCAGAATTTCAACACAGTTAAACTTTTGGTAGAAAAGAGCGGAGCAAGTGACGAAGAACTTCAGGCTATGATTGATTCTTGCTACAGCTTCAATTCATACTGTAAGAACGGACCATACATTGCCACCAAGAGCGGCAAGGTGTTTAAAGCCGAGAATTCTACCAAGGTAATAAATGACGTTACCTCTCAGGAGTGGTTTAAACAGGGTATTACCAGGGTAAACATAGCGTACGGCAATACCTATAAAGATGCTGACGGAACAAGCGTAATAAGCGCATCGGGCCTTTTGGATGACGGCTCCGGTGAGGTTAAGGTGTTTGCGGCCGACCTGTCTCTCGATCAGATAAGCATCATAGTTAACTCCCGAGTAAAGATGGACAACGCGGCTTCTTTCCTTGTTGATATTACAGACGATACCATACTTGCGCACAGAGACTCGGCAAGAGTGTCTACCAAGTTAAGTACCACTGACAGCAACAAGCTGATGGCAGACATCGCCGTTAAGGTTAAGAAGAGAAATTACAACTCGGTTTCCATGGACAGCAACGTGGTTGCTTTTAAGACCATAGCAGGAACTGACTGGGTGCTTGTTTCTTATGTTGCCGAAAAAACAATTATGAAACATGTCAACAAACTCATCATTACGCTTGCAATAATCGGTGCAGTTGCAATCGTGCTCATAGTACTCATCATCAACTTTGTGGTATCTAAGGTTATCGCTCCCATCGGCGGTATTACCAAGAATATCACAGATATGTCGGCCGGCGACTTTACGATCGAAGTTGCCCATAACAGCAACGACGAAATCGGCCTGATGAGTGAGAAGGTAAGCGAATTCGTGGCGACCATGCGGGGAATGCTTACTTCCATTAACGATGAGTCCATTAAGTTAAAAGAAGAATCCGAGAACTCCGACAGAGTATCCAAGGATATGTATGAAGCCTCTCAGGCTCAGTCGGAAGCTATGCAGAATCTTAACAATACTGTTGACCAGCTGGCTGTAGCCGTTAACGAGATTGCCGAGAATGCTACGACACTTGCCATGGTTGTGGCAGACACAAGAGACAACTCACAGCAGGCCAATAACAGCATGAAAGAAACCGTTGAAATCAGCCGTAACGGTAAGAAGGATATGGAACAGCTTGCTACGGCAATGCAGGCCATCAAGGAAGGCAATAATGAGCTTGTAGATTCTATCAACGAAGTAGGCAAAGCGTCCGAAGAAATTACCAAGATTGTCGGCCTTATCGCAGAGATTGCCGAGGAAACCAACCTTCTTTCGCTGAACGCAAGTATTGAGGCTGCAAGAGCGGGCGAGTCCGGTAAAGGATTCGCGGTTGTTGCAACAGAAATCGGTAAGCTGGCTCAGAACTCGGCTCAAAGTGCCGAGAATATTTCAAGGCTTATCAATGACGTAGGCGAAGCAATCAACGGAGTCGTAAGACAGGCAGAGACCAGTGCCAAGAACATTGAAAAGAACAGCGAACTTATCGATTCCGCCGTTGAGACCTTCGACCATATTTACAACAATATCGAGAAGTCCAACGAGCTTATTGATTTGATGATTCAGGATGTGCAGAAGGTTGACGATGTTGCGACCAGTGTAGCGGCCATTTCCGAAGAGCAGGCTGCAAGTACCGATGAGATACTTGAGACCAGTAAGCAGATGGTTGAACAGGCCAACAGCATCACCAGAAACAGCCATGACGTAGCGGACAACTCTCACGAACTCGCCAAGACTTCCGAGATGCTGACCTCATACGTAAATCAGTTCAGGATTTAAGCGGGAAGGAGGAAGTCAGATATGAAGAATATTATTAGAAAATCATTGATAATAGTTATAGCTATGACGCTCCTTGCGTTTACTCTTACAGGCTGCGGCGGCTCCGGCAGTGCGTCGGGAGGCGGTGGCGGCACCAGAATCTTAATGACGCTTCACGACGATACAGATACATTCCTTATCACTTTGGTGGATGCCATGACCCAGAAGGCTTCATCCATGGGAATCACTCTTGATATCGTATACTGCGCGGGTGACCCGAGCGTACAGAAGCAGCAGGTGGAAAAAGCAGCCGCAGACAAGTACGATGCAATCATATGCCGTCTTGCAGATGCATCGACCATTCTTCAGATGGAAATTGCGGCAGGAGACGTACCGATAGTCTTTATTAACAACGAGCCCAGTGCCGACTACCTCAAGGCCGACAAATATGTTTACGTAGGCTCCTACGAGCAGGACGCGGGTCGATTCCAGGCTGAGTATATCTGGAACGGTCTCGGCAAGCCCTCAAGTCTTAACGTAATCATCCTGGAAGGCCAGAGAGGCCACGCAGCCGTACCCCAGCGTACCAACGCAGTTAAGTACTTCTTCATGGATCAGGGCGTCAAAGCCAATATCGTATTTGCCGACTATGCTGACTGGTCCGATACGGTAGCATACAGCAGACTGGACCAGTTTAAGATAACAGGACAGCCGTTTGACTGCATTATTGCCAATAACGACCCTATGGCGCTTGGTGCCATCGAATGGCTTAAAGATAACGGATACGATACCAAAAAGGTTCTTGTTGCAGGTATTGATGCTACCGCAGGCGGATGCGACGCCATCAGAAGCGGTGACCTTTATATGACTGTTTTACAGGATACCGCCAAGCAGGGTGAAGCGGCTATAGAAAGCGCCGTAACCCTCGCCAAAGGTAAATCTGTATCCACCCTTGACGGAGCGACAGAAGACCTTAAGTATGTATGGGTACCTTTCGTACCTATTACACCCGAGAATATCAGCCAGTATATCCATTAATTGGGCCAAAGAAACCGCACCGCCGGAGAGAAATCTTCGGCGGTGTTTTTATGCTAAGAATATATTCAGAGAACGTTACCGCCTAACCGTTATTTTTTGTCGCAATAAAGTACGATTGATTCACACACGAACAGTGTGATACACTGTTAATCGTACATAATCGGGAGGCTGTATATATTTAATGAATGTGGCGATATGTGACGACAATAAAAGTTATAGGGATGATATTCGAAAAGTATGTGAGAAGGTGCGAGACCGTTCTGACATATCTTTCGGTATCTGCGAATTTGAGTCGGTTAAGGCGGTCAAAAAGCTACTCAGCCGCGTGGACATTCTCCTTCTCGATATAGAAATGGGTGATGAAAACGGTATATCGCTCAAAAACTATATCGAAGAAAACAGACTTGACATAATTATCATTTTTGTGTCGGGATATACGGATTACGTGATGGATTCTTTTGGCCTCAATGTAATGGGGTTTGTACAGAAAGAAGACATTGCGTCGGCACTTCCAAGAATGCTTCAGAAAGCTCTGGAGATGCGAAGCGAAAGTGATGTATATCTTGCGGGGATTGCCGTTAAGAACATAAGATTTGTGACGGCAGAAGGTGTCTACGCCAAGCTCATTCTGGAAGATGATAATTCCAAGCTCCACAGAGAGAGTATGTCAGCTATAGAAGAGAAACTGGCCGGGTACGATTTTTGCAGGATTCACAGAAGCACGATAGTCAACCTTGCGTATGTTGATAAAATCGACAGTGCACAAGACGGTGGCAAGTGCGCGCTTGTGGGCAAAGAACGCCTCAAAATATCCGACAAGTATTATCGCGCATTCAAAGATCGATTCTCTGAATACTGTCGCAGAAAGGCGGTGTACTGATGAAGGGCCTTCTCATGATTTACGCATGGGGCATCATTGAGTCTTTAAAAATCTATATCATTTTTCGCTTTATTTTGGGCTTTCAGCTGTTTAAGAAACTATACGCGCATTTAGTCTTTCTTTTCCCGTTGGTTATAATGCCGATTGTGGTGTCTTATAGGGGAGACATGCTGAGCGTATATAAGCTTATATGGTTTATTCTTTTCCCGGTTGTGTTTTTTGCCGGGCGAATCGGTATCAAAGTATCGATTTCGATGCTTTCAATCAGCGTAGTTGCGGTTATTGACCTCACCATTAACAACATACTGATATTTATGAACTGTCCGCCGGCCACGGGGTACGGATGGAGAGATGCAGTGTCGATACCCGTTCTTGCATTGCTGGCATTTTGCGTAAGAAATCATCGCAAAGAAATACATGAGATGATTTTTAGGGATGATGTGAAGATTAACCTAAGCATTCCAATAATCTCGCTCATGGCCTTTTTGTGGGTGGGAATAATGCAGTTTCTTTTTACGGAACAGCCTAATAATCGGCTGCTTCTGTATGCGGGATTTTTAAGCGTCATCATAGCAGCGATGTTCATATTGATTTCTGTCTGGAGCATGTATCAGCGTAACAAACTGACGCTCATGCAGGAGCGCAACGAGTACCAGAACAGGATAATCGAGTTAAACAGACGTCATGTGGACTTCCTCCTCGAGAGCGAGGGAGAGCTTCGAAGCTTCAGGCACGATTTTAAGAACCATCTTCTGATGATAGGCAATCTGGCCAAAGAAAGCGGCGACACAGCCGTAGCTGATTATATAGACGGTATTTACGGCAAGTACGACTTCATCAAATACGTTAATACCAACAACAGGGTAGCTGATATTTTTGTCAACAAGCTGATTCAGGAGTTTAAAAACGACGAGACTTTTGAATATACCGCGGTGGGAAGATTTCCCGATAATATGCCGATTGACTACGTTGACATGAGTATCTTAATGTCTAACCTTACAGATAATGTGGCGGAAGCTTTTAACAAGGTGAGCGGAAGGAAGCAGTTTGATCTGGAGATATCACACTACAAGAATCATGTCTTTATCGATATGAGAAATTCAGCCGCGCAAAGCGACGCCAACCTGGTTTCGGACAAGAAACAACCGGGTCATGGGCTTGGAATAGGTAAGATTCGTGAGACGGTCGAGAAGTATGACGGAAGCTGTGAATGGATATACAAAGACGGCTGCATGAATGTAAGAATTGAAATGATTTCGGAGGCTTAGGCCTCCGATTTTTGCATAAATATTTACGAATTTACGGGTTTCGTAACAAAAAAAGCCTACTCACAACATTACACTTGAGAAGTTGGAAGCAGGCGGGCTATAGTAAATGTAGGTAAAGGGGAAGGGCCCAAAATTGCTTAATCGGTTAAGTGGACTCGGGCGAACAGTGCACAGCCCGAAGAAAAATGGAGGAGGATTGAACAGTATGTATTACACAATGGACATAGGATTTGTAAGTGACATTATTCGTATTCTTTTAACAGGAAAGGGTAGACCCTAACTAACGTAGTACTTTTATTTATCCGGGGAGATTCAAATATATGTGGCCCGACTAAAGGAGCCGTCGCAAGACTCCTTTAGTACGGGTACGTAAGCTCTTCGATATAGAATATAAAGTAAAATATGGGAGCATATAGCCATAGCCCGCCACATTCCTTCTAAAACATTCCTCAATGATAGTCTTCGCTCCCGGGACTATCAGAGGAAGTCTTTCGGCATTAAGTTTCAAACAATCGTTGACAAGTGAAATTTACCCGTGTATATTGAAACCATCATCGATGAAAGGAGTAGCTTGATGCAGAAGTTTTCGATTGAAAACAGATATTACGAATCTTACGCAATGCATATTTATATGGATTGCTATTTTTGTATATCGTGATTTCAACCGGACAAGAGCAGTAAGCTATCTTAACAAGCAGTTTATTAAGACCACTTATCTTGAAAGGTAAGTGGTTATTTTTTTAGCCAAAGAAAAGGAGTTGGGCTATGGATTTAATTATAATTATCGGAAGCGGAGCCGTCGGCAAGATGACGGTCGGCCAGGAGCTTATGAAAATCACGGATTTCAGACTATTTCACAATCATATGACGATTGAGCCTGTTATTGAAATCTGGGGATATTTTAACGGCGCGGCGGTAAATAAACTCAGAGATGTGGTCTTTGATGAGTTCATCAAAAGCGATAACGTGGGTATGATATTTACTTACATGTGGGCGTTTGATGAGCAAAGTGACTGGGACTATGTTAAGTATGTGACCGACAAGTTCGAGACAACAGGCGGAACAGTGTATTACGTTGAGCTTGTGGCGGATCAGGCAGTGAGACTTGAGCGCAACAAGTCTGAGAACCGTCTGAAAAATAAAGCGTCCAAGCGTGACGTTCAGGTATCCGAGGAGCGTATGCTCAGAGAGGAGACCAAGTACCGAATCGTCAGCAGAGACGGAGAGATTCCTTTTAAGAACTACATAAAGATTGACAATACTAATCGTGAGCCTGCGGATGTTGCAAGGGAGATAAAAGAATACTTTAAGCTCCCGGACAAGGTCATTACCGACGTCTACAGAATGATTAAGATTGACCCGATTAAGCCGCAGGAGATAGAAATCCTTCACGAGATGCAGATTAGAAGCTTCATGCCGCTGTATGAGAAGTATCATGACGAGGGTTCGCCTGCGATAGAGCCGATTGAGAAGCTTAAAGCAAGAGAAGAGATGAATAACAGAAAGTATTACTTCATCACATATCAGGGGGCTCGCGTCGGAGCGGTAAATATAGGTCACAGGACCGGCGAAGATGATATCTTTTGGATTTCGCCCATATTTGTGGATCCCAAGTATCAGGGAAAAGGCATTGCTCAGGCTGCAATCCATAAGATTTTCAAGATGTTCCCGGAGGCCAAAGAATGGCGCCTTGACACAATACTTCAGGAGCCCGGTAACTGCCACTTGTACGAGAAGTGCGGATTTAAGCGGACCGGTGAAGAGAAGGTAATCAACGACGCGATGACATTGATAGATTACGTTAAGAAGATGTAAGAATGGCAGAAAAAAGGTCGGAGACCGATGGTAGCCATCGTCCTCCGACCTTTGGTGCCTATTATTTAAGCGATGTTACGAAGCTTTGCAAGGAAATCTTCCACTGAAAGAGCCTCAACTTTAATGGGCTTGAAAGGTTTCTCTGCATCATCTTTTTCGCGTATGTCACGTTCTTTTAAGGATTTCTTCTCGGGTTTTTCTGTGTCTGTGGCTTTAGCTTGTTCAGCCTTTTCTTCGGCAGCTTTCTTAATATCCGCGAAAATCGTTATTTCTCCGCTATCCTTAACAGAGAAGCTGATTAGGTCGGCATAGAAATTGCCTGTTGCGTTTTCACCCAAAAGCGATGCGAAGCCTGTGTCCTTGGTAATCTTGTCGGACATCTCCACAATCGTGTCTAAGTGGCCGAGTTTTTCTTTGGCAAAATTCTCGTTATCAGCCATTTTCTCGAGTTCTTCTGCATCAAAGATTACCGAATACTCTTTGTCGGTATCGGTGGCAAGAGCTCTTAAGTCCTTACCGCTTGCAACCTGAAAGTCGAAGTCGGGTCTTTCTTCTCTTAACTTAGCAAGAAAATCTGCCGCTTTTTTAGAGAGTTTGCCTTCGCCGTTTTTTGCCTTTACGCCTCCTGCACGCTTGGCGTTGTCGGTATGTACGGCGTCTAAGTTGTTGTTACCTTTTGAATAACCGTTTATACCTACCATGCTTGTTCCTCCTTGACAAATTCGAAATCCTTTTCAAACGGAAAGTATAGGCAGTATCATACTATCAAAAACGAATTAGCGAGTTCTTAACAATTATTAATATTGTTATATATGGATTGACAAATATACTGTCGAATATTCACAATAATATATAGTGATAGTAAAGAGGAAACACTATGGATAACAAAGACAAGTACGGAATCAAAATGCGTAAGTTCTGTGCCGAGCATGAAGCGGCGGTTTATAAGGAACTGGCGGAGTACGGCGCATCACAGAGGCTTCTCACCAGACATCTTGAGAAGCTTAGATGGCTGCAGCACGAGAGGCTGATACATCTGATTGTTCTTTTGCTGACCGCGATATGCGAGCTGTTTGCGCTGTATCTGGCGTTTGTGGCGCTTAAGACGGTTGTGTCGTTTGCGGTGTCACTTGTGATTTTGGTGGTTTTGTTCTTTTACGTCCTGCATTATTTCTTCCTTGAAAACACCACGCAGCACTGGTACAGGATTGCGGAAGAGATAATGGACGGACTTGATAAATAATTCGGCGGGGACAACAAGGGGGTTACAATGTTCAGCATATTGGTCAAAGACGATGAAAAGCTGTCCGTGAAGGTGCCTTATGCGCTTATTTCGGACTTAAACATCGACAGAATAATCCGGCTCGTAACGGCGGGACTGGGAGACGACGTGAAGAAACTTTACGATCTTTTCCCTGCCGATGCCGAGGAGGCGGAATATCGCAGGGAGATTTTTGCCGACATCAAGAAAGAAGGTGTGGCAGAAATCTTTTCGTGTTTTCAGGACATTCTTGACGAGTGGGCCGACTGCAAGGAAAAGAAAGAGAAGTTCGACATAAGCCTACAGCAGTGCGTGTGGTACATAAGAGAAGTTCATGCGTACCTCGCGGCAGTAGAGTTGTTAAAAGAAAAACTTCCTCCCATGGGCTTTGAGTCCGAAGGAATGAAGAGGCTTATGGCCTTCATAGATGAGTATACGGGCACGGAAGAGTATAAGAGCTACAAAGAAACAGTCTACGCTCTCTACGACGAGCTCGTGGGCTTCAGGGTTAAGATTACATACACTCGAGACAAATTCGTGATAACCGAAGGCTCCGGCAAGGGCGCTTATCAGGATGCTCTCGGGGAACACTTCAATTGTAAGGACGCCACCTTCAGGAACCCCTATTTAAACGGTGTTGAGACGTCCGACATCGAGTATGAGACCGCCAAGATGCTCATGAAGAAGAACAAAGCCTTCGCTGAGTGGGCCGAGGCGTTTCTTCTTAATGCCAAGGATTATGTGCGCGAAGAGATTCTTCTTTTGAAAAAAGAAGTGACATATTATACCGCTTACTACCGATTCATGGAACGTATGCAAAAGCAAGGGTTGCGCTTCACGGCGGGCCGGACCGAGGGAGACAAGTTCTCGGTAAACGGACTTTACGATTTGGCACTTGCATGCGCGTATAGTGAAAGTGAGAACGCTGTAGTGCCCAATGATGCTGAGTTGAAAGAAGGCGAGAGCTTCTTCGTAGTGACGGGACCGAACCAGGGCGGTAAGACTACTTTTGCAAGAAGTCTCGGGCAGCTCGTTTTCTTTTACAAGATGGGGCTTGATGTGCCCGCGACTAAGGCGACGCTTCCATTCTTCGGGACGCTTCTTACACATTTCTCGGTGGAAGAGAGTAATGCTACGGGTCGAGGCAAGCTTGTGGATGAGCTGGAGCGACTTAAGCCTATCATGGAGAAGCGCGAGCACAACGCATTTATTGTAATCAACGAGCTTTTCACCACCGCGGCGCACCTTGACGCCTGCGTGATGGGCGAGAAAGTGCTCAAATACCTTATCGGTGAGGGCGCGAAGGGTGCATATGTTACGCATTTAAATGAATTGTCGGAGGCTGACGGAGCTGTTGTAAGCCTTACAGCCGAACTTGACGAGAACCTCAACAGAACCTTTAAAATCGCCAGAAAAGCGGCGCGCGAATACGTGGGCACCAACGCTTTGACGGTCAAATACGGACTCACTTACGAGCAGATAAAGGAGAGACTGGCATGAATGTAAATTTACTTTATCAGAATCGTAATCACAGTGACTCCGAAGCGTACCTTGACTGGAACGAGATAGTGAAGGACCTGGGGCTCGACATACTATTCCGCGTAGCAAGAAAAGATTCGGTGTTAGGCCTCGGAACCAACTATAACACGCAACGCGAATACGATAACCTGTCGCTGATAGTTAAGCGTGTTATGGCTGTTGCCCTTACGGAAGAAGAAATCGCTTACAGACACGAAATCATGAAAGATTGCCTGCAGCACGAGACCTTCATAGTAAAGCTCTTCGTAATCTGCCAGCAGACCATCTCCGAATGGGAAAAGAAAGGGCGCAACAAAAAGCGCAACGAATCCAAAGAATCCGGCGGCGGACTCACCACGGATATCGAGGTTCTGAAGCTTTTATACGACGCGATGAAAGATATTAAGCAGCTCTTTGCAGAATACGAGGAAGGCTTAAAATCGCGTGGATTGACAGAACTTAACAAGAGAATCAATGAAGAGTTTTCGGAAGAGAAGGCCGAGAATCTGAGACAGGTGCTAGATGACCTCTCGTTCTTTGCCGACACGAAGATTAAAGAGGTTAAGCGTGGCTATTACGAGCAGATTAACCCGACCATAGTCATTGACGTGGGCGTGGCTGACGGTCTTAAGTTCACCGACATTAAGCTTGATGAGTTCAAATGTAAGGTTGAAGCTTACAGAAACCCCTACGGCATCATGGCCAAGCTTCGCGGTCAGATCAGCAGGCTTAAGAAATACACGATACCGATTATAGGCAATCAGCCTCTCGAGGAAGACGCTCAGAAATTGGAAAAAGAATCCGTATCCTTCGTAATGACCTGTCTTAAGAACACCATCAACGAATACGGTGGCTTTATCGACAGACTGCGCTTTGAAACGGGCTTTTATTTCGGCGCGATCAATATCAAGAACGAAATGAAACGGTTTCGCGTAGGATATTGCTTCCCCGAGGTAGGTTCTTTTACCACCTTGGAATTTAAGAACCTCAAGGAAGCCTCCATGGCCATGAGTCAGCACTGCGACACCGTCGGCAACACCGACAACCTCGACGGCAAGACCCTCGCGGTTATCACCGGCGCCAATCAGGGCGGTAAGTCCACGTTCTTAAGAAGTGTGGGCTTGGCGCAGATTATGATGCAGTGCGGTATGTTTGTGGCTGCGGAAGAGTTCAAGAGCGGGCTTTTCAAGAACATCTTCACCCACTTCACCCGCCGCGAAGACAGCGCCATGAACAGCGGCAAGCTCGACGAAGAATTAAAGCGCATGGGCAAGATAGTCGAGAACGTCACTCCCGGCTCCCTCGTCCTTCTCAACGAATCTTTCGCGACTACTACGGAAAAAGAAGGCTCCGCAATCGCCTACGACATCGTTAAGGCATTAAAGGAATCGGGCATCAAAGTTATGACGGTAACTCACCTAATGTCCTTCGCCCGTCGCATGTACGAAGAATGCGGTGGCGCCGAAAGTCCCGACTCCGTCTTCCTAAGCGCCGAGCGTCTTGAGAACGGTACCAGAACATTTAAGATGATCAGGCACGAGCCCGAATTATCGAGCTTTGGCCTGGAACTCTACGAACAAATATTGCAGGAAGGATGAACATGTCGGCGCCCCTTTGAGGGTGCTGACTTTAGGGGATATGGTTAAAAAGATAACCGTTGTATTAATGATAGCTTTGCTTTTTAGCGGTTGTGGAAAAACTGAGAACGTTGAATCGGTGAATTTTGTAAACACCGATAAAGTGGCGGAGAGCATTGAGCAGGAAAAAGAAAAAACGGGCAAGAAGCCGATAGTATCGGAAGAATCTGTACCGGTTGAACTGTCAGAAGAAGAAAAACTGAAGGCGCAAATTGAAGTAGCAGAGTCGGTTATAAGTGAGTTTATCGCAGGACTTGAATCGTACCAACTTGATAGATATTACTTTACACTTGCCGACTTTAATCAAGACGGCAGAATGGAAATAGTCATTGCAATGGAAGGCGGAAGCGGCCACTACACTTATTTCTCGATATATGAAGTCAATGACGATTATAAGACAGCCAAGAAAATTGAGGAATTTGATTACAGTGATTATGTAGCTCAAAAAAGCGCACCTGACATTATAAGAGATGAATGGTATGGCATATATGACCCTGAAACAGAGGACTACAAGTATTATATTTGGGATATTGAAGTTGATGGAGCAATGGTTTCTTGCAGAAGACTCAAAGAGCTTTCTTTTGGCGAAACAAAAGGCATAAAAAACGTGTTGGTTATAAAGAACGATGAACCAAGCGATGAAAGCGTATTCTTGGATTCACATTATTACGATGTCGACCGGAATGAGATCAGCGAAGAGGAATACGATAAGCAAGTTGCAGATTTAGAAAATAATTATAATATCGCATATAGAATTGATTGGTTGTATATTGATGAATTGCAATCTGATAAAACATTAAGGGAAGAGCAATTAATCGACCTATACAAAGGGCAGAAGATTTATTTTGGGGATAGTGTAGAGGTATATGCTCAAGAGACCTCAGATAAGCTGTTGGAAGAGATGAGAGAATATATCCCTGATTATAATGGCAAACCGTCTATTATTGATCGAACTATTATTAAGACAGATAAGGGGGATTTATATCATTTCCATATAGATTTGGATGTTGCGCTTCTTTGGGGGTATATAGTTGAAGAAACTCCTGAGGGTGTACAAACTGTTTATGATTATGAATATTCGGCCAGAAGCAGATATAACCTTTATGAAGGGGGATACATTCAGCATATTGGCAGTAACAGTGCAGCCTCCTGGGGAGAAGATTTGTGTCAGATTGACGATACGACAAAATCGATATATTCATATGAATCAGAGCCTTTTAAAGATTATCTTGAATGGCGCTATAAGCGAGATTTCGGAAAAGAAAGTAATATTGTCGAAAAAATGAAAGATGCAGGAATGACCGATTCCGACGTTTTTGGTACTTTAATGCAAAGGATGACTGTAGGCGATAAACATATTTGGTTACTGGAGTTTTATAACGGTGCGCCGGAAAGTGTTAAAAACATGGCATATGATGCCGTGGCGGTGTCGGACATTCCCGATAATATTATGGTGTGCCGTGAGGAAGAAGATTTTATTGAGAAGTGCAAGGCAGAACTCAAAAGGCAAGGATATGATATAGATAAGATTTTTGAAAATCTGTTGGTAGGCGAGCGAGAATCGTGGATATGGGGAAAGCCGTACACGGATGATGTCTTGTATAAAGGCAGGGTTACGAGGTTAGGAGAGGTGTTTGAGTTTAAACCCGTATTCTATTCCACCGCGGATGTATGCGGTGATGAAACAGAAGAAGATGCATATCTTTCTCATGCAAGCATATATGTTATAGATAAAGAAAACAATAAAGTAGTATATGAGGGATCTTCATACGAAAAGCTATTGAATTGGAATGGCCACAAGGGAATAATATATCAAAGAGACGGGGGTGCCCCGGCGCACACAAATTATCAATACATTGTTTTGGACGAAAACGGTGAAGGGGAAATAAAGTGTACATGGGCTCTTTATGACGGAAATGAAGACGGAATCTTTGATGCAAAAGACTATTATGAATTCAATGATAAAGAAGTAAGCTATAACGAGTGGAAAGAATTAACGGCTGAATATATGGAAATGGCTAAACACACCGTAGCATGGAAAGAAATTGAGGATCCTTGGGTACAATACGAGTATAAAAACATGTGGGGAGAATAATAAAGAAGCGGGGCGACTGATGTCGCCCCGTAAATTTATTTAGTAGCTGTTTTAAGCAGATTCATTACCATCTCGCGCTCGAATTCATTAAACAGAAAGATGTCTTTGTTAAGAAGTTCGATGTCAGGCATTTCGGCTTGGCCGGATTTGACGAGACGGCTTATTTCTTTGGCAAAGGCCAGGTTGGTACGCCTGATTATTGCCGAGGTTCTGTTGATTTCGATGCAGAGGTCGATGATGTTCTCAAAGAAGTTCTGCACTGAAGCGAATTCATAGCATTTCTTTTCTTTGGAATACAAAGCGCTGTCGATGAGGCCGTAATAGTCGGAGTTGTTCAGGTATAGCTGAATCTCGTCGTCGGTCACAAAGCTTTTTACTTCGGAAGGGTCAGCGTTTAATGCCGAAAGAAGCGCGTCTTCGTAATTAACGTCGCTGCTTATGTAGTGAGTCTTGGTGCCCTCGAATAATATTTCATCGTCAAAGAAACCTTCGCCGGAGACAAAGAGGACTTTGGTGCCGTGGAGCTTGAAGAATTTGGAGAAGAGATATACTTCGCCGATTTCCTTGTCGTCGGTGATGACGCGCGAAATCTCGGGCTTGAAGGAGTGTGGGAATACCCCTGCGCCTGCGGTCTTGCTGTGAAAGCCTATAAGTATGGCGTAATCGGCAGCAGACTTGGGATTTAAGATGGATTTGATGCCGCCCCCGTAGTAGTCTGCACCGAGATTTAAAATATCTCCTTCAACGTCCATTTGTCCGTCGCCGTGAATCAGACAAACTTTGACGACGGAGTCTTTGATTGTCTTGATGCAATCGATGGTTCTTTTAAGCTGCACCAAGAGCAGTTCTTTATTTCTTGGTATATCGTTAAGGTCTTCTACACCGTAGATGCCTTCCAGGTCTGCTAAGATTAAGTAGCTTGACATTGTTTATTTAGCTCCCGTCTGGCGAATTCAATAAGATGATCCATTTGGGTATTCATATAACTGCAGTTGGGCTTAAGGATTGTCTCATCGCCTTTGACAATCTGATTGGCGCAACCACCGCCGCAAATGAACTTATTGATGCATGCTCTGCACTCGGGAACGCTTTCGATGTTACGGTTAAGCATGCTTTCTTTTTTGAGCGAATACTCGGGATAGTAGGTGCCGATAGTCGCGACCTTGTTGCCAAGCGCAATAGGGCAAGAGTACATGTCGCCGTACGCATCGTAGATATACATGCTTTCTTCGGAATCGCAAGTGCAGTACTTGGGAGAAAAGTTATCCTTGGCTGTCATGAGATTACGAATGAGGGGATAACCGGAAAGGATGGCGATATTGTTGGATACTATATTGCCTTCTTTCTTCGGTATGTTGTAGAGAGTTTCCATGTAAATCTGAGTCTTTACAGATTCGTCCTGCTGGAACACTGTTTGCAGGTCAAACAAAAGCTTGTGATTAGCATAATAATCGGCAAACTTCTTTTTGAATTCTTCTCTCAGAGCAATTCCTTCGTCCTTGTTCTCCATCGTGAGATTCATTCGGATATTGATTGTCAGATCATTTTCAAGGGCTGTTTCGATATTCTTAACGATTTTGTCGTATGTGCCGCCGCCGGATTTTAGCTTTCTGGTCTTATTATGGTTCTCGGCTTTTCCGTCCAGTGTTATGGATATACGGGATACTTTGACGGTTTTAAGTAAAGGTATGAATTCGTCCAGGTAGTATCCGTTAGTGGTGACGTTATACGTTTCGTTGGGAGCCTTTTCAAAAATGTATTCAATGATATCCTTGGTAAAAGGAAGCAGAGGCTCGCCACCGAAAAGTTCTATATTCTCTATATTTCCTTGGTTTAATTCAAAAACACGGTCTATTTGATCTTTGGTAATAACATTGCCCTTTTCGCTGCAGTTTTCTTTTTCGAAGCAATAAGGACAAGCAAAATTGCACATATAAGTGAGGGCCAAAATCAGACGACGTGACTCCTTCGCTCTCTTGGCGTGATAAGCGCGGCCGGAAGCCAGCATGCTTTCCACAATTTTTTCTTCAGCAGCGTCGCATTCGACCAGGAATTTGTTTTCATCTAACAATTTGTATAAATCTTTTTCTTTGTCGGACTTGGGCTCGATATTATCTTCCTTCATCCATCTGAGTACGATATTCTTCTCTTCTTCGTAAAGCACTCCGACAAAAGCAGTCAGAGTGTTGGCTATAATATATTGGTTATTGATGTTGCCGATTTTCCGGACAAACATGTGTCTTATTAATTTCATGTAAAGATACCCCATTCATGATTAAAGCGCGAACATGAAGTGTTACCACATTCGCGCCTTTGGAATTGATTTGTGTGATGTTATACGAAAGGACATATGCGCGGGCAAGCTACGATAATAACATTGCTCGGAATGGAACCGCCACCGCCGCCACCACCGCAGCACATAACGATTACTTCGCCCTTTCCCTCGGTATCGGAACTGTTATCATTAGGCAGAAGGCTTTCTTCCCCAAGATCAACATCGCCCCAAACAACATCTTTGAGTTTAATCATCTCAATGTACCTCCTTTTTTATGGTATCTATATTGTAATCTGCATACAGGAAAAAGTGTATAAAGTAAATGGAAACAAACTCGCAAAATATTGGTAGAAAGATATCTTTTTGCAATTTATGATTAAAATAAAAGCACGAAAGGAAGCGTTGGCTTCTTTCGTGCTTTGTTGATTGACGTTTAATTATTTATGGTCTTGAGCAAAATGTGGAAATCATACCTGCCGGCCCACCGGTATTATGACCGCCACCGCCGCAGCACATAACGATTGTCTCGCCCTTTCCACTTGTGTCAGCGTTGCTGTCGTATACCAAAAGGCTCTCATCGACTAAGTTGACTTCGCCCCATACAACATCTTTAAGTTTAACCATAATTCTGTACCTCTCTTAGGATAATCGAAAATCAAGGACGCCAAGGGCTGGGGTCGTTACCTACGGGATGTCCGCCACCACAGCACATAGCAACAACGATAATACCAATATTGGGATCGTATTCGTACTTGGGTTCATCTTTGTCTGTGTCGTCAACTGTTAAATCAATGTCTCCAAATACAACATCTTTAAGTTTAATCATAATTAATAATCTCCTTTGTTAAATAATTAGCTAATTGCAAGTCATTTTTAGCGGGTCGATTAAGCGACCACAACACATCATAATAGTGTTTCCATAGCCACCGTTAGTTTCATCATCCGAACCAGTACTGTCTGCGTCCTCCGAAAGAGTGAATTCATCGATTAAATCAACTTCACCCCATATAACATCTTTGAGTTTAATCACAATTTCACCTCCTCTTTATAATGTACATAAAGTGTACACCAAATACGGTGGGAAGTGAATAAACTAAATGGAAACAAAATCGCAAAATGACAGCTGTTACACATATCATTTTGCGATTCGTAAATTTACTCTGTTTTTTTGTACTTTTCTATGAGACTTACGATGGTAAGAATCGGTTGCATCTGGCCCGACTTGGTCATGGCCTCGATGTAGGACTGGCGGTTGCAGAAGAGCTCCTGAACGGATGATGTAAGAGTCTCGGGAGTCATGTCTTTCTCCGCAAGGACCATTGAGAATCCCTGAGCGGCAAAAGAATCTGCATTCAATATCTGGTCGCCTCGGCTGCCCGCATCAAGCGGAATTAAGAGGTTGGGCTTATGGAGTGCCAGTAACTCACAGATGGCATTGGCACCGGCGCGGGAAATTACTACGTCGGATGCGGCAAAAGCATCCTTTAAGTCTTCTTTTAAATATTCAAACTGCTTGTAGCCTAAGGTGTCATTAAGGCTTTCGTCGAGGTTACCCTTACCACATAAGTGGATAATCTGGAAATCCTTAAGAAGTGCGGGAAGGCTCTGACGGACACATTCATTAACAAGTCTTGAGCCCTGGCTGCCGCCGATTATGAGGAGCACGGGCTTAAACTCATGGAATCCGCAGAGGTCGAGGCCTTTCTTGCGAACACCTTCGGTCAACTCTTCTCTGATGGGAGTGCCTGTAAGAACGCCCTTGTCCGCGGGAACATAGTGCATGGTCTCGGGGAAGTTACAGCATATCTTCACGGCTGTGGGAATGCACAATTTATTGGCAAGTCCCGGAGTGATGTCGGATTCATGGATGATGCAGGGAATCTTAAGTGCATGAGCAGCTCTTACAATGGGAACGCTCACGAAACCGCCCTTGGAAAATACGATATCGGGCTGAATCTCCTTAAGGATTGACTTGGCCTCCGCAAATCCGTGAATGATTCTGAAAGGATCCGTAAAGTTCTTAAGGTCGAAGTATCTGCGAAACTTACCGGTGGACACTCCGTAGTAAGGAATGTCGTAGTCTTCGATAAGGCGCTTCTCTATACCGTCCTTGGAACCGATGTAGCTTATCTCGTATCCCGCTTTCTTAAGCTCGGGGATAAGCGCGATGTTGGGGGTAACATGACCCGCGGTACCGCCACCCGTCAAAACAATTTTCTTACTCATTAAACTGCCTTCTTGGATGAATATTCTTGTAAAGCTCTTGCAAGCTGGTCGGGGCAGGAAGTGCTGCGGGGACCGCAGGTGATGCCTGAAAGTCTGTCGATTGCTTCCTGAACGGGCATACCTTCAATCAATGCCGCAAGGCCTTTATGGTTACCGTCGCATCCGCCGGTGAAACGAACGTCATATACGCGATCGTCTACAACTTCGAAATCTATTCCGATTGCACAAATTCCACTGGGTTTAAAATGCATAGCTATACCTCTTTCTCAAACTAAACGGGTTAACAATTTCAGTTTCACATTATAGCACAAAATCATTAAAGTGATGGTATAATTATGTCCAAACATCACTACGAAAAAAGAACATATTTGGAGGAAATTGCCTTGAAAATGATATCTTGGAACGTAAACGGCCTTCGCGCCTGCGTAGATAAGGGGTTTGCGGATTTCTTTAAGGAGGCTTCGGCAGATTTCTTTTGCCTGCAGGAGACGAAGCTTCAGGAGGGTCAGATAGACTTAGAACTTCCCGAAGGCTACAAGGGTTACTGGAACTACGCGGAAAAGAAAGGATACTCCGGCACCGCAATCTTTACCAAGCACGAGCCGATCAGCGTCGCATACGGCATCGGTGTCGACGAGCACGACCACGAAGGCAGAGTTATTACGCTTGAGTATGACAATTTCTTTTTCATAACCTGCTATACGCCCAATTCTCAGGACGAGCTTCGCCGTCTCGACTACCGTATGAAGTGGGAAGATGATTTCCTTGCCTATATTAATGGATTGAAGAAAAAGAAGCCGGTGATTTTCTGTGGCGACCTTAACGTGGCGCATCAGGAGATTGACTTAAAAAACCCTAAGACCAACCGTCGCAATGCAGGCTTTACCGATGAGGAGCGCGGCAAGATGACCGACCTTCTTGCGAGCGGGTATGTGGATTCCTTCAGATATCTCTATCCCGATTTAAAGGACGCTTACTCCTGGTGGTCTTACCGCTTCCACGCGCGTGAAAAGAACGCGGGCTGGCGTATCGACTACTTTATCGTTTCCGATGATATTAAGGACAAGATTACGGGTGCGTCGATTCACAACGAAATCTACGGTTCCGACCACTGCCCGGTTGAGCTTGACATAGAGCTGTAATTGCTTCTTCTTGAAAAGAAAGAGCAAATCGATTATCATAAAGGCGTACGAAAATTTGCGGAAATACATTATTAACTAATGGAGGAAATATAATGGTTTCATGGAATAATTTAGACACTCTTGCAAGCTATAAGAAGCTTGCTTCAACCGGTAAGGTTAATCTTAAGGCCGCTATGAGCGGTGAGGCGGGAGCCAAGAGAGTTAAGGAATACAGTGTGCCCATGGCATGCGGTCTTTCTTTTAACTATGCGGCTAAGGCTGTTGACGAGGATGTATTAAAAGTTCTCGAAGAACTTGCGGGGGAAGCTGAGCTTACCGAAAAGTTCAAAGCTTTATACAACGGCGAAGTTATCAACACAGGCGAGAAGAGACTCGTGCTTCACCAGCTTACCAGAGGCATGCTCGGTGACAAGGTTGTGGCTGACGGCGTAGACAAGAGAGAGTTCTACGTAGGCGAGCAGAAGAAAATCGCTGAGTTCGCCGAGAAGGTTCACAGCGGCGCAATTGCCAATGCTAAGGGCGAGAAATTCACCACAGTAGTTCAGATCGGTATCGGCGGAAGTGACTTAGGTCCCCGCGCTATGTACCTTGCTCTTGAAAACTGGGCCAAGAAGACCGGCAACTTCAAGATGGAAGCTAAGTTCATCTCCAACGTTGACCCCGACGATGCGGCAGCAGTACTTAACAGCGTAGATGTTGCTCATTCACTTTTCGTATTGGTATCCAAGTCCGGTACCACACTTGAGACTCTTACCAACGAAGCATTCGTTAAGGACGCTCTCAAGAACGCAGGTCTCGACGCTTCCAAGCACATGGTAGCGGTTACCAGCGAGACTTCACCTCTTGCAAAGAGCTCCGATTACCTCGCAGCTTTCTTTATGGATGATTATATCGGCGGACGTTTCTCTTCAACTTCAGCTGTAGGCGGAGCGGTATTGTCGCTTGCTTTCGGTCCCGAAGTATTCGCTCGTTTCTTAAACGGTGCAGCAGAAGAAGACAAGCTTGCCAAGAACGCAGACCTTCGCAAGAACCCCGCTATGCTCGATGCATTAATCGGCGTATATGAAAGAAATATCTTAGGCTTTGGCGCTACCGCAGTGCTTCCTTACTCACAGGCACTCAGCCGTTTCCCCGCACACCTTCAGCAGGCTGATATGGAATCTAACGGTAAGTCCGTTAACCGTTTCGGCGAGCCCGTTAACTACGTAACAGGCCCCATCATCTTCGGTGAGCCCGGTACCAACGGCCAGCATTCTTTCTACCAGTTATTGCATCAGGGAACAGACATTATTCCGCTTCAGTTCATCGGCTTCAAGAACAGCCAGATCGGCACCGATGTAGACATTCAGGGCAGCACCAGCCAGCAGAAGCTTTGCGCTAACGTTGCCGCTCAGATTGTTGCTTTTGCCTGCGGTAAAGACGATGACAACAAGAACAAGAACTTCGCAGGATGCAGACCTTCAAGCATCATCATCGGCGAGTCCCTTACTCCCGAAGCGTTGGGCGCACTCCTTTCACACTTCGAGAACAAGATTATGTTCCAGGGCTTCACTTGGAACGTTAACTCCTTCGACCAGGAAGGCGTTCAGCTTGGTAAAGTCCTTGCCAAGAAAGTTCTTGCTCACGAGACCGACGGCGCTCTTAAAGAGTACAGCGAGTTGTTGAACATCTAATTAAGTGAATTAAAAGGCCTGAGCGCTTGTGGCTTGGGCCTTTTTCTAGTGAAGGTTACAATATGAACAAGAAAATCTATTTCGCCGGCTCCATTCGCGGCGGCCGCGACGATGCGGAATTGTACAAAGAAATCATTGCGCATATAAAAGAAACCGACATAGTCCTTACCGAGCACATCGGTGACTTGTCATTAAGCCTGCTTGAGAACGGGCGCGACAAGGATGCGCTAATTTATGAGCAGGACACTAACTGGCTTAAAGAGTGCGATGCGGTAATAGCGGAGTGTACTTCGCCGTCGCTTGGCGTGGGATATGAGCTTGCTTATGCGGAGAAACTGAATAAGCCCTGCTTTCTTTTGTACAGAAAGTCGAAGTGCGAGCTGTCGGCTATGCTTACGGGTAATCCGTATTATAAGATTTATCCTTATGAGACAAAAGCTGAGGCTTTTGAAATTGTTGACGGAATCTTAAGAGATTCCTTGGGATAATATTTGTCCCCGTTAACGAAATTATGATATGATATTTAGGTATGAGTAAGAACAGAAATCACAGACAAGACATCAGAAAAGATATCCGCAAATACGGCGGTGACATATTACGTTCCGATAACTTTAAGAGCAGTGCCAAGAACATCCAGCACTCGAACGTCTCGGTTATGAAGCATTCCATGAAGGTAGCTTACGCAAGCATGTGGATTACCAAGAAATTGAGACTTAAGTGTAACAAGGAAGACCTCGTAAGAGGCGCGCTTCTTCACGATTATTTCCTGTATGACTGGCACGACGACGAGCACAGAGGGCTTAAGAACCTGCACGGATTCTACCATCCCGGCGTGGCTCTTAAGAACGCCATGGCAGAGTACACGCTCACCGACAGGCAAAAGAACATTATCAGCTCCCACATGTGGCCCCTTACACTCAGACATATTCCCAAGTGCAAGGAAGCCTGGGTGGTTACCGCTGCGGACAAGTACGTTTCCACTATGGAATCGTTAAGACTTAATAAGCTTACTAAGACAGAAAGAATCAGGTCGAGGATTAAATAATTGGGTAAGATTGTCTATATTATGGGGAAGAGCTCCACAGGCAAGGATACTATATTCAAGGAGCTTTTAAGAAAAAACACGTTTTCTTTTAAGACCATCGTGTCATACACCACAAGACCGATTCGCGGGGGCGAGAAGGACGGCCATGAGTATCACTTTACCGACGAGGCCGGCTTTCAGAAATTGAAGGAAGCGGGCAAGATTATCGAGGACCGTTGCTACGAGACCGTGCACGGACCTTGGAGATATTTCACCGCGGACGATGGCCAAATCGATTTAAAATCAACCAATTACATCACCATCGGTACAATAGAGTCTTACTTAAAGATATGCGAGTACTACGGACGAGACTCCATCATTCCCGTGCTTGTGGACCTTGACGACGGCATCAGATTACAGCGTGCCCTTAACAGGGAAAAGAAACAGCAGCACCCCAAGTACGAAGAAATGTGTCGCAGGTATCTTGCGGATTCCGCAGATTTTTCCGATATTAAGATTGAAGAAGCGGGAATCACAAGACGATTCTACAACAACGAATTGAAAGACTGTCTTAAGGAAATAGAGGATTATATCGCTGATAACATGTAGTGTTTTCGGAGTAGCCTATGGACATTAAAATCAACCAGATTACGGGAGCCGGTCAGGTATACGACCCCACAAAAGTCCCGGAGACAAGTGAAGAATTTAAGTTCATGCTCATGAGTAAGATTTCTGAGGAGGATTTACAGGCCCGCCTCAGTACTCTTATGGAAGAAATCACCATGCAGGGCGAGCGCATTTCTAAGAAGAAAGATATTAAGGACATGCGCAAATACAGAAGTCTGATTAAGGACTTCATGAATGAAATTGTGTCGAGGTCCCATTCTTTTTCCAGAGAGAATTTCTTAGACAGAAAGGGTCGACACAGAGTGTACGGAATCATAAGACTTGTGGACGAGACGCTTGACGAGCTTGCGCAGGAGCTTATGAAAGAACAGAAAGACAACATTACGATACTTCAAAAGATAGGTGACATCAGGGGGCTTATCCTTGACATATTCACCTAAGGGTTGAGGGGATGCCTAATTTTAACGATATAATCGGCCAGGACCTTATCAGGGAGCATTTTGAAACGGCCATTAAACAGAATAAAGTATCGCATGCATATATACTGTGCGGAGAGAAGTACTCGGGAAAAAAGTTTATTTCAAAGATTTTCGCGGGTGCTCTTTTATGTGAGTCCGAGGGGGAAGTGCCTTGCTGCAAGTGTCACAGCTGTTCTCAGACATTTTCCGACAATAACCCCGACGTGATATTTGTAACTCACGAGAAGCCCAATATAATAGGCGTCGATGACATTCGTACCCAGGTTAACGGAGACGTCAACATACGCCCTTATGGGGGTCGTAAAAAGATTTATATAATAGATGAAGCCGAGAAGATGAATCAGCAGGCGCAGAATGCGCTTCTTAAGACCTTTGAGGAGCCACCGGAGTATGCGGTGATTATTCTTCTTGTTACGAATGCAGAGGAGCTTCTTCCGACGATTTTGAGCCGTGCCGTGCTTCTTAATATGAAGCCTGTTGCGGACGACCTTGTGAAGAAGTATCTTATGGAAGAGGTGAAAGTGCCCGATTACAGGGCTGACGTGTGTGTTGCTTTTTCCAGAGGCAATATCGGTAAGGCTAGACTCCTGGCCGATAACGACGACTTTGACAATATGAGAAGGGATGCCCTTTCTTTGCTTAAGAATCTGCACGGCGCAGATGTTGCGGACATTTCTCCTTTTGTTAAGAAAGCCGTATCGATTAAGAACGATATTAATGATTTCCTCGATATCCTGACAGTGTGGTTTAGGGACATTTTGCTCCTTAAATCGGCACCGGACACGGACATCTTGATTTTTAAGGAGGAAATACAGTATATTAAAAAGGTGGCGGAGCGTGCGTCGTATTCCGACATTACGCGGGCGCTCGAGGCGATTGAGGTTGCCAAGAGAAGACTCACCGCCAACGTTAACTTTGAACTTACCATGGAATTGCTATTTTTAACCATACAGGAGATATAGATGACTAAAGTAGTAGGAGTACGTTTCCGTGAGGCAGGAAAGGTTTATTATTTTGCCCCCGGTAACCTTGATATTAAAAGAGACGATCACGTAATCGTCGAGACCGCAAGAGGTCTTGAGTACGGCACCGTAGTGCTTGGTGTGTGCGAGGTCGAGGACGATAAGATTATTCCTCCCCTTAAGGATGTTATCCGCGTAGCCACCAAGGCCGATGATGAGAGAGAGGCCACCAATCGCCGCAAGGAGAAAGAAGCCCTCCCGATTTGTAAGGAAAAGATTGAGAAGAGAAATCTTCCCATGAAGCTTATCAATGCCGAGTATACTTTTGATAACAATAAGATTTTGTTTTACTATTTCAGCGACGGTCGTGTAGACTTCAGAGAGCTTGTTAAGGACCTTGCCGCTGTATTCCATACCCGTATCGAGATGCGTCAGGTAGGCGTCAGAGATGAGGCCAAGCTTCGCGGCGGTATAGGTATCTGCGGACGTCCGCTTTGCTGCAATACTTACATGGCAGACTTCCAGCCCGTATCCATCAAGATGGCCAAGGAGCAGAACCTTTCCCTTAACGCCACCAAGATTTCGGGCGTATGCGGCAGACTTATGTGCTGCCTTAAGAACGAGCAGGAGACTTATGAAGAGCTTAACAGAAACCTTCCCAATGTCGGTGACGAGGTTACCATTAACGCCGAGAACCGCAAGGGTCAGGTTCAGTCCGTGAACGTTCTTCGCCAGCTTGTTAAAGTAATTGTTGAAGAGAACGATGAGAAAGAGTTAAGAGAGTATAAGCCCGAAGAGCTTACCTTTAAAAGGCGCAGACCCAAGAAGATTGAGCTTACCGAGGAAGAAAAGCGCGAACTTGAGGGCTTGGAGAATTAATCTTGGAAGTTTTACTTAAAGATAACGAGCGCATAGACGATTTGGAAAGAAACAATCTAAAGATTATCCAGGACCCCGGCAGATTCTGTTTCGGGATGGATGCGGTGCTTCTTTCGGGATTTGTGCACGTTAAGAAAGACAGTAAGCTTCTGGACCTTGGTACGGGAACAGGTATTATACCGATACTGCTTACCGCCAAGACCGAGGCTTCACATATAAGTGCTCTTGAAATTCAGGAGGACTCTGCAGATATGGCTATGCGGAGTGTGGCACTTAATAATCTTAATGAGAAAATCGAGGTGGTTGTTGGGGACATTAAAGAAGCGGACACATTGTTTCAGAAGTCTTCTTTTGACGCAATTACGTGTAATCCGCCGTACATGATTGGGGAACACGGCCTTAAGAATCCTAAGGATGCTATGGCCATTGCAAGGCACGAGGTGCTTTGTACATTCGATGATGTGGCAAGAAGCTCTGCGGCGCTTTTGAAGCCGGGAGGAAGCCTGTTTCTGGTACACAGGCCGTTCAGACTTGCCGAAATATTTGAAACACTTAAGAAATACAAGCTTGAGCCTAAGCGCATGCAGCTTGTATATCCCTTTGTGGACAAGGAACCGAACATGGTTCTTATCGAGGCTGTCAGAGGCGGGCGCTCTCGAATGACGGTACTTAAACCGTTAATTATTTACAAACAGCCGGGTGTATATACTGATGATATATACGACATATATGGTTATTGACAAACAAAAACAGACAACCTATACTTTGCTTGAACAGTATAGATATACAAGAAGGAGATTTAAATGTTAGACAGGATTATTGATATTATCAGAGAGCAGTTGAATATTGATGATGTTGAAATCACAGAGGATACATCTTTTAAGGATGATCTTGGAGTAGATTCTTTGGATTTACTTGAACTTGTTATGGCTTTTGAAGAGGAGTACAACATGGAACTCGATCCCGAGGAGCTTGAAGGAATTCAGACCGTCGGCGATGTTATGGAGTTCATTAAGAAATATACCGATCAGTAAGAAATTTAAAGCGGCTCCGGCATAAGTTGGCCGGAGCTATTTTTTTGTCAGGTACACTCAGAAACGGAGGTAGAAATGTACAACGACTGGTTGACCATCGGGCCCGTTACCATCCACGGTTACGGCGCTTGTATTGCAATAGGATTACTACTTGCGCTTTTCCAGGCAAGCTACAGAGGTAAGAAAAAGGGCCTTAATGATGACATTGTTTATGGAATAGTATTTATTGCGGCTGTATTCGGATTCTTATTCGCCAAGGTTATGTATTGTTTGGTGGAGTGGAAGAGCTTTATTCAGGACCCGCTTTCTTTTATCTCTTCCAGCGGATTCGTGGTATACGGAGGTATTACCGGAGGAATCCTTGCAGTAATGCTTTATTGTAAGATTAAGAAGGTTAAGTTTATTGATTATCTTGAGCTTTGCATGCCTTCGGTGGCACTAGGTCAGGCTTTCGGTCGTGTGGGATGCTTCTTTGCGGGCTGCTGTTACGGAAGAGAGACAGACTGCGCTATCGGAGTAACCTTCCACAATTCTCTCTATGCGCCCAACGGTGTTAAGCTTATCCCTACCCAGCTTATCTCTGCCGGCGGAGACTTACTTAATATGGCGCTCCTTCTTTTTATTGCCAAGCATACCAAGAAGAAGGGAACCGTAACCGCTTGCTACATTATGTTCTACAGCGTTGGACGTTACCTTGTAGAGATGTTGAGAGCTGATGAGAGAGGAAGCGTAGGTGCGCTTTCTACATCCCAGTTCTACGGAATATTCAGCCTTGTTATTGGCGTTGCGATATTCATTTTTGCGCAGACACGTAAGAGTGCTGTAGCAGAGGCTCCCGTTGAAGAGTCCGCTGAAGCTGCAGTCGAGGAAGTTAAAGAAAATGAAACGGTATAAGAAAGAAGACCCCGTCTCCTACGCACTTGGTATCACGCTTACTTTTGAAATGCTTAAGTACGCACCGGAGCATGCGAGGCGAGTATACATTCATTCAGCCATGCAGAAGGGCGAGGCTTTCGACAAGCTCGAGGCTTTATGCAAAGAGTTAAAGATTCCCATGGAATACGGCGACAAGCCCTTTAATATCTTATCGCAAAAAGAAAACTGCTTTTGCATAGGCGAATTTGAAAAGTTTGAAAGACCCGTCGACGCGGGTGCCAATCATGTAGTGCTTCACAATCCGTCGAATGCCGGCAACATGGGCACCATCATGAGAAGCGCGGCAGGGTTCGGCATTACGAATCTTGTAATCATTACCCCCGCGGTGGATCACTTTGACCCTAAGACAGTAAGAGCTTCTATGGGCGCACTGTTCCACTTGAACATTTCCGTATTTTCTTCTTTTGAAGAATATGCGGCTCAGTATGGTAACAGATCCATGTACCCGTTCATGCTTAAGGCTCAGAAGAAGCTTTCGGAGCTGACCGTGCAGGAGCCCTATTCGTTAATCTTCGGCAATGAGGCCACCGGTCTTCCGGATTCGTTCCTCAATGTGGGCACGAGCGTTATAATAACCCACTCCCACAGGATTGACAGCCTTAACCTTCCCATAGCCGCCAGCATCGCGCTTTACGAGGCCACCAAGAAGGATTTTTAACTTAATATAAGCTTACAGACCCGTTCCGAATTTCGGAGCGGGTTTTTCTTTTGTCCGCAAAAACTTGCGGTTTCAGGAAATTTATTTTTTCCCGAAACGCTATGGGGTATTTCTTAATACGGAGATATGATTAACGTGTCAAGAGGAACAAGGAACCGATAAGGAGGAAGAAATGACAGAACTTTTAGAAGAAAGCCTCATCTGTGAAGATGAAGATATCCAGGAAATAACATTTCCGCATGCAAAAGGAATGAAGCTGTGCGAAATCGGGTCAGATGAGTACAGAATAGAAACATACTAATAACAATTTGAGAAAGGAGGAATGAAAGATGGAAGATAAGAGAAAGAAGGACTTGGTTATTGAAGAAATTGAGACTGCAGCAGAAGAAGAGCAGAACATAACCATAAGAAAGAGACCCATAGGCTTTGTAGCTACTGATATTTTAGGGTAATAGAAAAAGGAGAAAAAGATGAATCAGGAAAACAAGAAGACAGTTGATGTTGAAGATGTAAATATGCTTAACGAAGAAGAACAGAATATCGGTATCGGTATTCGCTTAGCCGGTAAGTGTGAAATGTAACCGGAAGGAGAAAAGGGCATGGATAACAAGGATAACAAAGAAATCGTTATTGAAGATACCAATCTTGAAGATGAAAGCCAAATTCGCCCCAACATTAAGAAGTGGCTTTTAGGCCTGGACTGACGGAGAGGAGTACGGCATGAAGGACGACAATAAAGTAAAGGAACTTCTTCAGGACGAAGAAGATCAGGATATGAAGAAACCAATTTATCACATTTTACCCATCACAATTGATGCGGACATTTAAAGGAGGACAAACATGAATAAGGACAAAGAGAACGTCTTAGCTGAAGAAGTTGAACGCAACGAAGAAGAGCAGAACATTACAAAGCTTCCGTACAAGAAGATTGGTGTTATTGATATTAAAAGATAAAAAGGAGGGCTGACAATGGATAAGAATTATGTAATCACACTTCCTGTAGAAGATATTTCTGAGGATCAGGATTTCAAGTTCAAGCTTAGCATTGAAATTGAAACCGGTAAGTAAATCATATTGAAAACAATAAAATGAAAGGAGCAAACCATTATGACAAAAGAGTATGAAGTAACAATCCCTAAAGAGGTATTGGCAGATGTAGCCGAGGACCAGGATATCAAGTTCAAGCTTAAACTTGAAATTGAAGCAGGAAACTAAGTTATATCAAAAAATAAAACGAAAGGAGCAAACCATCATGACAAAAGAGTATGAAGTAACAATCCCCAGAGAGGTATTGGCAGATGTAGCCGAGGACCAGGATTTCAAGTTTAAGCTTAAGCTTGAAATTGAAGTTGAAAACTAATTTGGGAAAAATGGATGCTTTCCCCGGGCAACCGGGGAGAAGGCATCATTTTCTTTTAGGAGTCGCGGATGAATAATTACGAAAATATGAAGTCTGCGGTCAGAAGCAGCAGACACAGGACAATAGTTAAAAAGCAGGAAGACTACCGAAGATATGTGACTCTCAAAAACGGCAGGAAGGTACTGGATCACGACAGTGAAGAGGCCGGAAAGAATGCAGGCGTAAGCTCGGGCATTTATAAAGGTTTTGCAGGTGCCCCCGCATACCTTGATATTTCGTACAATGAGCTTCTGAAAAGAGCCGAGGAAAACCTTTCGGCACTTGTAAGCGAACCGGAAGAGAATAATGAATCTTTCTGCGAAGAAAGAGTCGATCATACATGCGAAAACGACACAACCGAGATGGAATCGGTTGTTAAAAAGATAGATGAATACATAGATAAGATTGCAAAGGGCGAAGCTGAAAGAGAGCTTAGTCTTATCAGCTTTTATACCGGCAAAGAATGGCTTAAGAGCAGCGGTAAAGGTGGAGAAGAAGACAGTCTGGTTACATTCCTCATGATTACGCTTGGAGCCAAGGACAAAGACGGCAACAGCATAGACGTTGAGAGACTTACAGGCTGGAGAGGACCTGCTGTTAACGCGTATAGGATTAAGAACTTAAAGCCTTTCTTGAGGCAAACGGTACAGATGCTTTCGGACAAGAAAGATTCGGTGCCGGTTGTGCCGGGAAATAAGGATATTATTCTATCCTGCAGAATGACAGGGCTTCTTGTACATGAAGCAATAGGCCATACAGCCGAGGCGGACAATATTTACTCGGGCTCTGTGGCAGGTAAGCTCTTAGGCAAGAAAATCTGTGGAGAAGACATCAACATCACAGACTTTGCCAACCACTATAACGGCAAAGAACTCGTGGTTCCCATATATTACGACGACGAAGGTAACGAGGCAAGAGACGTGGAAATCGTCAAAGCCGGCGTATTCAATGACATTATGACCGACAATTACACTGCCGAGCAGTTTGGCAGAACACCTTCGGGCAATGCCAGAGCAGCGTGCTATCACGATCAGCCCCTTGTCAGGATGCGTAATACAGCGATGCTTCCCGGTACCAAGGAAATCGACAGAATCGTGGAATCGGTTGAGGACGGTTACTTTATCGTGGATGGTGTAAGCGGTCAGTCCGATCTTTCGGGAACCTTTATCATGGTACCCAGCGCGGTCTATGAAATCAAGAACGGCAAAATCGGTAAAGCGGTTGAGCCTTGCAGAATAACAGGTAACTGTTTCGACGTGCTTAAGTCGGTAAGCGACATTTCAAACCGCTTCGACTGGTACGTAGGAATCTGTGCCAAAGAACAGGAAGTGGTGGTATCAAGCGGTGCCCCCGACATAAGATGCAGGCTTAACATAGGAAAGGCGTAACAGTGAGAAACAAAGCGGAAGAGAACCGTGAACTGGTAAGAAAGTGCATAGCGGAAGCCAGAGAGCGCAGACAGGCGGCCATGGAGTGCTACTACAAAAGCTACAACAGCACCATGTTCATGTACCGCTACGGAAGCCTCATGTCAGTTCAGACGGACTTCCACCGAAGCATGGAGTACAGTATCCATGACGATGAAGGAAATAACTACAAAAACGTCTACGCCGACAGCGACATATTGCTTAATCCCAAAAGCATGCTTGCCGAGACGGAGAAAGGAATCAAGGCTCACAGCAAGATTCCCGAGTATCCGGACGAAGCTTCGATAGATATAGATTGCAGGCGCAATAACTTTGACGGTAAGCTTCTTGTTTTCAGAATCAATGAATTAGTGGACGCGGTCAAAGAAAAATACCCGCTCATTAAATTTAAATCCATAAAAGGAACCTATCTTGATGGGGTCAACGTATACGGCAATCTGTCGGGCGTAACCAAGACGGAAATATATGACAAGTATATGTTATCGGCGATGTTCTGTGCTTCGGACGGAACAGATGCTTCGAACCTTAAATCATATACGGTAACGATGAAGGCGCCGGACACTCCGCTTCTTGAGACAGGTGCTTTTGACGAAATCATCAACAATACCAATCAGGCAATTATCGCTTATAGTGGCAACATAGACAGTTTCGATACACTTATAATCATGCCGGATGCGCTTGAGAAAATACTTAAACTGCTCATGCGCGCGTACCTGTCGGATAAGGCTATCCTCTCCAAGAAGAGCGTTTGGTCGGATAAGCTGCTTCAATCGGTAACCGACTCAAGAATCACATTGTCGGCAGTGTATGACAAGAACAGAATCGTGTCAGCAGGAAGACATATATCGGACACAGGTATTGTCAACCGGGATGCGTGCATCATAGATCACGGAAAGCTGATTAACTTCTGCCTCTCAAGGGAAGCGGAAAAAGAAATTGGGTCGGAACATACAAACTGTGACTACGGATTCTTCTCCATGGAAGGCGGAGAGAAGTCATACAAAGAGATGATAGAACAGACCGAAAGCGGTCTTATAATCAGCAGAATCCAGGCAAGAGAGCTTGATTTCTGGGGCAACCTCACATTGGTAATCAAGAATGCGGTTGTAGTGGAAAACGGTGTCGAGAAGGGAACTTTAGGTACCGGATACCTTAAGCTCAACCTGGAGAAGATGCTTAACAATATAGCATGGATATCCAAAGAAATTGCGTATTCGGGGAACAGCAGCCTGCCTCGGATAGCGATAAAAAAGGGCGGTTTTACTGTTTGTTGAAAATAAGCCGGATGGCTCCGACTTATTATATATGAAAGGAGGACAGCTTATGACAAAGGAAATCGTTGTAGATCCTATCGCTGAAACAAAGTTTACACCGATTATCGATCGACCGATTGTGGTACCGACTCCGATACCCTTCCCCAATCCGATTCCTGTACCCGGCCCTATCGGCCTTGTAGCATGGTAGGATAACAGAATTAGGGCGGAGGGACATTTTGGGACAAAAAAACCTCTCATTACGGATGTAATGAGAGGTTTAATAAACTAAAAATCATTCATCGCGAACGTCGATGGAATCGCCGTCAACGACGATATTTACTCCATAAGATTCGCTTTCGGACAAATTGTCAATAGATATTTCGTAAGACTGATCCGGGGTGTATTCGGGTTCTAAAGAAACGCCCAAGGTCATAACCGATACTGTTGCCATAACTAATAATTTTCCCAATACATTTTTCATTTTTCCTATTCCTTCCTTTTGTCCGAAGACTTTTTTTCTTTGTGACTTTATAATAAATCCGTAAGTAAAAAAGTAAAATATAAGTAAAAGAAAAGCGTATTTGACAAAAATTATAATTACATAAATTCTATTTCAAACTCATATCCCAAATCTATGCGAGCGTCTTCGCGAACTAATTCGGCATGCTTATAATTATTCAGTAAGCGGTTCATGTAATACGCTGTCACAACGTCTATTCCGGAAGAATCCTCGTCTGTATATAACTTAGCATATCCCAGTTGATACCTGTATTTGGATACAGCCACTTCCATATCGGGAAAAGTGTTCGGATCGTATTTCTTAAAGAATCGTTTGGCAAGATGAAGCACTTCGTCTATGTCTCCGTCTACCAGATTGCAGAGCAATACACCGTATCGATCCAAGAACGAACTTTTTATAGTTCTGATATCCGCAGGATTCCTTTCTTGCAAATAGGCCAAATCTTCATAGATTTTGGCAGCGATACGAGTGTTTTTTGTATGAACATAATGAGAAAGCACCCGGGAAACAATATCTCTTTCTGCCGAAGAAAGAGGGTAAGAACTGATATTTTCAAGACCGACGTTCGGAAGTGTACATTCTAAAGCCTTCATATAAAAATCAAATTGTTTGTTTGGGTCTGTCTCGATTTTTGATTGAAAATAGTAATAATATTGCAATTCGATGTTGTTGGAAAGGTCGGCTATTGCTGAGTACTCGGCATAGACCTTTTTGTACTTTTCTGCTGTGTCGGCGGAATACCCGCGCGCACCGGTAATAATGGAATAAATAGTTGCCTCTCTTTTTGAGCATAAAAAGACCAAATCCGTTACACTTCCCCCGGCGCGTTGTAACAATGCGGTAAATAATAACACACCCGGAGTTCTTTCGCCGCTTTCGATTCGACTTAGCATTGAAACGGAACACAGACCGTAGCACAGCTTGGAGGATGTAATACCTGCTTTGGTTCTTGCTTCATATATCACTTTACCGAGATACGACAAATCGGGCACTATTTGGTTCTCCTTTCCGCGATTTTAAATTCTATGCCGAAGTCTTCTTTGATGCGGGATCTGAATGCTTCGGCTTCTTCTTTTCTTTTAATTCCGAGTAAATGGAAGTAGTTGGTAAGAAGACGTTCCCTTGCTTCAGGCAACATATCCAAACGAATATAACAGAGTATTTCTTCATATGAATAAGTAAGAAGCTTGGAAAAAAGGTGCTGTCTCAGGCAATAATTCTTTCGATTAAGAATAGATTCCAACGCCGGCTTATACTTCTCTTTGTCTATGTAATAATCAATATGTACTTCGTAATAATAGAATACCGGCTTCGTCCAAAGCCCTTTCAGGGCGATAGTGCTCTCAAGAGAAGTTTTCAAATTGCCAAGTATTGTGGGGACAGAAGACATTTCGCCGTCACGGATAAGACTGTAGGCCATAAAAATAAGGAGATACTGTTCGTAAGTTGTAAGATTGAAATCAATAATGGAATCAATTGAAAAGTCAGAAACCGTGAGGCTCATGGCCGCAGATAACTCATCGAAGCGAATCAGATCTCTTCGATTGTTTTCATAGTTATAGATTGTTTCGTAGGTAACAAGAAATTGCTTATCGGTAGGATTGTAATCAATATCCATACCGTTTAATTCATCCAGGCAGGTCCGTAACTCGGCCCAGCTGTCTTCGGAGCATAAGCGCTCCGCCTTTTCTTTAAGGAAATGAACTTTCGCATCAAAGTCCGAATCATCAATCATGGGCCCGAGAACCCGATATTCGGAAATCTCAAGGCGTTCCAAAAGACCGAACAATACATCGGCTTTCGGAAGATGCAGTCCGTTTTCAATGCGTGATAAGGTGGCAATCGTGCAGAGGTCATCTGCAAGATCCGCTTGGGTCATGCCCCTCTTTTTGCGTTCGCTTCGTATTAGTTCGCCAATATCGATTACTTTCATATCAGCACCCCCCACTTCCATCAACAATTTAATGTTACAACGTGATAAAGTAGTGTGTCAAGGTTATAAAAACTGTCAAAAAAGGTTTTTACCGTGTTATATCGCACATTTTGGGCGGGTTTTGTAGTATATGTTTGTAAATTATCTTTATGCGGAGGTAGGCAATGAATAAAAAGCAAAAGTACAAAGAGTACATTAAGGAGTTTTACCGGGGGAACAAGTTTTATTTTGCACTCGGAATTTTGGTAGCGGCTCTCGGAAGCTGCGTTCAGGCATATCTTGCAAGACTGTGCCAGCAGTACCTTGATATCGGACAGGAATCCGAGATGGGAAGCCTTGTCACCCTTATCATTAAGTCGGCGGTATTCGTGGTAGCGGTATTCTTTATTCTTTATCTTGATAAGAAGGCAAGATATACCTTTGCCAGAAATGCAATCGGCAATTACAGGGACAAAGCATTTGAGGACATCACCGGAAAGAGCATCGGAGAGTTCGGCGCAGACAGCTCGGGCAATTACATCTCGGCTCTTACCAATGATATTTCATCTATAGAAAGCAATTACCTGCTTAACACATTTGATTTTGTCGAGATGGTGTTCACATTCGTTATTTCTTTCGGAATGATGCTTTGGTACAGCTGGACAATGACAATCGCGGTTGCAATCCTCTGTTGCATACCGATTATAGTATCCCTCATTCTCGGCGACAGAATGACGGCTCAGGAGAAGGCAATAAGCGATAAGAATACAAACTTCGTATCCCTTGTTAAAGATCTTCTCACCGGTTTTTCGGTAATAAAGAGTTTCAAGGCGGAAAAAGAAGCCTTAGCGCTTTACTCGGGAAGTAACTTAGACCTTGAAGACGTAAGATGCAAGAAGCAGCTTACCAAGGGGATGATTAATATCATCACAGGTATTTCAAATATCTCGGTTCAGATAGGAATCTTTGGATTCGGTGCTTATCTCGTAATCAAGGGTAACACAACAGCCGGCGTGGTATTTGCATTCGTACAGTTGATGGGTTGCGTGCTCGATCCTCTCTCTCAGCTTCCGGTATTAATTTCAAGCAGAAAGGCAGCCAAAGGCCTTATCGAGAAGCTTGCAGATTATGTGTCCAATGAGAAAAAAGAAGGCGGAGACGAGAAACTCACCGGTATCGACGGCGGTATCAAGTTCGAGAATGTTTCTTTTGCCTATGAAGAAGGTAACGACATCTTAAAGGGCATCAACTTAAATCTTGAAAAAGGAAAGAGTTACGCTATCGTAGGCGGCTCCGGATCAGGTAAGTCAACGCTTCTTAACCTTATGATGGGAAGCTACGACAATTACAAAGGAAGCATCAAGCTTGACGGCAAAGAATTAACAGACGTAGACAAAAACACGATTTTCGATATCGTATCGGTAATACAGCAGAATGTATTTATTTTCGACGACACAATCAGAAGAAACATCACTATGTTTAAGGATTTCCCGAACGACAAGGTGGATGATGCAATCAGAAAGTCCGGCCTTGCGGCACTTATCGAGGATAAGTCACAGGATTATAAGTGCGGTGAAAACGGCAAGAACTTATCGGGCGGCGAAAGACAGAGGATTTCCATCGCAAGAAGTCTTCTCAAGGAAGCCAAAGTGCTCCTGGTAGACGAGGCAACGGCAGCACTCGATGCCAAGACCAGTAAGAGTGTAGTTGATTCAATTCTGGCAATCGAAGATATTACCAAGGTTGTTATCACACATAAGCTTGATGAAAGCGAGCTTAGCAAGTACGACAGCATAATCGTACTTAAGAACGGTAATGTAGTGGAAGAAGGAAGCTTTGACAATCTTATCGAAGATAAGAAGTATTTCTACTCACTTTATAACGTTAACAGAGATGTAGCATAAATTTAGGAGGATATCATGTGGGAAGTACGAATCGGCGAGATAATCCGAAGCAGACGCGAAAAACTGAATATCAGACAAGCTAAGCTTTCCGAAGGAATCTGCACCGTGAGCACCCTTTCCAAGATTGAAAACGGTGTGATATTTCCCACAAGATATAAGCTCCAATACCTCATGGAAAGACTTGGAATCGACTCCGAGCAGTACGTGATTCTTTCTTCAAAAAGGGAGATTGAATTAAACGAAATGGTAAGGGTATTTAACAGCTGTCTTAAGAAAGACCCGGAAGTTGCGACTTATATGCTTAAGAGAGTGGAAAAGGCTGCGGACAGCGCGAATGACGCAGAGTATCAGATATTCGGAGAATGCAGCCTCCGCCTTGATATAGCCGAGAGGAAGAAGCCACTTGAAAGCATTGAAAAAGAAGCATTAGAATTGCTTAGAGATACCAAGCCGGAGTTTTCCCGCGACAGATTAAGGAACGAACTTTTGTCAAAGACAGAATGGAATATTCTTATAGATTACGCCAAAGTGCTGATGCTTCTTAACAGAAAAGAAGAAGCATTGGAGGTTCTTCTGGGACTTAAGGAGTACCTTTCCGGCAAGCACATGGACGCTGAACTTATCAGGGGCGATTACGAGACAGTGCTCTTAAGGATAGTCGAGACACTGGTATCCATGGGACGCTTCTTTGAGGCCGACAATTATAGCGACGAGCTGTTAGAGGGCTTATACAAGAACAAGGCGACAGCCAACCTCGTGGAAATAATGATTAACAGAACCACAATAGCAATCAATTTAAGAAAGCCTCCCGAGCACGTGAAGAGAATGATCACGCAGACAAGGGAAGTAATAAAGATGGACAGAGGCAGCGAGACTGCCGAACGGTTCGACGATTACATCAGGAAGGAGTGTGGATACGCATGAGCGAATATTGTATGGGCGAGATGATCAAAAGAACAAGAAAATCAATGAATTTGAGTCAGGAAGAACTTGCTTTTGGCATCTGTTCCGTAAGCACTCTTTCAAGAATCGAGAACGGACTCGAGACCCCGGCCAGAGCCACATTTGAAAAGATGTTGGAAAGACTCGGAGGAACAACAGGCTTGTCACCTTGCGATATTGCGGAGGATGAAGCCTACAGAATAAGACATTTGACTGTTAGAAATATTATCAGAAGCCAACAGGAAAAGAACAGCTTTCTTTTGGACGAGTATGGGGCTATGGGGAGAGATGATGCATTTGTTAAGTACATAAAAGCCTCCGCAAGCTTCAATGATGCAAATTTAAACGAATGTATCGCTCTTCTTAAGTCCATATTCGGCGAAAAGGGTATCAAGACAGACGGAAGCGGAATAGACTATGCGATTTTGGAGCCCTATGAGGTTCATGCATTTATTCTTTATGCGAAATGTTTTATGAAGCGCGGCGAATATGCGAAAGCGGAAAAGATATACGCCGGCGTAAAGAAATACCTTGAAGACGGCTGTAACTTTGATGGAATATACGGAGAATTGTACATCGTTCTTTTGACAGAATATGCGGAACTGTCGATTACAAAGAACGATTCGGCGGGAGCACTTGCTTTGTGTTCTATCGCACTTAATGAGATTGAGTGCAGGGGCAAGACATTCCTGAAAAAGAAAGTGTTCGATATCAAAGCGCAGGCGTACGAATTTGACGGAAGAAAAGACCTTGAGCACGAATGCAGGAACTACGCATATGTGCTTGCGGATTTGATTAAGAACTGCGCGGTCGAAAGAAAAAGACCCGTGGCGGTTGCGATGTTTAACTGTTAGATTGGAGGTTACGGAATTGAGGTTTCATAGTATAGATGCGGGTGAAGCGGGATACGCGATCTATTTTCCCGATACGATGAAAATAGTTAGGGGTAACAAAAATACGGTTGATATGCTTGAAATGATCGTGGGAGGAGCGACGCTTGACGACCTTGTCAAAGAAGGATTTTCGGTTGACGAAAACGCTCTTAAGGCGTACAAGGAAATGCTTGGTGATGGTATTAAACACAATCTTCCCGAAAGAGACAAGAATTGCCTGCCTGAGCTTGTAATGCATGTCAGCAATGACTGCAATATGAGATGTCTTTATTGCTACGGACAGGGCGGATGTTACAACATGAAGCGCGAACTCATGGCCGAGGAAACGGTGATTGAGGCTTTAGAGAAGATGTATGCGGTATATCCTAAGATTGAGCTTATTAACTTTTTCGGCGGCGAGCCTACGATGAACTTTGATGTAATCAAGGCGGCGTGCAAATATGTAAAGGCTCATAAAAAGGACACCGTTGTAGGTATGGTAACCAACGGAACTTTTGCAAATGAAGAACTCGTTGAACTTATTAAAGAATATGATTTCAGAGTGACCTTCAGCGTGGATGTGCAGCCCATGCAGGACACTTTGCGTCCCCTTTTGGGAGGTAAGCCGTCTTACGATATCGTGCTTAAGAATTACAGATATCTCAGAGAAAGAACCGAAGAGCCTTCGACGATAGAGGTTACTTATACCGAAGAGCATCGCGTAAACGGATATACTCCTGCCAAACTTATTAAGGAAATACGCAAGGATTTCGGTGACGTATATATGGTATTCAACCCTGTATCTACCTGTAATCCCAAGTATAAGATTTCGGATTTTAAGGATTTCGGAGAATCGGTTGATGAATTAAAAGAAGACAAGTTACTGTATGAAACAACTCCCTTTGTTAATGCAGTATTGATGGGTATAGCAAAGGCCAAGCCCGATTACCATTTCTGTGGTTCGGGCTTTGGCAAGACCGCTGTATCCGCCGCAGGTGACATTTATGCCTGTCAGGCCTTCCTCGGAATGGATGCGTTCAAATTCGGAAGCGTTAAGGAGCCGATTGATGTTTTAAAGGCCAGAGTGTGGGCCAAGTCCGATGAGCTTTACAAACACAACAAGGCAATCGAAGAGGGAAAGTGCAAGGATTGCTACTTAAATACTTATTGCCACCGATGCATCAGCAGCAACAAAATGAGTACCGGTAATTATTACGAATCTCCCGATGATTTGTGCAATATGCAGAAGGACGTATTCGACAGGGTAATAAGAAACAGATTATCAGAGATTTCATAAGAATTTTATACAATTTTTTAAGGGTTTCGTGTTACACTAACTTTGTATTGCGTGCATACAAAGAGGTGAAACATGGAACCCTTTATTTCTTTTAAAGACGTTAAGAAAATATATCATACCGGAGAGGTGGACACGGTCGCTTTGGGCGGTGTCGATTTCGAGGTTAAGGAAGGAGAATTCGTGGTGGTAGTGGGTGCATCGGGCGCCGGCAAGACCACGATTTTAAATATTCTCGGAGGAATGGATACGCTTACTTCCGGGACTGTAACGCTTGATGGTGAGGAGGTGTCTTCTTTTTCCAAGAAGAGACTTACTACATACAGGCGTCATGATGTGGGATTTGTGTTCCAGTTCTATAATCTGGTGCAGAATCTGACGGCGCTTGAGAACGTGGAACTTGCGGCTCAGATATGTAAGGAGCCTCTGGATGCGGCGGAGGTGCTTAGAGAAGTGGGGCTCGCGGAGCGCATGAATAACTTCCCGGCGCAGTTGTCGGGCGGTGAGCAGCAGAGAGTGGCGATTGCGAGAGCGCTTGCCAAGAATCCGAAGATACTGCTGTGCGACGAGCCTACGGGTGCACTTGATTACAACACCGGTAAGGCGATTCTTAAGCTTCTTGAGGATACGTGCGTTAACACCGGCAAGACTGTTATCGTAATTACCCACAATCAGGCGATTACGCAGATGGCTGATCGCGTTATTTCTGTTAAGAGCGGTAAGATTGAATCTGTAAGAATGAATGACAATAAGCTTCCTGTTGAGGAGATTTCCTGGTAGATGAAGAGAACTGCCCTGATTAAAAACTTAATGAGGGAAATATGGCAAAGCATCGGACGATTCCTGGCAATTCTTGCGATTGTGGCGCTCGGTGTCGGCCTTTTTGCGGGCTTAAAGATCACGAAGGAAGCGATGGTCAGAACCGGCGACGCGTACTTCAGGGAGAACGGCCTGCATGATTTCAGGTTGATTTCGACGCTCGGTCTTTACGACGAGGATGTGGAGGCTTTCAAGGAGCTGTCTTATGTGCGGGACGTTGAAGGCGCTTATAGCCTCGATGTACTGGTGGAGAGAGAAGATGCGTCGATAGTGGTTGCCAAGATGCATTCTTTGTCCGACCGCATCAATAAGGTTGAACTGTTAAGCGGTCGTATGCCCGAGAAAAGCAATGAGTGTCTGGTGGATTCGCGCTGGTATGAGGAGAGTCAGATCGGTGAGACGATTAAGATTACCGGCTCTAATTCTGAGGATACGCTCGATATGCTTAAAGATACGGAATATGAGATAGTCGGCATATGCAGGTCTTCTCTTTACGTGAACTTTGAGCGAGGCAGCACGACGCTCGGAAGCGGAAGAATTTCGGGCTTTATGTACGTGCTTCCCGAGACTTTTGATTGTGATTATTATACCGAAGTGTACGCGGTTACGGACATGAGCGATGAGACCATTTACACCGACGCGTACAAGGATGGTATTGACGTTGAAGAGGGCGAGTTTAAGGCGTTTCTTGAGGAGCGCGCCTTTTTAAAATATACAGAGCTTAAGACCGATGCGCAGGAAGAAATCGACGACGCGAAGGTCAAGCTTAATGACGCCAAGGACGAGATAGCCGAGAACGAGCAGAAGATTGCGGACGCCGAGCATGACATTCTTGAGGGCGAAAGCAAGATTTCCGACGGATATTCCAAGCTTGAAGATTCCCGCGACGAGCTTGAGGCGATGAAAGCATTCATGACGCCCGCAATGTATGAGGCTTCCGTTAAGGAGCTTGATGATGCAGAGGCTGAGCTTAAGGACAAAGAAAAAGAAATCGAAGACGCCAAGTCCGACATAGCCGAAGCGCAGGTTAAGATAGACGATGCCAAAAAAGAAGTGGCTGAACATGAGGAAGAGCTCAAGGACGCCGAGGAGAAGCTTGCGGACCTTGAAGAGCCCGACACTTACGTGCTTACGAGAACAGCCAATATTGGTTACGCTTGCTTTGAGAATGACTCTGCGATTGTAGAGGGTATCGGAAATGTGTTCCCCGTGTTCTTTTTCCTCGTGGCGGCGCTTGTGTGCATGACTACCATGAACCGAATGGTAGAGGAGAAGCGTACCGAGGTGGGTACCATGAAGGCGCTTGGATACAGTGAAGCTGCTATTATGGGCAAGTACCTGATTTACTCGGGAAGCGCGGCGATTATCGGTTGCGTGGGCGGATTTCTGTTAGGCTCGTGGATATTCCCTAAGATTATCTGGAATGTGTACGGTATCATGTATAGCATGCCTGATATTGTGTATGTATATGACGCGGTGCTTGCAACGATTTCGGTTGCTGTGTCGGTACTGTGCTCTATGGGCGCGACTTACTATACGCTTAACAAAGAGTTTAAGAGCAACGCGGCTGATTTAATAAGACCGAAGGCTCCGACGAACGGTAAGCGCGTATTCCTTGAAAAGATTGGATTTATTTGGAAGAGGCTTAAGTTCACGAGCAAGGTGTCGGTGCGAAACGTGTTCA
>JAEEGJ010003145.1_pt1 | contig 66907 bp, 48 predicted proteins | sample 8958761 | NCBI WGS metagenome assembly JAEEGJ01 (sample SAMN16246546, study PRJNA631951) | gut metagenome | biome: gut microbiome; feature: rumen; material: RS-attached | host: Bos | place: Iran: Karaj | collected 2018-10 | reverse complement strand
CCTTCCTCCCGCTGGCCTACCAGCTGGGCATCGCCGGCCCCGTCCTCCTCGGCGTCCTCCCGAGCGTGTACGGCTACTTCTTCATCCCGAACTACCCGTCCGACATCGCCACGGTGAACTTCGACCGTTCCGGAACCACAGTCATCGGCAAATACCTGTTGAACCACAGTTTCATGATGCCGGGCCTGATCAGCGTCATCGTCTCCTCCGTCGTCGGCTACCTGATCACCTGCGTCCTCTTCCCCGGCTACTTTGCGGGCTTCATCCAGTAGTTTTTTCAGATTTTTTGCATAACTTTGCACTCCCTTTCAGGGAATGTCGGTTCCGTAGCTCAGCTGGATAGAGCAACAGCCTTCTAAGCTGTGGGTCTTGGGTTCGAATCCCAACGGAATCACAACTCGCTAATTCGCTGATTATAAGCGCATTAGCGAGTTTTTCTTTTCCTTTTCGCCTTAGAAAAGTTGTAAACTTTCATTAAATGATAGTACCAAATCAAGTAAAATTTAATAATTTTGCGTACTGCTTATTCGCGAATGCGTGAGCAATACGTGAGCAGACAACCCTAAGAAGTGAAAAAGGAGAGCACCATATGTTGACGACAAGATTCTTTTTGGACACGAGGAGGCCGGACAAGGAGGGATTATTTACTCTGTACCTGGTCCTCTCGAAAAACAGGACGACTGCCATGACTTCCCTGGGCCTGAAGCTGTCAAAGGACCAGTGGAAAAACGGAGAAGTGGTCGAGCATCCGAAGAAGAAGTTCTGGAACGGGCTCCTTTCAGCCAAGAAAGGGGACTATGACAGGGCGATTGTCGAGCTTGCCTATAACGGCGCTTTTGCCATGAAGTCTGCAAAAGAGTGTCTGCAGATTCTCAGGGAGCGAGTTGACCCGGAATACGCTGCGAAGTGCCAAGAGGAGAGAGAAAGGAAGAAGATCCAGGAGAACAGTTTCGCCAGGTTTTTCCTCTCCTTCCTGGGGGAGAAGGACAACGCCGGAACAAAAGGGTTGTATCACGACACCTATCGAAAGATTGAGTCCTTCTGTGAAGCTGAGGGATATGATTTCATGTCGCTTTCATTTGACGAGATCACGAAGCCCTGGTTGGAATCATTCGAGAGATTCTGCCTGAAAACGCAGAGACAGAATACGGCGAGCCGGCATCTCCGCGATATTCGAGCGGTTTTCAATGCGGCTATCGATGCTGAGAAGACGACGCGCTACCCTTTCCGGAAGATGAAGATCAAGGTCGTCGAGTCCAGGGACAAGTCGTTCACCGCCTCGGAGCTCCGCCAGCTTTTCAATTTCGGATGCTATCCAGGGGGGGAGCAGGAAGCTGTGGACATGTTCAAGCTGATGTTCTGTCTGATTGGAATCAATTCGGTCGACCTGGCCTTCCTTAAGAAGCCCAGAGGTAACCGCATAGAATACGAGCGCCGGAAGACGCATAAGCCGTATTCCATCAAGATAGAACCGGAAGCGAGCCGTATAATTCGCAAATACAAGGGAAAGGAAAGGCTCCTCGATATCTTGGAAAGGGTCCCCAATTATCAGACTTATTTCAACCGTATAGGGAAATCGCTCCGCAAGGTTGGCAAGAAGAGGGTAGATGGAAAGAAGAGCATCGGGAAGGCGATCTTGCCGGATGTATGCACCGGATCAGCGAGGACTTCCTGGGCCACGATTGCCCAGGAAGAACTGGGTATCGACCGGGAAGTGATAGCTGCCGCTCTGGGACATTGTACGGTGGACGTTACGACGACATACCTCCGAACGAAATGGAGGAAAAAGGTGGATGAGGCAAATCGCAAAGTCCTGGATTGGGTCTTCTACGGGAAGTAGAAAAGTCGGCTATCCGCAATATGAGGTTGGATTTTGTGGATTCACTTGCTAATGACCTATTATTCTCTTATCTTTGCATGTACATAATTACGTACAGAAAAAAAATGAAAACAACCAGCGTATCAGATTTCAGGACCAACATGAAACGGTATTTGGACGCCGTCATCTTTGACTCGGACTGCGTCGTCATCAACCGTGGCAACACCGGAGCCGTGCTCATCTCCCTGGAAGAATACAACTCCATCAAAGGGACGGAAGCCATCCTTGCATCCGAGAGGATGGCGAGTTCCATCCGTACCGGCCTGGAGGATATCGCCCGCAGCGAGGTCGAAGAAATAGACATCGACGCCCTATGAAACTGCTTTGGACAAAGAGCGCGAAAGAGTCTTACGGGCTTCTCAAGACGGACGCCCCCGACGTGGCGGAAAAGGTCAAGTCAATCCTGAAAGACACGGCAACGCATCCCGAAACGGGATTCGGTTCCCCCACAAAACTCGAAAGGGACTATTCCGGCCTCTGGCAACGGACATACGCCCCCGGTCAGGTCATCATTTATTCCTTCGATGAAGACGCCGTTACAATCGTCTCCATCGGGGCAAGGGAAACCGCCCTCCAGCATGTCCACCTGGAATCCTATTCCAAGCAGGATGAGCAGTCCGTCATGGGACAGATGGCCGCCAACAGAGGAAAAGACGGAGAACCCAAGGTAGGCATCTTCTGGTACAACCGAGCGACGAACCAACTGTTCGGAGTCATATCCCACCGGGTGAGTGACTACACCAAAGCCAACGCCTCGGATGGGAGAATCACCTGCTCCGAAATGCACGAGGATGTCTGGAAAAAGGAGTTCTACAAGCAACGATACCAACACGGTGGCCAAGGCCCGTTCATCGGTGCCTACCAGGACAAGCCACGCGGCCGTGTGTTCTACCATATGGATGACGGGACCTATGAAGTGGCCGTAGGAAAATGGATAGAGGAATACCCCCAGGCTTATGAGCTGATTCTGAAAGAATTCAACCTGCCGCCAGAGAAAACGAAAGCCATGTACGCCGTCCATTGGGACATAGGTCACTCATGGCGTTAACCCTATTTCCAACCACATATTGCGGATAGCCGAAAAGTCACTCGCCAAACAAGGCCTTGAGCCTATCATTGTAGACTGGATTCATATAACTGGCCACGGCATCCCTAACGACATCCGAGACGCTCCGTTTCTCGGCTAAGGCCACGATTTTCAGCTGTTGGATGACTGCGTCTGGGAAAAGGACGGTCAGACGGGCATCACACTTTTCCATAGGAACAGACACCTTCTTCGAGACGGACTTCCTCCTGGATTTCTTCGAATGATTCTTAGCGGAAGGTTCTTCCTCCGGGGTGGGCGACGGAGAGATCTGTTCTCCTTCCCCGGGGACAGGCAGACGGGATCCCTGACCATCGGGCTCAGCATTATCTGTCCCCAGCGCTTTTTTGTACATCTCCCAGGACTCTCCCAGGTCTTCCTCTTCAACTTTCTTTGCCATGTCTTTCCCTTTTTTGCAAAAGTAAGAAAATAGCTTTAATTTACAAAATTATAATATTATAATATTGACAAATACACATTTGATAATATTTACATATTATAACATTGTCACATTATCACATTATAATGTTATAAAGAGTGAATATGTGCTTTTGACAATCCTGTAATCTGATAAATCACACACATTATAATGAAGAACTGGCCACAAAACCAAGTAAATAACGCTGATAATTTCTGACTACGGAAAGAAATTATTCGTTTTTTTCAACGCCGTTTTGGATAATTTGCGCCATGAAGACGGATGTCAAATGGCCAAATTTAACCAGGACAAGGTGTGTATGTGTACCACACATACTTCCGGACGCTTCACTGCGTGTATGTGTCGCACACATTGACACGCCCGGCACCTTGCTTTTCCGGGGGATTATCGACGCAAAAATCCCCGGAAAAGATACGCTCGGATCATTCGTCCGAGCGAGTTCCGCACCTCCGTAGTCGGTGCGTCCTGGCAGGGGCCTAGCTGAAAAATCACACACTTTTTGCACAAGCAAATAGATCAAAGTGTAGTGGTTTGGCACAATCTGGGTGTATCTTTGCGATTGCAAAGAACACCCAGTATCCGTATTACAATGATCAAAGAGACCTGCTATTTGGCTGATACCAACAAACTAGCCCATTTTGCTGCTCACCCCTTGCATCGCACCACATTTTTTGTTACATTTGTGCTAAATGTTACATAATGTAACAGAAGATTGTTTGTATGAAAGGAAACCAATACAAGGCCTTGAGGCTCAAAGAAGAAACGCTAGACAAATTGTCTGATGTCCAACTCGCCTTCGAATCTACTTATATGAAACGAATGACCAAGGATGAATTTGTCCAAAAATTGATCGACTGCATTAAGGATGCGGAACCCGCAGTCTGGCAGAACTACTGCGCAATAGCGGACAAAAAAAACGCGGAATAGGACCCCGACATGGCAGACAAACTCACTTTCACAGGACACGAGTCCTTCCACTGCAGGACACTCTGGCTGAAGAAGGGCTACGATGCCATCACGGCAGGGACGGATTTCAATGCCCCCGAGGCCGTCGTCAAGCTTGGCGTAGGAAAGAATATGGTTGCATCCATCAGATACTGGATGAAAGTTACCGGGTGCCTCGACTCGAACAATGAGCTCACCTCGTTCGCGCGTCTCCTGTTTGACAACAACGGGGGGCTCGATCCGTTCCTCGAAGACGAAGCCTCTCTCTGGCTGTTGCATTACAACATCGTCGCAAAGGGGGTTGCTTCGCTTTACCGGCTCGCATTCCTCGGATTCAAACGCGAAAGGAAGGAGTTCACGAAAGAACAGCTCATCCAGTTCGTCCGAAGAGCGGTGACTGGCTCGACCATCGTAAACGACAACTCCATCATGAAAGACATCAATGTTTTCCTTCAGACTTATGTCGCCCCGGTCGGGACGAAAAGCGTCGAGGAATACGGAGCGATATTCATTGACCTCGGTCTCATTCGCCGGATTGGCGGCGACAGGTACGTCTTCGCCGAGACTCCTTCCGTCGCCATTCCGGACGCGGTGCTGCTCTACGCTCTGTCGGATTGTCGCAAGGGCGGCAAGACCGTTTCCGTGGACGGGCTCCAGGACTTGTCCCTCATCTTCGGCCTGCCGATGCCGGATCTCGTGAAATCCGTCGAACGGGTTGCCCAGCTTCATCCAGACGAAATCACCTATTCCGACAACAGCGGAATCAAGAACGTGCATTTCATCGGCGATATCGATGTTATCAGGGAACTGACAAAGCACTACACAAGATGACCTACTACGCTTCTGTCAACATAGAGAACGGCCTGGAAGAAGGCTACCGTTATATAGTGACGCCGAACGTGCAGCGCGTCCTCGGGGAGATCGTTTCGGACGTGCAGCAAGGGGTCCACTCATTCTGCATAGTGGGCAACTATGGAACAGGCAAGAGCAGTTTCCTCATGGCTCTTGAAGATGGGCTGCGTGAACAGTCCCGGGATCTCCTCCCCAACAGGGAGGTCTTCTTCGGAAGCTCCGACTTCGAGATGATGAATGTCGTCGGCGAATACGCGACCCTCAGGTCAATCCTCGCCTCGCGGTTCAACTGTAGTGAGGACAGGGTGCTCCAGAAGGTCAAGGAACGCTGCGTCTCCTGCGAGACCGATGGTGGTTCGTTCTTCCTCGTCGTGGACGAGTTCGGAAAGATTCTCGAACATGCGGCCAAGAACGACCCGGAGGAGGAACTGTATTTTCTCCAGCAGCTCTCTGAGATGTTCAACTCGCTCAAGCGCAGGGCTGTCCTTCTGACAACGCTCCACCAGACCTTCGGGGCGTATTCGTCCCAGCTGAGCGAAGCGCAGCGCAACGAGTGGCAGAAGGTCAAGGGTCGGTTCCGCGAGGTCGTTTTCAACGAGCCGGTCGAGCAGCTCCTCTTCCTCGCCGCCGAGCAAAACAAGGGGGATGAACGCACGATTGAGGACGAATGCGCCTTCGGTCGCCTGTACGACCTCGCCCTTTCTGCAAGAATCATCAGCGAGGGCTTCGCACGCGAAACGGCCAGGAGCATCTATCCCCTCGACCCGGTCTCTGCTCAGTGCCTGACCGAGGCGATCCGACGCTATGGTCAGAACGAGCGGTCGCTATTCTCCTTCCTCACGGCCAAGGGAGACCTCTCCGTAGATGCCTTTGTCCCCGGACGCGACCTAACATACAACCTTGCCGCTGTCTACGATTACTTGGTCTACTACTTCTACACGGCGCTCTCCGATGTCAACATGGACTCGGCAAGCTGGTCCGCCGTCAAAACGGCCGTGGCGAGGGTAGAGAACGGCGCCGTGGCTGAGCAGTACGCCCCCGACGCAATCAAAATGGTCAAGGCAGTCGGCCTCCTGGGCATACTGGCTCCTCCGGGTTCGCGGCTGGACGAGTCCGATGTCTGCCGCTATGCAAAGGACGCCATGGCCATAGGAGACCCCCAGGCGGTTCTCGCGGAGCTCGTAAAGGCCCAGGTCATCCGGTACGCTTCATACAAGTCCCGATTCATTGTATACGAGGGAAGCGATACGGACATACAGGGCGAACTCGCCAAGGCCGCAGTCACAATTCCGAAGCCCGCTCCCGATGCCGCTCTTCTCAGGGAATATTTCCCTGGAAGAGTGTCGCTTGCGGGCGCCGAATACTACCGTACCGGCACGCCCCGGAATTTCCAGTGGGTGCTTGTCAACGAGCCGGAGGTCCTTGTCCCGCAGGGCGACATCGACGGCTACTGCCAGTTGGTCCTGCCGCTTGACGGCGCTTGCCTGGAAAGGGTGAAGAGTCTGTCGAAGGACACACAGGAAGCCATCGTATATGCAGTCTACAGGAATGCCGAGGATATCGTGCTCCGGCTCCACGAGATACTGAAGGTGCGCCATGTCATCGGCAGGGTCATCACCGACGATAAGGTCGCCTATCGCGAACTGACGAACATCCTCAGGCATGAACAGTCTCTCCTGGAGTCCGCCATATGCGACGGTCTCTACGACGGAACGAAGGTGGACTGGTACTACCGAGGGAAGAAAGTGGGCGTCAAAAAGAGAAAGGACTTCTACGAGTTGTTGTCAAAGGTGTGCGCAGATGTCTATTCCGGCACGCCTATCATCCGGAACGAACTGGTCAACAAGCAGAAATACAGCTCGGCCATCTCTTTGGCGCGGGTGAACCTCATCCAGGCGATGCTCGCCAACGACTCGCTGGAGGATCTGGGGTTCCCGCGGGACTCCTTCCCGCCCGAGAAGACCTGCTATCTGACGATCCTGAAGGAGAACGGACTGCACAGGCGGGATTCCGACGGGTTCTGGTACTACGCACCGCCCGCGTCTCATGAGATCCGTGCTCTTTATGACGCCTGTTCCGAGTTTCTCGCCTCCACCGCCGAAAAGCCAAAGAAGGTGTCCGAGTTCCTCCAGATGCTCCGCTCCAGGCCGTTCAAACTTAAGCAGGGGCTCATAGACTTTTGGCTGCCCGCATTCCTCATAATGCGCCAGCAGGACTATGCGCTGTACTCCAACGGCGCATACGTAATGTCCCTGAGCCGGGAGGTCATCGACTTGATGTCGCGCCTGCCCGAGGACTTCACCATAAAGGCATTCAATGTCTCTGGCGTGCGGCTGGAGTTCTTCCGCAGATACCGGCAGTTCCTGCGCCAGGACACGGAGGTGCGGCTCGGAAGGACCTCTTTTTCCAAGACGTACAAACCTTTTTTGCAGTTCTATCGGAGTCTCAACGAGTACGCTAGGACCACGACGAAACTCGACTCGATCGAGACGATACGTTTCCGCGATACGCTGGCGAAGGCCGTAGACCCCGAGAAAGCCTTCTTCGAGGACATCCCCGAGGCGCTCGGGTTTAAGGGTGTCCGTTCCGACCAGGGCGACTTTGTCGACGGGTTCGTAGACAGAATCCGCAAGGCTGTCCGGGAACTGAACCAGTGCTATGACGCCCTTGTCGACCGTATCGAGCAGGCGCTTGTGGACGCCCTCGGGCTCCCGGATGGATACGACAACTACAAGCCGGTCCTTGAAAGCCGCTACTCTGATGTCAAGAGACATCTTCTCTCCGCCAAGGCGCGGCCGTTCCTAGACCGCGTCCTCGCCCCTTCAACGACGAAGAAGGAGTTCCTGGAACGGATTGCCGCGGTAGTGCTGGACGCCCGCCTCGAGACATTGAAGGACCGAAACGAAGATGCGCTCATCGATAACATCATATTCCTTTTTCACGAGTTAGACCGCGCCGTCCCAATGTCCGCCATCCGGGCTGAGACCGGTGACCGCCTTTTCGGATTCGGCCTTTCCACCTCCGATGGCCCAGTCGGGCCGGGTGCGGCGTACCGCCTTCCGGAGGCGCAGATTCCCAGGGCGGACGAGTTGGAGAAAAGGCTCGAGGGTCTTCTCAGTGGAGACGACAATCTTGATATTTGTGTCCTGTTGCAGATGCTCGCAAAGAAATCCGGAAATCAGTGATATGGTGAAAGTAAGACACATACTCGGCATCTCCGGGGGCAAGGATAGTGCCGCCTTGGCAATCTATATGAAGAACAAGTACCCGAACCTGCCGATCGAGTACTATAACTCCGATACCGGCTGCGAACTCGCTGAGACCGAGCTGCTTATCACGCGGCTCGAGTCCTATCTGGGCGGAATCAATCGTCTGAGAGCCGCCGCCGACTCCACTGCGCCCACGCCGTTCCATCATTTTCTCGCGGCGATGGGTGGCTTCCTCCCTTCGCCCCAATCCCGCTGGTGCACGAAGAAGATGAAGCTTGCGGAGATGGAGCGATTCGTCGGCGACGCACCCGCCGTGTCCTACGTGGGCATCCGTGAAGACGAGGATCGCGAGGGCTACGTCTCGACCAAGCCCAACATTCAGGCGATCTTCCCTTTCAGGAAGAACATCTGGAGCCTCGATGTCATCAACAAGGTGCTGCACAACGACAATATGTCATTCTTGGCCGATGCGTACAGGAAGGAATGCACCGCCACGACGCTCGCGGAAGCGCTTGAGGTGGTCTCCAGGCCGCTCGGCAAGGGCTTCTTCTACTCGAAGAAACTCAACGCCCTCCTGGACATTGACGCGAAGGCCTTTAACCGTTGCGTCTTCTCCTTCCTGAAGACGACGGACAGCCCGGTTGGAATGCTCGACTCCTTCCCCTTGGTGGATGACGACGAGACCGTCGTGAAGGAAGACGTCTTTCGCATTCTAGAGGACTCCGGCATTGGCGTCCCGGCGTACTACAACCCGATCCCATTTGAAGTGGACGGAAAGCGAGGCACATACAACAGGAGTCGTTCAGGCTGTTATTTCTGCTTCTTCCAACAGAAAATAGAATGGGTCTGGCTCTACGAGCAGCACCCCGACCTCTATTCAAAGGCGATGGAGTTCGAAAAAGACGGTTACACCTGGAATCAAGGCGAGAGCCTCGCAGAATTGTGCAGGCCCGAACGTGTCCGCCAGATCAAACTAGACGCCATCAGGAAACAGGAGGCGAAGCGTGCTGCGGGGAGTTGCCGACTTGTGGACAATCTCGGAGATGATGATAACGACGCATTCTGTGCAAACTGTTTCATTTAACGCGCAAGGATATGCTTAAGGACGGAATCATCTGGCCAGAAAGCCGACGATATATGTCGGGAACGGATTGGGAGCCTGCAGGGTTCTTCTCTGATTGCCTATGCAATGCGAAGGAGTTTGACCTAATGCTCGGTTTTTTCTCATCCTCGGCGATATCGGTCCTGTGCGATGGCTTTGCTGCATTCCTGTACAACGGGGGGCGGATGCGACTCATTGTAAATGACGTCCTAACGGAAAAGGACAAGGACACCATTGCGAGAGGAATGGGACATGAGATCCTTCCCTCTTTTGATCTCGGTGATATAGAGGCGCTCAAGGAGACCCTTTCCGAGCAGGACAGACATTTCTTCGAATGTCTCGCATGGCTCATCCGTAACGGGCGAATGGAGTTCAAGGTTATTGCTCCTTTCTCCGGGAAAGGCATCGCCCATACAAAATGCGGATGCTTCTCCGATGGCTTGGACAAAGTTGCCTTTGACGGGTCGGTGAACTTCTCCCGTACCGCCCTTGTGCTAAACATGGAGAGCCTCACAGCCTCGTGTTCTTGGGACGGGCCATCGGAATATGCGAAAGTGAAAGATATCATTAAGGAATTCGATCGAAATTTCTCCGGAGGAAACCCTTTCGTAAGGTATATCGAGATTCAGGATGTTCGGACTGCTATCTCTTCATCGTTCGGGGGGAAAGAGATAGAATCGCTCCTCGCTGATGAATATGACCTCATAGAAAAAAAGAACAATGATTCCATTCCTGACACTGTACGAGCATCACTTGAAAGGGCTCGCCAATGCGTGAAGGGCGCCATAAAACGTTGTAAGGAGGAGCGATACACACGCGAATATGAAGAGGCATTGGCGACAGGTCGTCCTCACTTTGCCTATCCGACAGGGCCTTTCGACTACCAGGAGGAAGCCTTCTCCAGATGGAAGGAAAGAGGACAAAAGGGGCTCTTTGCTATGGCCACTGGCACGGGCAAGACAATCACGGCCCTTAATGTTGAGTATGAGATCTATAAGAGAACTGGTTATTACAAAGCCATCATCCTCGTTCCGACGGTAATGCTCGTTGAACAGTGGGTGAGGGAATGTGGCAAGTTCGGCTTCGACAACGTTGTCCGCGTATGTTCCGCCAACCGCAATTGGAGCGCGGAAGTTGAGCGGCTGAAACTGGCGGAGATGACTAGGCGTAGTCGCGAGGACAAAGTGTCTTACATTATCGTATGTACTTATGCTTCCTATGTCCGCCCGGCGGTTTTTGCCTCGTTGAACGAGTTTTCATCCTCGAAGCTCCTGCTCATTGCCGATGAGTGTCACAACATGGGTTCTCCGCAACTGTCTGCCAAATTCGAAGCCATCCCCTACCATAGGCGCATCGGTCTGAGCGCAACGCCTGAGAGGCAGTTCGATGAAGAGGGTAACGAACAGATCCGCCGTTTCTTCGGATGTGGTCAGGAATACACCTTCGAGTTCACGATGAAAGAGGCAATCCAGAAGGGGCGGCTTTGCCGGTACGAATATCATCCACATCTAGTAAGGCTCACTGATGCCGAGATGGCGAAATACATGGAGATATCGCGAAAACTAGCCAAGGTGTATAACTTCTCCAAAAAGAACTTCCCGAAAGGGGACGACTATGTCAAGACCCTCCTTCTTCTGAGGAAGGCAATCATTCACAAGGCCGTGGGCAAGCTCGCCGTTTTTCGCTCTATCCTGGAAGAGAGGATGAAACTGAAAGGCGATCTCCGTTATACGCTCGTTTATGTGCCTGAGGGAAATGTCGCAGACGAGTACGATGAGGACCTCTACAGCGTGACCGATGTCCTCCCTGATGACACCGAAACAATTCATCTCATAGAGGAGTACACAAACATCGTTCGTAATGTAGCCGCCGGCGTCACTGTTAGAAAGTTTACGTCGGAATCTGCCGACCGCGATGTGATGCTTGAGGACTTCGCCTCCGGCCGTTTACAGGTGCTGACTTCGATGAAGTGCCTAGATGAGGGTGTTGATGTCCCTAGAAGCGAACTTGCTATCTTCTGTGCAAGCACGGGCAACCCCAGGCAGTTCGTTCAGCGAAGAGGGAGAATCCTGCGGACTCACCCAGACAAGGACCGGGCAGTCATCCACGACCTCGTTGTAGTGCCTGAGGTTGATGAGGGAAGTGATTCATACGAAATGGAACGCAATATGGTGGAAACTGAACTAAAGCGTGTCCGGGATTTCGCTGTGCTCGCGGTGAATTCGTCGGAAACCGTCAAGGTCCTTTCATCGGTGTTGGAACGCTATGATTTGACATTATAAACAATGAAATACAATAAGCGATGGAAGAAAAACTGACAAGGAATGACAAACTGCTACGTTCCGTTCTGCTCGATCAAACCCTTATGGAGAAAGGTGGGTACGGGGTCGAAGATTGCCTGTATATGGAGAACGCTCTGCGCTCTGACAACGCCGTTGTTAAAACGGTCGCACTCATCCTCGACAGGGACTATTCCGGTTCCACGGAAAATGACATATACAAGGAAATAATAGACTACTTGAAGAAAGCGCTATGATCATTAAGGACATCAAAATCTGCAATTTCCGGATGTACTACGGCGATAACCTCGTCGAAATATCACCCGGCTTGACATTGTTCCTCGGAGACAATGGCGATGGTAAATCCACGTTTTTCGACGCACTCAAGTGGCTTTTCGAGACCTCCAAGCCACAGACCGATTATACGATGGCCTCGGCGATGCGCCGTGCTGAAATGGAAGTTGGTGATAGCATTGAAGTCAGCGTTTCAATGAACTTCGAGCACTTCGGCAAGAAGTTCGTGAAAAAATGGTTCCGTGTGACTCGAACGGGTAAGGATCCCAATGCCTTCAGCTCATCTCTAGCACAGTTTGAAGCGACGAAGGAGGAAGGGACAGAGCGCCTTAATGTAGACGGCAAACAACTCATAGACGGCTGCTTTGACGCCTTTATGCAACGGTTCAGCATGTTTAAAGGAGAGAGTAATCTTAATGTGTTTGATGATACCACGGCTTTTCGCCAGTTAATTGAATGGTTCGCTGAACTGAAAAAAGTCGACCACTACGTTCACCTTACTGAGGGATTTGCAGAAAAAGCAAGAATTGCCCACGAGACAGAAAAATCTCGCGACACCAGAAATGACAAGAAGACAACAAAACTTAACAGTGAGCTTTCAACCATTAGAAGGAAGATTAGACAACTAGAACAAGACAGAAAGAGTTACGAGGACTCTTCTTTAGATTACGAAGCTCAATTGAATGTCTTGGAGAATAATCAGGATGTCTCCGAGCAGTACCATTCGCTCAAGGAATTGCGTGATGGCAAGGAACAGCAAAAAAAGGAGGCGGTTGGACGGCGCAACTTCATCGACCTCAATCAAGCTCTTCTCGATAAACTGTGGATTCTTGCTCCTTTCCCGAAGATTTTTGATGAGTTTCAGGCTAAGGCAGCTGCGACAAGCGAAGAGAAGCGCCGCCTCAATGATGCCTTTCAAAGGGAGCTTGGCGAAAAGACCGGCAAGCAGAAAGCACTTGCGGAGGTGAAGGCCCTCCTTCACGGGTCGACTATGCTCAGTTGGGACGTGCCGGATATCAAAACGATGGAGGAGATGATTCGAGACGAGGTCTGCAAGGTTTGCGGGCACAAGGCCCCGAAAGGCTCGCCAGAGTACAATTTTATGGTTGCTAGACTGGAAGAGTATAAGCGCCATCTCGAACCCGATCCCGAACCAAATCCCGATGAAGAGAGACTGTTTTTCGCTGACGAGGTTGAACAGATTGGTGATCTGAACAGTAACTTGTCTGGTTATCCGGCAAAACAGGTGAGGCAGAAGGCATCAGAAATCACCGGTCGCCTGGACGTGGTGTCAAAGTTCGACGAAAGAATTCGCAAGTTGGAAGAAGACATCCAGGACTATGAGGATGAGATGAGTCGACTACTCGTCCAGACACCCGGTCTCACTAAAGACCTACTCGAGAAATCCTACCGAGAGCTTCGTTCCGCGATGAGGCTGAAAAAGGACGCAGATGATAACATCGTCAAAATTGACATTGATCTTGCCGAGGAACGCCGTAAGGAAACGGCAAAACTGCAGGAGTTGGAAGGAATTGCACCATCCAAGGGCATGGCCAAAGTGTTTAAGGATATCCAAGACCTGCTAAATGACATCTGCGATTCTTTCCGTCGGTCGAAGGAACAGAACCGCCGCGAGTTCTTGAACAACCTCGAGCGACAGGCTAACGACTATTTGGTGCGGCTTAATGCAAGCGATTTCCACGGAATCGTGCGTCTCATTAGCCACTCGGATGATTCTGCTAAAATCCGTCTGTATAGCGCTGATGGCGAACTCGTGAAAAATCCTTCAGGTTCACAGGAAACCACAATGTACATGTCCGTTTTGTTTGCCATTTCCGACCTTACAACGATCCGAAGAGAGGAGAATTACCCGCTCATCTTTGATGCTGCTACTTCGTCGTTCGGAGATGCCAAGATGGACGAGTTCTACAACATCGTCGACGATCTCAACAAACAGTGCATTATCTTCACCAAGGACTTCATCAACAAGGACGGCTCACTGCAAAAGGACGAAATTGACAAACTCACCTGCCTTGTGTATCGACTGCGCAAACAGGACGGTTACGATCAGAAGAATCAGGCCACATTGAGGACCATCATCAAATCCGGAATCGAATGAACGAGAACAACGAAACCGCCATCAAACTTAGAGAACTCTGGGGGAAGGCGAACCCCCTCTGGGAGACCAGATACGAGGACTTCATCACCACATACACGGATTACAGTGTCGGAACGAGCAAGTACCTGGACTCCCGGGGAAAGGTTTTCGGTGCAGGTTACGAGATTTATATTGTCGCTTTTTTCCTTGGTCTTTATGCGGACCGCCGGAAGCCGATGACCAAGGACACATCCAAAAAACGCAAGTTTGGTCAACCTGTTGGCCTTTGGGGGCAGATTGAAGCCCGTGGTCTGCGCCAGCCATACCCGCGCATCCAGGATTACATCTTCGCGGCCCTCTACGCCAAAACTGACGTGGACCTTATCGCTGTTGACAAGGGTGAGATACAACCCGCCCAGGTCGTTTCGCAGATGAAGCAGACCATGGAAGAATACGCCAACTTCGGCTTCTCCTTCATGACTGAGAAACTGGAGGAAAGTCCTGATTACTTCTTCAAGGAAGGGGCCTTCCTGAAGCTGTTTCTTCCGTTCCTACAAAACGAGGAAGAGGTAGAGGACGGCCCCGAGCCACTCGACTAAAACCGAGTGGAATAAGAGCGTTGTGCGTCATTATCTAAGTGCTCAGAGACTAAACACTGCGGGTCAATTAACTGCGAATAGAACATTTGAATTATGAATGTATCTGTTAATATTGAGGAACTAAAACACATCCTTGATAGAACGCCGGCGGAACAGAATATCATGTTGACCGGGCGTCATGGCATAGGAAAATCGGAGATTCTGACCGCGTACTTTGCCGAAAAGGGAATGAAGGTCGTCGCTTTGTTCCTAGGTCAAATGAGCGACCCGGGGGACCTCATTGGTCTGCCGGACAAGTCGGGGGACAGCACGGTTTTTCGGCCGCCATATTGGTTCCCGAAAGACGGGAAGCCAATCGTACTGTTCCTGGACGAATTGAATCGCGCTCGCCCTGAAGTGCTTCAAACAATCATGGACCTGGCACTGAACAGAAAGCTTGCTGGCAGAACTCTACCGGCGGGGAGTCGGGTCATCTCAGCCGTCAATGAGGGCGAGGAGTATCAATTGACGGACCTCGACCCCGCGCTGGTCTCCCGCTTCAATATCGTAAGATTTGAACCGTCCTTAGACGAATGGCTTTTATGGGCGAGAAAGAGTTTCTTGGACGAACGGGTCATCCATTTTATCAGCGAAAACGGGACGTGGCTGGACGGCGATCCTACACTTCAGCAGAACGAAGACACCGGGCTTGACAGGACGCCCGACCGGCGTGCTTGGACGCGGGTCTCTGACATCATTAAGGGACAAGACAACCTCAAGGAAGATGTGAAACTGATTTCTAGTATCATTGGGGTTAAGGCCACGCAGTTGTTCATATCAAAAATGGGAGCGAAAAAACTAGTCACCGCCGAAGACTTAGTCTATCGTTTTGACAGTATATTGCCGATGTTTCATCAATTTAAGCAGCACGACTATGCGATATTGAATGGAGACGTCATTCAGTATCTTGAAACTCGCGCTCTCATCTTTACGGCTAGGGAGAAAAAGCAGGTGTCGGGCAATCTCTTGAGGTATATTGACCATTTGCAAAAGACAAACAACCGTGAGGCGCTGATGCATTTTTCGAACACCCTCCATACGCCCATATATAAGACATGCTACGCTTTCATTCGGGATCATGCGAAAAAGATCGAGGATGACCTACTTCTGATGACGGCGAAGATCCATGAATGACCGTCTGCACAGAATCATCCGCAAGTGGTACATTGAAGAGCCCGCGCTTTTCCAGATTTATTCGACACATAATCTGGAAGAGAACGAGCGTATCTCTTGCGTGATGAGATGTGGCGGGGGGAAGATAGAATATAATCCCCTATTGGCCGCCGGGTTGGACGACGGTAGTTTGGAGTTGCTGTTGAAGGCCGAGGTGATCCGGATTATGCTGAAGCATCCGTATGACAGACAGCCTGACGGGTGCAGAAAGGAAGTTATGGGACTAGCCAGTAATCTGGTGCTGTCGGACAATTATGCGGAATTCCAACGGGTTATGCTTCCGTCCCCGGGAGATTATGACCTAGACAGTCATGAAAGCTATGAGTGGTATTCTTACCGGTTGGAGAAGAGGATTGAGCCGATAGAGAACATTCACAGTGAGACGAGTCCGGAATTGAGAGAACTGGAGAATATGCGAGAGCCAGAACCGACGGAACAAAAGGGAAATCCCGTCGATGACGACGCGGGTCCGGCGACAAAATCCAGTGATTCCACAGCCAAAGCACCACACTCCCAAAAGATGCTTGTGGAGACGATCCGGATGCCCGACGGCTCAGAACTCCCCATTTTTCTGGATATCCCGGACGACAATGGAGACGGAGGCAAGGGTGAAGAGGACGGCGGCGAGACAGCCGCGAGCGGTTCTTCATGCCAACCATCGGACAGTCCGTCATCGGCTTCATCGGCAGGTGGCGTCAATAAGCGTTACTCAGCATGGGCGAACTACGATCTTGCCTCTTTGTGGGAAGAAGATTACATGAAAGTATGTGAGATTGATTACCAGATAGAGATTATCAACAATTCTCATAACTGGGGGTCGCTGTCGGGTGATTTGATTGGAGAAATCTTGGCAAGGTCGAAGGCGCGCATCGATTATCGTAAAGTGTTGTCGGGGTTCCGAGCGACCATCCTTTCCTCCCAAAGGCATCTTACGCGCATGAGGCCGAACCGGAGGACCGGCTTTGACAGCATGGGAAGCATCCGGCGTTTTTCCACAAGGATTCTTGTCGCAGTGGATGTGAGCGGTTCTGTCAATGATGACTCCTTGGGGCATTTTTTTACAATCATCAACCGCTTATTCAAATATGGCGTCGAGGAACTGGACTTGATGCAGTTCGATGCAGGAATAAAGAGCGTGGAAAAACTCGAGAAGAAACGAGTCTCTTTTGACATTCAAGGAAGGGGTGGTACGGATTTCCAGATTGTCTTTGACTATGTGTCTGAGCATCCGAAATATGACGGGCTTATTATCTTTACCGACGGTTATGCCCCCGTGCCCCGAATTCCAGGGAGAATGAGGTGTAAAATCGTCTGGGTCTGCAATGACAAGAAAGGATATGATGACAATTGCGGATGGATGCAGAGAATAGGCCGGTGTTGTTTAATGGAAGTATAATCGAAGAATGGGACTGTCTTTTGACAAAAAGCAACTTGAAGCATTACAATTCAATGACGGGAGCGCCATCGTATTGGCGGCACCAGGGTGTGGCAAGACCTTTCTATTGAGCATGCGGGTATTTTATGCCCACTCTACCTATGGTATTCCCTTCGGTGACATGCTATGTCTTACATTCACGAATCGCGCCTCGCGTGAAATGAAGGATCGTATCAAGACGATGGCCCGATCGTCGGCGGATGCGGTCCTCTCGGAACTGTTCGTGGGAAACCTGCATAGATTCTGTATCCGATTTTTGTTTGAGAATAACATCGTCCCGATCAATACGAGCATTATTGATGATGTGGATCAAGAGGATATTGTCTCTTATTTGTGGGGCAACACACGATTAAAAGCCTGGGAGGTCAATGGCGTTTTGAGACGTTCATACCGATTATTGGCCGAGAATTATAACATGTCAACGGCAATCGCTGGGATGTATTCGCAAGATTCGAAATTCGATCGGGTCGCCCAAGCATACAACAGGTATAAACAAGAGGAGCAAGTCATTGACTTTGAGGACATTCTCTTGCTTACGTATAAGGCGTTATGCGAAGATGATGCCCGGGTCAAATACAAATATTCATCCTTCAGGTGGATTGAAATCGACGAAGTGCAAGATCTGAATCCTTTGCAGTTAGCCATCGTCGAGAAACTCTGGGCTGTGGGTAACGGAAGCTCCATCGTTTATTTCGGTGATGAGAGGCAGGCCATTTTCTCTTTCATCGGCGCAAAGGAGAACAGTATCCGGGAGTTAATCGAGACCTGTGACAGGTCAATTTACTTGTCCAAGAATTATCGCTCTCCGATGTATCTTCTGGACATGCTGAACGATTATGCTATCAGCGTTCTGGGGATCGACAACGACAAGTTGCCGGGGACGGAGAATAACGCCCAGATTGATGATGCTCTGTTGTCGGTCAAGTGCAGTGATAATGCGGAGCAGTTTCAAGTGATCGCCTTGTTGGCCCGGTTGATGGATGCGCATGGGGGCGGGAAAGAGTATACTGCAATCCTTGTCAGAACGAATGCCGAGGTTGATGACGTTTCCGACTATCTATCCAGATACCAAATGAAACATATCAAGCTGTCGAAGGCCGATATGTTCAAGTCCATCCCGTTCAAGACGATATTCAGCCATTTCAACGTCATCGCCACAGAAACCCGGTACCAGGACTGGATACAATTGCTTTATCGGACAAAAGCGTCATCGACGCTCGAGGCAGCTCGCAGTTGCATGAAACAGATGAAAGCAATCTGTCTTACGCCGCATGATTTGATGTATTACGAGTTCAGCTCCTATGTCATCGAGTTTGAAAATACTTATCGGAACAAGGAAATCGTTCTCTTTGACACGGAAACGACGGGGACGAATGTTTTTGAAGACGACATTATTCAAATCGCGGCCGTCAAGGTTAGGAACGGAGCTGTTGTTCCGGGATCCGAATTCGACATCATCATTGAGACGGACAAATGCATTCCGGAGTATCTCAACGGGGGTGTCTTGAACCCGATGGTTGCTGAATACGGAAGCAGGACTCATCTTTCGCCCACGGCCGGATTTCTCCTTTTTTTGGAGTATGTTGGAAACGCGGACCTGATGGGCCATAACATCAATTTCGACATACACATTCTCGAAAACAACATCAACAGAAGGACTCCGGAATTGGGCTTTGTCCGCCCTTCCTGCTGGGATACGCTCAAGCTGTCCCGCCTGACGAGCCCCAACTTGCGGAGCCATGCCTTGAAAGATTTGCTGGAAATCCATCATCTGAAGGGCGTCAATTCGCATAACGCAATGGATGATGTGTATGCGACTGACAGTTTGGCCCGCTTTCTCTATTTCAAAGTACGAGCCGTCATTCCGGATCAGCAACGCTTCTTGGCCTCCTCGCCTGCGCAGGACCTCAAGAGGAGGCTCTTGACCAATTATAAACCCATTTACGAACACACAAAGCAGAAGTTGTACACTGCGACTATTGGAGAAGAGTTTTCATTTACATTTGAATTGGATTACGTCTATCAGACATTCTTGTCGAAGAAGTATATCGAGCCCTTGCCCATGTTCGCCTATATGAAAGACCTTTTCCAGAAGGTTGTCATTGACGAGCAGGAGGACATCTATTTCAACCAGCAGCTGCTGAATCATTTGTATGAGTTCAGGACGTTCAACGAGGCGGACTTATTCCAGAATAAAGTGATTGCCGAGCGGGTCTTTGTCATGACGATTCACAAGGCCAAGGGACTCGAGTTCGACAATGTCCTGTTATATAACATCTCTGATGGCGTGTTCCCTAATGGTTATTTTGATAGAACACCCAAACAGAAGCTTGAAAGTGCAAAGGTTCTCTATGTTGCATTGTCCCGGGCCAAGAAGCGAGTGTATTTTTCTTACATGGGCCGGAAATCACGTTTCATGGAAACGAATTGTGTGGCGGATCATTTTGAAGAATATCCAGAGAGCCAGAAAAGACGATTGATTAATATGATGGAGATAAGTAGAACCTGAAAACAGTCTTCCCCTTGGCGCTGAATAATAGAGATAGTAGAAAATTAACAATGAGACTTGCTGAGTCCATAGTTTTTCCCCCCCCCTCTCCGGTTCCGGCCATGGAATGAAGACGGACCAGATTGCCCGTGAAATCAACGAGCGCGACCTTTATTCCCACTGGGACAAGGAACTTGTTACGGAGAAGCTGGTATGGGCGGTGGTCCTCTCGCATCCAAAACCTTTCTCAAGTCAGATGGCAGGATTCGCATGATAGTTTTAGTCTATGCAAAGAGAAGTTGAATATAGGTCATATTACTCAGGCCATACAAAGGATGTCATTCCTCTTCTTAAGATCAGTATATCGCTCTATTTGCGTAATTATAGGCGAGTCAAGATTGGAATCACTAACAACCCTGAGCGTCGCTGGAGCGAGCATCAGAGGCAAGATGTAGAATCTTGGGATAGAATGGTTGTGAAATACGTCACAACTAGTGTGAATAATGCGAATCGAATTGAGAAGTATTTTATAGAAGCAGAGCCAGCACTACACAATCGATGGACGGGCTGGAGCAATATGTCGGAATCGGAGAATTACTATGTTTATATCCTATTAGGTGGCCACAGAAGAAAGAATAAATAACTCTTTAAAAAACCTTTAACACTTTTTAACAAAAGATTTTTGCCTTCATGTCTTTGACCTCATACCTTTGCGAAAACAAACAGTAAAGCGTATGATCATAAGTGATGTAAATCGAATCTTGGGAATCGATCCCGGTCTAGGGGACCGGCACTTCCCAAGTGATGGCAGGACATTCCACATGATGAATGATCCGGCCATGCAGACGAGGTCTGAATCCGAGACCGAACCGGAACGATGGTACTATGATGGGATGGAGTACCTTGCAAAAGGAAACTATGAGGTCGGCCGCTATTTATTGGAAGAGGCCTACAAGATGGGAAGCGTCGGCGCAGGTAACGACTATGCCTATGGCCTGACACACGGATGGTTCGGAAAGAGAGATTACGACACGGCGGTCAAGATTTTCCGGAGACTTGCGCGCCAGGGGGACCGGGATGCCATGAACAACTACGCCTTTGCGTACTTGGATGGCTTGGGTGTGAAGAAAAACCTTCATCTAGCGAAGTTTTGGCTGATGAAGTCCATTGAGAAAGGGAATATGGACTCTGCTGTCAGCTACGCGCAGTTGGTGTTTGGCGGGGTGTTTCCGCGAGAGAATTGGAATCTGTCAGTATGGCTATGCTTCTGGGCGGCGGACAACGGCAATGCTGGGGCGATGAATGAACTGGGACTGTTCTATGAAGAGACCGCCGGGATGCTGAAGAACTACGACAAGGCCTTCGAGTGGTTCAAGAAGTCGGCCGAACACGGAGGAGGTGCGTGCGCCGAGTTCAATGTGTCGAGGTGCTACCGATACGGTCTTGGCGTAGAAATAGACGAAGAGACCGCCGATGCCTGGCAGGCCTTGGCAATAGAGCACGGCTTTGATTTTGAAGCATATTGCAACCTATATGATTTGTGACAATCAAACCAATAAAGTGTTTCTGTCCAAGGGACTGATGCACTACGGAAGAATTCTCGAAAGACTCCTGTCGAGCCTGAGTGGCTGGAGTGTCGAGACACAGTTCCTCCCGATGGCGGATTCCAAGAAGCACGTCTGGGCGAGGGATTACATGCCCATCCAACTGGAGAAAGACAAGTTCCTTCTCTACCGGTACACGCCGGATTACCTCAAGGGCTTTGAGGACTTTATTCCAGCCTATCCTGCTATCTGCAAAGACCTGGGGCTGGATTGCGTCACCACCGATATCGTCATGGACGGCGGCAACGTGGTCAAGTGCGGGGATAAGGTCATCATGACCGACAAGATCATCAAAGAGAATCCTTTCAAGTTCTACCGCGACATGCTGTCTGAGTTGGAGAGCCATTTCCAGGCCCAGATTGTCCTGATTCCATGGGATAAATACGAGCGTTACGGCCATGCAGACGGGATGGTCCGCTGGATGGGCGGGAACAAGGTTCTCCTGAACAATTATGTCGATTTCGACCCCGGCTTCAGGAAAGAGCTTCTCAAAGCCCTCTCCGGTCATTTCTCGGTCGAGGAACTCTCATACGGTAGCAACCGCCATGCTAAAGTCTCCTGGGCATACATCAACTTCCTCCAGACCAACAGGTGCATCTTTGTCCCCGGCCTGGGCATTGAGGAGGATGTGATGGCTCTGGAGCAAATCAAGAAGCACTATCCGGATTATAATGCCTTCCTCGTTGACGACTGCCTGCCCCTCGTCCGCGATGGCGGCGCCCTGAATTGCGTCACATGGAATATCCTTGCCGATGCTTCCGAATGGCCAAAAGAAGAAGCATAAATAGTTCAAAACATGAGAACCTTAGCACAAGCAATAAACAGTTTCCATCCGGTTGCAGCAACGATCGAATCCATCGAAGACCAGTTTCGCGTAATAGCAGAAGCCGTATTCAATTCCGGATACTTCCTGGTCAATAAAGGGAAAGAAGAGAGACGTATATATCCCATCGATATCGAATTCTACTTGTATGCCGAGTACGATACCGAAGACGATTGGAGAAGGGATGTCAACATGTACCATAAGGGGAAAAAGGTCCCTTACTTCCCAGAGGAAGGGTCACTGTACCCGCATCGTTCGGGTGTGGACTATACATTTGAAAACGAGAAAGAGCAATACCGTGCTTCATTTTTAATCCGTGCTTACGAGGTTGACGGTCGACGCGAGGATCATCCGACTTATCTCTGGGAGGATATGTTTGGAGAATGTCGTTGTGATGGAACCGGTCTGAATGTGGTATGGAAAGATGAGCAGCATCCTTGTCCAGGTGCAGTCGAGCAGACAATACGTCATAATCTAAATGGACGAAAAGGCGAGCAGGACACGAAGAGATGGCGTTTTATGCGCGTTGGCAAGTAGGGCGCAAATGAATATCGGCCACCCTCTTGGATCAAAATGGAGTTTTCCATACTTTTGCTATAGAAATACAGCGTCACTATGACGCCCAGGCCCGTCTGCCGGCGGCCGTCTCGAAAGGGGCGGCCGTTTTTTCTTAATCATCTACGGGGCTGTAGATGGCGTTTGTCTGTCCGGAGATTATCACTACCTTTGCCATAAGGAAATGAGGCTACTGTTCTCATCTAAGGAAAATCCGGACACTGGGGCTGTCGCATTGTCGGCAGCCTCTTTCATTATCGTAAGTGAACCCTGCGTGATTGGGGGATTTCAAGTAAACTATTTTTGGGTTTCAAGAAAAAGACTTACTTTTGTGATGCCGCTTTGCGGTGACATATTGCTTGCCTAGTCCAGGGCACAAAATCTGGTAAATTTTACGTTGGACATGGCGGCGTCATTCTTTGTGTCGGCAAGAGCCTTGCGTTGAGTAAGGCTCTTCCTGATAACGAGTGTGGAGCTGTTCGTGGACGTTTCGGTTTACCAGAGCCGGTGCCCCCAGGAGCAAGAACTCCACACTTTTGTTTTGTGACACATTGAAATGACAAAGACCAATTGACCCGCAGATAGCCCAACCATGTCGACCACCTATTTCGCAAACGGCAGTAGATTCAATCCGCCGAAAAGAGCCGCGCTCCCGATACTCTACGAGATAACCGGAAAACTGATAGACGCCCGTCCCAAGCCAAGAAACAATGATGATTACTGGCTTATAATCCAGTTGATGACTGAAGATGATCTTATCAGCGTGTATTTCGCACAAAAAGCCGTTCTGGCTACGGATGTCGACCTCTTGAACTCTCTCTACGGGAGAGTTGTCACTCTCCGCAGCAAAAGCGGGAATCCCGAGATAAGCACGATCAGTGTCAAGTCGGAAGAATCCCTCCGGTCCAGGCTGCTGGACGGAGTCATCGCCAACCAATACAAGATGGAAGACCTCCCCGCCCTCATCGCGTTTTCCAGGGGAGATGACAGCATGTTCGAGAAGTGGCAGCTGTTCAAGCAGCAGATTGACCAAGAAGGGGTTGCCAAGGCCAAGGAAGAGTTAAACCTGAAAAACACAAAACTACAAAGCGCCATAGATCGGGAATGGGAAAAATGGTATGAGCTGAATGCCATCCATCAGGAGGTCTTCGAGAAGCAGCAAGAACTGCTCAGGGAGCTGGAAGACGCATTGGTCCTGATGCAGGGGGAAGACCACCCCCAGGGAACAGGCCGTTCCGGATTGAACGGCGTCGGCACGGAGAACCTCGTCAGCATCGACACCGGCTACAACAACCTGCTGGATGCCATCGATAAGTTCCGGCCGCAGAGAGGGATCTTCGTCATCTGCGGCGATGAGATCCACAAGATCCACCACGCCTACGTCGAGGACAAGGGCCGTGTCTTCCTCCTAGGCTCCGCCCAGGAATTCAATCGACGGGGCCGCGAAGCATCACGAGAGATTGTCGACAGAATCCTCCATCTGCTCTACCCGGAAAACCACCCGGAGAAGTGACGAGGGACACGGCGGGAATCCTACGGGGTTCCCGCTTTTGTTGTCCTTCAAGAAAGCCCGCGTTTTGTTGTACTTTTAATTTGTAAAAGATGATGGGAAACACCATATTTGTGTAGTGGCTAAAATCAAAGATTAACGTTTCCCATGAGACATAGTCCTCCGCCTTATGATACTCTCCGATGAACGTAAGCGATTCGCCAAATCAATAGCTATCTACTTCTTGGGTACTCATTTCCAATTAACTAGCGACAATAATAGTTTATTATGATTCAGATTAATCAGCTTTGGAGATCTCTCCAAAGTGCTCTAATTCCAAGACAGAAGCCTTTATCACAGTCTTTCGCAAAAAGAGGATACCATCTTCTTAGCACTTCGCATCTTGGAGCAGGAGGGAGCGCAATTGTTGACACATGCATTAGAGACAACGATAATCAGGAGTTTGCTATTAAAAGGCTCCAAAACGACAGTAATAAGGAGAAGATTGAGCGATTCAAAAATGAGATTAAGACCATGAATAATTGCTCATCCATCAAAGGCGTTATGCCTATTATAGATTTCGATTTGGACGGCTTATGGTACATTATGCCAAAAGCAGATTGCATGTATGAATCATTTAAGAAATGGAAAGAGAGTATTGATTATTATGGCAATCAGTTATTTGGAGAGAATCATTTAGAAAGAGTGGTTAAATGGTTTATAGCGTTTTCAGAGTCTCTTTCTCAAATACATTCATTAGGTTATGTCCACCGAGATATAAAACCGAGAAATTTATATTTGTATAATGGAATCCCCACAATAGGAGATTTTGGCATCGTCGATATTCCAGACTCAAAACTAACCAAGAAAGGTGATAAAATCGGAGCTTGGAATACCATAGCCCCCGAGGTTATGAGAGACCCGAAGAATGCGAGTTTTCCAGCTGACGTGTATTCATTAGCTAAAACTATGTGGATGGTATTATCCCTTAACGATGATGGATTTGATGGACAATATGAGTCAAAGAATCCAAGTATGAGTCTCCATGATATACCATATTTTCGCTATGAGTACCTTCTTGATATTGATGAACTATTGTCCGATAGTACGGAGAATGATCCATCACAAAGGCCAACTATGCAAGAGTTCAATAATAGATTAACCGAGTGGATAAGAACAAATAATGACTTCCATAAGAGGAACCTAAAAGAGTGGACATTCATCTATTCCTGTTGCTTCGATAATACACAACCAGAAGTTGCTGTCTTCTCTCGTAATGAAGATATAAGCCGAGTCTTGAATTATATCGGAAGATACGCGCGGTTAAACTATTGTATGCTTCCCGTCAATGGAGGTCTCACTTTGCTTGGAGCAGATATTGCGGCCGAACCCGGATGCATCATGCTTGATCTCGGGACGCCTTTTATCTGCAAACCCCGAAAACTTACGTTTCGATCTTTCTCAGGAGATGATGCGTGGAACTACTTATTTCTTGAATGTGAGAAAATTGACCCCATTTTTAAGGAAGGGCCAGATGAATACCTTGTAGAAGATGTCCCTGGGCACTATGTGTCTGCCGATGATGCTATCTATGGCGTTTATAACTACGATACTGGTGAAAAACTACCTGATGGATATAGAATCGTTACACGAATGAATTATGGAAATCTTCTAATTGTTTCTAAAGCAGGTGCATATAATCAGACCCTTCCTGATGATGGTAGGCAGAGCCATTTTTCCGATGAATCCCACTTTTACTTGTATCATTCAACACTAAGAGATAGTTTTCATAGAACCGGCAAGATAATCGACACGATTAGTAGTTTTTTCCCCCAAGTCTCCTATGACTTTGAGGATATCACTTTGGATGATAAGTATCATACTTTGATCAATGACAATTATGGCCTTATTTCTATTGACACAAAGGAAATTCATACTATCGAAGCGGACCAACACTATGCTGATTATTGTTTTTATTTAACTAACAGCAACCCAATCTCCCCTTTTGATTACCTAAAAATCAAACGGTTCCTTTGTAAAGATGGGAAAATAAGAGAGTATGATTCTTATGAAAACGAAGAAATATTATATGTTCAAGGAAAGGAACAGGCCATTCATTTTTACAACTCTATTAATAAAACCCTGGAAGTATTTGTTTCTTCTTTTGGGAAGGAAAGGTCAAGCATTGATTCTTCGGTTGATGTTCTTATAAGATTAGTTAGAATCCCAACAGAATTATTTACATATAAGATGGTTCGAAATACTGTCAAAACAGCTGATGATCGTTTGGATACCATTATTGCTATTGACGAATTCGGAAAGCCATGCGTGTTATCAGGTGAATCTATTCAAATGGCAAAGTTCTATCCAGTTCATCACCCTCTTATCGGGGCAAGGCATAACTATGTGGGAAAGTATTGTAGCGAGAGTTCAATCAGTGACATTTATAGATTCTTACTCATAAAGTGGGAGGATTATCTAAAGACAGGATATGGGACTTCAGCAGATAGAGATTCTGATGATACTTTTGACATAAAAGAAAAGCGCAACGAGATACAAACGATTATCTCTACGAAGACTAAGAATACTTAGTCTTCGTTTTACACCTTGAAAGAATTCAATAATCTATTTGTGGTTGATCCGATACAAATCATTATGCTCGTAAAGAATAAGGCTGTCATATACGCCCGCGTCTCGTCGACCGGTGAACGGCAGAGCACGGCGCGCCAGGTGGCGGACCTCACCAGGTACGCAGAGGCCTCCGGAATGGAGGTCGTCGCGGTCTATGAGGAGAAGGCCTCCGGAGCGAAGAGGGACCGCGAGCAGCTGGCCGCGTGCAGGGCGTTCCTACTGGGGGGCGGGGCGCAGCACCTCCTGGTAACTGAGCTGTCCCGGTTGGGCCGCAGCCTCAAGCAGGTGCTCGAGGTGGTGGACGAGCTCACGGCCGCCGGCATCAACATCTACTTCCAGGCCCAGGGGCTGAACACCATCGTCGACGGGAAGCCGGATGCGACGGTGAAGGCGATGGTGTCGATGTTCGGAGCCTTCGCGGAGCTTGAGCGTTCCACCATCGTGGATCGCCTGCAGTCCGGACGCCGCGTCGCCCTGGAGAAAGGGACGTTCACCCCCGGCCGCCCGGCGGGATCGAAGATGTCTAACGAGACTCTCCTTGCCAAGTATCCAAAAGCCGTGAAGCGGCTCAAGGCAGGCCGCACCGTGCGGGAGGTGGCGATGGAATGCGGTCTGTCGACGAAGACCGTTCAGAAGGTCAAGAACGCCCTGAAATAGGGCTTCCCTCATTCATGTGCTTTGTCGATTTCATCCTCGCGGGTAGAGACGAGGATGATCGGGATACGCATACCTCCGGACAGCCCTTCAAGGCAATTGGCTATCCATTCTTGACCTTTGTTCGGTCGGTCATTGAAGAACTTGGCGGTAAGGCGCTCGGCTCCGCTGATGATGAGGGCGCGGACGAAACGGCGGTTGATGATGCCCTCCGCTTTGCGGCGCACCACCTCGAATTCAGGATTCTTCTGTTCCAGGACATGGATACGACCGAAGGATCGGTCCAGCGGAATCAGCGATTCGATAGCCTCTTTCTGGCCGTCCAAGGAGACACAGAGGACGTTGGTGTTCCATTTCTGACTCAAGACGGCAGCCATTTGAGCCACCATGTAGGAGGCGCTCACCTCATCGGTGGCACTGATGCGATGAACACCGATTTCGTAACCGGGGATTTGAGTAATGAATTCTGCCATATTGAAAGTTTTTTGGCAAAAATAGCCACACCTTCGGCAGAAATTCGGCAGATGCTAATAAAAGTATCTCCGGCACCCAATGTCACGAAAATGATTTTAGGGTGCCGGAGAATGCAAAACTGATTTCAACAGTGATTACTTTACAATGTAACAAGAGTACACATCTTTTTCCTTACCATGTGCGGTTACTCTCTTGGAGTAAGCCATTATTATTTGTCCACCAACTACTTGTTCCATAGGGACGAAACCGAGTTCCGTCATAAACCGTTTATATGCAGTCTTGTTGGTTTTCCCTTTACTATCAGAATAGTCATCAAAGCTCTTCCCCCTTGTCTCGTAAACAATTACGGGCATGAAAATAATATCGGCCTTCGGTTCGCAAAATGAACCAGCCAAATAGTAAAGTAGCTGATAACGAAGTGTCCCATGGCCATCCTCATCACCGTCCAAGTAGTCGTTCACGAGTTCATCAAGACGTTTGTCGGCTTCCGTATTAGTAAGACTATTTACGTATTGTCTTTGCCCGGCGATACTTTTTGAGCCAAAAGATTCATCTACTTTTGCTTCAACACCTATGAACAGAGCATTATTGTCTGCGTGCCCCCATATTGCAAGGTCCTGTATCCTAGGCCTGGGGTGACTGTCAAAAACACTGGCGAATTCGATTTTCGCAACATCCAAAGAGATATTATTCGTACCGAGGAAGCGATGAATCATTTCTTTCATCGACTCTTCACCATTGGGCGTTTCACCGATAAAATCTTCTGCCAAGCATTCCCCGCTTCTGCCATCTTTCCAATGTTTGTCTTCTCCGTTACTGTTATACGCCTCACAAAAAGCTTTTTTCCATTCTGCTTTGGAGGTAATCTCTTGTTCTCTGTAATAGTATTTCATTTTGCATAATTATTTGTCATCTTTTGTGCTATCTCAGCGATGCTATCCCTCAATCCGACTGGTTCCAGAACCTCAATAGTATACCCGAATGAGAGAATGTCCTGCTTGAAATCATAGTCTGGAGTCAGATAGTAGGCGAAGATACTATATCCTTTGTGGGTTTCTACTTCCTCCTGTGAACTGTGGAGCGGCAAGGATCGGAAGTAGCGAACCTGCTTGTCGTAGACTTTGAGGAGAACCTGCTGACTTTTCATATCGTCGTACTTTCTGACACCATATAGCGACTGGAACCAGGCCTTGGCATCCATACCTTCCGGCATCTTGAACGTGTCGGGGAGAATCTCGACCTCCAGCATCCGGTCCAGGGCGTACATATGGGGCTTGAAGTCCTTGTCATAGTCCTTGTGCCCGTATAGGTACCAGCGACGCTTGAATTCCCGGATGAAATACGGTTCTATTTCGTAGGTCATATCCTCCTCCATCCTATACCCTTGGTATCTTACCTTCAACTTCCGGTTGTCCCGGATGGCCTGGATGACCGTGGTCAGGAACTGATGGCTGGATGGCACATCCTCGAAGAAGATCCTGTCTTTCATTCCAGCACTCTCGTTCAACAACGAATTCAAGCAGAGGGCATCAAGCATCCAGGAACGGATTCCCTGTCCGTCCATGTCTTCATTGTTCTTGATGCGGTAGGTGTTGTCCCTGCGGTCACAGACGATTTCGATACCGAAGATGTCGGAAATCGCCTCTAAATGATTTGAGAACGTCCGTGCGGGCAGGTCACTTCCGAGTTCATTCACGGAACTCCGCCTCCATAGCGCCCTTATTTGGGCCGATGTCAGTGGTCCTCGGCTCTGGAGTGTTTCCAGTAGCCAGATGTACGATTTGAAATAGTTCTTTGCCATATCTAACCGCAAAGATAGCAAATGAATCGGCAAAAATATGGCTGATGTATAAAAATCATCTTCTGCCACAATCTTGCAGAAGCATAGCCGATATTTGGCCCGAAAAAACAAGATGGATACTATGACGATAATCGAAAGAATGTACAGCATCGTTGAGAAGATGCAACCGGAAGAAGGGAGAAACCGAGGGATCTCTTTATCCCGCATGGAAAATGCTTCCACAGACATTGACGAACTGGCCACTGCTCTGGGAATCAGCAGGATGCAAGCCTTGATGATAACGGTCATCGTGAGAAAGTCATACCGAAACGAAATCGATGAAAGGGAATTGGCTCAGACCCTCGACATCGATTATTTGCAGTTCCTGATGTATCACCAGGACCTGGTCAGCCTGCAGAGAAGCGGTTACATCCGCATGAATAAGAAGGGGGGAATTAAGCTCCCTAGAAGAGTCCTGGATGGATTGTTGGAGAACCGACCGGTTGAAGCAGACCCCAGGACAGGTCTGGGTGCCATCGACTTGCTTATTCGGATTAAAAGCTGGCTATCTATGCTTGAAGATGACCTTGGCAGTCCTGATGAGATGATCGACGACATTGATGAACTGATGAACTTGAATCCGGACAACAGTGTTTCCAAAACGGTTCGGAAGACAATCCGGAACATAGAGGGATATGAAAGAATTGTCCTATATGGTCTCATCTATCGGTATTACTTCGAGGATGATGACATGGTTGGATGGCATGACCTGGACGCGTATCTGCCGGAGAGAGATTACTCGTATCTGAAAATGGAATACAAACTCGAGCGCCTGTCGCTCCAGGCCCTCGGCATCATCGAGTACGCCGGGCGTAATAGCATGATGAGCAAGGATTACTTCAAGTTGAGCGATGACATCAAAGAACAACTCTTTGCCGATGTCGGGGGTATCAGGAAGGAAGAGAAGAAGGTGTCGGCCTCCAGGGAATTGAAAGCGACGGAAATCATATCCAAAACCCTGTTCTATAACCCTGCCGAAGGGCAACAGGTAAGCCGATTGAAAGAAATATTAAGCGCGGAGCGCCTGGATGAGATTCGCTCGAAGATGAAAGAAAAAGGGCTTCGTTCCGGCTTCACCTGCCTTTTCTACGGTGGCCCCGGAACCGGTAAGACGGAAACGGTCTACCAGATCGCCAAAGCGAGCGGACGCAACCTGTTCATCGTAGACGTCTCCCAGATAAAAAGCTGCTGGGTGGGCGAAAGCGAGAAGAATATCAAGAAGGTCTTTGACAAGTACAGGGAAGCTGTCAAGGCCGGAGGAATCATTCCCATACTTCTTTTCAATGAGGCCGACGCCGTCTTCGGCATTCGTCGGGAAGGGGCGGACGGTGCCGTTGACAAGATGGAGAACTCCGTCCAGAACATCATCCTTCAAGAGATGGAAGACCTTGACGGTATCCTCATTGCGACGACAAATCTCACCACAAACCTGGACAAGGCTTTTGAAAGACGGTTCCTCTATAAGATTCGTTTTGAGAAGCCTTCCAGTGAAGCGCGGTCATCTATCTGGCGGGCTATGCTGCCCAGCCTTTCCGTAACTGAAGCAGACTTCCTGGCCGGCGATTTTGATTTCTCCGGAGGACAGATCGAGAACATCGTCCGGAAAAGCGAGGTTCAATCCATCCTAGATTCATCCGAACCAGGATTTGATGATATTCGTGCATTCTGCTCTGAGGAGATTATCGGTGATGGGACGGGAAGAAAAAGGATCGGTTTTTGATTCCGCTCCATCCATCTTCACGGTACTATTCCGCGGTGGGAGCTTCGTACTGACAAGATTGTCGTAATCCATAACACATAGCCATTACGGCATCTTCCTCCTTGATTACATCCCTGAACCATTCCGGAGAAAGAACCTCAAAGGCGGCACCATGACGTAGAATCTCCTGCTCGAAGTCTTATTTCGGCACCAACCGGTAGACTGATAAAAGACAATCTAATTATACTGCAGGTGGTTCCTTCTCTGATAGTAATGATGCAGTAGTTACTGCAAAACAGAGATGGCTAAGATAAAAAAGGGTAACAAAGCAGTCATTTACGCCCGCGTCTCTTCGACAGGCAGGAGACCGTCAGAGCACTGACTGCTATCGAGAAACGCGAGCGTATTGTTCGGCCTTACAATTCATCTGGGAACTTGAAATAGCGGTAAAAATCAAGTACATCTTCCCCGGTTGCTTCTTTTGGGAAGATTACCTTTTTACGGGTAAGGGTATCTTCACGATCATTAACAAGATAGTACACGAAAACGAGGTCGTCAGTTCTCCATTTTTCAAGGAGTTCCTTGTCTCGTTCATCCATCTCGCCCTTTGCTGCTAAAGCAGCCTTCTTGCGTTTCGACAGATTGTTATAAAACTTGATGTAATCGCGGCGAACCTTGTCGGCGGCATGGTAGAGATCGAAACCCCATTCTTGAAATTCGTATCGCCCGTGTGTTTCATTATCGATTGTCCGGGCAAAGAAATCATACAGGTCAACACAGGTTCCATAAGAGCTCATGGCTCCGGAGAGATAATTAAAGACAATGATGTCAACTTGGCGCATAAATGTAAGTTTAATCTTCGTTTCGTTGTTTTTTGGACTGGTTTCGGGACTCTTTTCCTCCCTCAAACTGGGATTCTGCAGGTTTGGGAAAAGAGTCCGAAAAACCGTCGTTTGATGGACACTGATTAAGTTATAGTGAGGGGCCATAGTTCTGCTTCTTTTCTGCCCTCTTCTTTTCGCGCTCTTCTTCCTCGCCCAGGCGGAGGCTTTCGTCGTAGATGCTTTCGCCCTTCGCTTTCGTTGTTGAAGTCGCAGGGGACTGGTGGGGCCCAGAGGCGGCGACATGGGGTACGCGAATAGGCAGATTCGGTTTATTACTGCTCGGCGGAACCGTATCCCTTCGAACGGTAAGCCTTGCCCTCCGGGATGGCATTCGCGAATGCTTCTCTACTGTCGCCTGCTGGCTGTCGCGGGTGAGCGTCCAACCCTTCTTCTCCACGACGGTCTTCAGCCACTTGAAGTCCGTACCGGTCTCGCTTCCTTTCCACGCGCAGCGGGTGGCGCGGTCCAGGTACGTCACGCCGAAGGGCTCCCCGGTGCGCGTCCAGGAGAGGACGACGTAGGTGCCCTTCTTCGCCATGATGGCGCGGAACTCCTCGTAGGACTGCGCCTTGGCCGCCGCTGCTGCGGCGAGCGTCTCCAGGTGTTTCCTCTGTTCCTTCCTGGCGGACATGTTCGCCTCCTCGCACCGTTCCCGGATCCTCCGGAGCATCTCAACGCCGAGCTCCGTCTCCTTCAGTATCGGGGTGACGGGCTTGCCGTCCGGGGAGGTGCCGCTGGCTACGATCCGCTCTCCGTCACCGGCCCTCTCAATTTCCAGCAGGACGTTGTACCGCCGGAGCATAAGCCCCTGGATCTGCTCGAATGTCGAGAAATGCCAGGTGATCGCATCCTCGAAGGCGTCGGTGATCTGCCGGGTGAGAGGCGTTGCGGAGTCCCTCTTAAAAGGAGGGACGACCTTCTTCTCCTTGTCGGCGCCGGCGGCGGGTTTCTTCTCGGATGGTTTCTTCTTCGGCTCTTCCGGCTCGGGGAAGACGACTTCCGTCTCGGTATCCGGCTGGGCGCCCTTCCGCCTCTGCGCCTTCCTTTCCTCCTCTTTCTCCTCTTCGTTGAGCACGACCGTGAAGCCGTACTTGGGGGCCAGGCGCTTGAGATTCTGGCGAAGGACGAGCCGCTCGAAGGAATCGTTGATCTTCTTTCCGTCCTGGCCGCAGCGCGTGGACACGACGTGGTAGTGCATCCTCTCGATGTCCGTATGCTTGTATATTCGGTACGGCTGGTCCTTGTAGCCGAGACACTCCATCACGTCGTCGACGAATTGGACGACGTCCTTTTCAGACAGTTCCCGATCGGTCTCGGACGGGTTGACAGACATGTGGAAGGCCTGGTTCTTGACCTTGCCGCGCTTAGCCGTCTTCAGATTGAGAATCATCAGGCGCTCGAACTCTTCCAGGAGCGTCCCTCCTTCCGGGACGTTCCGTGTCGCGAGGACGTGGCCGTCCTTGATGCCCATGAGCTCCTCCTTGGTCTCGTGGTCGCGGACGCCGGCTTCGCCGTCCATCTTCTTCTCGTTGTACGCGACGGCGGTCATGACGTTCGGGTTTGCAGGCTGGATCTTGGCTATCATACTATTCGAATGTGTCGGGTCGGCCGATGGCCGTGTTTTCCATGTGTATCTGCGCTGCCAGGGCGTCGAGCTCCTCCTTGGTCGCGTTGTCCGGGTCGATGCTCATGTCGTCGGACTCGGTGACGAGGAAGTCGTTCAGTCCGAGCTGGACGGCCACCTTCCGCAGGAGCGCAAAGGATGCGTTCGTCGCCTTGACGAGGGCTGCGTGCCACTTGTTCGTCGCCCTGGTCCACTTTTTCAGGTTGACGCCCTCCTCCCTGTACAGCTGGCTCATGTCCCGGTCGTATCGGGATCTGATGTAGATGTACTGGCTGGTGAGCTCCATCAACTGGTAGCGCAGAAGCAGGGCGATGGAGTCGGGGCTTTTCGCCTTGACGAGGGCGTCGACTTTCCGGTCCGGGTCGAGACCGAACAGCTGGTGTCGAATGAATGCGCTCATGTTCGTCCAGCCATCTGCGCTCATCTGCACGCGAAGGAGGGCCCTCTCCTTGGCAGTCATCCGGACGCGGACGATGTTCTGGTTCATCAGCTTGCTGTAGGCTTGGCGGTCCTCTTTCTGCTTCTGCCTTGTATTACCTATATTACTCATATTCATACTATTACGCAGTATTCCTATCTTACCCGTATTATCCGTATTACCTATCTTGCTTGTATTACTTATATATACTGTATTTTTCATATTACTAAACAATACTAGCATACAAGCTGTCATTGCCCCGGAATGGACTGCCGGTCCTCGGTTGGAATGGTGTCCAGGAACATGGTCAGGGCCTCGGCCATCACGTCTTGGATCTTCTTTCGACGCCAGTAGGCGACGCTTTCCACTTGCCGGACGAGATCGAGGGGCAGTTTGTAGGTCTTCACTATTAGGGCTGGAACACCGATATTACTTGGATTTCTAGCCTTACCAGCCTTTTTCATATTAACCTTATTATTCTTCTTTTTCGTATTACTTGGTAATACATCTTGGGGCCCCACGACGAAGGGGAGGGGCGCTGTCAAGGCGCCATAATCATAATTAGGTGTAGGGTTGGTTTTCATGGCATTACAACGATCTAGTTAGGAGTTCTTGTACGAAGCCACCGTAATCCAAAGCGCCGTTAGATCTGGGCGAATATGAGAAGATATCCTGACGCGCGAGGACGGCGTTGTATAGCGGTCTTGAATGGCGAATCCGTGTCCTAAAAACGAAGTCAGGCGCCCACCGCCGGAGGATATCCTCGCCTTTCTGGTGCCCGGGAGAACCTGTATCGCAATCAGTAATCAGGATCCCACCAAGGCGGAGAGAGGGATTGGCGTCCTTTTTTACTGCCCACATCATTTGGACGAATTGTTGTGCGCCGTGCACACTGAATGGCTCAGGATTCGTGACGATTACAACGCTGGTAGCGGCATAGAGGGCATTCATCATTATTACGTTGTCCGACGGTGGGCAGTCGATGAGGATGTAGTCATATTTGTGGCGGATTGGGGCAAGCAGACGAGCAAGGAGTCCTCTGCAGTCTTTCACAGCCTTCCCTTCCATGGAGGCTCTGACCATGTCGGAAACCAACTTCATACCTATGCCGAACATCTGGTGGGACGCAGGGACTAAGTCGAGATTCTCGCGAATCTGGGTGATTGGCAGTGGTCTTGATTCGTCAATTAGGCACGAATACAGAGTCTTCTCCGGCTCTTGCGGCAGAAAAGCCAGCGTGAGGTTCGTCTGTTGGTCGGCATCTACCATGAGGACGCGCTTCCCTCGAATGGCGAGTCCGGCGCCGGTGTTGACGCAGGTAGTAGTTTTGCCTCCGCCGCCCTTGTCGACGGCAAAAGCTAGGATAGGAGTAGTTTTCGATGTCATGTGCCTATGCTTTGGTTTTTTGACGTTTCGTCTTGAAAATGTATTCCGGCCCCCAGGTCGGGACAAAGTCTCCGCTGGCCTTCATCCGCTCGATTTCGTCATGGAGAAGCTTCAACGCTTCGCGGTCGCGGTGTTCTTCCTTGATGCGGCGCTTGAGGATGAGTGCTTTCGCTTCGAGGCGTTTCTGGTGGTCTAGGTAGGATCGGATGAATCCAGTCACCGTAGTGTAAGTGATGCCATAAAAATCACCGAATTCTTTCGTTGCGCCCTTCAGGAGGGCGTCGGTGATTTCTATTGGCGTAAGCCACTTCATTCTCGGGTCGGCCATGACCGCCCGGTCCACCATGGCGGTCATGATGGCGAGGTCTGCCTCATTCTCGACCTTCTTCTGTGTAATGTAAATCAATAGTTGGATCTGCCCAAGCAACCACTGTGCTCGATCGGTTCCTGGTAGCTCACAGTACCTTTGGACGCGATGGTCTGAGATGACATTGGCGAGCTGTTCGGGGGTCTCTATGTCATTGCACCCCTGGATCGTCTGCAGGGCCTGAGCCTGCTCTTTGGTTGTTATCTGTTGTTCCATATAACTTGCCTAGTATTTGTAGTGCTTTCAGTGATTTGTCTTCGAATTGTTTGAGTCTTGAGGTGTCTTCAAGCGTAGCTGAAGTTGGTGCCGCAGCTGGAGGATGTTCGCGCTCCATCCAAGCACGGACCCTCACCGCGAGGTTGAAGAACTCGTCTCCCTCAGCTCGGATCATGGATGGAATACGATTGGAAGGCGAACACCAGAAGTCTAAAAACCGCTCCTGGGCATTCACGTCCATGTGGAATTCTGCCGCCACAACTGCGAGGTTTTTCGACAGGTGCCACCGCTTGATTTGAACGATTATTTCCGGGTCTCCCTTCGCCTCAGCCCTCTCCACGGAGGACAGAATGAACGGATTTGGGAAGGGGGGAGGGGGTTGGGCATTCGTGCTCGCGCGTCCGTTGCACGCGCTCATTACGCTCGCGCACGTGCTCGTATGTATGCCCGCGCTAGGTCGCGTCCTGGATTTTTCGGGGGGGGACATAGGGGGGGTGAGAGAGTAAGGAGGGGGTGTGGGGGAACCTCCGAGAGAGGTGGGGGATAGGGGGGATTCTTTTGGAAACGTTTCGCGAAATGTTTCGGAATCGTTCTGGATATCTATGCAATTGCTTGAGAGAATGCGAATTATGTGTTTCGTCTTGCGCCCGTGAAAAATCCCAATGAAACGTTTCACGACACAATTCGCCTCGAGGTCGTCGATAAATCGGATAACCCTAGTGACGGACCACTTCCATCGATACGCTAGTTCCCTGTACGAGACCGTGACATCCCCGTCCTCGGCGAGTAGCAGAAGGTCTATCCGGGCCATGGGCCGGCTGAACTGGACAGATAGCCAGTCAGGATCATGGAGTAGTTCTACTGGTACAAGGATTTTTTTTGGGGACGAAGTAGGCATGTGTTGCAGATTTCGCGTGAAATGCCTACCTTTGCTGCAGAACAAAATCCTCCGCCAAGAAGATTTACCGTCTGCCTGCAAAGGTTGGCGGTTTTTTTTACATTTGCGCTCGCCACGCGCGGAGGATTTCGGCTCCGGTCCAGTATCGGCGACCGTTGAGCCTTTTTCGTTTCGCACGAAGCAGTCCCTTCTCTGTCCATTTTATGACGCAACTGGTCGAGACTTTGAGCGCTTTAGCCGCTTCGCGCAGTTCATATTGAGCGGTTTCAACGACTTGGGGTTCAGTTTGAGTCATTTTTTTGTATATTTGTTCGTTTGACATTAGCTACGGGGTGTTTACTATCGTTACTGCAAACATCTACTTGCAAATGTACTAACCTTTTTTAGAAAAGCAAGTATTTTTTTTCACATCTGCGTAAAATAATGCCCAAAATCGCACGAAACTCACTCGTGAATCTGACGGCTTTTCGGCAGAGGAACGGGATTTTACAGAAAGACCTGGCGGATTATTTAGGTGTTTCTAGAGGCTACATCTCTCTGGTAGAGAGTGGACGATCGAATCTTTCGCCTGAGAATATTGGAAAGCTTTTTGCGAACCCTTACCACTGGAATGACGAAGATCTAGTTCCAGCATTTACCCGTCTTTGTCAGGTTCAGGATTACCTTTGTATAACGAAATACGGGCAACGAGAGGATTCAGAGATATCTGACCTTATCCCACCCGACGGAACAGTTGAGGCAATCAAATACGGTTATATTGATATACCGGTGGATTTAGTGGATAAATGGTGTGCTGATTCTCCTGAGTTAAACAGAGAATGGTTGCTTACGGGAAAGGGGGAAATGATTACTGAGGGATCAACAAAAGTTCCTTCCCAGATAGAAGTATTGCAAGCAAAGATTGACAAGTTAGAAGCAGCCATCGAGGAATACAAGACTACTGTCGAGCGATTGGTGGGCTCTCTCTCGAAGCAGATAACAGAGGCTCTTCAGGTATTGAGCAATAAGTGAGTAAACTTTTTTGACAATCGTAATGTGATGAAATACAGCGAGTTACTAATAAGTCCCATAGCCTTCTAAGCTGTGGGTCTTGGGTTCGAATCCCAACGGAATCACGAAGGGCGACCGCATTGCGCGGCCGCCCTTCGCGATTCCAGTTTAATCCTTATTGAAGGGGCTGCGCCCCCTCAAACATTCGAAAAACCGAGACCTCGGTTTTTCTGTTAACCAACCGGGGGCCTAATCCCCCGGACCCCCTGCGTCGCTTCGCTCCGAAACACCTGACTTGTCCTGAAATGGGTTTACACTGAATGAAGAAAAACTGTAAACTATATAGACCACAATTCTCCGTCTCAGCCCTGTATATGTCTCGCTTGCGCACGCTGGCCCTTGGCCTAATCTTCGCAACCCGAAATTCGCAAAGCGGCTCGAGGTGTCTCTGACGTGCGTGGAGGGCACATCTTGCCGCTATGCCCGCCCAAATTATCGCGCAAAGAGGCTCAATAGGCCCCTAAGGAGTGTGGAATCAGGGTTGAGCCGCTACGCGAATTTCGGGTTGGGGCACCAAACAGCCGGGCCCCGTATTCTTCGTGCGTGCGAGATTTCGGCGCGTGGAAAAACACAATATGCCTTCAAAACGTGCTTTCAGCCGTGCTGCAGCACGGTGGGGAGATCAAGAAGCCGCCCAAACGTTCTTTCCGGTGTGCCTTTCAAAAAGGGGTCTCATTCTTCCACGTTTCCGGATTCACCCCGAGTTCAAAAGGGAGCGCCTCTTGTTCCGAAAGCTCTTGGAACCGGGGCATCTTTTTGCCGTCTCTTTCAATCTCCTCAAAGAACATGGCCTTGGGCCTGACCCAGAGCTGGCCAGCCTCCGAAACACTTTGATACACGACCATCTCCTCCAGGGTCTCGCTGTTCTTTGCGATGCCGATGAATCGATAGACGCCTCCCTTGAAATGTCTGTAGTACTTGTTCATGTGGCAAAGGTAGTGAAAAAGACCGCCGCAAAGTGCAGTTTGCCTTCAAAACGTGCTTTCAGCCGTGCTGCGGCATGGCAGAGAGAGAACTGCCGTCGAATGGAAAACGTTGACAATCAGTATGTTGTAGATTTTTGACTGGTAGAAAAACGCAAGGCAACAATGCGTAAAGTGGTGATTTTCAGCCGTTTCCATTCGACGGTCGCGAGGGGGGGGTGGAGACGGAGACCGGAAACGGGAGTTGAAACCAGGTGCCGGAAACTTCAAACCCTCCTGCCTTTCACAAGGGAGGAGGGTTTGTTACAACAATAAAAGGAACACTATAAACTTTAACTACTTAATGGCTTGCCGAGGGCAAAGGTACGGCGAATCCGGACGGCGGTCAATCCCAAGATGTTGGTATTTCGCAGATGCGTCACCATAAGTCGAAATGTGGCAAGAGTAAATGAAAGAATAATTATGCGCCTTCTTTGCATAAAAATAAAGAAAAACGAAATGAAACATTCAGGGACTACTTACAATTTAAAACAGAGAATACCGCTTTTGTAAGTATATAAAATTAGTGAATATCATTCCGCCCCAGCGAAAATAAAAAAAATATAGAAAAATATTTATGAAATTTGTTAAAAATGACTATCTTTATATGCTGAACTGACCAATGAAAACGTTTTAGGATATGTCCAACTCCCCCAACACTACGGTTCTGGACCGTTTCCTGCTCAAACTTGGGACGCTTCTTACGATGACCAAGGACGCATTGCTCGAGGATTTCCTCGGAGACCTTCCGTCCTATTTTCCCACCGCTCCTTCCAAAGTCCCGAAGACGTATGACGAGCTGAAAAGCCAGTTGTCGTCCGCCGAGGGATCCCTGTCGGCATTCATCAGCCATGTCTTCGAACGGCTGGGTTATGATCTGTCCAACTTCCAGAACAACCAGAAGCTGTACGATCTGGTTTCGTCCATCCTCACCACGGTGGACTCGATCGGGACCTCCATCAAGGATCTCGCCGACGAGGGGATCGACTGGGACAACGTCCGCATCGTGCAGGAGGAGGGAGAGGACGGCGCGGCCAAGTTCACGTTCGACGGTCTTTTCACGGTCAGCGAGGGGGAGAAGCACAAGTATGAGGTTCAGAAGGGCGGTTTCTCGGCGTCCGTGTCTTTCGGCGACGTCGGCGGCGGAAAGCTGCAGCCCCTGTTCAACCTGTTCTCCGACCTGTTCGACCTGATCGGAAAGTTCCGCGCCCTGGAATGGGATTCGATCGGCGGGGAGGCCGTCGCGTTCGGTTCGTTCGTAGAGGATTCCTTCTTCAACAAGGAGTTCGCTGAGCGACTTTTCGACCATATCCTCATCGTCCTGCTCCGCAATGCGAAGACGGTCTTCGACGAAGAGATCCGGGAAGTGTCGCGGAATGCGAAGGAACTGAAGAAACTCATCAGCCAGACCGGACAGGAGATCCGGAAAGGAATCGAGAATGAGATCAAGAAGCTCCAGGACGAACTCAAAAAACTGGAGAAACAGATTCTCGAGGCGGCTGCGGACGCCCGGGACGAACTGCTGGCGGAATACAATCGGATCCGGCGCGAACTGGACAAGCTGCTGCACGAAGCCCTTGGCGATTTCGGCCGGGTCGGCGAGATTCTGGACCGGATCTATCAGGTGCTGGACTTCCTGGGGCTCATCGGAAAGCAGACCATCGAAGTGGCGAAGTTCGTCAAGGATCCCGCCAAGATTCCCACGCCCGACCTTTCCGAGCTGGACGGAAACCTTGCCAAGGCTTTTCAGGACAGCGTCAACAGCGAGGTCGCCGACGCCAACGCCCTCATCAAGGATGCGGTGTCCGTCATCCGTGAGCAGTGTCCTACGGTGGAAATCTATGTCCTCCGCTGGTCGCGTGTCGCCCGGATGTTCACGGATCCCGCCGGTTATTTCCCGGAACAGTTCCCGGTCAAGGACTATGACGACGCCGCGGCCCTGGTGACCCGGATCTACACGCTGGTCAAGGCTTTCAATCCCGACATCCCCGACTTCAGCAGTGTCGGCGCACTCATCGATGACTTGATCACCCTTCTCAAGAGAGAGCTGGAGAAGGGGGCGAACACGGCGCTGAACAAGGTCAAGGAAGCCGTCAACCAGTTCATCGAATTCCTGAAGGAAATCAAGAAAGCCATCAAGACCTATGCGGACGCCATCCGGAAAGAGGTGGAGAACGGCATCAAGGAAGGTTCCAAGTTCCTGGAAGACCTGAAAAAAGGCATCCTGGACGAAGCCTCCTCCGTCCTGAAGAAGGCTAAGGAAACCGGCCATTATATATGGAAGGAGACAGGGCTCGCTTTCTGGACCTTCCAGAAGCAGCTTCCCGGGGAGCTGGTGGACTACATGCGGCCCATCTTCCTGGATCCGCTGGTCAAGGTGACCACCGAGAAGGCCAAGGAGCACGATCTGTTCAAGGAGATCGACCCCGCCCTCTGGGAGAAGGCGTGGAACGCCGAAGTGACCAAGGCGAAAAATGGCGGAAACACCATCCTGTCCCACATCAAGGACGAAGCCGGGAAGATCGAAAGCTATGTCACTCAGGTGTTCAGCCCTACGGTTTGGGAGAAGAAGGTCAAAAGCCTCGTATCCGACATCCAGCAGGAATTCAAGTCCCAGACGGGTGCGATATCCGGCATCATCGCCAGCGAGGACAGCCTGAAACAGTACGGCAAGTCACAGGTGGACCTTTTGCTCTCCGGCAAAGGCCTGGACAATCCGTTCTCCGCGCTGAATCCGGCGGCTTACCTTTCCATCGTCTCCGATCATGTCAAGGCGATGATTCCGTCCGACCTGGACGGGTTCTTCCCGATGTTCAGGGATGCGGTGGAGAAAGGCTTCACGGAACTGATTGGCGGCGCTGATGCCGCCGGCAAGGAAATCTACGCGCAGGGCAAGGCCGTATGCGGCGGGGCGGAAGCCTACGCCGCCAAAGTGAAGGCCTTCGCGGACGATGTCTTCGTGTCCTACTGGGCCGCGCTCAAGGAGTCGGTCTGGAAGACGGTCATCCGTCCTTTCCAGGCGATGGTCGAGCGGACGGTCAGGCAGTTGCTGCGTGATCTGATCCGGCAGGTGGTCGATGAGGTGAAGAAGGCGCTTGCGAAGGTCATCTCCAACAAGGAACTCAATCAGGTGGTCCAGGGCGTGACGGAGGCCGCGAAGGAGGCCGCCGCCCTGGCCGCGGAAATCCTGGAACTGAAGGAGGAGGCCGGAAAGGTCTCCTGCTGGGAAGACAGCCTGCACTTCGCCGTCCGGGTGTACCGCGCCATCCCGCAGCCCGTCAAGGAAGCCGTGAAGGACCTGGTGGACCTCCCCGACCTGTCCGGATTCTTCGACGACGTCTCGCTGCCTGACTACAAGCTGGATCTGGACGGGAAGTTCCTGTCCGTCAATTTCTACCAGTCCGAAGTCATCACGGCGGGCCTGGTCGCCTATGTCGGCCAGCGGAAGGACAAGGAAAAGAAGGATGCAGACGGCAACCCTCTGATGGTGTCCGGTGTCTATCTCCTGCCTGTCATCCAGCACAAGCTCAACAAACAGATCAATCTGGGAAGCAGCCACATGCTGACGGTCAAAACGGCGGCTGGGCTGGATCCCAAGAAGCCGCTGGGGCTGTTCTTCGCGAAGCCGGCCGGTTTCGACCTGCCCACGGTGGACTTTGTCGGCAGCGAGAAATCCGTTTCGGCGAATCTGACGGTCAAGTTCGAGCGAGGACAGATAAACCAGCCCGCGAAGAAACTGTACCTCTACGGTTCCGAGGACAAGGACGAAGTCCTGTCCATCACACTGGAGAATTATCCGCAGGAAGTCTATCTGGGCTACAACGGAGAACAAGGGTTCAACGCCGCCTATCTGGGGAAGCTTGAAGGCCTGAATTTCATCCTCCGCCTGCAGAACGTGAACGCCTTCTTCGAAAAGATTCTGAAGGGGCAGATTGAGTTCGGGCTGGACAAGCTGGAGCTCGGCTACGCCCTCAAGGAGCGGGAGGGCCAGAAGAAGGGGCTGACCATCGGCGGCGACGCCCATGTGCGGATCCCCCTCAAGCCCACCATCAACCTGAAGGCGGTGAAGCTGGACAACCTGGCCCTTGATCTGGGCACCCTCGATTTCCGCGGTCTGGATCTCGGCATCAACCTGAACCTGACGGCCGACCTGGGTCCCGTCACCTTCACGCTGCCCGACCTGGGCTTCGGGCTCGACTTTGAGTTCATGACGCCGGACTTCCGCTTCGGCAGCCTGGACGTCAGCCCGCATTTCAAGTTCCCGGACGGCTTCGGCATCGCGATCGACATCGCCGACGTAGTCAAGGGAGCCGGCGTCGTGAAATGGGACATCGCCAAAGGCGAGTTCCTGGGCGGCTTCGAACTCTCGATCATCGACCTGTTCAGCGTGGGCGCCCTGTTCCTGCTGAACATCAAGAAGCCGGACGGCAGCAAGGGCTTCTCCTTCATGGGAGCGATCAGCTTCTTCTTCCCCGGCTGCGGCATTCCGCTGGGCATGGGCTTCAGCCTGACGGCGATCGGCGCCTCGCTCGGCGCCAACCGGCGGATTGACACGAACCGGATGCGGGACGCCGTCTACGACGGATCGCTGGAGGCGGTGATGTTCGTCAAGGACCTCAAAGAGAACCTCTCCACGGTCCTGGCCAACATGACGTCCTTCTATCCGATGGAGGAAGACCATTTCTTCTTCGGCGCGATGGTGCAGATCACCTGGGCCCAGATTCTGAACTTCACCTGCGGCGTCTTCATCCAGATTCCGGATCCGATCATCGTCATCGCGGGCGGCGTCCATCTGAACATCGCCGACGCGGCCGAAGGGCTCATTTCGATGCATTCGAACTTCATGGGCGTGTTTGACGTCCACAAGGGAATTGCGTTCGACGCCGTCCTCTATGACACCAAGTTCGTGGGCATTGAGTTCCATGGAAGTGTCGCGCTCCGGATCTATTGGGCCGGCGATACGAAGGGCTTCATCCTTTCCGCCGGCGGTTTCCATCCGAGCTATACGCCCGAGCCGGGATTCGACATTCCCGACATGCAGCGGATCGGATACAAGATGGGTTGCGGTCCGCTCTCGATCAGCAATGACGTTTATCTGGCCGTCACTTCCAACACGGTCCAGTTCGGCTCCGATTCCCGCCTGAAGGTGGGCTGGGACAAGTATGGCCTGCATGGCTACATGTACTTCAACGTCCTGTTCCAGTTCAACCCGTTCCGCTTCATGTTTGACGCCGGCATCGGCGTCGCGGTCAAGCTGTTCGGCGAGACCCTGCTGTCCATCGACCTGTACCTGGAGGTGAGCGGACCCGCCCAGTGGCACATCGCCGGAAAGGCGAAGTTCAGGATCATCTTCACCTTCCACGTCAAATTCAGCGAGACCTGGGGCAAGAAGCAGCAGGTGGGCGAGCCGAACTATGTCGACCTGCTCCCGATCCTCCGGGACGAATTCGACAAGGACGACAACTGGACCGTCGTCAAGAACGACCTGGTGGACGGGCTCGTCATCACCGGCGTGCCCGAGAATGGCGTCTTCGCGATGAATCCGTCCGACTCGCTGTCCTTCAGCCAGGAGATGTTCCCGCTGGACACTGACATAGACAAATACGGAGATGCGACTCCGAATGACGCCAAGCGCATCAAAATCACGGAAATCAAGATCGATGAAGAGACCGTCGAAGGATTCCGGGAGGCCACGACATCCTTCGCGCCGGCCCAGTACCAGGATATGTCGGATGAGGACAAGCTGTCGTCACCTTCCTATCTGGACATGCCTTCGGGCTTCACGATGAGCGCCAACGCCGCTTCGAAATGCGATCTCGACGCGGTCAAGATGACCCTTGCGGACATTGACTACAATGTCCAGGAAGAGGGCATGGACTGGAAGAAATGGACGAATTACGCCAAGAATAACGAGACTGGGGCGAGTGCACCCAAGACGGTCGCCGCCAAGGCCTCCGTCGACTCGGTCGCGGCCAAGGCGGTCGCGGGCAAGACGCCCAAGAAGGTGAAGGCGAAGGTCGCCGTTTCGGCCGCTCCTGTGGCGATGAAGAAGGACTTCAAGTTCGGCCGCCGCATCGAGAAGGGCAAGGTCCGGGTGGCGGAGGATGAAAAGAAGGGAGTGGTGCTCGTGTACCGTCCGGCGTACCGCCGGGACGAAACGGGCTTCAACCGCTATGTCGCCCAGCTGGACCGGATGATGTCCGGCAGCGTGCGAGGCTATGTCTCGAAATTGGAAAAGATGGATAATCAGAAAAAGTAAGACAGGGCTATGAATACAGGAGACACCTACTTTTTCCCCTGGGTCCGCAAAGGACTGTCCAAGAACATCGGTGAAGAGGAAGTTTTCGGAATTGTCCGGGACAACGACAAACTGGCGCGCCTGCGTCCCGTCATCTCGATCCATACCAAGTACCGGGCCTATACCGGCAAGAGCGACAGGGAGGGGAAGGAACGGATCGATGACAAGGACGTCAGGCTGTTCGGTCCCGGCGATGTGACGGGGGTCCGTCCGTCGGCGGTTTCTCTCTGCCATCCGAACGCCGGATCGGCGGATTTCCCTTGCAATTATTTCCCCTATGTCGAATTCTGGGAGCCGGATTTCCCGTGGCGCTATACGCCCGCCAAGGCGACGGCTGACGGCCGTCTCCGCCCTTGGCTGGCCCTGCTGGCGTTCCGGGCGGACCAGATCACCATCTACAAGCCCGACAACCAGTTGCCTTATCTGGTATTCGGCGGTGATGAGAAAGCGTACAAGGAGGTTTTCTATGATATCCGGGAGCTGTCCCGGGCGGCCCACGCCCAGGGGCAGGGAAAAGATGTTGAGACGGCCACGCTTTCCCGTATCATCGGCCTTCGCGGCTGGGTGGAGGGAAAGGAGCATCGGGAAATGGTCCCTTTGGAGTCGTTCACCGACTATGTCGCCTGCGTGGTGCCCACTTTCGAAAGCGGCCGTCTCCGCGGACTGGGGTCGGATCTGGAGTCTCTGGCGGACATCGTGGCCCAGGCTCCGGCCTGGGAAGCTGAGTACGCTGACCAGAAAGCGAAGACCCGCGGGATGGAATTCCCCATCTACTACTCCTGGACGTTCCGCAGCGGCGACCAGTCCTTCGAAGAGCTGGTCAAGTCGCTGACTTTGGGCCAGTCCGGAAAAGCTGGTGTGAAGGTGGATGTCGCCCATATGGGCGAGGGATTTGACTATCAGACAGTTCCGCATGATGATTCCAACATGTCCATCATCATGCCGGCGGCTACCCGGGCTCCTGAGAAGACGGATGACGCCGCGTTCCCGGCCTCTTCCGGAAATACGGAATCCATCCTGTATGACCATCTTTCCGAATTAGTCTGCTCAAACCCCGTCTTTCTGGAGAACGCCATGCAGATCGGCCAGCCCACGGGGGGTATGCCGACAGAGGGGGACGATCCGGTCGTAGTCCCGCCCGTGTACGGCGCCCGCCACGTGATGGCCACCTCCCTGAAAGCGGAGGACGATAAGGGCAACACCTGGTTGTCCCGGCTCAATTTGGACGTCCATTACCGTGCGATTGCCGGACTGGGCCGGAAAGTCATTCTGGAGAATCAGGAAGTGCTGATGGACCGCGCCTGGAAACAGGTCGAGGCAGTCCAGGCCCTGAACCGGCAGCTTTATCGCCGCCTGCTCAGTATGGGAGCCAACACATCCCTGCAGGGCAAGGTCCTGGGCCAGTACGGGAAGGACAACAAATACCTCGCTTCCCTGATGTTCTACCTGGGATCGATGAAGGACGCCGAATCAAAGAACGCCGCAGGCAAGGACGTGTCCATATCTTCCGTCCTTTCGGGTCTCAACGTGCCGGAGGCCTTTGCGACACCGTCGTTCCATCGGATGACCGACCAGGTCGCCAAGTTTGTGGATGGCCTCGACACCAAGTCGGTGATGGAGAACATCCTGGAGCACCAGACCTTCCGGTTCCCCGAGCAGGAGTGCCGGCACTCTTATAGCATCGCGGCTCTGCGGACTTATGCGGATGATTCCTTCAATGCGTTCTTTGGCCGGATCATGGGAACATACATCAGACCGTATTACGAGCCCCATGCTGTGCTCGCATATGTTGATGGGATTGTCCCGCAACCTTTTCCGGGAGTTCCGGTTGACAAGCATTACATGTATGAAACACCGCAATCCTCTTTCGACCATCTCATAAGGTTGCCTGAAACCTTTAAATCGGCATCCTTCGAACATTGGAACGGAGCACCCGTTCCAGGCGGAATCGTCAATTGGTATGTCTCCTTTTTCCAATATGCCTACAGTCATAACCTGGCGCCCGCGGGTGATCTCTACAGCGTATTGAAATATTTCTTTGACGGTGAATACGACTGCCATCCCTGTTATGGATTTGCACACCCGGCTGACGGGAGTGCCATCCATGCTCCGAACCTGATCGGTTATCCGGCCAATATCTATGTCGAATTATTCGGATCGGAGAAGCCCATCACCGCATTCCGCATGCTGGGGAACTATCTTTACATTGTCAACGAGACTGTGATGCAGCACCTTGCCCTCTCCATGGGAAGTGCGCTGTCTTCGCAGATCGCACCGGTCATGCCCGTTTACAATGTCCCTGGCAGTGGAGACAGGGTCTCCGCCCTGATGCCTGAGATTTCGGAGTACCATTTTGTAGGAGGAGGTACTGGCGGAGGTGGTCATCACTATTACTGGACATCACATGCCGCTGATTATGTAAGGGCCGGCTTACCGGAGAATCTTCCGCCGACTTCCTATTCCAGTAACGCCAATCCGTCCCTGCCTTTGAGTAAGGAAGAATGCAGCGACCTGTACCATAGGGCCTTCACTTATTTGAGCCGGCCTTCCCGGATTGACATCAAGCTGGGCGCTCTGGGACATTACATTCAGTATTTCGAAAGCGAAGATAATTATAAGGCGTTCCTGTTCGCCCGGAGGGACAGTTCCGACTTGTCTTTCATCCGGATGTGGAACGAGTATAATGATTGTGTCTGCGAACTCGAGCGTCTGTTCCCCTCCGCTGCTTCGGACATGAGCGAGTCCCTCGGCATTGTGGATTCTTACTATGATTCGTTCTCTGATGCGGCGGACAAGGAAGAAACGCAGCCGCCCACGATGAAGAACGAACTGGCGTACGAAGAGGCGATGGACGTGGTCAAGGATTACTACAGCGAGTTTTACGCCGATACGGAAATGGGCGAGAAGCTCCGCAATGAATACATCAACGAACTGCTCCGGACGAAGTATCCGATCATCGCTTACCCGATCTTCCCCGAGCCGGCCTACTACTACCTCAAGAAGGTGGATGACGACTTGATTCTGCCCGGCGCCGGAGAGCTTCCGGACGACAGCGTCACCGTGTTCAAGAGCAATTCGGCGTTCGTGGAGGCCTATCTGGCCGGCATGAACACGGAGATGGGCCGAGAGTTGCTGTGGCGGGAGTATCCGACCGACCAGCGCGGCTCCTATTTCCGTAAGTTCTGGGATTCGGAAAGCAGCGTGAGCAGCATTCGTCAGCAGACTTTCTTCGACATCGAACCGATGCATGACTGGAAGGGAGCGCTGGGATCCAATATGCTGCAAGGGAAGGAAAACCTCCTCATCTTCGCCATCAAGGGCCGCCTGATGCGCCTGTATCCCACCACGCGCATCTATCTGGCCAGGGCCGTTTCGCCCAAGAAAGGAAAACTGGCCTTCGATCCGTCCGCGACGGTGGAGAACAAGGGCATCTATCAACCGGTGATGGAAACGTTCCTGGATGACTTGCTGGTCCTCGGATTCAATGTTTCGTTCGAAGAAGCCGTCGGAAATCCCGACAAGAAAGACTACGGCTATTTCCTGACCTTCCAGGAAGACGTGCAGGGCCTTGATTTCATAGGCGAGAAACCCGACGAGGATTTCGATGAGAAGATGAATCCCGCCGAGTTTGCCAACAAACTCAAGAACGACCCCTCCGTCATGGGCAAGCATGTTTCTCTTTTCCTTAAATAAACGGCATGATATGGGCACAATCAACGATCATACATTGCAGGCGACCCTGAAAACATACTTTGACAGGACTCTTTCAGCCATCGACAGTAACCAGCCGCTTCTCCTTTTCCCGGTCCGATTGGAGACGCATTTCAGGAACTCCCCCCGCCGGGAACTGTGCGTCCGTATTTTTCCGGATGAGATATTTCTGGATTATACCCGGACGACCCTGTCGCCCGACGAACTGCAGGCGGGCAAGGAATTCTGGATCCAGTGGTTCATTGCCAGCGGCAGCACCCACTGGGAGTTTGCGGCCTGGGAGGCCCTGTGCAAGAAGTATCCGCCCGCTCACGCGGCTTGGGTCGCCCGAATGACCCGGATTGCCGACTTGGACAAGTATCGAGCCGAAAACAAGGAGGAAGGCATCCCGCAGGGCAGCCTGTATTACCGTCGTCCCTATTCGCGGATGGATTTGGTGGACAAGGCCTGTGATACCATCAACACGAGCCTTACCGGCGTGATCCTGGACAAGTCATTCACGCTCCACGAGGAAACGGGGGAGTATGAGAACGAGTATGTTCTCCGGACGTGCCTGGAAACCATCAAGGATGCCACGGCCGTCATCGACCGGGATCTGATGTCCTGTGACGTCATCGTGGACTACATCTATGACAAGGTGGATGACACCCTGCAGTACCTGATCGGCCGCCTGGCTTCCTTCCGGGAGTTTTACGACCGGTATCCTGACCTGTATGCCAACAATCGCCGGACCTTGGAGATCTGGGACAAGGACTACACGATCCTCCGCTCCATGCAGCGGGACATGGACATCCTGGCGAAGAAGCTCGAGGGTAAGCGCATTTCGCTGGACGAGATGGTCCGCCGGTATTTGGACGATCCCAAAAACGATGTCTTCGACGCAAAGGTGGAAGAGAAAGGGTCCGCCCCTCATAACCCGAAGCCCCATCTCCTTCCGGAGCAGTTCCTCGTCATCGCGGAGACGCTCGAAACCGGGAAAATGATCTATCGTTTCGGAACCCGCGTCAATCCGAACCTCCAGATGGTTCCGACACCGCAGGCACTGGAAGAATCAACAGCGCTGGACGGGCTGGGCGAGATGGAATTGGAAGGTCCGCTGAAATGGCTTACGGATTATGACCAGGCCGTAAACGAAGGAATGGCGGTGTCCATCCCATTGGAGGACGGCGTCTCCGGGTTCAAATATGTCTATGCCCTGGGTGTCCGAAAGCGATTCAAGGAGGATTCCATTCTCTTGCAGAATCTCATTTCCGGTCATAACTATCTTGGGGATGGGATGACATTCATCCGGAAAGACAGCCCGACCAACCTGGTGGAAGGAGGTTCGGGCCCGGACGACCTGCCTGAGGAAGAGGAAATCCGCCTTCGGTACAAGATGGAGATCCTCCAATCCTGGAAGTTCAATCCGGATTGGGAGGAAGACTCCCGGGAACTGGCCGATGTTCTCAAGATCGATTTCGGAGAGAGTTTCGGCTGCGTCCCCCATTACGACCGGAAAGACCGGTTGAAGACGAGAATTGCCACGCGTGTCCTTTGGGACCGTGTCGTGAAGCGGGTTGATTATGACGATGAGGATTTCCGGAAGTTCCTTGACTTCGTCGGATGCTTCCTGGAAGAGAATGTGACAGCCGCCGGACCGTTCCCCATGTTCCGGATCGGTGATCTTCCTTATGGTGTTCTGCCCGTAACTGACCATGAACATGTGTGCCAGGCTGTCTGGAACAACGATGACGCCATGCTCAAGGTTCTGTATGATACCTTGATCAGCCTCGGAAACGAATGGAAACGTCTCCGCAAGACAAAAGTCGTCGCGGCCGAGCGGCTTGCGGGCCCCGACGCCGAGAGAGACTATCTGAAAATGATCGGCCAGGCGCCTCGCTCGCTGGATGTCTTCGGACGATACATGATTGACTCGCCCCTGCTTCCCGACCGTGGGGCCAATCCGCCCGGTGCCCTTCAGGAGCTCAATGATACGGATGCGCTTCGGGCGACTCCCGTGTCGGACGCCGTGTCTTACGCCTCCCTGTTGGAACAGCGGGATTCTGTAAAGGCGGCGCTCAAGGAGCGGGGAATCGAAGTGGACGATCTTGAGGCGGACGTTTTGGTGTATGAGTTTCTGGACCTGTTCTCCTATCGGCTGGACGCCTGGTTCACGGGCATGGCCTGCTACCTTCAGAATCATCCCGAAGTTCGTTTCGGCAAAGATGTGCACAGGAATCCCGCCATCGGTGCCTACGGCTGGGTGTTCAACCTGCAGGAGAACCGGGCGCAAGGCTCCAAGGCGAAGGATGAAGGGGAATACATCCTGGCTCCTTCCATCCAGCACGCCCTGACGGCCGCCGTCCTGCGTGCCGCCTACCTGAACACGCAAAAGAACGGCGATGACTCGCACATGTGCGTCAACCTGTCCTCCATGCGGGCCCGGACGGCCCTCCGGATGATCGACGGCCTGAAGAACGGCCTGTCCACCGGTGTCGTCCTGGGTGCGGACTTGGAGCGGTATCTGCACGACGCGTACAATCTCTATGGTGTCTGGATGGATTCGCTCATCTATCCGCTCCGCCAGCTTTTCCCGCAGAACATCAACATTCCGGCCGGAAAGACGAAGGAAGGACGGATCCAGGCCGCCAACTATATGATGCAGGTCATCAATGGCGAGGCGCTGCTGAACACTTTCCTGACCTCCTGGAATTACAACGGACGCGTTTCCAAATGGCTGTCAGCCAACCGGAAGGGCCAGGATTGGTACAAATTGTTGTGCAAACAGGTCGTTCTTGAAATCGGTGATTACAAGAAATCGAACGTGAAGGCCACCCAAAAAGAGCTGGAACAGAAAACGAAAGAATTGGAACTGAAGCGGAGAGCGCTGTTTGAGTGCATCGAGCGGATGTACGACGCGTACGACGCACTGAACGACCTGCTCCTGTCCGAAGGAGTCCATCGGCTGATGGTGGGAGACCCCGCATCTTTCGAGGCCATCTCGAAATTCATGGCCCGCGGAAACGGCAACCTGCCCGATCCGGCCATTCTTCAGACTCCTATGGATTATGCCGCCGTCTCCCACAAGGTTGCCCTCGCCCTGCCGGCCACCGCCCAGGCGACGGGCTGTCTGGGGAAGGCGGAACCCGCGCTGGACGCCTGGGTTCGGGAAAAGCTCGGATCCATGGACAACATCCGGTTCAAGGTCGCTTACCGGGAGCTGGTGGACGGTCCGGTCTCCTGGAGTGACGAAACGCTGGGCGGAATGGGCGTCCAGCCGCTTGAGTACCTGTATCTCTCCGCCAACGATCATGCATTCAAGACTTTGCTGGAGTATCGGTGGCGTATCCGGGAAAAGCTGTTCCAGGGCAGCGTGACCATTTTCACGGGCGATCCTGCCGAAGGCGAAGTCTTCGAAATGGCGCCGCTGCCGAAGTTCTCCCTGTACGAAGATTCGCTGCGGATCGGAACCATCCGTTCGCTGCTGAACCAGGCTTCCGTCATGACCGTGACGGACTGGAATCCCGACATCGTCTCGGATGCCGACATCGCCGCCGCCACCGATCTGGAGGAACTCGCCGGCCGGTATGCCGCCTTGTCCGGTTCCCTGGAATCGCTGGTCTACCGGATGAAGGGGCTTATCGACGATTACCGGCCGGAGGAAGGCCTTTCGGATGAGGGCCTTTCCGATGTCCTTTCCCTGCAGGCCGAGTGCCTGGCGGCCGGTCTGGTCGATGCCGCGGCCCAGTACCCTGTCGGTCTGTCCTTGACGGGAATCGGTTTCGTGTCCATGCGGGTGGCTTACGATGAGATTCTGCAGCGCCAGTCGCAATTCATGGGCCGGTTCGCCGTCATTCGCAACGCGCTCCGCGCCCGTCTGGCTGAGGCCGCAGAACTGGCTCCCGCCACCAAGGAAGCGGGATCGGTCTCCGCTTATACGAAGGCGATAAAGAAACTGACCCAGGAGTCCTTCATGGTCATTCCCAAGTTCCGCCCGGCCGCCTGTCTCAACGAGGACTGGAAAGATGTCCACCAGATGTCGCTCCGTGCCGGCCTGGCCGCCTATGATGACCTTTCCGAAGAGAGATTCCTGGACTGGCTGGATGAGGTCGGAGCCGTGCATGCCGGCGTCAAGAAGTGGAATGAAATCGCCCGGTTCCAGGAAATGGCCGGACTTCCGGACGAACCCCCCGTCATCCTGCAGCAGCGGGAGACGAAGGCAAAGAGCCGCCAGTGGCTGGGTGTGCCCCTGCCGGAAGGGGAAGAACCGGAAGATGCGGACAGTCTGGTCATATTCGGCAGGCAGCGGCTGTCGCTCCGTACGGACAGCAGCCCCTGCGCCGGCCTTGTCTTCGACGGCTGGATGGAATACCTCCCCTTCGAGGACCATACGGCCGGCATGGTGTTCCGTTGCGACCAGCCTGATGCGGAGGCGCCCCAGGCCATCCTTCTGGCGGAATACCCGGAACTGGCCTATACCCGCCATCCGAACTGGGATCTGGAGCACATCCAGAACATCCTGGCTTCGACTCGGTTCCAGATGATGAACCGGGCGGTGGATCCCGACCTGATCGCCCAGGATGACAAACTGTCGCGGATTTTCCCGCTCCTGACCGATGCGCATATCAACGCCCGTCGGTTCCGGGTGTTCTCTTCGTCTTATGTCCCTCCGAAGGGCAAGGTCCGGGCGATGCTCGACACCATCGTCTTCGGCAATATCTTCGAATTCATGCCCGGCGGTCTCATTTTGAAAGGTTTCCTCAATATCGACAGCAATGACTAGTCAGAAAAACAACCCTTCCCGCATCCCGCTTTCGGCTTGCGAACCCAATGAAATTGACAAACGCGGAGATTGGAAAGCTCGGTTGTATCGTCGTTTCGAACCCCGGACCTGCCGCGCGGACTATTCCCAGGCGCTTTCCTTCGAGACCCATGATCCGATGTGGATGCTGGCCCGCCAGTGGCAGTTCGGCCGCTTCCGGGGGAACGATTGCGGAACTGCCGTCAAGGCCAAAGTGAGTCTTCGACGTTATCCGGTTGATACCATGGATCCTGGTAAATCGCTTCCGTTGGGCGGCACCCTGTCCCCGTTGGATCCGTGGGAGCCGGCCGTCGAATCCATAGCGGCGAAGGAGACTCTTGCGGTGCGGGTGGAATCGGCCGCCCATCTGCGGAGGATGATCCGGCATCGTTTTCTGCCCGGCCAGGCCGAGGCCCTGTTGGAAAAGCTGCTGAAAGCCTACCGGCTGGAGACGGAATCGTTCCGGGAAAAGAAGGACGACGGAGTCGCCGACCTCGTCGAGGCCCTGAACAGCCGGCGGACGCGTTTCGCCGCAGTCTATGGCGGACGGACCTTTGACGGGACCAAGGCCTTCCGGGACAAGAATTTCGTCAAGGCGGTCAAGGGAATTGTCCCCGACGGTGACATGCGGAAACTCCGTGAAGATTACGTCCGGTGGTATGAAGGAAGGTATCATCCTTCGGCTGGTGAGGATTCGTACTGGAGCGGAGACAAACTGGGTTATGAATTCTCGATGGTCAGCGGAAGCCGAAGATTCGTGGCGGAGAATTACGCGACCGGCCGCGTAGGCTGGTATTCCTTCGATGTCAAGGAGAATCAGAACGTGACTGACCGCCATTATTCCAAGACGTTCTCCTATATTCCTACGCCGGCTACTTTCCCGGGGGCGCCCGCCCGGCGCCTGTGGGAATATGAAAACCGGCCGGTCCACTTCGGCAACCTGACCAACAAGGATGTCTCCCAGCTTGCCAGCGCCGTGATGATGGAGTACATATCTCTGTACAGCAACGACTGGATGATCGTCCCGGTCCATACGAAGCCCGGCATGGTCATCGAAGTGGCGGAGGTGGAAGTGACCGACTGCTTCGGCATCAAGCAACGCATCCGGAGAACGCCGGAAGAGCATGACAACAAGTCCAAGGAGGTTTCGTTCCCGGACCGCTGGTCGCTCTACAGCATCTCCAGGGCGGATGCTTACGCGTCGGGGGATTTCAGAACGTCGAAGGGACTCCTCATTCCGGCGTCACTGCTCCGGGTGGAGGAAAGCGAACCCATCGAGTCCGTCCAGTTCATGCGGGACGAAATGGCCAACATGGTCTGGGGCGTGGAGGAGATGATCGACGATGAAACCGGCGGAACCCTGGACGGGAAGTCCATGTCCGACAAAGTCCTGTCCTTCATCGACAGGGGGGACGGTCCTGCCGTGGAGCCGGAGAAGGATGCCGAGTACACATACCTGATTCAGAACCGGGTTCCCATCAACTGGATTCCGTTCATCCCCGAACACTTGGGCGGCGAGGCGGTCGGCCGAGACATCCGGTTCCGCAGAGGACGAATGCCGGTTTATTACGGGACCGGTTACCGTTATGTACGTCCTTCCACGTCCATCCTGGCCACCAAGTGGAAGGATGGACGGGTTGTTCCTTTCTATGTCAACGAGGAAGAAGTTCTCCGTTACGGGACCAAAGTCATCCTTACGGCCCAACGCTCCCGGTGGACGAACGGAAAGTCCTATCTGTGGTATGGGTACGCCAAACGGATCTCCGGTTATGAGGCGAACAGCGGACTGCTGTTTGACGACCTGCAAGCTATAGAACCGAAGAAATGATTCCTGGCATCCATATTCTCAGTACCGCCCCCTCCCGCCGGATGCGGGCGGGGAAGCCATTCAGCATTCCTTTCTTTGAACTGGCATGTCTGGCCCTTTCGGCGGTCATGTGGCGGAAGCTCAACGGCCCCATCAAGTTTTATGTGGACCTAGAAGGATATGACTGGTTCAAGGAGCGCGATCTCCTGGATCTCTGGGACAGCGTCGACACGGATACCGTCGAGGCGATTCCGGAAGAAATCAACCAGAATGTGTTCTGGGCGTCCGCCAAGCTGTTCGCTCTCAGGCAGGAACGGAAACCCGTCGCGATGGTGGATACGGACCTGATTGTGTGGACTCCGCTCGAAGGACGGTTGAAAGGCACCCGGCTGACCGTCCTGCATCGGGAGGAGTTCAGTGAGTGCTATCTGCCTGCGAATGTGCTGAAGATCCGAGAGGGATATCATTTTGATCCGGAATGGGATTGGAGGATCTATCCATGCAACACGGCGTTCGCCTGGTTCGGCGATGTGGGGTTCAAGGACCGCTATCTGGATGCCGCCATAGATTTCATGTGGAACAACAAGGAGCCTGCGATGGAGAACGTCTCCCAGATGGTCTTCGCCGAGCAACGCATCCTGGCGATGCAGGCGGCCAAGGAAAAGATCAAAATCCATACGCTGGTCAATGATCCTTTTCAAAAGGACAACGAGATATTCACCCACCTTTGGGGCGCCAAAAACATTGCCAGGAACGATCCGGAACAGTGCGACCTGCTGGTCAAAGCCCTGATGAACAAACTCCGGTCGGTCTCTCCGGAAATGTTCGGCAAGTTGAAGGAACTCCAGGAGAACGGGTAGAAGACTACGCCAGCGGCCCGCCCAGGATGCGGAGGAGCCAGTTGCGCAGCTTGCGGGGGCTGGACCATTTTTTCACTTCTTCGAGGGTGACTTCCCGGCAGTTGGCTTCCAGGTCCTTGAGGAAGATGTCGTGGTACAGGCGGCAGATTCTTTCGTCGTAGAGGATGGTCAGCAGCTCATAGTTGAGGAAAAGACTCAGGTTGTCCATGTTGGATGACCCGAGGATGGTCAGGTAGTCATCGCAGAGGTATTGTTTGGCGTGCATCATGTGGTCCTGCCATTCGTAGATGCGGACGCCGGCTTCCAGCAGCCCTTCATACATGGATTCCGCGATTCCTCTTTCCGGTTCGACGTCCGTGACGGAAGGCGCGATCCAGCGGACGTCCACTCCGCGCCGGGCCGCTTCCTGCAGGGCGTCGATGGTGGTTTGCGGCGGCGGGGAATAAGGGTTGTAATACCAGAAATACTCCTTGGCCTGGCCCAAGGTCCATTCGAGGCAGTTGCGGGTGGGAAGGCGCCGGTCCGTCGGGTATTCCGGCACGACCTGGACGGGAACGTCGAAGAACTGCTCCAGCCCGGACATCGTGTCCCGCCGGGCCGTTTCCTCAAGGCCCGGCGCCACGTACAGCGGTTTCTTCCGATGGATTCCGATGTTCCGCTGGTTTCCGTGGAACGCTTCGGTCAGGTCGGCCACGACAGGGCCGGTGATCCGGACGTCGGTGTCATGCCAGTCAAAGAAATACTTGTCCTGGATGTTCCGGCTGCCGATGTAAGCCGTGCGTCCGTCCAGAATCAGCAGCTTCCGGTGGTTCCGGTGCGTGGCGAGACGGGGGATCCAATGGTCCAGGAAGAAGGCGGGCCGGTGAAATGTGTTCACCTGGGCGCCGTTATTCCGGAGCGTCTTCAGTTTCCGGATGTCCTCCTGGGTGTTGGCCGACTTGTCCAGGATGATGCGCACATCGGTCCCGGCGGCCGCCTTCTCCCGGAGGATCCCTGCGAGGACGGTGCCGACGGAATCCAGGCAGAAGCGGTAGGGCTCGATATAGACGGAGATCTCCGCCGCTTTCACATCGTCAAGCAGCCGGTTCAGGTTCTCCTGCCCTTCGGTGACCAGGGTCACGGTGTTCCCTTCGACCGGTTCCATGCCCGTGTCCTTTTCCATCAGGGCGGCCAGCTGCCGGTAATCGGGCCGGACTCCGGCGTATAGCGTGGAGTCCGTCACGACGGGAATGTAGGACTTGTGCAGCGGGGCGCGGTAACCGCATCCCGCCAGCGTCAGACAGCAGAGCAGCGCCGGAACTGTTTTCCTCATAAACGGCTATCGATACGCTTTCACCGCCTTCACCGCGCACTTCTGGCACAGGCGGGCGTCTTTCGGAGTGATGGAATATTCAGTGTCCAGAAGCTGGTAGGAGTTGCCCAGGACGGACTTGCCGAGGGTGGGCTTGATGAGGGTTTCGAACCAGGTGCAGGCGGCGATGTAGCGGCCGTGCTGGCGGGTGAGGTGGTACCCGTCGCGGGTGAGTTCATAGACCTTGGAGGTCGACGGCACCTTGCCGTTGTTGTTCAGCCGCGTCCCCCGGGCGATTTGCACGGCCTCTCCGGAGGGAATGACGACCGGAATGTTGAACTGTTTCCGGGCGCGGTCCACGCAGGAGCGGATGGCGTCGTACATCTGCCGCTGGTTGCTGCCGTAGCGCGGGAAGGCCCGATGGTCGGAATTGCTGGCATAGGCCCATGTCATGTGCCACACGATCGCCGCGCGGGGATTGGGCGCCTCTTTCCGGATGATGGAGACCAGTTTCGGAATGCCCTGTTCATACGTGTCGTAGAGGCCCGAATCGTCCGAAGCCTGCTGGATGGTGATGATGTCCCAGGGCTCGTCCTTCAGACCGTCCAGCAGGGTGGCGTTCCGGCTGACTGTAACCCATTCGTTCTTCGTCGACTTGTAATAGATGTAATTGGCGGTTCCGTCTGCATACTCGCGGCAGTGCCTTTCCAGGGTGCATCCGCCGATGTACAGGCGGGCGACGATGACATTGCGGATGCCCGCCGCCTCAAGCAGGCCGGGGAGGTACTCGGTCCCGTCGTCGGAAAAACTGTTGCCCACGGCCAGGATCCGGAGGGTGTCCGGATCCTGCGGCAGCGGGTAATTGTCGATGGTAACCTGGGCGGAGAGGCCGACCGCCGCGATGAGCGCGGCAAAAGTCAATAAGAAACGTTTCATCTTTGTTGGAATTAATAATATCACCTCTCAAACGGATCCCCCTCCTTCTTCTGCGAGACCACCCAGCGAAGGGCGTTGACGAAGAGGAGGTTCTGGGTGGCGTCGGAGAAGCATTCGTCACCATGGCCCATGTTCAGGTAGATCATGCGGTAGGCGCGGTTGGTCCAGACGATGGGGAAATCGCCGCCGAAGACGACGTCTTTCAGGCCCATGGGGAAGTTCTCAGGGGCGAGGCTCACGAGGACTTCCACCGACGGGTTGGAGCGCGGGTCGGGCGTCCACTGGTAGAATTCGCTGGACGGGGCGACGAAATGCTCCGGGAGGTTCTTCGTGACCGGATGCGTGCGGGATTCCACGTCCATCAGGCCGGGCTGCGGAGGCCAGGTGTTGCACAGGAAACGCATGCCGCCCAGGAAGTCCCGGAACCAAGTCCAGCCGGTGGACAGGTCATTATACCCGGCTGCATGGAAGCCCACCCAGCCGCCACCGTTTTCCATATACTGTTGGAACCGGACCCGTTCCGCCGGGTCGCCCGGGGCCACGTCCGGCATGATGATGACGTCATAGACCGACAAATCCTCCGGCAGGCGCGTCTCGACATCCAGGACGAACCCGTCCCCCACCGTAAGCTTTTTGAAGAAATCGATGGCTTGGTGTGAGAACTCCCGGTGCGCCTCCTCCACTTGGTCGGAATAGTAAAGCAGCGCATGGAACCGCGGCTGGTTGCCCGCGTAACTGGCGGGACGCACGGCCGATGCGGAAGTAAACTCCTGCCCGGACAGCGGCAGACAGCCGGCCAGCAGCACGATGATGAAGAGGATTTTCCTGATGGTCATGCCCCAAATATCGCAATTTTTCCGGATATGCAAACATTTGGACACCGGAAGAATCATAGTTCTCAACAAATCGGTATATTTGTAACAGACAAAACACTTTCCCGCTATGAAACTGTACAGATTCCTGATCCCCGCGCTGCTCGTGGCATCCTGCTGCGGCGGCGGCAAGAAGGAGGCGCCCCAGGACGGGCAGCGTCTCTTCGTCGGTGACGATTATGCCGTCACCCAGACCCAGTACGGCAAGGTCCAGGGTTACATCCTGGACGATGTCTACACCTACCTGGGCATCCCCTATGGCGCCCCCACCGGCGGCGCGAACCGCTTCATGCCTCCGCAGAAGCCTGAGAGCTGGGAGGGCGTCCGTCCTGCGATGTTCTACGGCAACGACGCACCCCAGAACATGGCCGACAAATGGAAGAACAACGCCGGCACCTTCACGGACCATTGGAACTACTTTGACGTGAGTGAAGACTGCCTGAACTTGAACGTATGGACACCGGCCCCGGACGGGAAGAAGCGTCCGGTCTTGGTGTGGATGCACGGCGGCGGCTTCTCCGCCGGCAACAGCATCGAGCAGGACGGCTACCACGGCGCGAACCTCGCCCGTGCGGGAGACATCGTCTTCGTCAGCGTGAACCATCGGCTCAACGCCTTCGGCTTCTCCGACCTTTCCGCCGCCGGCCCCGCTTTCAAGACATCCGGCAACGTGGGCGTCCTGGACCTCGTCGCATCCCTGCAATGGGTCCATGACAACATCGCGAACTTCGGCGGCGACCCCGGCAACGTGACCATCATGGGCCAGTCCGGCGGCGGCGCCAAAGTCTGTGACGTAATCTCCATGCCTGCCGCGAAGGGTCTGGTCCATAAGGCCGTCGCCATGAGCGGAAACGCCACTTCCGCCATGGATCCCGCCACCTCCAAGGCGGTCGGCGAGGCCATCCTGAAGACTGTGAAGGGCGACGTGAAGAAGCTCCAGCAGATGCCTTGGGAAGAGTACTACGCCCTGGCCCACAAGGTCGCTGCCGAAGTGGGCGGCGGATTCTCCCCGGTCGCTGACGGTGAGGTTCTTCCGGCCGACGGCTTCTTCAAGGACGATGTGGCCGTCAATGTACCCCTGATGCTCTGCACCACCTCCTCCGAGTTCGCCCTGAGCAAGGAGAATGTCGACCTCGAGAACATCGACTTCGCCGGCGCTGTGGCCATGGTCCGCGACCAGTTCGGCCAGGCCAATGCCGAGGATATCCTCAAAGCCTACCAGGCCGCCTTCCCGGACAAGAAGCCCATCGAGCTCGTGAACCTCACTGTAGCCCAGCGCAAGAACGTGCTCGCTACGGCCGATGCCAAGTTCGCGCAGGGCGCCCCGGTCTACCTGGCCTGGTTCGACTACAACGCCCCGCTGTTCGGCGGCCGCATCCGCGCCTTCCACTGCTCCGACATCTGCTACTGGTTCAAGAACACCGACCTGATGGTCACCCACACCGGCGGCGGCGCCGAGCCCCGCGGGGTCTCCGACCAGATGTCCGCCGCCCTCCTCGCCTTCATGCGCACCGGCAACCCCAACTGCCCCGAAATCCCGCAGTGGCCCGCCTACACTCCGGAGGACGCCCCGACGATGATCTTCAGCGTCAAGAGCGAAGTCCGCAACGCCCCCGATCGTCCCGCCCTCGAGCTGATGGCCGACTTCAACCCCTGGCGCATGGCCCGTCCCGCTCCGGCGAAATGAGTCGACGGTAAAAAGTGCTCGATATGGAAGAATCTCTCACTATCCAGAAGAAGAACCACACCCTCCTGGTCACGGTCCATCCGGATTTCGTGGAGGCGGTGGCGCTGCTGTCCGACGAACTGTACCTGCTCCTTTCCATGAAGTCCAACGGCATGGGCGTCAACGCCAAGGCCGCATACGAGAGGAACGTGTACAGCGATCTCGTCCATCGCCTTTTCCCCGAGAAGGCGGCGTTCGTCCATCTTTTCGGCTCTTCGCAGGAGCTTTCCGACTACAAAGGCGCCCATGGAATCAAAGTCGTCGCCAACAACGGGAACGGCTGGTTCAAGACGGCTTGCTTCGACCTGTCCTCCCAGCGCACGAAGGCGCAGGTGCTGGACTATCTGGGAAAAATGAGCGACGCGTTCGCGAAACAGACGTATATTCTGCCGTAAAACCCTTCCGATATGAAACAGTTCACGCACGCTTGGCTGGCCATGATGGCCATGAAGCGCATCGAGTTTTGCGAATCGATCCCCGCGAACAAGAGGGACGATGCCAAAGCCCTGATCACCTGGTTCAAGAATTACCGCGATTTCGTGCTCCAGGGAGCCTGGTATCCGGATTTCGTCTTCAAGGACATGTCCAGCAGCCACATCTGCAAATATGCCCCCTACCCGAAGTCCAGCAAGGACCTGGCCGGCGAAATCGAAATGGAGAAGGATCTCAATCTGAACGAACTGCTCAAGCAGCTCGGAAAGAAGGGCAAGAAGAAGAGCGACGAAGGGGATGATGCGGAGGCGGACGGAGTCGATTCCGACACCAAGTATTCCATCGGGAACAAGTTCCGGAAGATGCCGGAGACGCTCCGGATGTATCAGGAGCGCGAAGCGTCGCCCCATTTCGGGCAGAAGTACGTCCTGTTCAAGCGCCACAACCTTTGCGACCGTTGCGAATCCTTCACCGAGAGCCTTATCGACTCCTTCAAGATGCTGACGGTGGAAACGGGCGGATCGCCGGTCATCCCCACCAGCAACCACATCGCCCTGCGCTTCTTCATCCTGTCCCACTACATTGCCGACGGCCACATGCCGCTGCACTGCGACGCCCGTTCCTTCTTCAACAGCAACGAAGTGCACACGTTCATCGAAGAGGAGTGGGACAAGCGGGTGGCCGGCTCCTACCTCATCGACTACGACAACAACCGGTTCTTCTACGAGTCGGACGGGTATCCGCGCCTCAACCAGGTCGTGGATCCGCTGTGCCAATACGTGGAAGAAGAGTTGAAGTCCCGCAAGTTCGTCTGGCCTTGGGGCGACGATTGCGGCAATACGTGGGACTACATGAGCGGCATCACACAGTATTCCTACCTGATGGCCTATCGGCTGATTCCGGCCGACCGGAATCCCCAGGAGATCACGGAAGCCTTCTACAAGGAATCCCCGGCCTACCTGGAGCATTTCCTGGAGTACAGCAAGATCATCCTGGCCGATGCGGTGGAAAGCATCGCCAAGGTCTGGCTCCACGCTTGGTGCCGTTACCGCGAGTGGTTCCGCGACCATGAGCGGACCTACCTCAAGGAGCAGAGCCGGAAGGCCAAGAAGACCCTCTCGGATGTCGAGAAGACGATCAAGGACTATGACGCCGCCAAGGAGGCCCAGCAGCTGAAGATCAAGGAAGCGCAGAAGAATCTCGCCGAGAAGCAGAAGGCCTATGACGACGCCATTGCGGCGAACCGGAGCGCGAAGACGAAGCTCGCGGACCGGGACAGTGCCGCATCCAGGCTGGCCAAGGAGCAGGCGAAACTCGACAAGATCGAGCAGGAATACAAGGAGGCGAAGAAAAACAGGCCCGGCCTGGAGGCCCTGGCCATCGCCGCCGACATCGAGGTCGACCGCAAGAACGCCGAAATCGCCAAATACGGCAACACGACGACGGTCTAGCCTTGGCGGTGAGGTGGTTGGAGATTATCGTGTTATAGGTGGTTTAAGGAATCTTGAGCCACCAGCCTCTCTTATTCCGGCTTCACATACCTGTCACCCGTCACTTCCTTCACTGCTTCGATGAAGGCGGGGGCGTAGGCGGGAGAGGTGCGCCGTCCGGGAACGACCACGCCGTTCTCGGACGGCTGCATGGTCTGGTCATTGTGCTTGACGATGAGGAGTTTCGCGAGTTTATCCCAGCGGTCCATCATCTTGGCGGTGTAGGCTTCGGTCTTGGCGGTGAGGAAGGCCACGCGTTCCTGGTGGGTGAGGTTCGTGACCTCCTTCTCCACCTCGGGCTGGTCGGCTGCGTAGAAGTCCTCCAGTTCGGTCTGGGCTTCGCGGAGGTCGCCGATCATCGCGCTCCAGCGCGGATAGATCATGTTGGCAACCCAGTTGTTCATCCAGAAGGCGCTGTCGAAGCTGAATTCGCGGATGTTGTTGTTCTCCCGGCGGAAAGGTTCCGGAACCCGGTTGATGCTGCAATAGACCGGAACGTAGGCCACCATCGTGGCGTCGTCCATGTTGAAGTAGGTTACGCCGCCCACCTCGTCGGGCAGGAAGGAGCGCATCTGGCACACCATTGTCATGCCGCTCTGCTGGCAGCCGATGGGGCGCTCGCGGAACATCTTGGTGCCGTCTGAGGCCTCGAAGTTCACAGGCTGGTTGCGGTAGGGGGAGGCCCACGGACCGGCGGACACATCGGCGGTCATGTCCAGGGCGGTGCCCTCGTAGTGGTCACGCATGTCGTTCATGAGGTCGCGGACGCTCAGGGGCTTGTCGGGCTTGATCCAGAGGGGAAGTTCGTCGCAGATTTCGGTATGGCCGTTGATGAAGGGGAGATAGGCGTCCATCTTCTCCGTGTCGTAGTGGTGGCGGAAGAAGCTCCAGACGCGGGCCTCGCAGTAGCGGATGGCGCTGAAATCGAGCGGGCCGTAGGCCTCGCGGAAGCTGAAGTCCTTGTCGGGACCGTCGTACCAGCCCATTTCACGGGCGAAGGAGATGACGTCGGCGCTGTACATGCAGTCGCCTTCGACGATGCAGAATCCCTTCTTCTTGTCCGCCTTCTTCGCCTGCGGGAACTGGCGGATGCGGCTGGAATTGGCATAGGCCGAGATGCAGTCGTCCGGGACGCGCCTCGCCACCCACACGGCGCCCTTGCGTCCGGGGCCCTTGCCGATGAGTTCCATGATCCAGGCCTCGTCCTTGTCACAGACGGCGAAGGACTCGCCGGAGGCGTTGTAGCCGTATTCCTGCACAAGGTTGTGCATCACTTCGATGGCCTCCCGGGCCGAAGAGCTCCGCTGCAGGGCAAGGGTCATCAGGGTGAAATAGTCCAGTGCGCCCTCGGAACGGGCCAGTTCCTGCCTGCCGCCCCAGGTGGTTTCCACGATGGCGACCTGCCGTTCGTTCATCAGACCTACGACACCGTACGTGTAGTCCGCCTGGGCGATGTAGTGCACCGGGGACTGGGGACCCCAGCCGCGGACGGCGATCATTTCACCGGGAGCGTGCTTCCCGGCCGCATACCAGTCCAGCGGCTGGAGAAAGCCGAAGCTGTCGCAGTTGTACGTGCACATCACGCTTCCGTCGGCGGAAGCCAACTTGCCCACGATGAGGTTCGTGCAGGCGAAACCGGCCGCGGTGACCAGGGTCAGGAGGGCCGTGAGGAGGAATTTCTTCATATCGGTTCGTGTTAGTTTTCCAAAGATACGAAGAAAGATTCTGGAAACAAAAAAGGGCCGGTCCCGAAAGACCGGCCCTTCAATGGGTTGCGGGAGAAGACTTACGCCTTCTTCTCCTTCAAGTCCTGGATCTTGGCCTTGGCCTTGTCCTTGGCCTCGGAGATCTCCTCCTTGGCTTCGGCATACAGGTCCTTGGCTTTGTCCTTGGCCTTGTCAGCGAGTTCGCCGGCCTTGGCCTTCGCCTTGTCGGCGACTTCGCCGGCCTTCTCCTTGGCCTTGCCTGCGATGACCTTGGCGTCCTCGAGGGCGTCCTTGGCGTCTTCCTTGACACCGTCGTACACCTTCTTCACGCCTTCTTCGACCTTCTCGCCGGCCTTGCCGGCATAGTACTGGACTTTTTCGCCGAGGGAGACCTTTCCGTCACCGTTGAGGTCCATGGGGTTCTTTTTCTCTTCTTCCATGTTGGATCAGTGTTTAGTGTTCTATGCAAATGTAACGATTATTTCATTCTCTCCCGCCACAGCGTGGTCATATCCTCGAGCGTCTTGCCCTTGGTCTCCGGGACAAGTTTCCAGACGAAGAGCGCCGCAAGCAGGCAGAAGAAACAGTACATGCCGTAGGTGAACGCGGGGCTCCAGGTGTATAGCGGCACGAAGGTGGAGCTCACGATGAAGTTCGAGATCCACTGGAAGGCGACCGCGATGGCCACGGCGGCGCCGCGGATCGTGTTCGGGAAGATCTCGGAGATGAGCACCCAGCAGATCGGGCCCCAGGAGAACATGAACGAAGCGCTGTAGACCATCACGCTCACGACGCCGACGATGCCGGGCACGCCCGGGACGGCGTCCGCCAGGGCCACGCCCAGGGCACCGAGGGCCATGCCCAGGGAACCGGTGATCAGGAGCGGCTTGCGGCCGAGCTTCTCCACCGTGAAGATCGCCACGAGGGTGAAGGTGATGTTGATCACGCCCATCAGCACGGTCTGGGTCATCGGATTGCCCATGCCCATGGTTTCGAAGATGCGCGGCGCGAAGTACAGCACGGCGTTGATGCCTACGAACTGCTGGAACACGCTGAGCATGATGCCGACGAAGATGACGAGGGCGCCATAGGCCAGGAGCTTCTCCTTCTTCTCGATGACGGTGTTCTTGATGTCGTTCAGGATCTCGCGGGCCTTGGATTCGCCGTTGATGTTGGACAGGACCGTGAGGGCCTTCTCCTCCTGGCCGCTCATCGCGAGGTAACGCGGCGTTTCAGGGACGAGCAGGATCAGCAGGGTGAAGAGGCCGGCGGGCACCATCTCGGAGCCGAACATCAGGCGCCAGCCCGTGGTGACGGACCAGTTGGCGTCGGCGGCGAGGTCGCCGGCGTTGATGATCTGGTTCATGCCTTCGGCGAGGGACTCCATCTTCGGGGCGATGTGGTCGCCGAGGATCACGAAGTTCACGAAGTACACGACGAGCTGACCGAAGATAATCGCGAACTGGTTCCAGGAGACGAGCGCGCCGCGCTTTTCGGCCGGGGCCACTT
>JAEEGJ010003144.1_pt1 | contig 66914 bp, 51 predicted proteins | sample 8958761 | NCBI WGS metagenome assembly JAEEGJ01 (sample SAMN16246546, study PRJNA631951) | gut metagenome | biome: gut microbiome; feature: rumen; material: RS-attached | host: Bos | place: Iran: Karaj | collected 2018-10 | reverse complement strand
AACGGACTTTTCCGTGTTACCAATAGAAACTCCGCAATTCCGGTTTGGACAGAAGGCCGCGTAGACCAGCTTTTACGCATAAACAATGGCTGGCTCATGCGCACCCAGAACGGAATTTTTTATTCGGAAAACCTTAAAAACTTTGAAGAACGCGATACAGGACTCCCTTTTCTTACAATCAAAACCTTTAAGGAGGGAGAGAAAACACTTTCCCTGCAGATTCAGGAACTTAAAGATCTTAGCGTAAATCCGCTTAATCATAATGAAGTTGTTACTGCAACAAAAGACAGTGTATATTTCAGCCGTGACGGAGGCCTTACCTGGAAGGACCTTGGTTCAATGAGTAAAAACTCGCCGGGTATAAAGGCAGTAGCCGTTGCAACTCTGGAAGATCAGCCTATTGTCTTTATGGCACATCCTATTTTCGGGCTTTCTTATATTTTGCCGGACAAGCCAAAACCAACCTGGACAGACATAGATGCAGGTTTTGAAAAAATGCCGTCCCTTACTTCTCCGGATGAAATTGCAGATATTCTTCCGGTTCTGCGTACAAACGCAGATGGCTCGCAATATACAGAAATCTACATTTCACAGACTTATATGCCTCGTATTTACCGCCTCAACTGGCAGGAAAAACAGGCAGAACTGATTTACACAGGCTCTGAGCCTACAGATGTAACAGACGGACTTACCACTATTGATAATGTTCTTCTTTATACAAAGCTGGAGGGCTTTGGCGCTATAGATTTAGACAGCCTGCAGAGTCCTGGAACTCCAAGTCAGGAGCGGGACTGGCACGAAGCCTTTAGCGCAGTACCTGGTATGATTAACACAGCCTGGATTCCTCAGAGCCGCAGTGGTTTTGCGCGCGGCCTTCAGCTCAACGAGCTCTGGCTGCTTTACCCTGGCACAGTAAATTCTCCATACGCAGAAATTGCAAACGGACGCAAGAGCATTTATGCTTCGGCTTACCAGTGCAGCTTCCCGGAGGGTGTTGCAAAATTCAAGAAAATAGTAAAAGACCGCAACATGAATTCTATAGTAATTGATATGAAGGATGATTACGGCTTTTTGCGCTATCAGACAAAGGATCCTCTGGTCAAAGAAAAGGGAACCGTTTCAACTTATGCCGTAGACCTCGAACATTTTATAGATGAATTTAAAAAGGAAAATATCTATCTTATTGCCCGTATTGTAACATTTAAAGACCGTTCTCTTACAAAATACGGTAACGGAAAATACGCGGTCTGGGATTCAAAATATAACAGGGCCTGGACAGGTATAAAAGATTACGAATCAATAACTGATGAAGAAGGCAATGTTACCGGGACTGAGACAGTTTATTATGACGAAAACTGGGTAGATCCATATTCCGAAGAAGTGTGGGAATATAACATTGCAGTAGCAAAAGAACTTATTGCCCGTGGTTTTGATGAAATTCAGTTTGATTATATACGCTTCCCGACCGACGGACTTAATCTTAATAACGCAAAATACCGCTGGCAGGACAAGGGAATGGACAAGGAAAGTGCCTTAATTTCGTTCCTTTCTTATGCCCGCGAAAATATTGACGCCCCAATCGGTATAGATATTTATGGTGCAAACGGCTGGTATCGCAGCGGTACCCGCACAGGTCAGGATTCAGAAATGCTTGCAGAATATGTTGATGTAATTGGTCCTATGTTCTATCCAAGTCACTTTGAACAGACCTTCTTAAACTACGCACCTTATGCAGACAGAACTTACCGCATTTACTACTACGGTTCATTCCGTAATACAATCATGGCTCGTAACCGTGCACTCATAAGACCTTGGGTTCAGTCGTTCTATATTGGTGTAAGCTATGACCGTCAGTATTATGACGAAGACTATATCCGCAAGGAATTTTTTGGTGTACGCGACTCCATCAACCGGGGTTACATGTGCTGGAACAATTCCGGCGAATATGGAGTAACCCCGCGCGATGTAACCGATACCGAAACCTTTACCGGTACTGCACCTGAATCTTCGTGGGAATTTAAAAAGCCCGCAATCGGTACAACTATGAAGCCGCTGCCGTCCGATGATGTAGATCTTTCGGTTCTGGACAGCATCTTAAATCTGTATACCGACGATAATGATGATGCCTATTATTCTCCGTTATTGCAAAGCACTAATGTAAAACGGTATCATAACTAGGTATGGCACTTAATCAGTACACACCCGAAGAACCAATTTCTTCTATTGCAACAGCTCTTGCTCCGGCCGCCCTTGGCATAGTCCGCGTTTCCGGCAAGGGCTGCATCGAACTTGTAAGCAAAGTTTTTTCACGACCAAAAGCCCTCCTCGAAGCACCCGGTAACACATTGGTTTACGGTTGGATACAGAAAATCGACGAGGTCATGTGCGCCGTTTATCGTGCTCCCAAATCCTACACCGGCGAAGATATGGTAGAAATCTTTTGTCACGGAGGTCCTGCTGTTGTTACCGCTATCCAAAACCTTATGCTCAAAAGCGGATTCAGACAGGCAAACAGGGGAGAGTACACCTTTCGTGCCTATATAAACGGCAAAACAGATTTGACCAAGGCCGAAGCTGTACGCGAAATTATAGACAGCCATACAGATGATTCGCGCTCTCATGCCGCAGGACGCCTTGCGGGTGCTCTTTACGAAGAAATTGATTCAATAAAAAAGCTTATAGTTGATACAGTTGCTGCAATTGAGGTAGAAATTGAATATCCCGAAGATGAAGAAAATTTTTCCGACACCTTTGATTGCAGCAATCTTGAACAGGCAGTAAATCGTCTCCAAAGCCTTGTAGATTCCTGGAAGGGCGAAAAACTTTACCAGGACGGTGCCCGGGTAGTGCTTGCAGGCCGTACAAATGCAGGAAAATCTTCCTTATTTAATGCAATTTTAAAAGAAGAACGCGCCATTGTAAGCGATATAGAAGGCACCACCCGCGACTGGCTCGAAAGCTGGGCCAGCATAAACGGCATTCCGGTCCGCCTTTTTGATACCGCAGGCCTTCGTAATACAGATGATGTAATAGAAGCCAAGGGTGTAGAAATAAGCAAAAGCCTTGTCCACGAAGCAGATGTTGTTTTGTATCTGATTGACAGTTCAGAAGGCATGAACGAAGAAGATAAAGTTTTTGTTGAAAATTGCACCGTGCCTTTGATTATTGTCTGGACAAAAACCGACCTCCCGTCATTGCGAGGAGCGTCGACACCATCGTCATTGCGAGCGCAGCGTGGCAATCTACGACATTCCTCCGAAGTAAGCCTTTCTTCCAAAACCGGATCCGGCCTTTTAGAACTTTTTGACAAAATTCAAACCCTCCTCACCGCCGGCCTTTCCACCGAACGCACCCAGGCAGGTTTGGGCTCTGCCCGCCAGAAGGATGCTGTTGCCGAAGCCCTTGAACGGGTAAAACATGCCCTTGCTGCAGCTTCCGACGACTATTCCTTAGATGCTGTAGTCCAGGATTTGGAAGACGCCCTCGATTCCTTAGGCGAAGTAACCGGCATAGTTACCCCAGACGACGTTCTGGGCACCATTTTTGCCAACTTCTGTGTCGGAAAATAATCCCCGCGGTCCCTGAGCCTGTCGAAGGGTCCTCAAAATCTGTGTGACAATCTCTACATTGACCACATCCCCAAAATCTGTTATATTTACTCTAACATTTCGGGCCATTAGCTCAGTGGTTAGAGCAGAGGACTCATAATCCTTTGGTCCTAAGTTCAAGTCTTAGATGGCCCATATGTGTAGGCTAAAAAGGCGAGCAGTGCGCAGCGTTTTTAGCCGGTGTTCAATAAAAGAAAAAACTGTTTTGGGACCCCAAAACAGTTTTTTTATCTTTATTTTTTTGTTAAAAGGATATTTTAGTTCAATGCCAAAAACACTAAAAGAAGTTTACGGAAAGTATCTGGAAGAATTCGCTAAGATTTCGCATGCTGCATCAAAAATTGACGAAACCGAAATCTACGAAGAAGCAAACATGGAGACCCGCAAATATCTTACTCTCATAACAAAAGATAATGTTCTGCCGGGTTCTCATATAAATAATCTGGAAAATTTTAAGGAATTTTATGATGCCATCGTAACCGGCGGAAAAAGCGGTGTTGTAATGATGGATCATTATTCAAACATGGATTTGCCATGCTTCCTTCATCTGCTGGAAACTTGCGGAGAAGAGTGGGCAGCCGATTTTTCAAAGCGCATAGTTGCTATTGCAGGAATGAAGCTAAACGAAGCAGACCCAATAGTTCGTGCCCTTACAGGCAGCTTTACCCGTGTTGTAATTTATCCAACCCGCAGTCTTAATTCCTTTTACGAAAAAGATATTTCTGAAGAAGAAAAAGAAGCAGAGCGCCTTCGTGCAAGAAAAATCAATTTTGCTGCAATGCGCGCAATGGATGGCTGTAAAAAACGCGGTCAGATTATTCTTGTATTCCCAAGTGGAACCCGTTACCGCCCTGGCAAGCCCGAAACAAAGCGCGGTCTTAGAGAAATAGACAGTTACCTCCGCATTTTTGATTTGCTTCTGCCTGTTTCAATCAACGGTAATGTTCTGCGTCTTAACCCGGATGACCCTGAAAATATGGTAATGGATCTTGTAACACCGGATGTAGTAACCCTCACAGCCGGCAAAATTATAGAATGCAAGCCATTCCGCAATAAGATTTTGGAAACTGTTCCCGAAGGTCACCCCGATCCAAAGCAGGTAACCGTAGACGCAGTTATGCAGGTTCTGGAAGATTTGCATCAGGAGGAAAAATAATGGCAAAAAAAGATTTGTTTAAAGAAGTATCAGCAGTTTCTTATCCTGGCCGCGGAATCGTAGCAGGCCTTAGCGCAGACGCAAAATATGCCGTTTCTGCATACTGGACAATGGGCCGCAGTGCAGGCAGCCGTAACCGCATTTTTGTAACCGACACAGAAGATGGCAGTGAAGTAGTACGCACCAAAGCCTTTGACGAAACTCTCATTGCAGGAGATCCAAGTCTCATTATTTATGCAGCAGTTCGTACACTCGGCAAAAAGACAATCGTAACCAACGGCGACCAGACCGATACAATTTACGAAGGATATAAAGCAGGCAAAACCTTTGAACAGTCTCTCCGCACACGTAAATACGAGCACGACGGTCCAAACTGGACACCTCGCATTTCATCTGTTTTGGATATAGAAGACGGTCACCTTAATTACACACTTTCAATTCTCAAAAGTGATGAAGGAGATGAAAACTGTACCGTACGCCAGACCTTTGACTACGAATCTCCTTTTGCAGGAGAAGGCCGCTACATTCACACTTACGAAGGCGACGGAAATCCTCTCCCAAGCTTTGCCGGAGAACCAGTAAAAGTAGCAATTGACGGTACTATCGACGAGTTTACAGACAAGCTCTGGAACTCCCTCAATGCCGACAATAAGGTAAGCCTTTTTGTACGTTTTATTGACATTGCCACAGGCTCTTACGAAGAAAGGATAATCAACAAAAATAAATAAGATGGAAGACCCAAAAAACACAGCAAAACAAAAAATATCCCGCAATATGACCCCGCGCAAGGCTTTACAGTTTCTGCTGCTCGGTCTTTTGTGGTTCGTGTGCTGTCTTCCTGTAATAACCGCCGGTGCCGCCACCTGTGCCTTTTTTTATGTAGGCATTAAAATCTTGAACGACGACCCCGACATAAAAACCGCAAAGCTCTTTTTTAAGGGCCTAAAGCAGAACTTTGTTCAGGGCCTTTTAATGTCCCTCATTTCCATTGTAACTTTGGGAGGCTTTGGCGCACTTCTTACCTGGACCATTCTTAGCGACCAGAGCAAGTTCTTAATTTTTATTGCAATCGGCTGCTGTCTTGCCGCTTTTATCTTTAACACCTTTGCATATCCCATCATTGCCCGCTACGAAAACACCTTTGGCAACATCCTTCGCAACACAGTAGCACTTGTTTTTACATATCTTTCAGACGCCCTCAAGCTTAGCATCCTCCTTATTGTACTCATTGCAGTAGATGTCCTGCTTTTCCGTCTGAACCTTTACGCCGGCTTTGCTTCCTTACTTTTCTGGCCCGGCACCCTTTTTTATTTTACCACCATCCGCCTAACCGCAATCTTTTACAAGGTTGAACACCCGGTAAAGTACGATGACAACGGCGATCCAATTTCTGAGTAATATTTTTCCTTATAAATTCATATTCCCTTTTTTATAAATATATTCTATTATACTAGCCATGAACGAATTACAACTTAAATATGGATGCAACCCTAACCAGAAGCCGGCAAGGGTTTTTATGGAAAATGGTGATCTGCCAATAACAGTTTTGAACGGTAGACCAGGATATATCAACCTGCTTGATGCCCTCAACGGCTGGCAGCTTGTAAAAGAGCTTAAGGAAGCAACAGGTCTCCCGGCAGCAACAAGCTTTAAGCATGTTAGCCCTGCTGGTGCTGCAGTTGGACTTCCCCTTTCAGACACTCTTAAAAAAATCTATTTTACAGACAACGTAGAGCTTACTCCTCTTGCCTGTGCCTATGCCCGCGCTCGTGGTGCAGACCGCATGTCAAGCTTTGGTGATTTTATTTCCCTGAGTGATGAGTGTGATGAAGCAACTGCTCTCCTTATCAAAAAAGAAGTTTCCGACGGTGTTATAGCACCTTCTTATTCTGCCGCCGCCCTCGATATCCTCAAGGCAAAGAAAAATGGCAACTATTGTGTAATTCAGATTGATGCAAACTATGTTCCTGCAGACCTTGAACGCAAGCAGGTATTTGGCGTTACCTTTGAACAGGGCCACAACTTCCTTAGAATTGATGAACAGTCAGCCCTCTCTAACATCGTAACAAAAAACAAAACAATGAGCGAAGATGACAAGCGCAACCTTATCATCTCTCTTATCGTACTCAAATACACACAGTCTAACAGCGTTTGCTTTGTAAAAGACGGACAGGCAATTGGTATTGGAGCAGGCCAGCAGAGCCGCGTTCACTGTACCCGCCTTGCAGGACAAAAAGCAGATAACTGGTGGCTGCGCCAGAGTCCACAGGTTCTGGGCTTGCAGTTTGTAGACGGAATCAAACGTGCCGACCGCGATAACGCCATTGACGTATATATCGGCGAAGAATACATGGACGTCCTCGCCGAAGGTAAATGGCAGAATATCTTCAAAGTAAAGCCTGAAGTTTTCACCCGCGAAGAAAAAGCAGCCTGGATCGCCAAGAACACAGATGTAGCTCTCGGTTCCGACGCTTTCTTCCCATTCGGCGACAATATCGATCGTGCCCATAAATCAGGCGTAACCGTAATTGCCCAGCCAGGTGGTTCTGTCCGCGACGACCTCGTTATAGAAGCCGCAGATTCATACAACATGGTAATGGCCTTTAACGGCATCCGCCTTTTCCACCACTAATGTCTTACTGTCCCGTCTGATTCAGGCGGGACACAACAGATGCCTTCATCACGGTTTTGTAGATAATCACCGGCAGTAAAAGTGTAAGCGCAATCATAATCGGGAAAACTACAGCAACCGGCAGCAGCGAAAAGTTCCATTCAAAAAACCACATTCCTGAACCGAATGGTTTTATAAGCACTGCAGAAAAGATACTGCTCAAAATTAATCCCGCAATTCCGGTAAAGACAGCGTACAAAACTCCTTCTATACACATTCCGTAAATTTGAGTGCGCTTTGTCATGCCTACTGCTTCAAGCATTGCAAGTTCAAGACAGCGTGAAATAATTGAAGTTGTCATTGTGTTTGCAAGATTCAAAAGTCCTATGAGGGCCAGGATTCCTGTCAAAAGTCCGCCTACTATCATAAACATACTTGTAAAGCTTTTGAATTCCTGCTTAAAGCTTTTGCGTGAAGTATATGTAAGGGCAGGTTCAGTTTCTGTTGTGTAGCTTTCCATCCAGGTTTCGATGCTTTCTTCCTCTTCATCAGACACATTAAAAAGGCAGCGCATAGGACTTCTTGGCTGGCAAAAATTATTGAATTCCTGTGAAGGAAGAATATAAAACATATCAAGAGTATCAAAAATCTGAAGTCGGAAGGCGTAAGGAATAGCAACAGTTGCCATTACTTCATACTGCTTTGTGTTTCCGTCATTTGTTGTTACGCTGATTTTTTCTCCCGGCAGAAAATATGGAATTGGAGCCTGACCCGAAGGAAGCCGAATGTCATATTCATTTACAAGAATGTAGTTTCCTGTTTTAAATTTTTCAAGATCAAAGCTGCCATGGCGCACTGGAAGATTTTTTAGAACAAAGTCATCCATTCCGTAAAGCAGGACAGAAGAAGCACGGATTTCTTCGTACATATCTTTAATTGTTACATCTTCCCCGTAAGTAGTCATAGTTGAAAAGAAAGGCTTGCTCAAAAGTCTCTCATCAATTTTCTGGAAATCTTCATCTGTAAAACGCTGGTAAGATGATTCAAGATAAATGTTTCCAAGTTCTTCAACGCCTTTGAGATTGTTGAGTTGTGCCAGAAGCTCCGGTGAAATACCTGTCAGGTTTCTGTTGCTATACTTTACAGAAGGATTATCAAGAGTTGCATCGGCTACAGAAAAGTCTGTGGCAATACTGTGGGAAATATATTTATCTTCGCTAAAGCCGTGAAGCAAAGTGTAAACACTGTTCAAAATCACAAGCGAAAGAGAAAGCGAAAGTACAACCCAGAAAACCTTTTTCTTGTCGCGCGAAAGATTTCTGCCGGCAAAAGAGAGATTGGTGAAGCGGGTGTTATTGTGGACCTGCACCTTTTTCCCGCGAGTTGTTTCCTGATATCTCACTGCTTCAATCGGCGAAACTTTTGATGCAAGTCGTGCCGGGCGTCTGCATGAAACAATAACTGTCACAAAAGAAAATAGGGCAGATAGTAAAAGTATCCAGCCGTTAATTCGAACAACAACTTTTACAGCAGACGAAATATTAAACATGCTTACAACAACAGGAACTAAAAGAATTCCTACAAGCGAACCTGCAAGAATACCCAGTGCAATTCCCGGAAGAGAAAGAAAGATTGCCTGATATCTTACAAGAAGGGTCAGCTGGCGACCGCTCATTCCTATTGTTTTAAGAAGCCCGTAAGAACGGATGTCTGAATAAACATTTATTCTATATATATTGTTTATAATAAGATAACCCGAAAGAAATATTGTAATGAGCAGGAATACAACAAGCAGAAGAGCTGTGATATCCATAGTGCCTGCCATAGAAGCATTGCTTACTCCAAGTTCTACCATTTCCGGAAGTCCGTTTCTAAAGGCTGCAGCAATGAGTTGATGTTCTGTTCTAAATGGAATATAAAAATCTACATCGGCATTTATGAGACCGCAGATCTGACTGTTGTAATCTGTGCTTCTGTCATAATAGGAAACTGTCGGAACCGGGGCATATTTTTCCTGGAAGGTTTTTGATACAAGAACAAACTGTGCCATAGAAACACGGTCGCCTGTAAAAACGCCGCAAATAGTAAATTCCTTTTCTATAGTCTGATCGTTTATAGTAATCTGCAGAGGAACTTTTTTGCCAAGCAGAGCTTCGTAATTGTTCGGGTCAACATTTATTTTCAAAGCACTAAGAACAAGAGAACTGAATACAGCTTCATTTTCAGCCTGAGGAAGATTTCCAGCCTCCGGGTAGCAGAAGCCTTTTTTTGCGCTCACTTGGTCCGTCCAGTGAACTTCGGTGCGGACTTTTAAAAGCTCTTTGTTAGTGGCTTCACCAACACAAATCCAGTGTGAAACTTCCTTAATTTTTTTATCTGCGGTAAGCCTGTCATATTCTTCCTGAATAAGATATTTGTAAGCACCCGCAGCTAATGTTCCAACCTGTCGCTGGGTAGATTCTTTGAACATTGTTAAGATGCTGCCGCCAACCGTAAAAAGAGTTGTGAACAGAAAAGTACAAAGGGCTACAGAAAGAATTATTACAAGGCTTTTTCCGCGGCTTTTGAAAATATAATCTTTTGCAGTTCTGCGGATAACTGATTTGTTTTTTATCTTCATTTTTTATCCCCTTACAATCATTCCGTCTTCAATGCGGATTGAACGGTCTGCAAGCTGAGCAATTTCGTCGTTATGGGTAATCATCACAATTGTCTGTGCAAACTTCTGACTTGTTACTTTTAAAAGGCCCATTACATCCTGAGTTGTTTTTGAATCAAGGTTTCCGGTAGGTTCATCTGCAAGAATAATTGCAGGGGCAGATGCAAGGGCTCTGGCAATTGCAACTCTCTGCTGCTGGCCGCCCGAAAGCTGTGAAGGATAAGCCTTGAGTTTTTCTGAAAGCCCGAGTGTGTTTACAATTTCGTTTACTAATTCCTGATTTGGTTTTTCACCGTCAAGTTCAATCGGAAGAACAATGTTTTCGTAAACAGACATTACCGGCACAAGATTAAATGCCTGAAAAACAAATCCTATTTTTCTACGGCGGAAGATTGTAAGCTCTTCATCCTTGAGAGAGAAAATATCTTTGCCATCGATTATTACTTTGCCTTCTGTAGGACGGTCGAGCCCTCCAAGCATATGAAGCAGTGTTGATTTTCCGCTGCCCGAGGTTCCGACTATGCTTAAAAACTCGCCCTTGTTTACGCTAAGATTAACACCGCGCAAAGCTTCTACTTTAGCCTCGCCGGTTCCATATGTTTTTTTAAGTCCTTCAGTTTTTAAGATTTCCATTGTGTGTCTCCTGTTATATGACAAACATAACACACAATTCTTTCAAGAATCTTTCAAGATGAAATATTCCAAACACCAGAACTGTCAGAATTTTAAGATTAACTGAAAAACAGTTTTCGACCCGCAATTTTTGGAGGGTCGTCAACCTAATTCAGCTAAATTTATTCTCTCCTTCTGTGGCAATGGAATTGCTTTTTCATTAATAAACATAAGCATGTAAATTGGAAGATAGACAATTTTTCCTTTTACAGAAAGATTATAAGTCGAAAAAACGAAGGCTTTTTTGATTTTATAATCATCATTTGAAAGAATATTTGTAAGCGCGCTGTGTTGGGTAAAATCTTTCCCGCTTTTAACTTCTATTGGAAGACAGCTTCCTTCATACTCAATTAAAAAATCAACTTCGCCTTTCTTTTTATTTGCATAGTAGTAGCCTTCATATCCGTGGGCAAAAAGCTCCTGTGCAACAGCATTTTCAAAAATCGCACCACAATTAATTTCCTCTGCTTTTTCTAGAAGTTTGATTTGTGTAGCACGACCAAAAAGCGTTGAAAGCATACCAATATCAGAAAGGAAAAATTTAAAAAGATTAGACTGTTTGTTTATTTTTAAAGGAATAACCGGCTCTGTAGTATTAATAATCGGGAGAGCAACTCCAGCATCAGAAAGCCAGTTAAAACTGTTTTCATATCGGTCAAACTTTAAATTCTTATCTAAATCTGTAAAAATGTAACGCTTATTTTTTGCGTTTAATTCAGATGGAATGAGATCGTAAGTTTTTATAAGCTTTAGTTTGTCTTTTTTTTCATACTTTGTGAAATCGCGTTTGTAGAACTCGATTATTTTTTCATGAACTTTGCTGACTTTGTTAAAATTATTTTCATCTATATAGGTCTGAACCGCTTCCGGCATTCCGCCGACTACAAGATATGTATAAAAGGTATCTATAATTCTTTCGTGGATAAACGAATCAACTTCTTTTTGTTCTGTAAAGCATTCGTTAAGATAATCTAAGGTTTCCTGTTTTACTTTTAGTGCTATCAGGAATTCTTCAAAATCCATAGGAAACATATCTATAATGGAAAGATAGCCGACAGGTGCAGAACGTAAATCTCGTAATTCAACACCAAGAAGAGAGCCGCTAAGCACATATTTAAACGAACCGTCATCTACAAGAAATTTTATGACGGTAACAATGTCTTTATATTCCTGGACTTCATCAAAAAAGATGATAGTTTTTCCTTTTATAAGTTCGTGTTCAGTCGCTACAGAAAGTCGTGCCAAAAAAGAGTTTATATCATTCATTCTGGCTGATTCAAAAAGAGGAATTAACGACGGCTGTTCAATCAAATTGAATTCGACATAATCGCAATTATTTGATTTTAGCAACTCTCTGATAAGAAAGGTTTTTCCAACCTGTCTTGCACCGGTAAGCAAAAGGGCTTCTTTATTTGTGCCGAGTATCCAGCTTTTTATCTGATTCTCTACTTTTCTGTACATATACCTATATTATAATACAGTTTGCCCCGTTTTCCAATAGAAAATTTAATAAAAATGCCCCGTTTTCCAACACGTTTTGAGCTATTTTTGCCCCGTTTTCCAAATTCCAAACAAAGTCATTAGATATTTTTGAAAGCAATTTCAGTAGTTATGGTTTTTTCTTATATGATAAGATATTCTTTCTTCACCTTTATTTTTCCGTCAGGATAAAATTCATATTCATACCAATATTGTGATCCAGAAGCATATTTACGGTAGATTTCGTTTTTCTTTGAGTCATATTCTGCCCAGTATTCAAAATCATTAAAGCTCCATTTTTCATGGGTCAGGTTTCCTTTTGAATCATACTCATACCATTCTTCGGTTCCGCTGTTATTCCTGTAGTATGTTTTATTTCCTTTTTTGTCATATTCCCACCATTCTTCAAAATCATCTATACTTTTAGAATAAATCTTATTGCCGTTACTGTCATATTCACACAAAGATTCTTTTCCCTCTGAATTATAGGTGCGTATCTCCCGGCCCTTTTCGTCGTATTCATACCACTTTTCATAATCGCTGGAAGTCTTATAGTGAATCAGCTTTCCATCTGTGTCATAGTCGTACCAATACTTGAAACTGCTTTCTCCGAACATTTTTCCACAGTGCTGCTCAAATATCTTGTTTCCATTGGCATCATATTCCATATAATAATCTTCCTGTCCCATAGAATCGTCGATCATCATTAAAGTATGTACAAGATTTCCATTTTCATCATATTCAGACCAGCTTTCTGATGTGCCTGATGAATTCGTACTTTTACGATGTACCAAATTCCCTTTCGAATCATACTCTGAAAGAAGCTCCCAATCATTAAGATTCTTCACATGAACTTCGTTGCCTGCTTCGTCATACTCTGTAATTCCGTAAAATATAAGCTGACAGGAAACCTTCTTCCCACCAATTTTGATTTTCTGAGTAATGAGCTGGCCAAGTTTTGGGTTTGGTTTTGCTTTTGCACAAAGCGGTAATGCTGTGCATATGACAAATAAAATTACAAAGTTTAAAAAAAGCAAAGTTTTTTTCATATATCTTCTCCTTCATTTAGGCAGGAATATTGAAAAAGTGGTGCCTGGTTCATCCGGGTTTGATTTTACCTTTATGTACCCGCCCTGCCCACTTATGATTTCTCTTGCAAGGTGAAGGCCAATGCCAACACCTTCTTCTGATTTTGTTGCAGAGCCTCTGTAAAAGCGTCCGAAGATTTTTGGAAAATCTTCTTCGGGAATTCCTTTACCAGTATCTGAAACATCTACTCGCACAAACATATCAAACTCTGTGGCGCTTATTGTAATGCTTCCTTTGTCTGTATATTTTACAGCATTATCTGCTATATTGAAAATTGCTTCCTGTGTCCATTTTGAATCGATGTTTGCGGCAACATCATTTTGAATAAGAACCAGTTCCAGCCCTTTTGCAGCTGCGCGTTCCCTTACCTGTTCAACAACATTCTGAAGAATAGGGAACACTTCTGTTTTTTTCCGCTCCAGCTGAATAATACCGCTTTCGAGTCTTGAAAGTTTTACAAGGCTGTCTATTAAAAATCGGAGTTTTTCTGTTTGTGTAAGAATTGCGTTTACATTTGATTTTTGTTCTGGTGTAAGTTCAGAGCCTTCGAGCAGCTCGCCGTAAAGAACAAGATTTGCAATAGGAGTTTTTGTCTGATGCGAAATATCAGAAATTAATTCCTTAAGCTTGTCTTTTTCATTCTTAACATTCTGCGCAGAAATAGAAGCAGATGACAAATACTCTTCAAGCTTTGTTTCAAGCCGCGAAAGTCTTGATTCATCAAAGCTGTCTGCTGTATAAGTTCCTTCAATTACTTCGTTAAGAATTTTTTCAAGAGAGTCAAAAGTTCGTTTAAGCTTTAGTCGATTGATAATTACAAGAACAACCGCACCGGCAAAAACAACGCCGGCAACAACAATTAAAACAACACTCACTTTGCCACCCCGCCGGCATCACCATTCACCCACGCATAACCAATTCCATATACGGTTTTAATTTTGTTTCCAAGTTCAAGCTTATCGCGCAGTCGTTTTACTGTAACAGAAAGTGCATTTTCATCTACATATTCTTCGCCGTCGGACCAGAGGCGGTCTATTAAAAAATCACGGGTCGTTGTGTTTGGAGCATTTTGTGTAAGGTAATACAAAAGCTTTTGTTCAGTTTTAGAAAGCTCTGTCTGCTTGCCGTCGTGGGCAAAAATCATTTTTTCAAAATTAAAGGAATAAGAGCCGTCTGTAAAAACTTTACCCGAACCACTTCCAGCACTATCTTCAATCTTTCTAAGCTGGGTATTCACACGCGCCCGCAAAACAGAAAGTGAAAATGGCTTTGTTATATAATCATCAGCACCGGTTTCGAGTCCCTGAACAATATCGCGGTCGGTATCATTTGCAGTAAGCAGCACAACAGGGAGAGACGCTTTTTGTTTTTTGATTTCTTTAAGAAGTTCAAGCCCACTGCCATCGGGAAGGTTTATATCAAGCAGTACAAAATCAACAATTCCCAACGCAAGCTGAGCCCGCGCAGCCTTTAAGCAATCACAGGAAATAATTTTTCTATCATCCTGCCGCAATGCCATGCACAAGCCTTCATTAAGAGTCTGGTCATCTTCAACGATTAAAAGCTGCTTCAAAAATTACCTCGCCTTTTTTAATCTTTATAATACTTTGCCTGTGCTTCAAACATCTGGGCATATATTCCGCCTTTAACTTTTTCAAGCTGGGCGTGAGTTCCATATTCGGCTATGTGCCCGTCAGAAAAAACTGCAATTTTGTCGCAGAACTGACAGCTTGAAAGTCTGTGCGAAATATAAAAAGCAGATTTACCGCCAACAAGCGAATTAAACTGTTTATATATTTCGTATTCTGCAATCGGATCAAGTGCGGCTGTCGGTTCATCTAAAATTACGACCGGTGCATCTTTACACAAGGCTCTGGCAATTGCAAGCTTCTGCTGTTCACCGCCCGAAGGTTCAACTCCTTTTTCATCAAAGAATTTGAAGATTCGTGTATCTGTTCCGTTTTCAAGCCCCGAAACAAAATCATGCAGCCCTACTCTATCTGTAAGCGCTGTAACATCTGCATCCTTATCTGTAAATGCAATATTTTCTTTTACAGAAAAAGCAAACAGCTTAAAATCCTGGAACACCGGAGCAAACTGCTGAATGTACTGCTCGTAATCATATTCCTTAATATCAACACCATCAACAAGAATCTGTCCTTCTGTAGGGTCATACAATCGGCAAAGAAGTTTTATGAAAGTTGTTTTTCCGGCGCCGTTAAGTCCAACAATAGAAAGATGTTCACCCGGAGCAATCTTTATATTTACATCATCCAGAACCTTTCGCTCTGTTTTTGGATAAGCAAACGAAACATGGCGGAATTCAATTTCATGCTGTTTTTTTTCAATCGGGCGGGTTCCTTTTGTAAGTGCTTCCGGATAATTCATAAACACAACATATTCATAAGCATAATTACAGCGCTTAATAAGTTCGGTAACATGATGAACCATCCCACCTATTGCCTGATCAAGGCTGCTTTCTGCGGCAATGAGCTGAGTAAAAGTTCCTATTCCGATTATCTTTCTGATTGCAAGAAGAGCAACATACGAATATGCAAAGATGCTTCGGCCAAGCGACAAGAAATCACTTACAAGATAATACGGATAACAGGTGTCTCCCTGCCACTTCCAGAGCCCGCCGCTTTTTTCTGTATTATCCTTCCAGGAATCAAGCATCATTTCTTTTGCTTCGTAAAGCCTTATGTCTTTTCCAAAACGCGGATCAACAATGCTCCAGCCAAAATAGCCGAACAGTCTGTTGACCTTTGAAAGTTTTCCAAATGCTTCTATACCAATCTTGTTGCACTTTAATACAAACAAAAAATTAACTGCAGAATATACAACCATCACGGCAAGAAGAATTGGAGCATGAAGAGCAAGCACCGTAATAAAACCTACTGCCTTAAAAAAGTTTGTCAAAAATCCAAAGAACTGTTCCGAAACTCCATCAACTCCGCCTGAATACCATTCCATTCCTGTTCTGGCTTTTTCTATCTGCTCAAGTGCTGCTTTATCTTCTGTAAGCTGAAAGTCCAGCTCCATTACATGCTTTCCAATTAAAACATCAAAATATTTTTCGAGCCTGTTGCTGTACCTGTTTATAAAGTTTGTACAAATATCGTTTGTAAGCTGCAGTAAAGCTTCGCTGGCAATCAGAATTGCTGCAAGAGTAATAAGCTTTTTTACATCACGCGCTCCAACAATTTCGTCTACAATAAGCGGAGAAATAAAAAGCGCTACAAAAGGCATTCCAATATTTATAAGCATTCTTATAATTTTAAGCACAAAGAAAACAGGATATTTTTTTGCGGCAGTACTGAACAATATTTTGATAACGGCAATAATCTTACGCATCTGCATTTCCTCCGTTTTCAGGGTGTTCGCGGTAGTACTGTGCCTGAACATTAAACATGTTTGCATACTTGCCGTTTAAAGCCATGAGCTTTTCATGACTGTCGCATTCTACAAGCCGGCCATCTTCAAACATTGCAATACGGTCACAGAATCTTGTAGAAGCAAGCCTGTGCGAAATATAAACTGCCGATTTATTGCCAATCATTTCATCAAAGCGTTCATACAGGTTTTGCTCAGCAATTGCATCAAGTGCCGAAGTAGGTTCATCAAGAACTACTATTTTTGCACCCTTATAAAGTGCCTTTGCCAGAGCAAGCTTCTGCTTTTCGCCACCAGAAAGATCAACGCCATCATCTTCAACAATTTTTGTAAGAGGAGTTTCAAGGCCTTTTGTAAGCGACGCAATTCTTTCTTCAAGTCCGGCTTCCCGTGCAGCTTTGTCTGCCCTTTCAAAATCAAGCCCGTCCTTTCTTTTCATTGCAATATTTTCTGACATTAAAAAAGCAAAAATTTCTACATTCTGAAAAACAGGAGCAAACAACTTGTAATAATCGGCACGGCGGAACTTTCTTATATCAATACCGTTCAGTGTAATATATCCCTGCGAAGGATCATAAAGCCGTAAGAGAAGCTTTATCATTGTAGTTTTACCGGCTCCGTTCAGCCCGACTACTGCAATTTTTTCGCCGGCTGCAATTTTAAGATTTAAATGCGAAAGCGCTTCCTTTTCAGATTTCAAATATTTATAACTTACATCAACAAACTCAAATTCAAATGAATCTGTTTGCGGCAGCGGAATACAATCCTTTTCATCATCCCCTGTTTCTAAATCTATAAAAGAACGGAAATCATCTGTTTCAAGACTTGCCCTTTTATAATCACCAAACCTCTGCAAAAGATTCATGAGCGCCCCGGAAAACGCAAGCGAAAAAGAAAGGAACATTGTAAAGTTTCCCACACTCATATCTTTTTTAAGAACCGAAACATAAAGAACAGCATAAACAAGGATTTTTATAGCAGTGCCCGCAGCAGCAGTAACAAAGTTATAACGCAGCCACAGTTTATGATGATAATCGTTTCTTTCAATAAAGAATGCATTAAGCGCATTGAACTTTTCTGTTAAAAAATCGCTCAGGTGAAAAAGCCTTATATCCTTGGCAAAATCAAAATCCTGAGTTATTCGTTCCATGTAATGGCGGCTTCTCCACGAACCAGAAAGCTTATCCCAGACTTCCCTTTTATCTACTTTGATTATGTGTCTGAAATAAAGATACTGAACAATTGTAAGCACAACCATTGCAATGATGAGCCTTGCATCAAGGACTGTTACAGCAATGAAGGTAACAATTACAGTAAGAGAGCTTTGTCCAAGCTGCATCATAAGGTGCATCATGCCTTCAACACCGTTATTGTTGCCCCCTGTAGCCTGACTTGCACGCTCTGCAACATCAAGAACATCTGGTTTTTCCAAAAGCTCATACTTAAGATCAAGCACCTTGGCAATACGCTCGTTTATCATGTTCATGCGGATGTAAATCCATCTGTACCAGGTTTTTGAACCGGATGTTACAGTACAAATTGTAAGAAAAGCTGCAATTCCGCCGGCAATCAGTATAAGTTTTATAAGTTCGCGCTCACCTGATTCCCCGTCTTGAGTTTGAATGATATCTATTACGTATTTACCAAAAATTCCCCAGAAATAAGAAAAAACAGAACCTGCAACAAGACCAATAAACATTAAAAACAATACCGAAGGCTGATACTGCGCCATTTTCCGGATAATATAACGAGTATTGCTCAAAATACCATATTCTTTATGCAGCGGGTTATCTTTACTTTCTTTATAATCCGACATTCATAACTCTCCACTTTTTTATTTCTATTTTCAAAATATCATATAATCGGGATGTGTGCTATAAAAAAATAACAAAAATATATCAACATAGGTGATTTTTCTAATGCAAAATTTATATTTAGGGTTTATAATATAGAAAATAAAAAACTACGCCCGCTAGCGGGCTTGCTCAGGAGTAAAAAAATGCGCATCAAATCTGTATTTAGTCACAGTTTTGAAAAATATGGAAAGGTTCTTACAGGCTATGATGTAACTGACCTTCTCAAAAAACTGGACGAAACCACAAAAAAGCCTGAAGATGCTGTTATTTATGAACCAGGAGACGCTGGTCTTGAAAGCCTGCCAATCGCAAAAGAGTTCAGTGATAATGCTTATGGTGGAATGCCTATTCAGGTAGGTTACTGTAACGGTAACAATACAAAGCTCAACTGTCTTGAATGGCACATTGGTTCAGAGCTCAATATTCCTTCTAACGACATTGTTCTTCTTCTTGCCCCACTTCAGTCTGTAAAAAACGGAAAGCTTAACACAAGTGCTGTAGAAGCATTCTATGTACCAAAGGGAACAATTGTTCAGGTATATGAAACAACACTTCACTATGCACCATGTAATGCTGTAAAGAACGGCGAAGTTTCTAAAGAAGGCTTCCGTGTTATTATTGTTCTTCCAAAGGACACAAACACAGAAAAGCCAAAGATTAATGAAAAGAATCTTAACGACAAGCTCTTGTGGGCTCGCAACAAGTGGCTCATTGCTCACCCAGATTCAAGTGAAGCAAAAGCTGGTGCCTTTGTTGGATTGTCTGGCATAAATATTAATATTGCAAAATAAAATATAGGAGTATAAAAAAATGATTAACAACAAACCAAAAATCAAAATCGGTATTGTGGCTGTTAGCCGCGACTGTTTCCCAGAGTCTCTTGCTGTAAACCGCAGAAAGGCTCTTGTAGAAGCTTACACAAAGAAGTATGGCGCAGACGAAATTTACGAATGTCCAATCTGTATTGTAGAAAGCGAAATTCATATGGTTCAGGCTTTGGAAGACATCAAGAAGGCCGGATGTAACGCACTTTGTGTATATCTTGGAAACTTTGGTCCAGAAATTGCCGAAACTTTGCTTGCAAAACACTTTGACGGTCCTAAGATGTTCTGTGCTGCTGCAGAAGAGACATCTAAGAACGGCGGACTTATCCAGGGTCGTGGCGATGCTTACTGTGGTATGCTCAACGCTTCTTACAACCTCAAGCTCCGCAATATCAAAGCTTATATTCCAGAATATCCGGTAGGAACAGCTGAACAGTGTGCAGATATGATTCACGGCTTTGCACCAATTGCCAAGGCTGTTTATGCTTTGAATCACCTTAAGATTATTTCTTTTGGACCACGTCCACTCAACTTCCTTGCTTGTAACGCACCTATCAAACAGCTTTACAACCTTGGTGTTGAAATTGAAGAAAACTCAGAACTTGACTTGTTCGAATCATTCAACAAGCACGCAGGTGATGCCCGCATTAAGGACGTTGCTGCAGATATGGCTAAAGAACTTGGAAACGGAAACAAGATTCCTGAAGTTCTCGAAAAGCTTGCACAGTATGAACTTACTCTCCTTGACTGGGTAGAAGCTCACAAAGGATACCGCGAGTTTGTTGCAATTGCAGGTAAATGTTGGCCGGCATTCCAGACACAGTTTGGATTCGTTCCTTGCTATGTAAACAGCCGCCTTACAAAGATGGGTATTCCAGTATCTTGTGAAGTTGATATTTACGGATGTCTTTCTGAATTCATTGGTACAGTTGTTTCTGATGATACAGTTACACTCCTCGACATCAACAACACAGTTCCACAGGATATCTACGACGAAGACATCAAGGGAAAGCACGGAAAGTATACAATTCAGGATACATTCATGGGCTTCCACTGCGGAAACACTGCTTCTACAAAGCTTTCATTCTGCGAAATGAAGTACCAGCTCATCATGGCTCGTGCTCTTCCACGCGAAGTTACAAACGGAACTCTGGAAGGAGACATCTTGCCAGGCGAAATTACATTCTTCCGTCTGCAGTCAACAGCTGATGCTCAGCTCCGCGCATACATTGCACAGGGTGAAGTATTGCCGGTTGCAACACGCTCATTCGGTGGTATCGGTATTTTCGCAATCCCAGAAATGGGCCGCTTCTACCGCCACGTACTTATCGAAAAGAACTTCCCACACCACGGTGCCGTTGCATTCGGTCACTTTGGAAAGGAACTCTACGAAGTATTCAAGTACATTGGTGTACCGGTAGACGAAATTGGCTACAACCAGCCAGCCGGAGTACGCTATCCAACAGAAAACCCTTGGGCATAAAAAGATTGTGACGCAGGCATAGCCTGCTTACCGAGTTTTCGCTTTGCGAAAACTCGCGGGTCAAGCCCGACAATGACAAATGATTTTGAAAGACTGTCGAAAAACCGACAGTCTTTTTTTATTAACAAAAATTTCCCAATTTTCACTAGTCATGGTATAATCATTAGTATGAAAAACAAATTCTTTCTTACATTATTTATTCTCTTTGCCGGTGTTTCAGCTCTGAATGCTGTTGAATTAAGCGGAACTTATAACAAGGACTTTAGGGTTACCACCGAGTTTAACACCGTTTCTGCAGGAAAAACTTTGCGTGTTACAAACGGCGCAACCTTTATAATGACAGACGCAATTGTAACCGGAAGCATTGTTGTAGAAAAGGGCGCTTCGCTTATTGGTCCAAAAGATGGCCAGGGTTATATGGTTTTTGGAAAAGGAACTCATGTCGAAGGCATTGACTTATACTACAAGGTTCGCGTTTCTGATAATCTTGTGTTTACCCGCAAATTTCCAATGACCCTTGATGAAGTGTGGAAAAGCAATAATAAAGAACTGATTGACTGGGTAAGCATTATTGAATTTTGTTACAGCACAACTTTGAAAGGCTGGGTTTCTATAAATGAAGTCCGCTTTTTAAATCCATTCAATGAAGACTTGTTTGATGAATACGACATGGTATTTACTAAGTCTGTTTCACAGAAGTTTGAAAAAGAATGCCGTTCACTGATTATAAAAAATAAGTCAAAGGTTGTTGTTCAAGCCTGCCCGGATTACTGGGGAACAAAGATAAACGAATCTATTTTAATTGAATCTGGCTCTTCTCTTGTTGGAACAGATTCAAACGGACATAAGCTGCAGCTTAAGCCGGGTATAAAAATTCAGGGGCTTCCTCTTTACATAAGATTCAACAACGACTTTTACCCTGCCGAATCAATTCTTTCTGATATCTGGAAGCAGCGAGACTTTTGCAACAAGGACTATCTGACAATTTATTACAAGCCTGATTTAGATGGCTGGGCTTTTGAAGATATCCTTTATGGAGACACTGTCACTGAGGACCTTAAAAAGAAACTTGAAAAGCTTAAAAAATAATTACTGCACGCTGTAAAGCAAATCTTCGTAGCTTGGGAAAGGCTTATATTCTTCGCCAAGGAGCGGTTCTATCTGATCTGCAACTGCACGCACGGCTTCCATAGCCGGTAAAATTACCTTGGCGTAAGAATGTGCACGCTTCATTAAATCTTCTATTTTGTTAGTTTTTTCGTGCTCTACAGAAAGCTTGTTGGCCTTGTTTGAAAGGTCGTTTATGAGTGTGTTCAATCTGCCCATAAGCTTAAGGCCTGCATCACAAAGGCTGAATACCCTCTGCATCTTAAACTCTGTATCTGCAAGAACATTCATATACTTAAACGCAGCAGGAATAATATCTTTCTGTACCATCTCGAGCATTGTGTTTACTTCTATATTTACAACCTGGCAGTATTTTTCAAGCTTGATGTCGTAGTGGCTCTTCATTTCTTCTGCGGTGTAAATGCCCATGCGTGTAAAGAGCTTCACATTTTTTTCGTCGGTATAGTGTTCAATTGCTTTTGGAGTTGTGCGGTAGTTTTTAAGACCACGCTTTTCTGCTTCTTCAATCCATTCCTTGCCGTAACCGTTTCCATTGAACAAGATGCGCCAGTGAGCTGTGATTTCGCGTTTGATAAGTTTCTGTAAATCTGTATCAAAGTCTTTAGATTTTTCAAGCTCGTCTGCAAAGTCGCATAATGAGTTTGCAAGGATTGCATTTAAAATTGTATTTGGTCCGCTAATAGAAAGTGCGCTTCCTACAGAACGGAACTCAAAACGGTTACCAGTAAATGCAAATGGAGAAGTTCTGTTGCGGTCTGTTGAATCCTTTGGAATTGGTGGAAGTACATCTACTCCAATTGTCATCTTGCCGCGTGTTTTTCCGTCGTAGGCCTTGCCGCTTTTGATTGCTTCTAAAATTGCCTGAAGCTCGTCTCCAACAAAAATTGACATAATTGCAGGAGGAGCTTCGTTTGCACCAAGGCGGTGATCGTTTCCGGCACTTGCAACACTGTAACGCAGCAAATCCTGATTTTCATCTACAGCCTTGATAACTGCAGTTAAGAACAAAAGGAACTGTGCGTTGTCGCGGGGAGTTTTTCCAGGAGCAAAAAGGTTTTCGCCATCATCAGTTGCAATTGACCAGTTGTTGTGCTTACCGCTGCCGTTTACTCCATCAAATGGCTTTTCATGGAGCAGGCAGAGCAAACCATGGCGGCGTGCAACCTTTTTCATAATTTCCATTGTGAGCTGATTCTGGTCTGCCGCAAGATTACTTGTTGTAAAAATTGGAGCCATTTCGTGCTGAGCTGGAGCAACCTCGTTGTGCTCGGTCTTTGCATAAATACCAAGCTTCCACAGCTCTTCATTCAAATCTTCCATGTATTCAATTACGCGCGGCTTAATTGCAGCAAAGTACTGGTCATCCATTTCCTGACCTTTTACCGGGCGGGCACCAAACAAAGTTCGTCCGCACATCTTAAGGTCCTTGCGTTTCTGATAGAGCTTTTCGTCAATTAAAAAGTATTCCTGTTCAGGGCCCATTGTTGTTGTAACATGCTTTGCCTTTTTTCCAAACAACTTGAGCACGCGGAGACTCTGTTCGTTGATTGCTTCCATTGAACGAAGAAGCGGTGTTTTTTTATCAAGAGCTTCGCCGTTATAAGAACAGAAGGCTGTTGGAATACAAAGAGTATGATCTTTTACAAAAGGATAGCTTGTTGGATCCCAGACTGTATAACCGCGTGCTTCAAAAGTAGAACGTTTTCCACCATTAGGAAAGCTTGAAGCATCTGGTTCACCCTTAATCAATTCCTTTCCGCTGAAGCTCATGAGGATTTTACCTTCATCTGCAGGAACTAAGAATGAGTCGTGTTTTTCGGCAGTAACGCCTGTGAGTGGCTGGAACCAGTGTGAATAGTGTGTTGCACCTTTAGAAATTGCCCAGTTTTTCATAGCCTCGGCAATCTGATTAGCTGCATCTAAATCGAGCGGAGTTCCCTCTTCCATTGTATGCTTAAGCGCCGTGAAAGTTTTAGGCGGCAGCATTTCCTTCATAACTGTCTGGTTAAATACAAGACTTCCAAATAGTTCAGGTACATTCGTCATAATGAGGTCCACTCCTTTGGGGTCCCTGAGGCTCTCGAAGGGCCCCTGTTAGAATACATCTGTATTTTAATGATTTAATGGAATATTTTCAATTATTGGCCCTGAAGCATAGGTTTGTAGTACTCTTCAATCTGCTCACGGCACATAATAAAGAGCTTACCGATTATTGGATCAAAATGTTTTCCTAAATCCTTTTTAATAAGCTCAAAAGCATCATCAAGACTCATAGCATTTTTATAGCAGCGCTGCGAAACTAGAGCATCAAAAACATCGGCAAGTGCCATTATTCGTGCTTCTAAAGGAATCTCTTCACCCCGTAAATGTTCAGGGTACCCTTCTCCATTCCACTTTTCGTGATGGTAATGTGCAACGTTTACAGCTATACGTTCAAAATCTTTATCTGTAGATTCCCGCAAAACTTCTTTTACAATAATTGCTCCCTTTTCGGCATGGGTCTTCATCTGCTCATATTCTTCGGGAGTAAACTGACCAGGTTTACGCAAAATAGAATCATCAACCGCAATTTTTCCAAGGTCGTGCATAGGTGCAGCCTTTACAAGCAGTTCGCAGAATTCTTCAGAAATTTCAGGAAGCGCATCCTTGTGTTTAAGCAGCTCCCTTGCAAAAATCCTTATGCTGTCACTTGTGCGCGAAATATGGCCGCCTGTAGAGTTATCGCGACTTTCAACCATAATAGCCATACCGCGTATAATAGATTCCTGCATGCTCGTAACCTGAGTTGTTTTTTCACGAACCATCCGCGAAAGCTGTTTGTTAAAATCGCTTATAGATTTTATGTAGTTCTGCTGCTCGGTATCATCACGAAGCTCAAGCAAATAACCAGTCTGCTTCATCCTTGCAGTCATCAAGTGAATTGTACAGATAATTCCTTTGTCATCATTAAAGATTTTAAAATCCTTGTTGCTGTTTTCGTTCCAGTTCCAGTTTTCGTCGTCGTAATGAAGCTTGGTTGTAATGTTTGCAAAACTGTCAGGAATCATAGAATCAAGACGCAATTTCTTTAACTCTGGAAAAAGATCTGTAGCAAAATCATCATATCCAAGCAGACGCTTTTTGTGGTCAAACGCAATATAACCATAACCACCGCGCTGTTTATAAACATTCATCAGGTTCCCGACAATATCATAAGTGTTTACTTTAAATGCAAAGAACAAAAAGTATGTCTGGAACGTAATGTACATAAAAGGCATAAGATTGAGTTTGTGTCCAAGCAAAAGAGGAACAACATAAGCAAGCGTTCCCGAAAGAATCATAATAAGCAGAGGAAGCAGAACTCTTTTAGAAGCCTTTGTTTTTTGCAAAAGAGTAACAAAGATAATTACAATTGCAGACACATTTATAATGGCAAGATATGCAAGGTATATAAACATTCCAGGTCCATTTACACTTTTTATAATTGTAAGACCATTAAGGGTTGCAAGCTCAACCTCTTTGTAAAAGAAATGATTTATATTTGTTGTTGCCACCATAATTGTTACGGCAATTGAATATCCAAAAAGCGCAAAACCCAGAGCCACTGGCATCTTTTTTCCACACATTTCTATAATTACATAGAACATAAAGAAAATTGCACAGATGCTTCCAAAATATGAAAAAACGTTGCCAATAAGAGCAGCTTCCAGAGTTGTTGTAAAAACTAAAAGTGAATATCCTAAGTTAGAAATAAGAGTTGTTACATAAAGAAGAAGAAAATTTTTATTCAGGTTTCGGGCCGATGTCTCGTAAAAAAGAATAAGCTCAAACAGCGAAATAAAAGTAGTTACAAGATAAACGATTTTTAAAACCATAATGTAATTATACATCCAATATGTACCTTTCTCAAGGAACTTTTTTGTGCTACAATTTGCAGGGTCTATGAACGATATTGACGACATCAAGCTTTACGCAGCAAAAAATTCCATTCCAATCATGCGCGACGGCGGAATTGATTTTATCTGCAGCTACATAAAAGAGCATAACATAAAAAAAATCCTCGAAATTGGAACTGCCATAGGCTTTTCGGCAATTGAATTTGCAGGCGTTGCTCCAGACATTACAGTTACAACAATAGAACTAGATATAGACCGCCATATAAAAGCTCTCCAGAATATTCACGACAGCGGCTTTGACAAACGAATAAAGGCTATAAATGCAGACGCGCTCCAGCTTGAACTTGACGACACCTTTGATATGATTTTTATAGACGCAGCAAAAGGTCAATATATAAACTTTTTTGAAAAATATAAGGCAAACCTTGTACCAGACGGAGTTTTCATAAGCGACAATCTTTCGTTCCATGGCATGGTAGAAGACCTTACACTAACCCACAACTACAGCACAATCAAGCTTGTAAAAAAAATCCGAAAATATATTGAATTTCTTACTAAAAACACCGAGTTTTCAACGAATTTTTATACTTTTGGCGATGGAATTTCTATCAGTAAACGAAATTCTGGTGTATAATATAAGAATGGAAAATACAGAAACATCAGTACTTAGAAAAACAAGCATTGGAAGAAAAATGGGTTTAATGCTCTTAATAGCAGTCCTTTTTCTTTTTTCAATTCTTCTGGTTATTACTTCAAAGGTAATTAGATCACAGACAACTGAGTCTTATTATGAAATGGCTCACGAAATTGTTAACGGCCGGGCAGACGAAATTAATAAATGGATTGAAGTTTATACAAACGATCTTAAGGTTTATTCAAATGCCGACGTTATAACTACCGGTGATGATGAACAGGTAATTGAATGGCTTCACAATCATCAAAACCTTAGAAATCCTGATTACGACTATATGTTCTTCTGCGACAAAGAAGGTACTTCTTTCCGTGATACAGGCCTTGTTGGTGGTAAAGGTGCTCTTGTAGAACGCGACTACTACAAAGCCATGATGAACGAAGGCAAAAATATTTTTGTTGGTAATGTCGTTCTTTCAAAAACTTCAGGTCAGTATGTAATGCCAATTGCACGCGCTGCAAAAAACGCCCAGGGAAAAACATTTGGATTCTTTATTGGTATGCTTGGTATTAATGCACTTAAACAGGAAGTTGAACAATTTAAGATTGGTGAAACAGGATACTTCCTTCTTGTAGATAAAAACGGTCAGATTGTAGCACACAGAAATCCGGATTACGTACTTCAGCAGATAGAAGTAATTCCTGAAGTTGCAAATCTTGTTTATTCAGGAACAGGTAAAGATGATTACGCAGAGCTCGAACTTGACGGTGAGCGCTGTGTTGCCTTTGTTGCTCCTGTTGCCGACACAGGCTATTCAATCGGCTACATTGTTTCTTTAACCGAAGTTCATACAGCAACTTTAAAAACACAAAAGGTTGTAATCATTGTTGGAATTGTCGTAGCTATTCTTCTTACAGTTTTCATCATTCTTGCTTTGAACAGAGTTCTTTCACGTCTTAAGAAAATTAACGTTCTCATTCAGGACCTTTCTACAGGAGACGCAGACCTTACAGTTCGCCTTACAGTTCAAAAGCGCGACGAAATTGGTGAGCTTGTATATGGTGTAAACATGTTCCTTGAAAAGTTCCACCAGATTATGTCAAACATCAAACAGTCAGAAGTTGAACTTAAAGATGCCGGAGATGTTCTTGCAAACGAAATTGATAACACTACTTCAACAATTTCACAAATGTCAGGAAACATTGGGCTTGTAAATAATCAGGTTGAAAATCAGTCTTCGGTAGTAGAAAATTCTACAACATCAATTTCCGAAATTTCTCAGAATATTGAATACCTTGACAGCATGATTCAGGGACAGGCTTCTTCTGTAGTTCAGGCTTCGGCAGCTGTAGAAGAAATGATTGGAAACATTAACTCTGTAGATAAATCGGTTATTAAGATGGTCGAAGAATTTACAGTTCTTGAACTTGATACTAAAAACGGAATTGAAAAGAACTCTTCTGTAAACGGACTCATCCAGAAAATTTCTGAGCAGTCTGTTTCCATGGGAGACGCCAACACCACAATTCAGAATATTGCAGAACAGACAAACCTTCTTGCTATGAACGCTGCAATCGAAGCTGCACATGCCGGCGATGCAGGTAAAGGATTCTCTGTAGTAGCAGACGAAATCCGTAAGCTTGCAGAAACTTCTGCCGAACAGTCTAACAAAATCGGTGAAGAGCTTTCTAAAATCCAGAGCGGCATTGAACAGGTTGTTTCTGCTTCTTCTGAATCAGAAAAATCTTTCCAGTCTGTTTCTGAACGCATTAATCTTACAGCAGAGCTTATTACTCAGATTCGTGGAGCAATGGAAGAGCAGCAGTCTGGTTCACAGCAGATTCTTGAAGCCCTTCAGGCAATGAACGACAGTACAGGAAAAGTTCGCGATGCCGGTTCCGAAATGACTCGTGGCGGTGAAAGCATTAAGGGCGATGTTTCTGAACTTCGCACAAGTATGGATAGCATCAGCTCAGCAGTTTCTGATATCAACGAAGGAACACATTACGTAAATGAAAGTACTCAAAACCTTCGTGCAATTTCTACAAAGCTACGTTCTGCCATTCAGAAAATCAGTGACGATGTAGACTTATTTAAAGTATAAATTTCAGATACCCCTATAAAGGAGTTTAGGATGAAAAAAGTTTCTCTTTTAACTGCCGGAATAATTTTGTTCCTGTTAACAAGTTGTGCCTCTTCAAAAGGTCTTCAGAATTTTGATTACCAGAAAAGAGCAAAAACAGGAACCCCTGATAATTCCGTAATTTTCATTGGTTATTATGCAAACAATACTGCAATGTCATGGTCTCAATGTAATTCCGCTTATGCTCCGGATTATTTGACTATAGACGGACCTTTTGTAATTTCGGCCCCTGTTGAACCTGGTTCAAAATATAGACTTGCCTATGTTTCGGGCTCTTATACAAACGGTAAAACACATGAGTATTGGACTGAACAATATTCCATGCAGAATATAGACTTTGATATTGAAATTCCCGATGAACCCGGTCTTTATTATTTTGGATATTTCAGCGGACAGGATTCTTACAATAACCGAAAGCCTACTCCAGCTGAACCAGGTACCTTCAAAGGTTCTGCTACCCCAGAAAAACGTGAACTTTATTGTCTTAAACAGGCCTTGAAGTTATATAAGGGAACAGAATGGGAAGCTGTTATTAAAGCTCGTATGGAGGAATTAAAATAATGAAAAAGCTTACACGATTTTTAATTACAGGACTTCTATTTTTTACAGTTGGTTTTGATTCTTTTGCAGAAGAGCCAAAGCTTAAATTTGATTCAAATAAAATTATTGTTGTTGGAAAAGTAAATGTTATTTACGATGAAGACCGTGAATTTATTTATAACACCCGCAATATTCCTGAAACTCTGATTGAAAGTCCTGATACTTATATTGTTCCTTACATTTCAGATCCAAACGAAACCTGGTGGACAGACAAAACCAGATTCACAAAAGAAAATCAAATAGAATATCCTATTGGTGATTTTTTTATTGTCCAATACAACATTCCAAAAAAAGGTGAAAAGGTTCTTCAATTCCGCGATGGTTTTTCCATGAACTTTTACAGTTCTATAAAAGCATCAATTGATTTGCCTTTACCATTTCCTTTTGATTTAGAGATTGCAGACAACGCTTTTGCTGTTTACATTGGTACTTATAATTATTATATAACAGGTGATGATTTTACAATCGTTGATATTGAAATAGTTGATGAATATGACCTGGCCCAGGAAGAACTTGATCGCGCTCTTGAAACTCATTGCGACTTAATAAAATCTGTTTTGCAATTTGAAAAAGGTAGTTTATGAAAAGATTTAATGGATTTATGCATGGAGTAAATCTGGGCGGATGGTTCAGCCAGTGTGATTATTCGCAGAACAGATTTGACACTTTTATTACAGAAAAAGACATTAAAACAATAAACGAATGGGGCCTGGACCATGTTCGCCTGCCGATTGATTATAACCTTATTGAAACAGCAGACGGCACTCCTATAGAAGAAGGCTACCAGCGCATTGCCCGCGCCTTTGACTGGTGCAAAAAATATAACCTGAATATAATTCTTGATTTACATAAAACAGCAGGCTTCAGCTTTGACCCGGGCCACAAAGAAACAGGCTTTTTTGAAAACACACAATATCAGGAAAGATTTTATTTATTGTGGGAACGCCTTGCAAAACGTTTTGCTTCTTATTTTGATGATAGTAAAAATGAACTTTGCTTTGAGCTTTTGAATGAAGTAACTGATCAGTCTTACTGCAAAAGCTGGAATGCAATTGCCCGTAACTGTATAGAAAAAATCCGGGCCATTGCACCAACTATAAAGATCCTTGTCGGCAGCTACTGGAACAATTCTCTTGCTTCTGTAAAAGACCTTGACCCGCCTTATGACGAAAATATTGTTTACAACTTCCACTGCTACGACCCGCTGCTTTTTACACATCAGGGTGCCGGCTGGATTGAAAAAATGGACACTTCTTTCCGCTTCAGACTGAACTCTGATTATAAAACTTACACAGAGCTTACAGAAAAATACTGCGGCCAGAAAGGAACAGTCTTTGACGGCTTTGATCCCGCTGCTACACTTGATGAAAAATATTTTGAAACGATTTTTGCCGAAGCAATAGAAATTGCAAATACCAGAAACACATATCTCTACTGCGGAGAATATGGTGTTATTGACAGGGCAAATATTCCCGACACAATTAAGTGGTATCATTACATAGCAGAGATTTTTAATAAGAATGGAATTGGTCGTGCCGCCTGGAATTACAAAGAAATGGACTTTGGCCTTTCAGACGCACGATTTGATGAAGTCAGGCAGGAACTACTAAAGTATCTTTAAGTCATGCCGAACTTGTTTCGGCATCCACGGACCCTGAAACAAGTTCAGGGTGACTGTTTGGTTATAACTTTCCGCTTTCTGCAGCACCAGGAAGACCAATGTCCTTGCGGTAGAAGCTGTTTTCAAACTTAACGCCACAGATTCCTTCGTAAGCATGCTTCCAGGCTTCTTCAAAGGTTGCACCATAAGCACTGCAGGCAAGAACGCGTCCGCCACTTGTAAGAAGATTATCCTTACGGCTGTCGCCTCTACGGCCAGTCTGTGCACCAGCAATAAATACTTTTGCACCACTTTGCTTAAGAAGCATTTCGTTGAATGTAATTTCGCAGCCTTTTTTGTAAGCTTCAGGGTAACCGCCGCTTACAACTACAGGCGCAACCTGGTAACCAGGCTTCCATTTAAATTCAAAATCTTTAAGAGTTCCGTTCAAAATTGCTGTACACATTGAAGCAAAATCAAAATCCATAAGAGGAAGTACAGCCTGTGTTTCAGGGTCTCCAAGACGAACATTATATTCCAGAAGCTTTGGACCTGTTTTTGTAAGCATTACTCCAAAGAATATAAATCCACGGTAATCAAACTTTTCCTTAATAAGACCGTTGAGTGTTGGCTGTAAAATATCTGTATTAAACTGCTCCATAATTTTTGGAGTAACATCATCAAGCGGACAAACAGCACCCATACCGCCTGTATTAGGACCCTTAGCTCCATCTAAAAGACGCTTGTGGTCGCGTGCAGGAAGGAACGGAACAATAGTTGCATTTCCAGCCAGTGCCGATTCCGGAGTAACAGAAACAGCAGCTAAAACAGAAATCTCTATACCTTCAAGGTAATCTTCCATTACAAGCTTTTTACCTGCGTCTCCAACCTTGCCGTTACCCATCATATCTTCTACAGCCTTAATGGCCTGTTCAACAGTAGCAGCAACAACAACGCCTTTACCAGCTGCTAATCCATCTGCTTTTACAACAATTGGAGCTCCGTGCTTTTTAATATATTCAATGGCTGCATCCTTGTTCACAAAGGTTTCGCTGCCAGGGCATGCAACACCATATTTTTTCATGAAAGCTTTAGAAAGGTCTTTACTTGCTTCAAGCTGAGCGCCTGCTTTTTTTGGACCAACACAAGGAATGTCTGCCTTCCAGAAATCATCTGCAATTCCTTCGGCAAGAGGATCTTCCGGTCCAATTACTGCCATGCGGCAATTTTCGTGTTTAGCAATTGCAACACAAGGATTTTCACCCTCGGCTATATAATCACAATCTTTAGGATTTACATTAATGCATTTTGATTCTTTTGCAGTTCCACCGTTTCCAGGTACAACAACAATTTTATCAACCAAAGAACTCTGAGCAAGCTTCCAGCAAATGGTGTGCTCACGACCACCACTGCCAACAACAATTATATTCATAGTATAATTTTAATAAGTAGAGGTTGTCGGGTCAAGCCCGACAATGACAAAAACTTCTTTTAATCAGCCCGTGGCTTATGGCAATTGCTGCACCCTATAATATGCACATGCTTCTTACCAACAGCTTTGTTGAAAAGTCTTGCTGTAAGAGCCTGGTCCGGTGCAATTGCTTTATGACATACAGGGCAAACGCGTGCTACCCCAGGTTCACATTTAGGGTAACAGTGCGGACAACCCTGAATTGTCATAAGCTGGTCAGGAACTTTCATGGGGCGATACACCTTTGAAATAAGCTGCTCCCCCACAAAAAGTTCTGACTGACATACAGGGCATTTTACCGGCTGCATGTTTGAAGCTTTTTTCTTTCGCTGCTCGGTAACCTTCTTGTATGAATTAATAGCAAGAATAGCCACGAGCAGAGAAATTATTAAAACTGAAAAAGTGCCTAGTACTAATAAGTCCATTATTTTTCCGGTTCAAGGAATCCGCAGAAGTAATTACTTGTATCAAGATATTTTCTTGCTGCTTCACGCATGCTTTCTGCTGTTGTCAAAGATTTTGTAATTTCTTCAAACAACGGATCCGGGTCTTCAGGAGTTACATTAAATACTTCTGCTTCCTGAATTAAATTCATACACCAGTCAGCATCCTGTCTGTTTGTTTCAAGACTTCGACGATAAGTTTCCTTTAATTTATCAATGTATACCTTGTCAACAAGGTTTTCCCTCAAGTCATTAAGAACAGCTATAACTTCTTTTGCAAGTTCTTTTTCGCGTGCAGGCTCACATCCAAAATAAATAGTAAATTCATAAGTTCGCTTGTTTTTTCCATAAAGTGCACTATAAACACTTACACCATAAGAGCCGCTCTTATCTTCACGGATAATTTCACGAAGCTTAATATCTACCAAAGAACGAAGCTGGTTAAGAATTTCTGTTTCTTTGAAGTTCTCTTTTGCATCATCCATTTCCGGTAATATTCCACCAAAAGTAATAACTACCTGTCCCTGATTTTCCTGACCTTTTTTGTAAGTCTTTGTTGTAACACCAGCAGGAATTACATATGGTTCATATGTTACCTTTTCTTTTTCATTAACTGTTGTATCAGTCTTCAAGTTACCAAGGTAATAACGACACATATCTACAAGTTCTCTTTCGTTAAAATCTCCGTAGAAAAGGAATGTAAAGTCGGCAGGATTACAGAAACGTTCTTTATAAAGTCTTTCTGCATCTTCACGATTAAGCATTGCGGCCTTTTCCGGAGTGATTGGAATATAACGAATTGAATCGTTGTAAATGTATTTCATAACTTCAGAATAGAAATAATCCGAAGGCTGAACTCCATAATTTTTTGCCTGCTGTTCAACAAGCATATTAGTATAATACCAGCCCTGATCTGTAAATTGTGGTTCAGTCATGAGTAAAACAGTAAGCTGAAGCAAACATTCAAGAGACTCTGGACTTGTGTTTCCATATATTTCTTCTGAATGTTCATTGACAATTACATTCAGGCCAAGATTTTTATTAGAAAGATATTTTTCAAGCTGATTTACATCAAGTCCGGCAATTCCAGAATAAATAGCATAAGTTGGCGAAAGAGAACAAGACATCCATTCTTCATCACTTACAAGGCAGGCACCGCCCATACTAAGAGCTTCCATATTAATTCTAGATTTTTCGGAAGAAGATTTTGCTGTAAGAATTCTAATTCCGTTTGAAAGGATATATTCTGTTACACCTAAACCTTCAATGTTTCTTTTAAAAACTACATCGGCTCTCTTTTCCGGGCGAGCCATAAGTTCACCTTCTGCAATATTGTCTTGATATTCTGCAAGAGATTCACTCTTATAGTTTTCCCAGAATCCAATTACTTCTTCTTTAGATGGAAGTGTTGGTGCCACTGATGAAGGTGTAAAAATCATACACATATTTCCACGGCCTGCAAAAATGTCGTGAGCATATTTATTTACATCTTCAATCTTAATTGATTTCAAAACTCTTTCAGACATCTGAATGTAATCATCATCAGAAACAAACACATCGCCATTAACACAATAATTTACAAGAGAATCGGCTCGTTCAGAAGAACGGATTGTGTCGCGTTTTGCATACCAGTTTTTCTCTGAAGAATGAATTGAATCTTTTTCGCGTTTAAATTCAGTTTCGGTAACTCCAAAAAGAAGAAGTCTGTCTATTTCTTCAAGCATCTGCTGGAGAGAAGCTTCGAAACCACCATCCTTTGGAACAAACATTGCTCCTTTGAAATTTGTAGTATTTGTTTCTGTAGAGTTTATAGCATTAGCAGCAAGCCACGGAGACTGTGGATTTGCTGTAATTTCATTTAAACGCATGTTCAAAACACTGCTTACAATATGCCATAAATAATACCTCTTTAAATCACCTTCTGTAGTAAGAGGTTTGTGGTTTTCATCCTTTGCAAAAAGCTGAACCTGTGTATATGTCATTTCCGGATCAGCAAAAACAATCATATCTTTTTCTGTACGCGGTGGAACATAACCTCTTACAGGTGTAATTTTTTTACTTGAAGCCGGAATTCCACTCATTGTGTCTTTTACAAGTGCTTCAACCTTTTCAGGATTTATATCACCTGTAACAATAACAGACATAATTTCTGGACGATACCATTTTTTATAGAATTCAATTATTTCATCGCGTGTAATGTTTGCAATTACATCCATGCTTCCAATTGGAAGGTGTCCAACATATTCAGAATCTGCAAGCTCAAAAGGAAGAATTGTATCTACAAGGCGTCCGTTCAAACCAAGACGACCTCTCCATTCTTCTGTAACAACTCCTCGTTCCTTATCAAGTTCTTCCTGATCAAATGTTACAGCCGAAGCCCAGTCTTTAAAAATCAACAGAGCTGTTTCAAGGAAAGCCGGATCATCTGCAGGAACTTCAAGCTGATAAACAGTTTCTTCAAAAGAAGTATATGCGTTTACTTCTGCACCAAAATCCATACCAATTAATTCTGCATAATCAATAAGTGAATTTTTTTCAAAATGCTCGGTTCCGTTAAAAGCCATGTGCTCAATAAGGTGAGCAACACCAAGCTGATTTTCTTCTTCAACAATAGAACCAACTTTTACAACAAGGCGTAAAGAAATACGGTTCTTTGGTGTTTTATTCTTAAAAACATAATAAGACATTCCGTTTGTAAGTTTTCCCGAAACAACATCAGGATTCATACGAACAGCCTTATCACCCTTTGAAATTTTTGTTGCCGATTTTGACGCACATGACATAAAAATCATTGCTGCAAGTACGACAATAAATCTAAATAGTCTTTTCATAATATCTCCTGTTTTTTACCATAATATAAAATATCACTTTGTACAAGAATGGAATTATATGTTATAATATATGTATGGCACAGATTATACCTATCGCAAGTGGAAAGGGCGGTGTTGGAAAAAGCCTTCTTTCTGCCAATTTAGCTATTGCTCTGGGGCAACAAGGAAAAAGGGTCGTTCTTGTAGACCTTGACCTTGGTGCGTCTAACCTTCATCTTGTAATTGGACAGCATCCGGGAGCAGCAAGTCTTGGTTCATGGTTTACAGAAAAAACTATGTTTAAGGATATTATCCAGCCAACAGACTATCAGAATGTAAGTTTTGTTGCCGGAGACAGCCAGATTCCTGATTTGACTTCGCTCAAGCATACTCAGAAAATCAAGCTTATCCGTAACTTAAAAAACATAGATACCGATTACCTGATTCTTGACCTTGGAGCCGGAACACATCAGTTTATTCTTGATATGTTCCTTCTTTCACCACAGGGAATTGTTGTTTCTGCGCCAGCCGTTACTGCTACACTCAACGGATACCTTTTCTTAAAGAACGCTGTTTTCCGTTTGCTTTATACAACTTTCAAAAAGAATACTCCTGGTCGCGAGCTGCTCGATAACCTTAAAAAAGATTCGGCCAGCATGCAAAAGCTTTATATACCACAGCTTGTTCAGGCCCTTGGTAAAGCAGATCCGGAAACTACACAACTTTTTATAAGCCGTATGCAGCAGTTCCGCCCACGCCTTGTAATGAACATGATTGAAAATCCTGCAGACGCAAACAAGGCACAGAGAATTAAAACAAGTTGTAATCAGTACCTTGGTCTTGATATTGATTTCCTTGGAATCATGTACCGCGATATGCTTCAGGACAAGGCTCTTTCTTCGCAGCTGCCTCTTGTTGTTTATAAGCCACAGTCTGTACTTGGTCAGGCAATTTACCGCATTGCAGATAAGGTAATTGAAACACCTCCACGCTACTTTGACGGAGACTTTGACCCTGAAAACTTTAATTCCGACACCTTCATTAGTGCAGAAGAAGAAGCAAACAGCGACTACGACTTTAAGCTTTCTGGAATTGAAGACCTTGTAGGCGGCGGTGAACTTACAATAGGCGAGCTTGCCGAAATGATAAAAACCCAGCAGTTCGATTTAATTCAGTTAAAGAAGGAAAATCAACTGTTAAAAAGTAAGCTTGTAAAAGCTGTACAACAGGGATTTAAGATTTAGATTGCTTCGCCCTTCGGGCTCGCAATGACGGCCCTTTGTCATTGCGAGGAGCGCAGCGACGAAGCAATCCACTTTTATAAGAGGTCAAAATGTTTTTATATATCAACTTCCCATCCTGGATTCATCCGCAGATTTTTCCGGGCGTAAAATTTCTTGGTCTTTTGCGCTGGTACGGACTCATGTATGTTTTTGCCTTTGGTACAGCCTACCTGCTGCTTAGGAAAATTTCAAATCAGGGCATGCTCGACGGCCAGACAACAGATGGAAAAAGCTATAAAATTACAGAAGATGATCTTTTTGGTTTTCTGGGAACCGGCATTCTCTTCCTGCTCCTGGGCGCCAGAATAGGTTCAACCCTCATATATGACAGAACAGGCCTTTACTGGCATAAGCCCTGGCTTATTTTCTGGCCTTTTGACGGAAGCGGTAATTATACTGGTTTTGCAGGCATGTCCTATCACGGAGGCTTTATAGGTGGCCTTTTGGGCATGATTATATGGTGTAAACGCCATAAACAGCCTGTCCTCAAATGGATTGACGCAATGGTTTGCTGTATTCCACTTGGTTTTACCTTTGGAAGAATAGGTAACTTTTTGAACGGAGAGCTTTATGGACGCATAACAACTGTACCTTGGGGAATGGTTTTTCCTGCAGCAGAACCTTTTTCTTCTTCTCTGCAGTGGGTTCAGGATATTGCTGCTAAAATTGGCATGGATATTTCTTCTATGCGTCTTGTAAACCTTCCGCGCCATCCGAGCCAACTTTACGAAGCCTTTTTTGAAGGAATTGTTTTGTGGACAATAATCTGGCTTTGCCGAAAGCATAAAAAGTTTGACGGCATGCTTGGTGCAATTTACACAGCCGGTTATGGATTCTTCCGTTTCTTTATTGAATACTTCCGTGAACCAGATGAAGAAATTGGTTTTGTACTTGGCGACAAAGCAGCAAATATTTACGAAAATACCTCTCTAACTAATTTTTCTACAGGACAGATTCTTTGTTTCCTCATGATTCTTGGCGGAATTATTTTAGCCGTAGTTTCGTATTTTCTAGCAAAGAAAAACACAAATTCTGCCGATAATAAAAAAAGATAACTATTTTCTGAGGTGTCTTATGAAAAAAACAGAAATATCTCTTTTTATTTGTGCATTTTTATCAGTTCTTATGCTCTTTGGGTGTAAATGGGAAGTAAAAGATAATAAATATCTTGACCGCCCTGATGTTGAACCCAAGAGTAACACATTCCAGATTCGTGGACGATTTATTAATTCAAATACAAAAACAATTACTATTTTTCGCCAGAATGTCGATTCTTCTGAACAGGAAATTGAAAGAGTTGCTATTATTTTCCCAAAAAACATTGAAGATACTAATAATCAAACCTTTATTTATGAAGATGAAAAAGTTCTTACCAATAAATACTACCGCTATTATTTGATTTTCACAAATGATGACGGCACCAGAAACAGAACAGAATGGTCAGATAAAAAGAAGCTCACAAGTGGAGGCGCAGACTCTGCCGACCAGCTTAAATATGACACTTCAAGTTTTCATTATGTCTTTGATAATTTTACATTAACAGAAGTTTCTGCTTTCACAGCCCCTGATAATTCTGTTATCGAAGACATCAGCCAATACAAACCTGCTCTTGTTTTTGCTGCAGGCGACAGAATTCAGGTTTTTGAAATTTCAGATATAGCAAATTCTGTTGATTTAAAATCTTTACTGCCTGAATACTATTTTGGAAAACAGGTTCAGCTTCTTGGTATTGTCGGACAACGTGCTATAGAAAATTCTTCTTCTGCAGAAATCAAAGAAATCAGATGGACAAACATAGCACCCGTTACTGTTAAAAATTCCAGCGGAGACACTCTGGACTATCTTGATCTTAAACAGAAATTTGGTACTACAGACGGCTATGATTATTCTTTAAATAGTAATAACGAAAACTAATAATGAACACACTTGTTGCCCTTTGTGCCGTAGGAGCAGAAAAAATCCTTGGCAATGAAATTAAACACCTCGGTTATAAGCTGGAATCTAATGCTCCGGGTCGGGTTAGTTTTTTTGGCGATGATGATGCTCTTTTCCGTGCTAACCTGTGCCTTCGCACTGCCGACAGGGTTTATCTTCAGCTTGCAAAATACAACGCTTACAATTTTGATGAACTTTACGACGGCGCATATAGTGTTCCCTGGCAGGACTACTTAAATAAAGACACCCGTGTTGTTGTAGATAAGGTCAGAACATATAAATCTAAGCTGAATTCAGAACATTCAATTCAGGGAATGGTTCATAAAGCAATTTATTCTAAGTGCGGCGACGTGTGGCATATGAGCAGCATGCCCGAAACAGGAGAACAAAGCGATATTCGTGTTTACATTGACGAAAATACTGCTTTAATTTTACTTGACCTTTCAGGCTTACCTCTCCATAAACGAGGCTACCGTACAGACGGCGGCATTGCTCCATTACGCGAAACTCTTGCCGCTACCCTTCTCCAGGAAATGATGTGGAGACGCAAAACTCCTTTACACGACCCTTTCTGCGGTTCCGGTACAATTGCAATTGAAGCAACTCTTTATGCGTTTAATGTAGCTCCAGGCTTTGGCAGACGCTTTGCAATAGAAAATCTTCCGTTTTATAATGCTGCTCGTGCAGAAAAGATTCGTGAACAGGAAGCACAACAGATTAGAACAGATGTAGAAGTGCGCATAACAGGCAGCGATATTGATGCAGCAGCAGTTGACCGCTCAAAAAAGAATGCAGAATATGCCTGTGTAATGGCAGGACGAGCGCTTAAATCTATTGGAATAAGTGCCCACATTCCTCGCCCAGATTTTATTCAGAGCGATTTTGCAGACCTTGAAGCACCTTACGAAAACGGCCTATTACTTTGCAATCCTCCATACGGTGAACGCCTTGGAGACGAAGAACAGGCCGCCGAGCTTTATAAAAAAATGGATTCCCTTTGGACAGATTTTCCTGGCTGGGATTTAGGAATTATAACTTCCCACGAAAGCTTTATGGAAAATTTTGGCCATAAAACCGGAAGCATTAAAGCATTAAAAGCCGGAAACCTTGATACAAGGTTTTATATATACAAAAGGTAACGTCATTGCGAGGAGCATAGCGACGTGGCAATGACGCAGGAGTTAAAAAATGGCAATAGTAGTAGAACATGACAAAAGACGTCACGACATTCTTGAACGCTCACTCGATGTTTTTGCAACCGAAGGATTCGAAGACACAACCTTCCAGAAAATTGCAGACAGCTGTGGAATTACTCGAACAACCCTTTACATTTATTTTGACAACAAAAAAGAAATTTTCGTAGGCAGTCTTAAGCAGATTCTTATTGCCATGGAACTGGATCTAAAAGCCATAATCGAAGACGAAACCTTAAGCGCCCACGATGCCCTTTCTAAAATGGTAAATCTTATAATTGATTACTGCGAACAGAACCTTAAGCTTTTCAATGTTCTTCATTCATACCTGTTGCAGCTAAAAAAAGCCAACGAAAACCCCCAGAAAAAAATCCACCGAAGAATAATCCGTCTGCGCCACCTTTTAAGCACAGTAATTATCCGCGGCGTAGACAGCGGCGAATTCAAACCAAATCTGAATGTTCATTCAGTAGTAGAGTTAATTTATATTCTTGTTGAATCTTCAATTTTCAGAATTGCAGTTCTTGAGTCAAAAGACCTTTCCGAAGTCCGCAAGGCCGTTGCACCTGCAATTGATGGGTTGGTGAAGTAAAAGCTTTTGATTATAAATCTATAACAAAATCCATCTCAAAAACAGCAATAACTCTTGTTGTAGTATGAATTGTTATACGAATAATATAATTCCCATTCTTATCGCCTTTATCGAAGGTCCAGCAATAGCTTTGTGATGCTGCATATAATAAATTCTGGAGATTCTGGTTTTCTTCTATAAGCGGTAATTTCTTTCCTTTTTCAGGCGAAACACTTCCATCCGGGTTCATTAGTTCTACATCAAAATAAACAGGGAAGTCTTCCCAATCGTTGCAATAGAACACAAGAAATGGAGCTATTGAATTATTTTCTGAATTAACTTTTATGGTGTTTCTGATTTTAGGATTCTCATTTTCTGGTACAGAACACCAGGCATCAAACGCTTGATTTATATCATTTACAAGAGCAATGGAAATATATAGTTTACCATTTTGAAAAACACCTATACCATTATCAGATTTTATAAACCCTATATATTCTTTCAGCTGTAGAAAAGAATAAAAATTCATTTGACATTTTTGATTAAGATACGGTATATGCTTTTGTATAGCAATGTTTATATCTTCGTATTGCTGAGCATTAGATATCAATGACCAGAAAGCTGTAGATTTCATTACTCCACGAACAAACAAATCTTGTGGAAAAAAAGAATAAATATATTGTACATCTGCTTTGTATTTGTCCATCCTCAGCATGTAAAATACAAATAACTCTAAATCATAAGAACTTTCAAAATATCCGTCTTTTTGTTCAGCTCCCATATTAATAAAGGCTTCTACAAATTTAGAATCTTGAGACAATTGCTGGTAATTTTCATTTACCTTTTTGAGCAGCAAATCTTGTGTATCAGCATATGCAATTACATTTTCAAGATATTCTTCATCACCGGTTGAATAATACAATGCCCAGTTCTTATCCATATCTGTGCCGCTGTCTTCATTATATTCTGGTTCTACAGGAGCAGCCTGAACTTTTTCTGTTTTAGCTTTAGATGCACAAGACATTATCAGTGTTAATAAAGTCAATAAAAAAACAGTTTTTAAAAGCTTTTTCATTTTTTAGTCTCCTTTTGACATTGTTCTTTTTACAGCATTTATCCACTGGTCATAGCGGGCAGTACGTGTTTCCTGGTCCATATTCGGCTCAAAAATTGCGTTGATTTTCCAGATTTTTTTGAGCTCGTCGCGGCTTTTCCAGTAGCCGGTGGCAAGACCTGCAAGTAAGGCGGCACCTGTTACAGTTGTTTCTGTATTTTCAGGGCGGTAAACGGCGGTGTTTAAAATATCTGCCTGGAACTGCATCATTAAGTCGCTTACACAGGCTCCTCCGTCTACTTTAAGGCTTGCAATTTCTATGCCCGAATCTTCTTTCATACAGTCAAGCTCATCTTTTACCTGGAACGCAATTGCTTCCAAAGCGGCACGACAGATGTGAGCTTTATTTGCACCGCGTGTAAGACCAACAATTGTTCCACGAGCGTATGAATCCCAGTAAGGAGCGCCAAGCCCGGTAAAGGCTGGCACAATTATAACTCCGTTTGAGTCCGGAACAGTTGCGGCCAGAACATTTACGTCATTTGCAGTATTGATTATGCCAAGCTGGTCCCGCAGCCATTTAATAAGGGCGCCTCCAATAAAGACGCTTCCTTCAAGGGCATATTCTACCTTGCCGTTAAGGCCTATTGCAATTGTTGTAAGCAGCTTGTGTTTAGATTCAACAGGGGTGTCGCCTGTATTCATGAGCATAAAGCAGCCGGTTCCGTAGGTTGATTTTACATCTCCCTTGTTTACACAGGCCTGGCCAAAAAGTGCTGCCTGCTGGTCGCCTATCATTGAAGCAATTGGTGCTTCAAAACCACAGATAGATTTGTCGGTCATGGCATAAATACAGGAAGAATCCTTTACCTCCGGCAAAAGACTGCGCGGAATATCCAGCAAATCCAAAAGCTCCTGGTCCCATTCCAGAGTATGAATATTATAAAGCATGGTGCGGCAGGCGTTTGTGTAATCTGTTACATGCGCTTTACGGCCGCTAAGTCTCCAGGTAAGCCAGGTATCTACGGTTCCTGCAAGAAGTTCGCCCTTCTCTGCACGGGCTCGGACTCCGGGAACATTATCAAGTATCCATTTAATTTTTGTACCGCTAAAGTATGCATCAGGGATAAGACCTGTCTTCTGGCGGATCATTTCGCCTTTTCCTTCTGCAATAAGTTTGTCGGCAATGTCTGCGGTACGGCGGCACTGCCATACAATTGCGTTGTAAACAGGTTTTCCGGTATTTTTGTCCCAGATAATTACGGTTTCGCGCTGGTTTGTAATTCCAACGGCTTCAATTTGTTCAGGAGAAAGGTCAGCCTTCATTACTGCTTCTTTCATTACCGAAAGCTGACTTATAAATATATCTTCGGGATTATGTTCTACCCAGCCCGGCTTTGGAAAATACTGCTGAAATTCGCGCTGTGCAGTAGCAATTTTTTCTACCTTTTTGTTAAAAACAACAGCACGTGAAGAAGTGGTGCCCTGGTCCAGGCCGACAATGAATTTTTCCATAGACAAACCCCTGTTAAAAAGAGATTGTCGGGTCAAGCCCGACAATGACACCTTTTGTCATTCCCGGGCTTGACCCGGGAATCTATTCTAAAACTTAGCCTTTCTAAGTCTTACTCTTTCTATATCCTCACAAAAAAGCTCTCTCAGGTCATTCAAGCCAAGTGCCATCAAGGCCATTCGGTCTATACCAATTCCCCAGGCAAGAACAGGACAATCAAGACCCATAGCGCGGGTAACTTCCGGACGGAAAATACCTGAACCACCAAGTTCGAACCAGCCCAAAACAGGGTGCTTGATATGAACTTCGATTGAAGGTTCTGTGAACGGGAAGTAACCTGGAACATACTTTACTTCTTCTGCTCCGGCAATTTCTGTTGCGAACATCTTGAGCATACCCAAAAGGTCGCGGAGTGTTACGTCATTTCCGGCAATAATACCTTCTGTCTGATAGAAGTCGCTCAAGTGAGTAGCATCTACCTTGTCGTAGCGGAAACAGCGGGCAATACCAAAGTATTTACCAGGAACTTCGGCCTTGTGCAGCTGATGTGCAGAAAGTACAGTTCCCTGTGAGCGCAAAATAAGGCGGCGTGTAAACTCGTTATCAAAAGTATAGTTCCATCCACGGCTACCAGTGTTTCCACCAGTTTCGTGGGCAGCCTTTACGTTGCTCAAATATGGTTCTTCAATAAATTTTGCATGAGTAGGATTTTTAATGCGGTATACATCGTGAATATCGCGTGCAGCGTGGAACTGTGGCATGAACAAAGCGTCACCGTTCCAGAATTCAGTTTCTACAAGCGGACCGTCAAACTCCTGGAAACCAAGAGAACAAAGCTTGTCTTTTACACTTTCGAGGAACTGAACATAAGGGTTTGTGCGTCCAGGAATAATACGGGCTGGAGGAACAGCAATATTGTAACCGCGGAAGGTTCCGTTTTTCCATTCGCCAGTTGCAAGCATTTTTGGAGTAATTTCACCAATTTCGTTACCTGTAACACCGGCACTCTTAAGAGCGTCGCGTACGGCTTCAAAACCACTCTGAAGCTTATAGAATACAGTTTCGCGTTCAATCATCTTGAATGGAGCATCTGCGGCACCACGCTTTTTAGCAAGACCGTTCATTGCTTCAATTTCGGCGCCGGTCAAATCGTCCTTGTTCAAAAGACCGTCTGCAGCGTCGCAGGCCTTTTTAATAAGACCAGAAGTCAAAGTAATACGTTCAGGCAATGCAGCACCGGTATATTCAACCTTCTTTTCTGCATTCATCTTAAGAACGCCTTCTTTTACAAGCGGACCAAAGGCAGAACCAACGTCCTTCTGTTCAAGGCCAATGCCTGCAGCAATTTCAGGCATTGTGTGAGCGCCGTCGTTTTTCAAAAAGTTTACCATGCGCTCTTCTACAGTGCCTGTTTTAGCCATTGCGCGGCCATAATCTGTAATTTCAAAATATGTATGTGGAGTACGGCGGATTTCTTTAAGCAATTCCTTGCCACTGAGCCAAGAAAAGGCCTGGTTTGCATGACCTTCCTTGTAGTCAAGCTCCTTCTGAAGTTTTTCTGAAGTAAGTTCATCCTGTCCCGAATACTTTAACAAAACCTTAATTTCGAGCGGATGCAGGTTTTTAATGATGTTTTTAATGTCCATATGTTTTTTCCTACAAAGATTGTCGGGTCAAGCCCGACAATGACACAGGGGTTTCGGCCCTTCGAGAGCCTCAGGGACCCCAGTCATGTCATTCCCGGGCTTGACCCGGGAATCTTTAAAAAAATAAAGCCGGCATGAAACTTTCACACCGGCTTTCATTTTACTATATTTTAAAGAAAATAAGAAGTATTAGCGGTAAAATTTTACATATGAACTGTACTGTGCCTTGCGGCGTCCTTTGTCGTCCTTAAAGAACTTTTCCTTGTCATCTTTAAGGTAGCGGTAAAGATTGTACTTGTGCTCAATACGGAAGTCATTAAGACATTCAAGAACAGCATTCATAGCTTCACCACGATCATAAGTAACGTACATACATTCATAATAAATACGAACTTCATCATACATTGGTGAATATTCAATCTTTATGCTTGCAGTAGTATCTGTTGAATGAAAATCCTTTGGTATGATAATTTCTGTTTTTGTCTTATTTGCTTCAAAGTTTTCTGCATCGCCATAATCTTCGTTAGAACCTCTTCCTGTGATTCCCTGTGCGAACAGACATGCACCAAGCATCAAAGCTGCTGCGATTGTAAATATCTTCTTCATATTAGCCTCCTGCTATTTTCAGAACTGCGTGTACTCTTCTATTGTACCCCATTCTAGAAAAAAATCAAGATTTATTACGTATCGTCCTGAATCAATTCCTAAAAGTGGCGTTTTTCGGAGCAGCACGGAGCCTGTAATTTCCTTTGGTTTGTTTTTTATAAGATTTCTATAGTAATCACGCACCGCGTTTTTTAAAGCATCCTGAGCGGCTTCTTTAATTCCTTCAAAACCCTTGCTTAAGTCGCCATAACCACGACCCTGAATTGTAGGATTTTGTATAGAAGCCCAAAGATTGTATAACTGCACCTGATAATCTGTACGAGTAAAGTCTACCCAGCAGTTAAAACGGTTATTTTCAATCCAAACAGAAGAATATTCTATTGTTCCACCGTCATTTTTCTGGCCTTCGGCAAGCGTTTGAATAGGTTCAATTTCAAAATATTCTTCTACGCCACGAGTTTTATCAGATGGAACATAAGTAAACTTCCAGCCATAAACAAGTCCTTCAATTAAAAAAGGAACAGTTTCTTTTATTCTGGCAATCGGATAGCTGAATTCTTCGGCATCTACATCGGTAGCAGCAGCTTCTGTTCCCGGGTAAGCATCTACTTCGGCCCAGATAGGAAACCTTATATGCCTTATAATAGACGGAGTTTGCGCAAAAAGCACGCCTCCGGCAAAAATCAGAGTGAAAACTATGAAAATTTTTATTCTTTGTAAGTGTTTTTCCATATTTTAAACGGATTCACTCCCATTCTTATTAAAAAGTAGAAAAAGGCTATCAAAAATCCGAACAAATGCGTAAAATGTGCAACGTTCGATGAACTGAAAAAGCCGTTTACTACTTCAATAATTCCAAAAATCAGTACTACTATTGGCGCAGGTATTGGAATTACCCACCATAAATAGATTATCGACCGTGGATAACACACAGCATACGCAAACAGTACTGCATAAACGGCACCACTTGCGCCCAATAAAAAGACCATGTAGCTGCCGGTAAAATAATAAAGGGTAAATGAAAGAACAGCACTAAGAATACCTGTTGTAAAATAAAACACCAGAAATTCCTTTGAGCCTATAGCTCTTTCAACGCCTACTCCAAAGAAAAAGAGTCCCAGCATGTTCAACAAAAGGTGCCTTATATTTGCATGCACAAACATATATGTTACAAACTGCCAGAGCATCTTATCTCTTACTATATAAACAACGTTCATCGACAAATAGTACATTAAATTCGGCATAAAATTGCACAAAAGATATACTATTGCGTTTATGAGAATTAAACAAAAAGTAGCATGAAAATATGCATATTTAAAAGGGCGGCGGAAAAATGGTGGATTATTCATTATTCGTTATCGTCTTTAAGCTTGTGAACAGCAGGATCAAAGAAAGTAACCTGGTTTCGGCCGTTGTTCTTTGACATATACAAGCCAGAATCTGCCTGATTTACAAAAAGATTTGGAAGTTCAACCGGATTTGTATTTTTATCAAATATCGAAACACCACCCGAAACTGTTACATGAAGATGCTGATCATTATAAACAAAATCATAATCTTCTATTTTCTGGCGGATTCTTTCTGCAACCTTCATTGCTTCATCTTTATTGCCCTTTCTTAAAAGAACAGTAAATTCTTCTCCACCATAACGGCTTGCAATATCACTTTCGCGCAAGCTTGATTTAATGATATTTGCAACAGTAATAAGAACAAAGTCTCCGCATTCGTGACCATAGGTGTCGTTGAACTTTTTAAAGAAATCAATATCGAACATAAGAACGGCAATGTTTTCTTCCTGTTCAAAGGCTTTATCTATTGCTTCTGTAAGCTGATTAAAGAAGAAGTACTTTAAGCGCAGGTGAGTCATCATATCTGTAGAAGACATTTCCATGAGCGAAGCGTTGTTTATTGCAACAGTAGCCAATGATGCAATAGACATAATCATATTCTGTTCATATTCTGTGTAAGTTGTTTCTTCTTCTATGGCAATTCGTTCCTGCAGAATAAGAATACCACTAAGATGATTTGTTTTTTCTACAAGAGGTACTATAAGTGTTGGCGAAAGGCTTTCAAGTGTTCTAAGATCCTGGTCGTCTCCAATAAATTCTTTAAGATAAGCAATGGTTACCGGCTTATTCATTGTAAGAAGCTTAGTAGCAACAGGAGAATTTACAGGAATAGAAAGCTTTTTTTCTTTATTGTCAGATTTTGAAGTTTCAAGATTAAAAACATCGTTCGAAATTGGGTCACGAACAAAAATTTCGGCACCAAGAACATGCATCTGTGCCATACAAATATAAACAATAGATTCAAGAAGGTTGCTGAAATCAAGAGTAGAACAGAAGGATTTTGCAATATCAAGAAGCTGTTCAAGATCGTAAATGCGTTTTTCATAATAGGTTGACTGCTCAAGAATTTCTTTGTCTTTTGCCAGATCAAAAGGTTTACGAGCTTGTTTGTCATTCTGAGAATTTATATTGTTTACAATTGTCTCAAAATCCATTTACTGAACATCTCCACTATTAATAATAACATAGTTTTTCATAATTTCAAAAAATATTTTCCAGTCAGGATGCTGAATTTCAAGATTATTTGTATTTTCTTTATTTCTGGAAGAAATCATGAGTACTTTTACGTTAGAAATAATTTCGCTCGAAGGCTTTTTAGAGTCGGCAAGAAGCTCTGCAAGATATTTATAAAGTGCATGCAGGGTAGAAACAGTTTTTTGCAAAAGCTCGTGGGCTTCATTATTTGTTGTAACAACCATTTTTTCAAGCTTTCTGAAGAAATCTTTGTCTTTATGGCTGTCTTTAACATAACTTTGCATTACCGCAATACTGTTACGCTGGTCGTTTCCAAAAGAATCTTCAAATTCCTGTAAAGCCGAAGCAGCATTTATAGCAGCATATACTGTTGTAGAAAAATCAGATTTATAAGCCGGATTATTAAAGAAACCTTCAATTACAAGGTCATTCAAAAGCCCCTTAATTCCTTCTGTAAGATAAAGGCGCAGGAAGGTTTTAAGGATTCGCATAGGTAAAATCCACTGGAACTGAAGCGAAATTGTCGGCTGAAGCATGATATTTGATTCCTGATTGTAACCGAACAAAGTATCGAGTGCCTGATTTTTGAAAAGAGCCGAAACTTCACTTGTAATCTGCTCATCCTGAAGCTCAGATTTTATTCTCTGTTCATCAGCATCAAACTTTTCCTGGAAAATTGTAGCAAATTCCTGTCGCGGAGAACCAGAATACTGTGCAACATTTGGTTCGTAAATAACATCCTGCTTTGCCATGCGTACAAGAGCCTTAAGACGTTCAACAGGAAGCACCTTTGTAATTACATAATTTATTTTTTTAAGCGAAGAAAGATAAATATCGCTTTCGGCATTCGAAAGAACTGTTCCTTTTTTAAGCTGGGCAATTGCAATAACCTGGTCGGCTGTAGAAGTTGTGATTTTCATTCCAGAAATCTGATAGTAAAGATCTTCAAGAAGGTTTACAGCCTTTGAAATTGGGATTTCTGTATAGGATGGTGTGTAAGAAAAATCTGCCGGCTTAAAATTAAGATCAAAAATCTGAAGAATTGGCACAAACATGATATGACAAAAGTCAACAAGCTGGCGTAACGAAAGAATATCCTTATCTACCCGACGGAAATTTTCTGAATTAAGCTCTTTTATAACCTTTTCGCATTGTGTACGCTGATGAATAAATATTCTGTCCTGATTCTGCAGCTCGTTCATAACCTCTTCTTTACGGTAATCAAAAGAAAGGCTTTCTATAATTCCCCGGTATTCGTTTGAATAACCTGTAAGAATAAGCTGTGCTTCAAACCTGTGCTGTCGTGGAATATCACTTGAACTTACTGTAACACTAAAAAGATCATCAAGAACCTTTGTGTTTTTATAAAGACTGTAAATTGCCTCTGCAAAATTAGGCTGAAGATTTCCGTTTTTGTAAATAACAGGCTGAAATTCGCGTAATTCGGCATCAAGTTTTTTTAACTGCTGCTTTTTTTGAACTTCGGGTGAGGAACGTTTAAAAATGGATTCCAGAAAATCGGAAATTGTCTGTATAAAACTCACAATTAGCTAATTATAACACGGATTATGAAATAGAACAACCTGACTATTCCTTTTTAGAAGAGACCGTCAAATATGTCATGATAATCCTGTATTGTCGCAGCCTGAACAATTGCTTTACGCAGAGGTCCTCCGTTTGGGATTCCTTTTGAGTAGGCGTGGAAGCGTTTGCGCATTTCGAGGCAGGCATGCTGTTCGGAAGTTTTGGCGGCAAGGCGTTCAAGTTCGGCAAAACCTGTTTGAATTCGTATTTGGGCTGGAACTGGTTCGTATGTTCCTGTTGTAAGCAGAGAGGTCGTGTCGCGGAAGATAAAAGGGTTTCCCATGGCGCCGCGGGCAAACATAACGGCGTCTACACCGGTTTCTTCGAGCATTTTGCGGGCGTCTTCGGGCTTAAAAAGGTCTCCGCTGCCAAATACAGGCACCCGTCCAGCAACCATCTGGACAAGTTCGGCCATAATGGACCAGTCTGAATGACCTTCATAGCCCTGAGCCTTTGTACGCGGGTGAATTGTAATGGCAGAAGCACCTGCATCTAAAGCGGCCTGTGCAGCCTCACGCCAGGTTATCTGCTTTTGTTCCCAACCGGAACGTATTTTTACTGTTACGGGGATTGGACCTTTTGACGGCCCTTCGACAGGCTCAGGGACCGCACGTCTCACTGCCCCAACCACAGTCTCTACTACTTTAAAAAGCCTGTCCGGGTCTCTTGTAAGTGCGCTTCCCGCCCCTGTTTTTACAATTTTAGGCACCGGGCAACCGCAATTTATGTCTATGCATTCACAATGAGTCTTTTCCAGGACAATCTGGGCGGCCTGGGCCATAATTTGGGGCTCTCCGCCAAAAATCTGAACGGCATAGGCAGACTCGTTACAGGCGCGGCGCATTAAAATTTCGGTTTTGAGGTTTTTGCGTACCAGAGCTTCGGCACTTACCATTTCGGTATAAGTAAAACAGGCCCCGTTTTCTATGCAGACAGAACGAAAAGCAGAATCGCTGTAGCCTGCAACGGGGGCAAGAAAGAGATTACCTTTTAGGTTGATGTTTCCGATTGAAACCGGGTGATAGAGCTCGGCCATTTAGTCCACGGGAAGCTTAAATGCCTTGCAGCTGTTCTTCCAGAGCTGTTCACTAAGTTCTTCAAGATCCATATCCAGCATTTCGGCCAGGAAATTTGCTGTAGAAGGAAGATATGCCGGCATTGTTCGCTTTTTTTCGCGATATTCTGCAGGAATCATAAAAGGACTTTCTGTTTCAATAAGAATGCGGTCTACCGGAATATTCATTACTGTTTCGTGAAGGTTACGGGCATTGCGGTAGGTAAGGTTTCCTGCAAAGCTGAACCAGATATTTTTGTCCAGACATTTCTGTGCATATTCAGCATCTTCGGAATAACAATGCAAAATAGCACCGGAATCTGGCAGACGTTCTGTTAAAACATCATAAACATCACGGCCTGCATCGCGGTTATGAATAATTACAGGCAGATTATGCTTCTGTGCAATTTCAAGCTGAGTAATAAAAAGCTCAATCTGGGAACGTTTGTCGCCAAACTGCTTGTAGTAATCAAGTCCTGTTTCACCAACAGCTACAACATTTGGCAATTCAAGATATTTTTCAATTGTAGCAGCGTAATCCGGACCAGGATTTGTTACTTCAGACGGAGCAACACCTACTGCATGGTAGAGTCCCTGCACAGATTTAAGAGAATTATATACCTTTGGAAAATCCATAAGGCTGTTATTAATGCTAACAATGCGCTGTACACCGGCCTGCTTGGCTTTTTGTATAACGCGTAATTGTTCAATAGGGTCATCGTATATAAGCCCGATGTGGGCATGAGTATCAAAAAACTTCATGGCTTTACTTCCTAAGATTTGTACTACGATTGTTTTTTAACAACTGTTATCTATAAGAATAACACAGGTTTGATTTACCGTCAAATTCTTTTTTCCCTTCGAATTGGCAGAAATAAGAAATATGTGATATAATTATTTTTACGGAAGGAGCAGGAAATTGACTTATTCAGCATTCGGGCTGCTGGCTGTTATTATTCATCTCATTGTTAATTATGATGTCTTTCATCGACGAGTAGGCAACTCTTTTCCGGCTGTAAAACATTATCGTGTATTTTTATTTTCAGTAATTTTATATCATATAACCGATGCCCTCTGGGGCTTTTTTCACAGTCATCATCTTTCAACACTTCTTTTTATAGATACAACTGCTTATTTCTTCATAATGGGTCTTGCTGTTTTTTTCTGGACATCATTTGTAGTACATTATCTTGAAGAAAAAACTGTTTTCTGTACTGCAATCAATTACATTGGAAGGCTCTTCTTTATGCTTCAAGCCGGAACTGTATTAGCTAATATTTTTGCTCCAATTGTTTTTCATATTGATGAAGCCGGCGAGTATCATCCTGATGTTGTAAGATACGCACTGTTTATTTTCCAGATTTTCATTTTGCTTAACGCCTCTATTTATTCTTTTGTAATTGCTGCAAAATCTGAAGGTTCCAAAAAACGAAGACATCTTACAGTTTCTTTCTTTGGCATTGCAATGATTTGTGCAATTGCAGCTCAGCTTTTCTTCACTCTTCTTCCGCTTTATTCAATCGGATACTTAATAGGCTGCTGTGTTCTTCATACCTTTGTAGTCGAAGATGAACGTGCCGAAAATATCAGTGCCCTTAAAGAATCTTTGGGTCGTGAAGCAATGCAGATTGAAGAGCTTGGTGCAACAAGAACTCTTGCTTATACAGATCCGCTTACCGGTGTAAAAAGTAAACGTGCCTATATTGATATCCGCAAGCAGTATGAACAGAAAATTGCAGATAATACAATCAAGGAATTTGCAATTGCTGTTTTTGATGTAAACGGCCTTAAGGAAGTAAATGATAATTTTGGTCACGATGTTGGAGACCAGCATATTATTGGAGCCTGTAACCTTATCTGTAATATTTTAAAACACAGTCCTGTTTTCAGAATTGGTGGAGATGAGTTTGTTGCTATTCTGGAAGGTTCCGATTTTGAAGAACGACGTGCTTTGATTTCTGATTTTAACAGCCAGATTGAAGAAAACACCCGAACAAATAAAGTTGTTGTTTCTGTTGGACTTTCGGCTTATAAGCAGAATGCCGGTGCAACTTTTGCATCTGTATTTAAGCAGGCCGATGAAAATATGTATAAGCGAAAAGCTATTTTAAAAGAAATGAAATAGTTTTTGAGGAAATTATATGGCAATCTTTACTATCGTAATTTATACACTCTTTGGCGGCATGTGCATCTGGTTTGTAATTTCTGGCATAAAAAAAATCAACCAGATAAAACAAGACCAGCAGGAAGCCGCCGACGAAAAGGAAATGTAAACCTTGTAACACTTTTGTGGTTTACATTTTCTCCCGCTCTTGCTATACTCCTCTTATGAAAAAATCAATACTTAGAACCTCTTTTATCGCCTTGTTTGCTGCAATTATTTGTGTAGGCTGTCTTATAAAAATTCCTCTTGGAGTTATTCCTGTTGTTTTGCAGAATATGCTTTGCATTTTATGTGCTGTGCTTCTGGGAGGTGTCTGGGCCGGTATTCCAACTGCTTTATTCCTTCTTGCAGGCCTGATTGGTCTTCCTGTTTATTCAGGTGGCAGCGGAGGAATTGCTGTATGGCTTGGTCCAACAGGAGGCTTTTTACCGGGATATCTTCTTGGTGCAGTTGCAGCCGGTTTTATTGCAGGCCGCCCGTCTGTTGAAGAGAAAAAAATCACTTTAAAAAATACAATCCGTATTAGTCTTGCGGTTATAGCAGGAATGATTCTTTTGTATATTCCGGGAGTTATCCGTTTTTCGTATTGGGCAACTGCGGCCGGAAAAGTTCCTGTGGAAAAAACCGCGTTGATGTACACACTTTCAGCATGTATAATTCCCTATATTCCGGGTGATGTTTTAAAAGCTGTTGTTGCAATTCTTGTTGCGTTAAAGCTCAGACCTGTTGTTGCACAGTATTTATATGAAGATGAAAACACAGATAAAAATTGAAAACCTTACAAAAACCTTTCGCACTGTAAACGGAAAGCTTACTGCTCTTACTGATGTAAACCTTGAAATTTTTGAAGGCGAATGTGTTGTTTTTGGCGGCGAAAATGGTTCCGGTAAAAGCGTACTCATGTCTATAATTGCAGGACTTGAAACTTGTGATTCCGGAACTGTAACTGTAAATTCCGGTACAAAACCTTCTGCGGGACTTGTTTTTCAGGAAGCAGAAACACAGATTTTAGGCGAAACTCCTGCCGAAGATATTGCGTTTGGTCCAAAAAATCTGGGTTTGAAAAAAGAACAGATTGAACAGGCTGTAAAAGATGCCCTTGAAAAAACAGGGCTTACACAAAAAGCAGATTTTCCTGCACGATTTTTGTCTGGCGGAGAAAAACGTCGTCTTGCTGTTGCCTGTATGCTGGCTATGAATCTTCCAATTATTATTCTGGACGAGCCTTTTGCAAACCTTGATTACAAGGGCGTAAAACAGGTAAATGCTCTTATTCGTAAACTAAAATCAGATGGAAAAACTATTATAATTCTTACACACGAAATTGAAAAATGCCTTGGACTTGCCGACAGGTTTATTGTTTTGTTCAAGGGAAACAAAGTTTTTGACGGAAAGCCCGACGAAGGTCTTAAACAGAATCTTGAACAGTGGAATATTAGAAATCCTCTGGTTGCTTATAAAAAGGCTAAGGATTTAATCTGGGAATAGTGACTGCATGAAACAATATACTGCTTTTTCATACAAACAGGGAAACTCTTTTTTGCACCGCTGCCCCGCTTTATTAAAGATTCTTTTGATTCCTGTTATAAGCATTGCAGTTTTTAAACTTCCGGTGGCTGCTGCTCTTTTACTCATTATTGTTCAAACAGCGCTGGGTATTGCACTACATTTTTCTTTACGCGAACTTTTTTGTGATCTAAAAGCCGTTATTTATTATGCCGTAATCCTGATTTTTGCAAAGCTTATTGGAGCAGCCTTTTCAAAACAAATTCCCCAGGATTTTTTACCAACCCTAATTCTTCTTGTAAAGCTTTTTTGTGTTTTACAGACAGCTTCTCTTGTTTTTAAGACCTCTACTTCTCTGCAGCTAAGACAGGCCTTTGGAAATAATACCTTTTCAGAAACTCTTGGTTTATTTATCTGCTTTATTCCGCAGGTTTCAAAAAACTGGGAACAGATAAAAAGTGCCTGGTATGCCCGTGGTGGTAAAAAATCAATCCGTATGCTTTGTGTACTGTTACCTGTTTTGTTTTCTGTTGGAATGAAGCAGGCCTGGAATTCTGCCCGGGCATTGACAATCAGAAAAAAATAGTTTTCTTGTAAAAAGTCATTTATATGCTATAATTTTAAAGATCTTATTATAGGAGTTTTTTTACAATGGCCAAGAAATTTAGACTACCGGGAAGACACGAATTCATTGAAAAAACATTAAATAATCTTACCTCCAGAAAAAAGGCTCATATTGTTTTTTATTTTTTACTTCTTGTTCTTTTTGAAGTTGCTAATTATTTTCTTAAATCAACAGTTTCTTCTAAAGAAGTTTTTATGCTTGGAAACACACCTATTCCTATAGCATCTCTGCCAGGAGTTTTTTCTTCAATTGCAAATATTTGTCTTATTCTTCTTGTTGTACTTTTTGACACTCTCGGATTTGTTACCGCCAGTTTTATTATTATTATTCAAACAATAAAAGTTTCTTATCTTATTTTTCATTCTTCTCAAGGTGCAAGTTTTGCGGGGATTTTTACCGGTCTGTTTACTCTTCTTGCAATTATCATAATGTTTTTAAATAACAGACAAATAGAAAAAATTCAAAAAAAGCTTCGCGAGCAGGCCGTAACAGACAGCCTTACAGGACTTCCTAACAGACTTGCCTGTAATGAACTTATAAAAACTCTTGTAAAAAAAGGCGAAAAATTTGCTCTTGCAATGATTGACCTTAACAATTTTAAGAGTATTAACGACACCCTTGGCCATAACGCCGGAAACGAAGTTTTAAAAGAAATTGCAACCCGCTGGAAGTACGGTGCCGATTCAGGACTTTCTGGAACACATGATTTTATTACACGCCAGGGAGGAGATGAATTTACTCTTATCATCCGGGATTTTAAAACAGATGATGATATTTATAAGGCAATAAAATATTACGAATCAATTCTTGAAAAAAGAATTCTTCTTAAAGACCTTGACTTTTTTGCATCTGCAAGCTTTGGATATGCTGAATATCCGGCCGATTCAGATAATACAGATACACTTTTTGCTTATGCCGATATGGCAATGTATGAAATTAAACGCGCAGGAAGTAGTGCACACATTCTTCGCTTTACTCCAAATTTAATTGAAAACAGCGAACACAATATTGAAATTGAACACAAAATACGAGTTGCGCTTGAAGAAGACACAATCTATTATGCTTTGCAGCCTCAGTTTGACATTAATCACAAGCTTCGCGGATTTGAAACTCTTGCCCGCATGAAGGATTCAGAGGGAAATGTAATTCTCCCCGGAGAATTTATTCCAATTGCCGAAACAGCTGGCCTTATTGATAGAATAGACAGCCATGTATTTAAAAAATCTACACAGTTTTTTGGTGAACTTGTTAAGAAAACAGGCCTTGAAGCTATTTTAAGTGTAAACGTTTCTGTCAGACATTTAATAAAAGATGATTATGTTGCCGAAGTTCGCGATGTCCTGAAAAAGTCAGGACTTTCTCCTAAACAACTTGAAATTGAAATTACAGAATCTATTATGATAGATTCCGAAGGGCCGGCAACTGCAAATATAAATGAACTCAAAAAAATGGGTATACGAATTGCAATTGATGATTTTGGTACCGGCTATTCTTCTTTAAGCTGCCTGAATCGTATTCCTGCCGATCTTCTTAAGATTGATAAATCCTTTATTGATAAAATGAATTCAAGCGATTCATCAAAACAGTATGTTGCTTCAATTATTTCAATCGGGCATATTATGAACTTTGATGTAATTTCTGAAGGTGTAGAAGGCGACGACCAGCTTGAAACCCTGCGATCAATTGGCTGCGATTTAATTCAGGGCTTTATCTGGGGTCATCCAATGTCTCCACAAGAAGCAGAAAAGCTTGTTCACCAGATGATGATTGTTTAGATTTAACGGTTCGCTATTTTTACAATTCTTCCAGCTCGTTTTTCTGTGACTCTTCCACCGCTTATGCTTATAAGACTTTCCAAAGGATTTTCTTCTATTCCCGATATGCTTATTTTTACTGCAGGGTCATCTTTTGATTTACTCTGACTGCTTAAAATTATAAAGAGTCTGTACAGTTTTAAAAGACATCTTATATAGACGCTTCCTTTTGACATTGAAATAAGGTTGTCTGTAACGGTGAACTCGCCTTTTTTGTGACAAGGATGCTTTATGAAAACGCCGGCCTGTTCCTGGGCGTCGGTTCCAACAAGCTCGTGAATATCTTCGCCCTGAATTTTTACAGAAGCCTTAAGTCTGATATCTTTTACGCTGGCACCAACACAAAGGTTGTAATCGCCTTTTACTGTTGCAAAGCATTTCTTCTTTGTTGAATATACTGTAAAAGCTTTTTCATTAAGAGTAAGCGTGATTTTTTTTGATTCTCCGGCTTTTAGGAAAACTTTCTGGAATGCCATGAGCTCCATTGTAGAACGGCTTATTTCAAGATCATCAATCGGATTATTTACATAAACCTGAACAACCTCGCTTCCGTCAACTGTACCAATGTTTTTTACCGTGAGAGTGATTGTTGTGGTCCCTGAATCTGTCGAAAGGCCCACCTTCAAATCAGAATATTCAAACTTTGTATAACTCAAACCGTAACCGAATTCATATTGAACCGGCATACTGTTTGTTTCGTACCATCTGTAGCCCACAAGAACGCCTTCCTTGTAATCAACATCAAGATCATCTACGGGCTTGCCTGTTTCTACTTTAAGAGGCCATGTTTCTGCAAGCCTTCCACCCGGATTTTTTGTTCCGGAAATAAGGGCTGCACAAGCTTCTCCGCATGCCTGTCCGCATAAATACATGTGAAGAATAGCATGAGCCTCAGGCGCAAAAGAAAGGTCTATTGCAGATCCGCTGAAAGTAATAAGAGCAATGTTTTTTGTTATTTTTATAATTTCTTTGTATAAGTCAATGTGACTCTGAGGAAGCTTAAGATCTTCACGATCAAAGCCTTCTCCTTCGTAAGATTCTTCGAGTCCGCAAAAATAAAGCACCGGAATCCGCGGATTTTTTTCAATAATATCGCAAATAGCTTCTACAGCCTGTGCTTTTAGCTTTTTATTAATCTTCTGTTTTTTATTTTGCTTGCAAAAATCAGAATAATAGCCTGGAATATATACAACATCGTAGTAGTTCTTTAAAGAACTAACTGCATTTGGACAAGGAGCTGTTGCAATATGACTCGATCCTCCTCCCTGGAACCTCATTTTTTCTGCAAATTCACCAACAACAATTATTTTCTGTTTTTGTTCAAGCGGTAAAAATCCGTCGTTTTTAAGAAGCACAGCGCTTTCACAGGCAAGTTCATAGGCAATTTCATGCTGCTTCTGATAATCTACCTGTTCTGCTTTTGCACCACCTGCGAATTCATCCTTGTGTTCATCATATTTAAGCGCAAGATTAATAATTCTTTTACAGGCTTTATCAAGATCATTCTGAGTAAGCTCGCCTTTTTCGTATGCTGCTTTTAACTGTTTTTCAAAATATCCGTTTGAGTCTGGCATTGCAAGATCAAGGCCTGCTTTTAAGCTGTTTACTGCATCAATGTTTGCTCCCCAGTCAGACATTACAAAACCTTTAAAACCCCAGTCATCACGAAGGATTTCGGTAAGAAGCTTTTTATTTGCACTTGAAAAAGCTCCGTTGATTTTGTTGTACGAACACATTATAGAATGCGGTTGTGATTTTTTTACAGTATGCTCAAAGCCTGCAAGATATATTTCGCGCATTGTACGTTCGTCTGCGTTGCTTGAAGAACTTTGTCTAAACTTTTCCTGATTATTTAGGGCAAAATGTTTTAGGCACGCACCAACATTTTTATTCTGCATGCCTTGCACAAAACCAGAAGCAAGCTCGCCGCTAAGAAGAGGGTCTTCAGAAAAATACTCAAAATTACGACCGCACAAAGGAGAACGTTTTATATTCATTCCGCAGCCAAGAACAATCTGTACATTTTCGGCTTTAGCTTCGGTAGCAATTGCAGCAGCCATTTTACGGGTAGCCTCAACATCCCAGGTAGAAGCAATTGCACACGCAGTAGGAAAACAGGTTGCAATGTTACTGTCGTTAATATCGATTGTATCACTTGTCTGGTGTCTTAAGCCGTGGGGTCCGTCGCTAACGGAAATAACGGGTATTTTCCCACCTGCATCAAAAGTATTCCAGTTTCCAACACCATTCAAAAGTCTGATTTTTTCATCGACAGAAAGTGTGGCCAAAATTTCATCTGCATTTTTCATATTTAAAGTATAAAGTATAATCACCCGTTTGTCATTGTAAACGTTTCTCCCGTCATTGCGAGCGAAACGTGGCAATCCATTACCAATAGAAATATTCTGAACATTGTGATATTTTGAAATTAGAATAAAATATAAGGAGTCCTACTATGAACGACATTAAAGATGTTTGCGATTTTATAAAAAAATGCGGAGTTTACTACCTTGCAACAGTAGAAAACGATCAGCCAAGAAACCGTCCGTTTGGAACAATCAACCTTTTCGAAGGAAAGCTCTACATCCAGACCGGAAAGGTAAAGGAAGTTTCAAAACAAATCCAGAAAAACCCAAAGGTAGAAATCTGCTGTTGTGCCGGTCCAGAATGGCTCCGTTTAGCCGGCGAACTAGTGCGCGACGACCGCCTGGAAGCCAAAGAAGACATGCTCAACAACTACCCAGACCTGAAGAACATGTACTCTGCAACAGATGACAATACAGAAGTTTTGTACTTCAAAAACGCCACAGCAACCCTCTACAGTTTTACAGGTGCTCCACAGGTGGTGAAGTTTTAGTTAAACAAAAAAACCACGTCATTGCGAGGAGCGCAGCGACGTGGCAATCCATTTTATTTCTTTTGGGCTGTTTCTATGTAACCGTTAGAACCTTCTTTTATTGCGTAGCCTAAAACAGGATTTTTTGAACCATTACCGTAAACTTGTCCATAACTGTCTGTTGTATCTGAAAGACCTGGTTGATATGTTATGTTTCCAACATTTGTTCCACTAGGTGCGTTTCCATCTGTTGTAGAGTAGTTTATTTTTCCATTCTTTTTCCACAAACCTATGTTAACATGATCTTCTGGAACCATACTTTGTGTAGGAATTATACTTACTTCCCATACTCCTGTAAATGCATCATAATCTGTGCTTTCAAGAAGATTATCTCCTTCCAATGATGCTGCATCTAACAAATATGCCATCTTAGGTCTAACATTGCTACCTGCATAATAACTAATATAAGGAATAGCCTTATTATTATCATCTAATACTACATCAAGATTTAATTCCGTTCCTATAATTCCATAAGAATCAACAACACATGTTTTTGCATTTGCTGGATCTGTAAAATCATAAAGATATGCATAACATACATCACCATTAAATCTATCGTAAGCAACTATATGTGCACTATAATGTTTGTTTTCTCCTGTACCTTCTTGTATAACAGCAACTTTACAATATTCGCCAATTCCTGAACCTTCTCCGAAAAGTGAAACTGGTTTTGACCAGTGTGTATCTCCCTGTTTGTAAGAACCAGCTGCAATAGAACTAGGTTGTAAATTATAAGAATACAATAACTGTTTATTATGACTATCCCACCAGACAGCTACAACAGCATCGTCTTTTGTATTAGTATTTTCTATGGTCATACCACCCTGGCTTATAGCTGTTATATCAATATATTCTCCTGCATATATAGGAGTTCCATCAGTTGCAATAACTTTATTTGTTTCTCTGTAAATTTCCGTAAATGTTGATTTATAGTCATTTAAGTTTTTATATTGATACTCTTTCGCTGTTAGTTTATCTGTTGTTTGACCTGCGATAAGTGAAACATTTTCTAGGCCATATGTTCCATAAGCAGAATTAACTACTTTACTGTTTTGTGTAGAACCTAAACCCATATAATCATCAAACAATCCATTTTTACTGTTTTCTTTAGTATTTTTAAAAATTCCTCGTCTGAAACGAATTTCATCGTTTATTTCATCATAGTATGCAAGATAAACATTTGTTGTATTAGTATCTGTTGCTGTTGTTGTAATAGATGGAGAATGTATTCTTTGTTTATTAAAATTGTTATACCCTAAAACTTTGTTTGCAGTATTTTCTCCTTCTTCTGAATCTAAGAAATCTCTTTGTGCTATCAATTCCAAACGAAGTTGATTAGTACCATCATTATATCCTGTGTACTTAAGAGATCCTTTACCCCATCTACCAGACATAATTCTAAACTGATCTGCTTTTCCCTCGTTAATATCTCCACCGGTAACAGTTCCAAAAGTATGTCCAAAACTGTCATGTGCAAATTCTACATTTGTCCAGAAATCAATTCCTCCAATCCAATATTCATAAGATCTCTTGTTTTTATCTACACCAGAACCCATACTAAAGTATAAAGATCCATTGACAAAAGCAAATTCTATTTTGTTATTTATAGGATTAATACTCATAACAGGTTGTGAAAGCGATCCATTCTTTGGTTGTGCAGCCTTTGAATTTAATTCCCAAACATCCAGCAAAATATCATCTGTCAACAAATTATTGTTATCACCGTTCGGCTGGCGGTTGTAGTAGTTGTCGTAAACTGCTTTATCGCCGGTTGAACTGGTTGTTGTGCCCTTATATGAGCCTTTTGCTTCGGAATTGTTGTAGTTGTTCAAATTAGGAACACTATTTACGGTGAGGTTCAGGCTGCCGGATGTTGTCATATTGCTTACCGGGAAGGTTACTACATCATAAGAAGCATAAGCTGCACCCGAATAATATACTGTAGCAATTGGATCGTCTGTTGTTCCAAGGTTTGTAACACTTCCATTTACAGGGGAGGCGAGCACTGTTGTACCATATTTTGGTTTATATGTAGAGTTTCCAAGATTAAAGCCGTACAGATAGATTGTTTCATCTGCTGCAACAGGATAATGACCCAAAGCAGTTCTGTTATATACAGACCAGTTGTTGCTCTTAAGCTTAGCAAGTGAAGTATAAATTCTTGCGATATAAGGAACAACATCCATCTGGTAAACAGGCTTGTTATAAGCAGTGTCGTCTGTTGAAAGTACAGATTCTGCACTTTCAGTTGTTACAGAAACCTTGCTGCTTGAATCAAGAGAAATAACTGTAAACTTTTTATCAAGGCCTGTTACTGTAGAAATCCTGCTTGTGTCTATACTAAGGTACCAGTCTATCTTGTGTCCAGACTGATTAAAGTAATTATCTGTTACTCTGCATTCCCAGCCATCTGCAGCCATTGTTGCAGGAGCAGGTTCCCAGGTTGCTGTAGAAGAATTGTAATAAGCGGCCTGTGTATAGCCTGATGTTCCTGTCTTTCCAGAATCACCGCCGGCTTTTCCGTTTGCAGCTGTAAAGCCTTCAAAGTTAAACCAGATAGAACTTAAACGTGTATTATCATAAGAGGTTCCGTGAATTGTTATCTTTCCAGAAACCTTAGGATCTGCTCCAAACGCTGTAGCCGGATTTCCAGCTGTCTTTGTTTTAAGCGAGTCTGGTAAATCTTCTTCAAGTTCTATATGACCGTTTGCTGTGCTTGCGCCATAAAGACTGTTGTTTGGAGTAATTGTAATTGTTGTTTCGGTAGTTATTCCGTCTGTTGTTTCTGTTGTTGTAACAGAACCAAGAACATCATCAACGCTAAGCGCATCGAGTGTCTGACCAACAGGTGTTTGTGTTATTCCGTTTACAACAGATACCGTAGATTTTGTATAACCTGTTCCGTTCCATTCAAACGGCTTGATTACAGAATTAGGAATTACGTCGTCTGTTAAATCCTGACGGATATAAGCATTCAAAATTGTGCTTCCTGTATCAAGACCAGGAGTTGATTCTTCTGTTGAATCCCAGAATGAGAACGTATATACAACTGCCGGATTTGTTTCTGTTCCATCGCCGGCTTTTGCGTATTCACCTGTTGTAGTAACAAGAGCAGAATTATTAAGTGTTAAAGAACCGCCAGTATTTGAACCGCTTGTAGAAGTACCATATGTCCAGGTTGCATTTGTACCCGCAGCTCCTCCTGCTTTGATCAGATTATTTGCTCCTGAATCTAACAAAACAGGATTGTTTGCCTGATTGTTTGAATATACAAAAGTTTTAGGAGCAGTTTTAATGTAATTAGAAAGCTCTTCTCCCTGAGCTGGTACACCCTTTTCAAATACATAATAGAATGGACCGGCTCCTCCAACAAATTCAGGAATTACAGCCATTCCGTTTTTAACTGTCCAATAGTTTCCGTTTTCTACAGATGTATTTAATGTCCATACGGCATTACCCTTCTTGGTGTTACCGTATCCGTAGTCATCTTTAAAAGCATAGAAGGTACTGAATTCGTCTGTTCCGTAATCGTATACACCGTTACCGTTAAGATCTGTACCAAACAAAACCTTTGTAATACGAGGAGCATTGTTGCTTGCCTTTGTAGTTAAAGATCCCCAGCCTATGTTTCCTGCTTTATCAAAAGTAATAACATAAACTTCTATAGGACCATCCGGAATATTTGCAGAGTTAACGGTTGCTTCCCATCTGAAGTTAGCGGTTGTACTTCCCGAATATGATTCAAGCAGGCCGTCACCATCATCAAAGTCTACTCCGCCAGAACCGTTGTCGCGTTCGCCGTTATGGTCTACAACAAGCGCATATACAAACTCTGCACTTGTATTCGCAGTTGGAGCTTCTGGTTCAAAGGTGATTGTTCCTGTTACGCGGTTTACTTCTGTAATAAGTCTGTAAAGGCCTCCAATATATACAAGGCCACCAACACGAATATTCTTGTTTGTTTTAATTTCATCATTCTGTGCTGTTTCTGTAGTACTTCTTGTTACTGTAAGAGCACGAACAGGCAGCTTATCGTCATTTATATAAATTGGTTTTTCTTCAGATGTAGAATTTTTGTTTATAGCAATATTAGTTCTATTGTTCAGATTGTCTGTACCGTGAACTTCCATTGGATTATAAACACGTTCTACTCCGTCTGAACCGGTTCGCATAAAGTAGATTACAGCTTTATCAAAACCACTTTGCTCTTCAACAATTTTTCCGGCAAGTGTAAACTGAGCTCCGTTTGAATTTTGAATAAAATGATCTGGTCCAATCTGTGTTCCACCTGCTCCGTAGCTGTCCTGATAAAGCACAATCTTATTGTTTGGTTTATCTGTATAATCTGCAAAAGAAGGTGCTGTATTATCTATGTTAATTTCCGGAGTTTCGCTTCCAAGGTGATTTGAATCATCTGTTGCTTCTATTGTCACTTTGCAAGTTGTTGATCCGGTAATAGGTATTTTAAAATCTAATGATTTATCATCACTGGTATTGGCAAAGGAAATTGTTACATTTGCCTCATTTTCTCCGCTTATTTCTCCCTGATGGGTATCTGTTCTTTCCCAAGTAGAGGTCTTAGATTCTCCGTTATTTACATTAATAGTCATTCCGCTAAGGAAATTTGAAGATGGTGTTGTAAATCTTCCTTCAAGAATCCAGTCGCCTTTTATATAAATATTCGGTTCGTATTTTTTTTCTACAAGAAGGGTTGTTCCATTACTATCGTACTGACGCAGATACATATCACCGTCAAGATAAGGAATTGTATTGTTTACCTTTATTTTAAGAATATCTGTCCAGGCGCTTAAGAGGTTTGTATCATTATCTTCTGCAATGGCTCTTACCTGAACGATTGTTTCATCATGGAAGATATTTTTATCTGAAACATCATATGTATAATTCCAGTTCTTTGTATTTTTTGCAACAAATCCATATAAATCGGTTCCTGGAATCTGAACAGCACCTGCAGCAGAAGAATCTGTCCAATCACCTGTACCAACTTTAAACTGAAGATATACTGCTTCAATACCTTCATTATCCTGTGCAGTTCCAGAAATCTTAATTCGTCCGCCCTTTTCTACAGGATCTCCATTCGACATTTCTGGATCGGTTATATAAACCTTAGGACGATCTTCGTTAGGGTCATAAGTAATTTCATTATCTGTTATATAGCCAATATTACCAACAGAGTCTGTAACCTTAAACCAGACAGGAATCTGATAAATATTTTCACCTATATTATATCCGGCAAAATTTGAATCTACTGTTACTTCTGTTCCGTTTGTAGCATAATTTAGAATATCTGCATTAAAGTTATTAAAATCTATAGACCATTGAATTGAAGTTGCGCTTGTGATGTGTATAAAGTCTTTACCATCAAGAAGTGTTTTTCTATCTGTATCATTTGCAGCTGCGGCCAGAGCTGTGTTTTCTGAATATTTTGGAATATAGTATTCCACTTTTGTTACATTTGATTCAGCATCACTTACCTGTCCACGATAAGTAAATTTACCAGAAGTAATTTCGTCTTTTGAAGGAGAAATATTAGAAATTGTAATATTTGCATCATTATCAACTGTAATGATTTTTTCTTTTGTAGCAGGTTTATTGGCAACATCCCTTGTTGTAAACTTAAGTGTTAAAGAAGCTGCTGTTGGCTTTTCCGATAAATCAAATGGTCCAAGATAATAAATATATTGATTGTTATCAGGACCTGAGGAACTTATTTCTACAGCACTAAGATTTTGATAATAATCAAGTGCAATTGGTTTTTCTTGATGCATGCCTGTCTTTTCTGTAACTATAACTTTTGCATACATAAGAGCATAGTTTTTACCAAATACAATATTATTTGCCGAATCCCATTCAAGATGCAAATTTGATACATAATCGGCAATTTCATTAGCTGCATAACGTGTTTGAGTTCCTGCATTTTTATATGTATTTGTTGGAAGACGTAAAAGTTCTACCGAATTAATTTCCGGTGATTCTGTATCGTATTCAAAAGAAACACCATTTGTATTTGATTGTTTTGTAACATCGCTGTAAGTAATATATGGCTGCTTAAATGCAGAAGTGTCTTTTGTCCAGAACACAGTATTATTTGCATCTGCAAGAGCCCAGAACCATGTTGTTAATCCATCTGTTTCTTCTGATTCTATCTGCCAGTTATTATTATCAAGAGTGCTGTCAGTTCCAGCTTTTCCAAATTCAATCCAGCCGGCTGAACCTTCTGGAACTTCAGGAAGTGTCCAGGTTTGACCATTATCGCTTGTTGTTGGTACAGCTGTCGGTTCAACATTCTGGTTAAGTTTCTTTGACCAAACCCAAAGCTTATTAATAGTTCCATCATCATCTTTTACAGAACCAAAAACTGTTTTTGATGTAAGGTATCCAGATCCATCAGACTTAACCTGGTTCATTTTTATTATTGGGCGGTCAGTGTCTTGTTTTACAAATACTGTCTTAAGGTCAGAATAACCTGTATTTCCGGCTTTATCTTTAGCAGCAACTGTAAAGCAGACTTTTGTTCCTTCTGTAATTAGTGAATTATCTGCTGCTTTTAATAAAGTTGTATCTATTCCGCTTATTTCCCAGTTTGCTGCATTTCCTGGAAGACTTATTCCTTCTACTTCTTTCCAGCCGTTTTCAGATATATCTGTGCTAGATTGTGGTTTAGATGGAGTAGCCTCGCCATTTTCACAAGCATAATAATAAATGCCAGTAATAGCACCAACACCATTCGGATCTGTTGCTGTTCCAGAAAGGTTTATTTTTCCGTTTACCTGAATACCATCTTCTTCTGTATTTGCATCAGAAGGAGAGTTTGAATCTATTATTACTGTCGGACCATCCAAATCTATTGTAATTGTTGCAACAACGGCAGGCGTTGAATTTCCTTCTCCTGCTGCATCAGTTGCAGTTGCAGTTATCGAAACTGTCCTGCTGTCATTCGGAAGAAGACTTGTTACATCTGCCTCCCAGATTCTTAAGGTCGGATCAATCTCTGCCAGGTCTTGTATATCTTGCGGATCTGTATTTTTTACTTCACGCAAGGCTGCCTTAATTGTTGTATCAACTCCATCTCTTGTAAGAACAAAGCTTGCCATACCGGCAGAAGCAGCGCTGTCAGATTTATCGGAAACAGTACCCCACAAAAGCGGCATATCATTACCGTTTGTATAAATAATTCCACTTGATGTTTTTGTTGTAATGTCTGATGGTGGAGTAATATCAATGTTAATTGAATAATTAATAAAGTCTGTAGGAGTACCTTCAAAGTTAACGGTTGTTTTTATAACCGCAGAGTTTCCTACATTGTCTTCTGCTACAAAAATAAGATAGTTATTTCCTTCACTTAATCCTCTGATTTTATCTTTAAAGGTTTAATTAA